>ERZ724563.11-NODE-11-length-110726-cov-5.121357_pt1 | contig 110726 bp, 100 predicted proteins | sample MGYA00375857_ERZ724563 | MGnify/ENA primary metagenome ERZ724563 (study PRJEB28725, sample SAMN03264850) | marine sediment metagenome | biome: marine pelagic biome; feature: marine oligotrophic desert; material: marine snow | place: Pacific Ocean:North Pacific...
TTGATTGATTCACCCAGAACATAATCTGTAACTCGATCAACCAACAGGAAAGGATATCTGTGTGGTAACAGCGACATGATTTCCTGAATTTCAATGGTATTGAGTGAATTGGCCAAAAACTTTCTCCTATAATGCAAGCATGACCCAATTGCAGTTTTATGATCACGCTCACCGTTAAAAAACTAAAACGGCGGCAACCATACGCTTTTAAGCGCGAAAAACAAATCAGACCAACCCCTTTCGGGTGTTGGTCTGATAAATTAGCTGTGTGCTACTCGACGTAGTCGCGCATTAATTAACTTTGCTAACTTGCTCGAGTACTTGCTCAGATAAGTCGTGCTCTTCTTTTGCAAATGCAACCGCACCAGCATTAAGCACTAAATCGTAACCTTGCTTAGCCGCAACAGAATCGATAGCTTGCTTAATAAGACCAAGTAGCTTGTTACGTTCTTCGTTGCTACGACGCTGGATATTTTGTTGTAAAGGCTGGCCTTTTTTAGCGAGCTCTTCACGAACGTTTAAGATCTTTTGCTCAAGATCTTTTTTCTCTTGCTCACTCATCGTTGCTGCGTCACGTTGGAGACGCTCTGCGTAGAACTGACCATCCCGTTGAAGCTGATTAACTTCTTCAATTTGATCTTTAAATTCAACCTGAATTGCGTTTTGAATCTCTGCAGCTTGAGGCATTGCTTGGAATACGCCCTGAACATCAACGACAGCAAGTTTTTGCTCTGCCATAACTGATGTACTTACCAATGCGCTACCCAACATTGCGCCTGCAACAATATGTTTAACCAACTGTTTCAAAAGGAACTCCTTTTTATGCATCTTTTTATCTGGGCGCACCGCAAGCGGCCCCCGTTTAGTATTTAGAATGTCTGACCGATATTGAAGGTGAAGAATTTAGCATCGTCACCATCACGTTGTTGTATTGCTTTCGAGAAACTGAACACCATCGGCCCCATCGGTGAAATCCATTGTACCGAAATACCGGCGGAACTACGATACAGGCTCCAGTCAGAATAGTCCAACAAGGTTCCGTTTTGCGTTGAAGCTTGCTCGAAATTTTTATACGTGTCGTAATCGAACTCAGTATCCCACACGTTCCCCACATCTACAAACAAACTGGTTCTTACTGAGTTATCCATATCCGCTTCAACAAACGGCGTAGGTACAATAAGTTCGATGCCGCCCAGCGCCATCGCGTTACCACCTAAGCTTCGGCTAGACAACGTGATGTAATCATCATCAGGATCGTTTGGATAAACTTCACCATTCGGCCCACTGATTGTACCGCTTGTAGAACGAATGACACCACGTGGTCCCACTGTGTTGTTTTCAAACCCACGCAGTGAATCGGCACCACCTGCAGTGAAGTTCTCGGTGAACGGTAGAATTTGCTCATTACCGTTAATGTCACCATAGCCGTTACCATAACCCAAGCGTACGCGGGCTAAGAAAGACCAACGCTGATTGCGCGATAGCGGGAAATACCACTTACCGTCAAACAAGGTTTTAAAGTAATTTACGTCTGAGTTAGGCGTAGTAATACTGAAAGACGCACGTTGCGAAGACCCTGCCGTAGGGAACAAGCCACGGTTTAGCGTACTTCTGCTCCAACTTACACTGGCAAGATAGCTGTGATACTTAATTGCCGCATCTGGATCATCGCCATCTAAGAATTGATTATAAAACTGTTCAGTTTGCTCGTAGTATCCACGGTTATAGAGTTCTACATTACTGTAAGTTAAACCGAAGTTAATACGGTTGAATTCGTTAATAGGGTAACCAATGTTGGCACCAACAGACCACTGCTTAGAGTTATACTGGATAACGTTGAAGTCTGAACCGTCGAATTCACTGTAACCTACCGAGCCACCTAAACTGATTCCGTCAATGGTGAAGTACGGGTCGTTATAGGTGATTTGCGCAGAGCGCTGATAAGATACCGTGCTCAGGTTTAACCCCACACGTTTACCTGTACCTAGGAAGTTATCTTGTTGAATTCCCGCTTGTAAGCTTAGCTTGGTGCGGTCACCATAACCAATACCGGCGTTGAATGAACCTGAAGGCTGTTCCTTCACGTTAAAGTCAACATCCACTAAATCTTCTTCACCGGGAAGTCGAATGGTTTCAAACTCCACTTCTTCCATGTACGTTAAACGAGAAAGCTGATTTTTAGAAGATTCAAGCAAGTTATTAGATAACCAGGTACCTTCCATTTGGCTTACGTTTTGACGCAACACGCTATCAGCGGTTACCACGTTACCATTAAATTTAATACGGTTAACGTAAATACGCTTACCTGGGTCAACGGATAAGGTGAGCTTAACGGTTTTATCTTCGTCGTTTATATCAGGTACAGTGGTCACAGTTGGGTAAGCATAACCAAAGCGACCTAAATACTTACTGATAAATTCTTCAGTGTAGGTAACTTCAGCTTGGTTATAGAGCTCACCGGGTGTTAACGGCAACACTCGCTCTATATACTCTTCGTGACCCAGTACGTCACCCACCAATTCCACTTCTGAAATAGTATATTGCTCGCCTTCACTGACGTTCATGGCAACGTAAATACCTGACTTTTCGGGCGTCATTGACACCTGAGTAGAATCTACGTTAAAACGCAAATAACCACGGTCGAGGTAATGGTTACGCAAGGTTTCCATATCTCCTTGCAAGGTTTGCTGCTGATAGCGGGTTTCTGACAAGAAATCCCACCATGGCGTATCAAACTGTAACTCGAATTGCTCCATTAACTCTGCATCAGAGAAAACTTCGTTACCAACGATGTTAATTTGTTCAATTTTCGCAGCATCGCCTTCTTCGAAAAGCAATTTCAAATCTACGCGGTTACGAGGTAAAGGCGTAATAATGGCCGTGACATCTGCATTATATTTACCAATACTGTAGAAGAAATCTTTCAGGCCATTCTCGATTGAGGTTAAAACCGTTTTATCGAGAGGCTCGCCTATGCGTACGCCATTGCCGTCCAGACTTTCTTGAAGTTGTTCATCTTTGATATCGTCGTTACCATCAAAAATAATGTTACTGATGGTTGGACGTTCAGCAACACGAACAACAAGCGTATTTCCGTCACGGGCAATTTCGACATATTCGAAATGCGTTGAAGAATATAAAGAACGGATAAGTTGGGTTACCCGAAATGTGTTTAGCTCGTCGCCTACCTGAACGGGCAGATAAGTAAGTGCTGCACCGAGTGCCACCCGTTGAAGCCCTTCTACACGAATATCTTCAACGACGAATTCACTGTTTTGCGCCGCAGCATTGGCAAAGCTAGCACTGGAAAAAATGGCTCCGGCTGCTACTAACTGTTTTAACTTCATCTATTTTTCTTTTCCTGGCCGCGTTTTTATATTAGCTGTTTTGAAATGCCTGATTTTCATCAGGCTATGCGAGCAATATCGTTCATAATAGCGATACCCATTATCATAAACAGAAGCACGCCACCTATTCTGTAACCCCATTCTTGCACCGCTTCTGGTACAGGTTTTCCAGTGATCCACTCTGCTGTGAAAAACATCAAATGACCACCGTCAAGCATGGGCAAGGGTAATAAATTAATTATGCCTAAATTCACGCTAATTAAGGCAAGAAAGCTCAAAAAATAAGCCAACCCATAACCGGCACTGACTCCCGCTCCCTGAGCAATAGAGATAGGCCCATTTAAGTTTTTAACAGACACATCGCCTGTTAACAACTTGCCTATCATATCGACACTCAATGTCATTAGACGCCACGTTTTATCAAGTGACTTCCCTATTGCCTCTACTATGCCATATTGATGCGTAAACACATACCCTTCAGGCCAAGGCTCAAACGTAGGGCTCACACCTAAATACCCACTTTGACCTTGCGGAGTATCTCGGCGCGCTATGGTTGCATGCAGTTGTTGCTGCTGTCCATCCCTTTCAATAGTAAAGATGACTGCTTCACCAGGACTTTCAACAATGACATCAACTAATGCTTGCCATGAGGTTAAAGATTCACCGTTAAGTGCTATTAACGTATCGCCTACCTTAATTCCAGCTTCTTGTGCAGCACTGCCTTCGCCAATAAAACCTACCTCTAGGGTTGGTGAAGGCCTAAATGGGGTAATCCCCAGACTGCTTAAGGGAGACTCGTTATCTGCGTCAAAGTTCCAATCGCTAAGTGTAAATGTCACGACTTTTTCATTATTTTCGGCACTTTGCAGGGTTACTTTGGCGGTATCATGACCAATTTTTGACATCAATTCTAAGTTAACCGCTTCCCAGTCAGGCGTGTCGCGATCCCCTATTTTTAAGAAAGTATCACCATCATTCACACCTGCCTGTGCAGCAATAGTGTCTGCTTTTACTGTCTGAACCACAGGTTTTACGGTTTGTAATCCCACTAAAAACATTAACCAAAGCGCCAAAAAGGCAAACACAAAATTGACCCCAGGACCTGCTGCAATAATCGCCATGCGTTTTAATACATGCTTGTTATTAAAAGCTTTATCCGCCATATGAGGGGGAACATCATCAACCCGGCCGTCTAGCATGCGCACGTAACCGCCAAGCGGTATCATGGCAATCACGTACTCGGTACCCGAGGCACTTTTACGTCGCCATAACGGTTTACCAAACCCAATTGAAAAGCGTTCTACATGGACTCCACATTTTCGAGCCACGTAAAAGTGCCCCCATTCGTGTACCGCCACTAAGATACCTAGAGCGACGATGAATGCGCCTAGGCTCCATAAAAAACTTAGCATGCAAATTTTCCTCTAATAATGTCTACCGCCACGGTTCTGGCTGCTTTGTCTTGCTCCAGTATTTGCTGGATGGAGGAAACTGATACCTGTTCCATTTGATTCAATGTTTCTTCGTTTACACGGGCAATATCACAAAACCCAATATGACCGTCTAAAAAGTGGGAAACCGCTACCTCGTTCGCCGCATTAAGACGCGTGGTCGCAGCTTGCCCCTCTTCACATGCTTGTATGGCTAACTTTAAATTTGGATAACGTTCGTAGCAGGGCGTCTGAAAAGTAAAGTTGGCCATTTCGGCAAAATCCAAAGGTGTAACACCTGCATCAATTCTCTCAGGGTGGGCCAAACCGTAAGCTATCGGTGTGCGCATATCTGGGTTACCCATTTGCGCAATTACCGACCCATCAATATATTGAACCATAGAATGGATAATACTTTGAGGGTGAATAACCACCTGAATATCATTGGCCTTAGCCCCAAATAACCAACATGCTTCGATGAACTCTAACCCTTTATTCATCATTGTGGCTGAATCTATGGTTATCTTTCTGCCCATTGACCAGTTTGGATGGGTACTCGCCTCATCAATGGTAATGGATGAGAAGCTTTCTAAACTGCGCTGCCTAAAAGGCCCACCAGAGCCAGTAAGCAAAATTTTCTGAATACCCGCTGCGGATAACTTTCCATACTGAAAGTTCTCTGGAAGGCATTGGAAAATAGCATTGTGCTCACTGTCTATTGGTAATATTTGCGCACCGCTTTGGTTGGCTGCGTCAATAAAGAGCGCTCCTGACATCACCAAGGCTTCTTTGTTTGCCAACAGTACTTTTTTACCCGCTTTCACTGCCGCAAGTGTAGGCAGCAATCCTGCGGCCCCGACAATGGCAGCCATAACCGCATCAACTTCAGCCGCGCAGGCTACGTCTTCGAGTGCTTTCGCGCCACACAAGATTTCAGCAGTTACGCCATACTGCAGTGCGTATTGCTTGGCTTGTTCTAAGTAATTATCATCAGCCAACACCACAAATCGCGGGGCACATGCTTGCGCTTGTTTCATAAGCAACTCTACCTGCGCATAGCCGGTAATCGCAAACACACGATATTTATCAGGATGTCGATTAACAACATCTAACGTACTGCAACCAATTGACCCTGTTGCACCTAGTACAGTAATGGTTTGCATTATGCCATCCAAGTTACATAGCAAAAGGCAAATACAGGAAACGCTGCGGTGAGGCTATCAATACGATCTAAAACCCCACCGTGCCCGGGTAAAATACGGCCGCTGTCTTTAATACCAGCGCAACGCTTTAACATACTTTCGTTGAGGTCGCCTAGCGCTGAAACTGCAACTGTAATCCCCCCTATAGCAAGGTGTAATACAATGCGAGAAGGCTCCACCTGATAGTGCAACGCCGCAAAAGCAATAATGGCAAACGATGCTGCAATACCACCTAACAAGCCCTCTAAGCTTTTGCCAGGTGATACATTAGGGCGCAATTTATGTCGGCCAAACTTCACGCCTACAAAGAACGCGCCAATATCCGCTGCCCACACGATGCCTAAAACATAAAAGATTAACGAAGCTCCATAGAGGGGATCGACATCGTAAAGGCTGGTGCGCAGCGCAATAACAGCAACCCAAGTAGGAATAAGTGTTAACAAACCAAAAACGGTTCGAATTGCCCGGCTATTACGCCAAAATGAAGTGTATTTTGGATAGGCAAGCACCATAAGCAGAGACACCACCCACCACAGTACTGCTATTCCCAAAATAAGTCGGTAGAGGCCATGCAGTTGCCCTTGATACCATATTAAACTGGTATCCACGGCCAGTGACAATGCAATGCAAATGGCAAATGCCACTGCCATAAAAATGAGTTTTTTAGGTCGCTCGCAAATACCTGACATATTGGCCCATTCATAGGCACCTATTGCCACCACGCCTGAAATGGCAATTTCAAACCAAAAAACGGGAAGGTATAAAATAGCGAAAAGCGCGGATGGCGCTAAAATTAATGCGGTTGTTATTCGTTGTTTTAGCATAATTGGCTCTCGGCTCCTGTGTGCAGGTTGGCCCTATTGCCCGCGTGCATAGTATTAACTGCCGGCTGTAAGGATTTGCTCACCGGTAAGCCCGAATCGGCGTTGGCGAACATTAAAATCGTCTACGGCTAATTGAAAAACGTCTTCGTTGAAGTCGGGCCATAGCACGTCGGTAAAGTACAACTCAGCATAGGCACATTGCCACAATAGAAAGTTGCTGATGCGGTGTTCACCGCCGGTACGGATAAGGAGATCTAATTCAGGAAGGTCTGCTGTGGAGGTTTCACGTGTAAAAGCTTGCTCGTTAATGTCCGCGACCTCTATTTCGCCGGCTTTAACTTGCTCGGCTAGTGTTTTAGCGGCATTAACAATGTCCCAACGGCCACCGTAATTAGCGGCAATATTCAACACTAAATCCTTATTGTCCGCCGTCATGGCTTCCGCTTTGCGGATCTTTTCCACCAACTTATCGTCAAAAGCGCTGACATCGCCTATCACTTTTAGGCGTACGCCATTTTTATGAAGGCGTTTAGCTTCACTGTTCAAAACTAGATTAAACAGCTCCATAAGCACGCTAACTTCTTCTTCTGGACGCTTCCAATTCTCACTGGAAAAGGCAAACAAGGTAAGTGATTCAATGCCGGTTTGTCGTGCAAAACGCACCACTGCACGTACTGACTCTACCCCAGCTTTATGTCCAAAAGTGCGAATTTTCCCTTTCTTTTGAGCCCAACGACCGTTGCCATCCATGATAATAGCAACATGTTTAGGGCCTGCCGAATCTGCAGGCCCTACTGGTTCAGTCGTTTTGGCTGCGTTTGACCGCTTCCCAATCATAATACTGACTACACTTCCATTAATTCTTTTTCTTTATCAGCAAGCAAGCTGTCGACTTTCTTAATGAATTCGTTAGTTATCGACTGAATATTTTCTTCTGCTGCGCGACTTTCGTCCTCGCTGATTTCTTTTTCTTTCAGTAGGTCTTTCACGTCACCATTGGCATCGCGACGAATATTACGAATAGCCACTCGCCCGCCTTCAGCTTCATTCCGTACAACACGAATGAGGTCTTTACGACGTTCTTCGGTAAGCGGCGGAAGAGGGATGCGAATTGAACCACCCGCACTCATCGGGTTTAATCCCAAATCAGATTGCATTATGGCTTTTTCAACGGCTTGAATCGCGCTTTTATCAAATACAGTAAGAGCCAACGTGCGGCTGTCTTCGGCAATAACATTCGCGACTTGCTTAAGGGGCGTGTCTACTCCGTAGTACGGCACCATAATGCCATCTAAAAGACTTGGATGCGCGCGGCCTGTGCGAATTTTGCTAAACTGCCCTTTCAGTGCAACGAGACTTTTTTCCATGCGCTCTTGCGCATCTAATTCAATTTCATCAATCACAATTGTGTATCCTATCGTACTTAATTAACCGTTGTCAGCGTGACAAATAATTGTGCCTTCTTTCTCTCCCATCACAACACGCTTCAAGCAACCCGGCTTGTTCATGTTAAATACACGGATGGGTAGACTGTGATCACGGGCGAGAGTAAAGGCTGACAAGTCCATGACTTTCAATTCTTTCTCAAGAACTTCTTGATATGAAAGCTGATCATACAAGGTAGCATCTGGGTTTTTAACCGGATCGTCGCTATATACACCGTCAACTTTGGTGGCTTTAAGCACTGCATCCGCTTCTATTTCAATACCGCGTAGACAGGCGGCTGAATCCGTGGTGAAGAATGGATTACCTGTACCAGCAGAAAAGATAACCACTCGACCTGACTTAAGTAAGCTTATGGCTTCAGCCCAGTTGTAGGCATCACACACGCCATTGAGTGGGATAGCCGACATCATACGTGCGTTAACAAAAGCCCGATGCAACGCGTCACGCATTGCCAGGCCATTCATCACAGTCGCTAGCATACCCATATGGTCGCCAACTACGCGATTCATACCTGCTTTTGCTAGGCCTTCGCCACGGAATAAATTACCGCCGCCAATAACAAGCCCCACTTGCACGCCAAGTTCAACTAATTCTTTGATTTCCTGTGCCATTCTATCTAGCACTTTTGGGTCGATACCAAAGCCTTCTTCACCCATTAGGGCTTCACCACTTAGCTTTAGTAATATACGTCGGTATGCTGATTTAGGTGTGATACTCATTATTCGATATGTCCTCGTAAACCCATTTTGTCCTAGGCCTTTCTATCATTCATTCATCCCAATAAACAATGAAAAGAATAGGAGAAAATGCTTTATTATCTTGGTCCTGTAAGTGCCAGTTATAAAAAAGCACCTCCGAAGAGGTGCCTTAGTTTATCTGACATTCGTAGAATGCAAAAGCCAAACGCCCAATTATTTCTTGGCGGCTTCCATTTGCGCAGCAACTTCTGCCGCGAAATCTTCAGTTTTCTTCTCAATACCTTCACCAACTTCAAAACGTACGAAGTTGATTACGTCAGCACTGTTGCTCTTAAGAAGCTCAGCAACAGAGATTGAAGGATCTTTAACGAAAGGCTGACCCGTTAAGCTCACTTCGCCAGTGAACTTCTTCATGCGGCCTGCAACCATCTTCTCAGCAATTTCAGCTGGCTTACCAGACTGAATAGCGATTTCGATTTGGATTTCTTTCTCTTTCTCAACAACTTCAGCCGGCACGTTCTCAGGCTTAACGAACTGTGGGCTCGCCGCTGCAACGTGCATAGCAATGTCTTTTGCTAATGCTTCATCACCACCAGAAAGGATAGAGATTACACCAATACGGCCGCCGTGGATGTAGGCACCTAAAGTGTCGCCTTCAACGTTGATGACACGACGAGGAGAGATGTTTTCGCCAATTTTAGCCACTAGGGTATCGCGAGCTTCGCTAACTTTAACGCCATTAAGTTCTGCATCATTTAGAGAATCAATGTCGTTGATGTTGTTTGCTGCTGCTACTTCTAGTAATTCGTTACCGAACTTAAGGAAACCTTCGTCACGAGCAACGAAATCAGTTTCACAGTTTAGTTCAAGCATGGTCGCACGACCACCTTCAACTTTGGTTAGGATCACACCTTCAGCTGCAATGCGACCTGCTTTTTTAGCCGCTTTTGCTTGACCTGATTTACGCATGTTCTCAATGGCTAGCTCAATGTCACCATCCGTTTCAACCAGGGCTTTCTTACAATCCAGCATACCTGCGCCAGTACGTTCGCGCAGTTCTTTAACTAGTGCTGCAGTCACTGCCATTTTTCAATTCCTCAGCATTAAATATAAAATTCGTTAGGTAAAAGGGGCGGAACCGCCCCTCTCAATACGTTTCGTATTGTAGCACTGTCATATTATTGTGTTATGACAGTATGCTCGCAGAAATTACTCTGCAGCTTCTACGAAGTCGTCTTGCTCAGCTTGTGCTTCAAGATTGCTATCGCGGCCTTGATTAACGGCATTAGCTGCTGCGTCCAAGTAAAGTTGGATTGCGCGGATAGCATCGTCGTTACCAGGAATGATGTAATCAACACCATCTGGGTTTGAGTTAGTATCTACAACACCCACTACTGGAATGCCTAGGTTACGAGCTTCAGTAATCGCGATGTGTTCGTGATCAGCGTCGATAACAAAGATTACGTCTGGAAGGCCGCCCATATCCTTGATACCACCAAGGCTGTTTTCAAGCTTATCCATTTCACGTTGAAGCATAAGCGCTTCTTTCTTAGTTAGCTTTTCGAAAGTACCGTCTTGGCTTTGTTGCTCAAGTTCTTTCAAACGCTTGATTGATTGACGAACTGTTTTCCAGTTAGTCAACATACCACCTAACCAACGCTTGTTTACGTAGAATTGGTCACACTTAAGTGCCGCTTCTTTCACTGCTTCACCTGCAGCGCGCTTAGTACCTACGAAAAGGATTTTACCTTTTTTAGAAGCAACACCTGAGATGTAGTTAAGTGCGTTGTTAAACAGTGGAACTGTTTTTTCAAGGTTGATGATATGAACTTTGTTACGAGCACCAAAGATATAAGGCTTCATCTTTGGGTTCCAGTAACGAGTTTGGTGACCGAAATGCACACCGGCTTTCAGCATGTCACGCATAGAAACATTAGCCATTTTTAATTTCCTCTTGGGGTTAGGCCTCCATATATCCCTTGTATCGATTCAGTCTAAATTAAACTAGCCTGAACACCCCGATAACAAGTGTCGATATATGTGTGTTTTAGTAAATTAATATACTCACTTAGCAGGCAATCTGCCGGAGCGCGCGCTTTATACCATAGCACCCGAAAATACTCAAGTTTTCAGGCCAAGATTAATACATAGCTGCGGCCCAGAACACGTCAATACACTTACCTTCACGCGAATAACCTAATGAGCAAGAACGCATAAAAACCACATGTATTCAGTAGGATACTCAGAAAGGCTTGATTAGTGTTATACTTACCCCAACAAAAATTGGGACTTACTTTAGTTAAAAACGATTTGAGAGGCGCTGTGTCAGCAATTATCAAAACCCCTGAAGAAATCGAAAAAATGCGTGTGGCTGGAAAACTGGCTGCCGACGTATTAACCATGATTACACCCTATGTAAAAAAAGGCGTGACTACTGACGAATTAAATACAATTTGTCATGATTATATCGTGAACGAGCAAAAAGCCATTCCAGCTCCGCTCAATTACGGCCACCCACCGTTTCCAAAGTCTATTTGTACATCGGTGAATCACTGTATTTGTCACGGCATTCCTTCTGACAAAAAGCTAAAAGACGGCGATATAATTAATATCGATGTCACTGTCATCAAAGATGGCTACCATGGCGACACCTCTAAGATGTTCATCGTGGGCAAACCCTCTATCTTGGCAGAACGTTTAGTGCGAGTGACACAAGAGTGTCTGTACAACGCCATTAGGGAAGTGAAGCCTGGTATGCGCTTGGGTGACATTGGTCATATTTGTCAAACTCATGCGGAAGCGCATAACTATTCAATTGTTCGCGAATACTGTGGTCATGGTATTGGGGCCAGCTTCCACGAAGAGCCTCAAATCGTGCATTATGGCCGCCCGGGTACAGGTGAAGAATTGGTTCCCGGTATGTGTTTTACTATTGAGCCAATGGTCAATGCCGGCAAGCGCTACTCAAAAGTATTGCCTGACCAGTGGACGGTAGTCACCAAGGACAGAAGTTTAAGCGCACAATGGGAACACACGCTTTTGGTAACTGAAACCGGCGTAGAAGTGCTTACCTTACGTGAAGAAGAAACACTAGAGCGCGTTATCTCACACGACTGAATTTCAGTAGTGACGCAATACGGTAAGTAATACGGTAAAATACGACGCGCCCCTGTGCCGCGTATTTTACCTTACTTTTGAACACCACACCTGCGCAACACCTTAACCTTATTATCACCATCTATAACATTTTTGTATAATTATTCACATTTTAACCGGTGCTATGCACTAAATACCCACTGCGAATCTGACTCAATTCATGATATGGTTCAATGCGTTCAAAACGACGTACGCATAGAAGGTGAATTTTGACGCTGCAATCCCTGATAAAATCAATTGAAACCATAACCACGGTAGACGACTTACCCGCCATTAAAGCTTGTGTAGAAAAAAGTTACGACTGGATCCGCGCATCTTTTGATACCACGGCGGTCAATCAGTTAGTCACAGGCCGAGCGCAGTTTGTTGACGCCCTGCTATGCCATTTATGGGAATTGTATGGGTTAGACAACAATAGGGATTTGGCCCTCTGTGCCGTGGGAGGATATGGGCGTGGACATCTTCAACCCTATTCCGACATCGATTTACTGATAGTTAGCAAGCGTCCGTTAAAACCAGAATACCAAGAAAAAATCGGGATGTTTATCACCCTATTGTGGGACATTAAACTCGACGTAGGTCAGTCGGTTCGCACAATCAAAGAAACCGTTAAATTAGCCAAAGACGATATTTCCATTGCGACAAACCTTGTAGAAAGCCGATTACTTTGTGGCAGCGAGCAAGTATTCGATAAGCTTTGGGACGAAGTTAACGGTCGCAACTCTTGGACGAGTAAAGCATTTTTCACCGCGAAATACGAAGAACAAAAAAATCGGCATGCTAAGTTTAATGGTACCGCCTATAACTTAGAGCCAAATATTAAAGAAAACCCCGGCTGTCTTAGAGATATCCAGTCAATAGGATGGGTAGCAAAGAAGCACTTTAAAGAATATGACGGCTGGAATTTAGTTGGCCATGGTTATTTTACTGAACAAGAACACAGTGAATTAATTACCTGCCGAATGCATTTGTGGAAAATGCGTTGCGCATTGCATTTAATCGCTGGCCGCAGTGAGAACAGACTGCTTTTTGATTACCAGCCCGATGTAGCTGAAATGCTAGGTTATGGTAAGGAAGGAAAACCGTCTGTTGAGAAAATGATGCGAGACTTTTTCCGTACCATTGCTCGCGTATCAGAACTCAATCAGATGCTTTTGCAGCGATTCAAATATGACATGCTTAATCAGAGCGTGCAGCGCTCTGCCATTATCAATGAAGATTTTGAACTGCTAGATAATATGATTTCTCCTCGGCACGAACATGTTTTTTCGTCGCCAGAGAGCATCCTCGACTTTTTGAATGTGATCACCAACACACCAGAAGTACAAGGGCTGTCTACTACCTGTATTCGCCAACTTCGTAATGCCCATAGAGCATTTGAAGATAGTTACTTTGTAGACAGACCAGAAAGTCGTGAAAAACTCATGCACCTGCTCAGGCAACCCGACTTCTTCAATTACGCATGGGATGTGATGCACCACTACGGCATTTTACAGGCGTACTTACCTGAATGGGATGCCATCGTAGGCATGATGCAGTTTGATTTATTTCATGCCTACACGGTTGACGAACACACACATCGCCTTGTTAAGCACGTAAACTACTTTTTCTCGAAAGAAAATAAAGACTTTCCACGGTGCGGAAGAATATGTCGTCATTTAGATAAGCCCGAAGTCCTTTACATTGCGGCCATTTTTCACGACATAGCCAAAGGCCGAAATGGCGACCACTCTACCCTGGGCGCTGTAGATGTTGCTAACTTCTGTAAACGACACAATGTGCCGGATGATGACGCTGCAATGATAGCCTGGTTAGTTGAGAACCACCTGCTTATGTCGGTTGTTGCACAACGTAGAGATATTTACGATCCGGAAGTGATTAGCGAGTTCGCCAGTGCTGTTCGTAGTCATAATCACCTAAACTTATTATATACCCTGACATTGGCAGATATTCGCGCCACCAACGATAATTTATGGAATGATTGGAAGGCGTCACTGTTGCGCGAGCTGTATCTTATGACACAGAAAGCCTTAGACAACGGGTTACAATGTCAGGTGACATTGAATGAACGGGTAGCAACCCATAAGCATCAAGCGCGGCAAATTTTACAAGAACGGGCGACTAACCCTACGTCTATCGACACCTTGTGGTCTCGCTTCGACGATGATTATTTCGTTCGCTTTAAGCCAACACAGATTGCTTGGCATACCGATGAAATTATAAAGGCCCAAGATGAATGGCTTACGCCTGAGCATGAAGGGCTGTTGGTTAAAGCCAACGATAACAGTGCCAAAGGCGGCACTGAAATATTTATTTATGGCAAAGATCGTAAGGCATTGTTTGCACAAGTTGCCTCGGTGTTAGATAGTCGCAACTGTTCCATTCACGATGCCCACGTCACGGTAACACGTGATGGTTACGTGTTTGATAGCATGCTTGTTTTAGAAAATGACGGCTCTCGCCTATCATCGAGTTCGAGAATTGCCTCTCTTGAAACTGCCGTGTCTGAACAACTTGAAAAGCCTGGCCGGGCGCATGAAAATAAACGCAAATTACCTCGGCAAATGAAGCAATTGGATGTGCCAACTAAGGTGCGATTCTTCAGTATAGGAGAAGATGCCACCTTAGTTGAGCTAGAAGCACTGGACGCCCCCGGCATATTAGCTAAAATTGGGCATGCGTTTGTAGATACGAACGTCACCCTTAAACTTGCTAAAATTGCTACAATCGGTGAACGTGCCGAAGACATTTTCATTGTCAGCAACGACGCTGGCAAAGCATTAACCCAAGAACAACAGGTCAGCCTGAAAAAACGGCTTCTGTTTAAACTCGACCAACTTGAAGATATCACAATACCATGAATGAATTGAAAGCCATCATTGAAGACGCCTTCGAAAATCGCGATAGCATCAGCCCTTCTGCCGCGCCAGATGACGTAAAACAGGCAGTGGCCGACGCCATCGCTTTACTGAATACAGGTAAAGCCCGCGTAGCAGAAAAAATTGCTGGCGAATGGGTCGTGCACCAATGGCTAAAAAAAGCGGTGTTATTGTTTTTCCGTTTACACAATAACGACGTTATTGAAGGTGCTGAAAGCAAGTTTTATGACAAGGTTCCTTTAAAATATACCGACTACACTGCGGCTGAATTTGCCGCTGATGGTGTACGTATTGTTCCTCCTGCCGCAGTGCGCACAGGTACCTTCGTAGGTAAAAACGCGGTAGTCATGCCTTCTTATGTCAATATCGGCGCATTTGTTGACGAAGGTACCATGGTGGATACATGGGCTACCGTAGGCTCATGTGCACAAATTGGTAAAAACGTTCACCTATCTGGCGGTGTCGGCATTGGTGGCGTACTAGAACCTCTTCAAGCAAACCCAACAATTATTGAAGACAACTGCTTTATCGGCGCACGTTCTGAAATTGTTGAAGGCGTTATTGTGGAAGAAGGTGCGGTAATATCAATGGGCGTTTACATTGGCCAGAGCACTCGCATTTACGACCGTGAAACTGGCGAAGTTCACTATGGCCGTGTACCAGCAGGCTCTGTTGTAGTACCGGGTAACCTACCTAGCGCTGATGGCAAGTACAGCCTTTACGCGGCCATCATCGTTAAGAAAGTTGACGCTAAAACCCGTGCTAAAGTAGGCATCAATGCTTTACTACGTGGCGTAGAATAAAAGACAACAAATATTGTTTCACATAGAAGCAATATCTACAGCACAGAAAAGGGCGCTTCATCGTAAAGATTGAAGCGCCCTTTTTAATACATTGACTTCGTATGTCTATAAAAAGAGTGGCTTGCTAACCAGTATTTTTAAATTACTCGCCCACAAGCGTGGCTTTAATACTGTTTACCCACTCCACCACGTCTTTTTCTGGCTCGAGGGTTTCCATTGCATCTACTTTTAACAAATCTGCAGCGGGCTTGCCCTGAAGTTCTTTTAGTAAGTCAAAAATCTGATGGCCAGCACCACAAAAACTTTCACCATAACCACTATCCCCTAACGCTGCAACGGCAAAAGGTTTGTTCGTTAGCATTGGGAACTCATCTTTTAAATCGGAAAATACGAATTCCAAATTTGGTGGAATATCACCCTGACCCGTGGTAGAGGTAATCACTAAAATTGCATCCGCATCGGTGAAATCACTGACAGAAGGGTCGCTTTCTAGCTCACAATCCACACCTTGTTCAGCCAGATTTTCTTCAACCTGTTCTGCGACATGTTGCGCGTTCCCATAAACGGTACCCGCGATAATTTTTAATGTTGCCATTACTTCCCCGTATTTTACTAGCGCTTTATAACTCGTATTCGCGCCATCGATTTAAAGTATTCACCATATTGGTATGCATATTAGCAGACACAGTCATCCACTTCCCACTTACGGGGTGATAAAACCCCATTTGAGTACAACTTAAGGCCAAATTATGAAAATTAAACTCACGTTGAACAAATTTATTTTGCTTGCCATCACCATGTGTTGTGTCGCCAATGATAGGGTGGCGTAAATGCACTAAGTGACGACGAAGCTGATGCTTTCTGCCTGTGGTGGGGTTTAATGTGACCAAAGAGTAGCGCGCCGATTGGTATTTACCTACCGCATAAGGAAGCTCGAATCTCTTCCTGACTTGATAGAATGTACTTGCTGGCTGTGGCGCTTGCTGCTGCCGACGATGCTTATCTGCTATCTTGTCGAATCGGTATTTTAACGGGTAGTCCACCATACCGCAGCCATACATAAAGCCTCTCACAATCGCGTGATATTCTTTATACACCCGCTTAGACATCATCTGTTCACCCAGTTTTGCAGCCGTCTTACCATCAAAAGTAAACAACAGTACCCCTGACGTAGGGCGATCTAGCCGGTGAGCAGGAAACACATGCTTTCCTAACTGATCACGCAAAGTCTGAACAGCAAAACGTGTTTCCTTTTTATCAATAGGGCTTCGGTGCACCAATAAACCCGGGGGCTTGTCTATTGCGACGATATGCTCATCTTGATATAGCACCGATAACGGGGGCTGCGTAAAGAAATCTGAAGCACCTTCTGTATGTAGGCAAGCAGATAAATCCGAATTCATTTTATTCTTTTCCGGTGGTCGGCGAGAGGCCGTGAGTGAGTGCGTCTAGTGATATCAGTATTTCAATGATAGCTTTCTCACAAGAAGATAACGCCACCTGGGCTGCTGGCGCTACTTCCATAGGTGGTGGCAACTGTTTCTGCGCCACCAGCGCCCTGCACTTTTTAAGAAAAATAAACACCAGCCAGCTAACGAAGTCCATAGTATCCACAGCGAACGGCTGCTGACTTGCTAGTGCAAGTTGGCTTGGCTTTACCGTGGGCCATACACCACATTGTTTGATCGCGTGTTCTAATGCGTCGAGTTGTAACTCAAATTCATAAACAGATGACATGCACACTCCGAATGTCACAATAATAAGGTGTCACTCACTAACCACGGTGTAAAAGTAACGTTGTAAGTATACCAAATTAAGGCTATTGGCGGAATTTTTAAGGGGCTTGTAAGCGTGTGCAATATCTGTGATAAACTCTGCGCCCTACTTTTTCAATGACTAATGAGAAGGCTTCCAATGGATGCAAAGCAAATTAACTCTATCAGCGAATTCCTCTTGCAGGCTGGCACTGAATATTTAGTGTTCGATTTAGGGCGCAGAATAGAGCCCCTTGAGAGTCAAACCTTCCTAAACATTGAAAATGGCCTACATATTCCCCCGTTCCCTCGCCAAAAGCATGCTTGGTTTGGCATTGTTTTTTGGAATAAACGCGCCTCTAATCAACATTATATATGGTTCATAAAATTACCTATTGATGAACAAGGTTTAGTGGTTACCGCTACCCGAAACCATTTTTTACAAATCATTGTAGACGCGCTTGGTCAATCTATTGCCGACGATACAGAAAACGCAAAATCGCTGCCCGACAATCCCTATTCTTTTGTCCCCTCACAATCACAGTTAGCCCAGTTTAATGCGAAAGTACGCCAGCAACTATCGCTACCTTTAAGTAGCAGTTATGAACAAGTTTTGGCTTATATTAAAGCGCCATCAGTAGTGGATTGGCAAACCTTACCGCTGCAAGGCATTGCCGATTTAGCAGCTTCGCTGCAGCAGCAAACTGAGGTAGCAAAGACAATAGAAGAAGGTTTCACCAGCTATGCGGTGTCCTTTCAACAGTCTTTCATGGAAATGTGCGAAAGCGTTTCAATACCGCCGACAATTGAACGACACTTTTTAGACGCAGTAATAACACAAAATGATATCAATATTGCTGCACTACGAGGGCTTTCCAGCGGCAATGAGTCTTCGCAAATAGGTAACCTGCTTCGTAAACTACTTACGCGCGATACCTCCGTACGTCTTGATATATTAAGTGTGGTTGCTGCTCGGCATTTTCAGCAATTAAACGACGAACTTCTTCATTTATTTTTTGAGGCTGTGGCGAAAGCTGACGACAACGAAAATTATAACGGAGAGTTATTTATTGGTTTCTTTTCGGATTTAGTACAAATTCCGAGTTTAAGAACATCGGTACTTTCCATGCTGAGAAAGCCAGAAAGAAGTGAGCAACTTTCCGTTTGTATAGGTAAGCTTTTTACACAAACAAAAGGCCAATAAATGCCATGACGCTTTTAGAATTTACCGTATGGCTGTGCTTAGCCTTTGTGATATTTCAGTTTTGGCGTATACGAAGTATTTCAGAAACCGCTGACAAATATATAAAGCAATATTGCGACACTCATCAATTGCAGTTATTGAGTGTTGCCAGAGCAAAAACATCACTCACTTTTAAATATCAAAAACCGGATTGGTTAAGCCTGTATCGCTTTGAGTTTTCGGGAAATGGAGAAGACAAATATACCGGCGAGATTACATTAGTTGGTAATACTGTGATAAACACGACGCTGCCTCCCTATCGCGCGAACTAAACAAAAAAAGAGGTAGCTAAGCTACCTCTTTTGTGGAATTTTGAGCTTCCCTCTCTGCGCTCCCTTGCGACTAAAATCATCCCGATTAAAATCCTTATACGCCCCTTTCCTTCTTCTCTCACTCTTCCTAAGCGAGCTACCCGTCCGTGCGTAGGTTCCTTTCCGTTTATCCCTTAAAACCTGCCTATCCTTAACATGCAGGGATCCTCTTCCTGAGGTCGTCCTTTTCAGCCTCCGCTGATATCCTTTCCCTTACTCCATGCTACGCTGCACATCCTGCTGCAGCAGGTTCTTCCTGAACCGTCCTTACAAACGCATCCCGCGTGATATCCTATTTTCCTTGAGGGTGACGTCCTGTACCCTAAAACACACCCTGTGTTTTCCTGACTGTCCTTATGCCGCATCCAGCGACGTTACTTCCTGTGTCGACGTCCTGTCGAAATCATCCGTGCAATTCCATTACGTCCTTTAAATCATCCGTGAGCAATTCCATTTGTTTACACCTTGGTGTAATCCTGTAGCTTCCTGCTTATCCTTAAACTCTCACTCCTGTGAGGAGATTCTCATCCTTAAGTTGTCCTGGGTCTTCCTTGAATCATCCTGACTCGTCGTGTTTCCCTGTGACGATGTTTATAGTATCCCTCTCGATAATTAGCGCTATGGCTAATTAAAGGAATTTAATAAGTAATCGATGAACCCAAATGAAGCAAAATTAAAAAATCGTTATAAATCAAAGGTGTTAGACTTTAGTAGAAATATGTCTTGCGGTAAAAAGGAGGCTTTTCTTACAGTCTTGTAAGAGATTTCGTACAAATTAAGTAGAAAATGTGGAGATGTTTCGCAGATTGATGGGAAGTTGATAAGAATAAACTTCACCCAGCATGAGGAACGATGAGTATCACATACACTGAGTCCCTTTGCGCCCCCCTTTACAAAAGTTTACAAACAGCAAAAAACAGCATCTGTAAGCGTCGCCATTATCATTAAGCCCAGCAATAGTACGGTTTCAAAAGCATTTTCTAATCAAAACCAAATTAGTGGCTATGCGGATTTTCTTGCGCACACACAACTGCGATTGATAATGATTATCATTTGATATATGTTGTCCATGAAAGGAACGTTACACTACACGTTGACACACTTTCTTCGTTTCCCTTTCTTGATTTTTTAAAAAGGACTATTCATGAAAACCACTCCCCCCTTGTTCAACAAGCAAAAACTTGTACTCGCTTGTTGTGCCGCCCTCTCTGCCACTGGCCATTCAACTGTATTTGCGCAAGAGGAAACCAGTGAAAAAGAGCTAGAAGTCATTTCGGTCGTTGGACATAAAATCACTGAATTTGAGCAACAAAACGACGGTGGCGCTTTAGGCAAACGCGCGATTAAAGACACCCCATTTTCTGTTGATGTCATTTCGCTAGAAGACATGGAAATTCGACAAGTAAATACGCTGAACAGCTTGTTCAGTCGAGAAGCTTCAGTATCAGTAGACGGCAGTGCTTATAGCTCGTTCGGTGACACAATAAGGGTACGGGGCTTACCACTCGATTATACCCAAAGTTTCAAAGTAAACGGAATGTCGATAAACAGCTTTAGTGGTGAATTGCCCTACGAAGCCTTCGAGCAAGTGACCTTAATAAAGGGGGCAACCGGTTTTATGTACGGCATGGCTGCTCCCGGTGGAATTGTTAACTATGTGACGAAAAGGGCCACGTCAGATGCACTAAGCGCCAATGTAGGTTGGCGTAGTGACAGTGTATTTAGTGGTCATATTGATGCTAGCACGCGATTCGGTAGTGAAGATGCTTACGGCTTGCGAGTAAACCTGGTTAAAGAAGATGGCGATACCTATCTTGATGACGGCGGCATAGACAGAGAAACCGCTTCTATCGCTTTAGATGCCGCGTTAACCGACAATGTATTGTGGACAGTTGATGTTATTTACAGCGATCGCTTAGTTGAAAATTCCTGGAACAGATTTACCGTATCCATGGACAGCGCCGAACCATTGCCTGATACCGTAGACGGCAGCAGAAACTTGGCAGTGCCTGGAACATACGACGGCTATACCAATATGATTGCCATAACCGGATTAGAGTGGAACATTGATGATAACTGGCAACTCAAACTAGACTACGACTACTCTAAAAATGAAACCAGTTGGATAAAGAGCCTTAACTACCTGTTAAATAGTGATGGTGACCTTAGCATACTTACCTACGAGCAATACTTTGATGTTGACTACGACCAAATTCAGGGTGTATTAACGGGAAGTTTTTCTACCGGCGCTATAGAGCACAACATTGTAGCGGGCGCGGCATTTCAAGAAGCAAGTACTTACCGCAATGATGGCGGTGAGCATGGGCGAATAGTTACCCGCAACTACGCCACCAATAATTTGTACGAACAAGCGGATGTGCCCACCTACGTACCTACATTACAAAAAGATTTAGCTCTTGCATGGGTGGATACACAACGCTCTGTATTTATTAGCGATTTCATCGCCCTTAACAATGAGTGGGAATTGTTAATAGGTATTCGTTCAAATGAAATTGAACATGAAGTGAGTGAGTATTTTTCATCGTCACAAGACGATTACGAAGATACTGCCGTGTCTCCCACTTATGCATTAATGTACAAACCTAACGCCAGTACAACCTACTATGCGAGCTATGTAGAGTCTTTTGAAGGACAAACATCTGCTGTTGGCGAAGAATATGCCAATGCCAATGAATTACTCGAGCCACTTGAAAGCTCGCAGTATGAATTAGGGGTAAAAACATCAGGAGAGGGTTGGTCGCTCAGCGCCGCGGTTTTTGAAATTGAGCAAGGCGCAACCTTAGTCACCGAAGAAAACTACCTTATTCAAGAAGGTGTGACACTTTATCAAGGAATTGAATTTAGTGGTGCTTACGAAATTACGCAAAATCTTTCCATTTACGGTGATGCTATGTTCTTAGACGCCGAATATGATAAAACCACATCCAACCAAGGAAACGATGTAGCGGGTGCACCCGACCAACAGTTCACATTACAGACCAATTACAATGTAGAAGCGATTCCAGGCCTAACCCTTAACTTAGGCGGAAAATTCCATGGTGAAGCGGCGCTTAATGCGGCTAATGCTTGGGAAGTTCCGTCTTATACGCTTATATACGGTGGTGTGAGTTATGCCACGCAGATAGACAATCACGCCGTTACTTTAATTGGATCAGTAGACAACCTTCTTGACGAAGAATATTGGGCTGTAGGCGACTCTTATGGAGGAGGCAACTTACGTATTGGCGAGCCTCGCACAGTGGCATTGAAGGTAAAAGTTGACTTCTAAGTATTGTTCATAAACGCAATGAGACAGGCATGTTTATTTTTTGCCTGTCTTTTTTGCTGTTTTATTGAAATACAAGCGGTTCGATTATGGAGAAAGCAATTAATCTTTGGCTGCTTTAAAGGATTTTCCTACAATCTTTTGACAAGTAGTTTAGTTCCCCCCTATTGTTTATTTAAGCGACGATATAATTGTTAGCTATATCACTATATCGTGTTTTGAGTGCTAGATAATTTAAGAGGGATGTTTATGAAAGTTAGTCATTTATTATGTACGCTGCTCGGATTAATAGCAGTGTCAGGCTGCAGCACCATGTCAACACAGGCTAAGCAAGAAGATTCACAATTTCGATTCGAGAATTTTGAACAAGACAAGGCGTTCAACAACGACTACGCCTATTTAATGTGTTTTAGACAGCGTCCAACTGAGTGGCAACCCGCTAGACACTATGACAGCGGTGAACACAATCTGTGGGTTCGTGCCGTATCATATGAGCGCAGATTACCCTCAACAGAGCGAGAAGCGCTTGTCAACTTTAAGCTTGAATTAGACGCAGGGAAAGACTATCGAATTAACAGAGAAATTAATGACGGTATTGTAAAAGTTTGGATTGAAGAAAAAGATTCAAGTGAGATTATCTCTGAAGTTAAAACGGCGGAACTAAAACGCCCGATTAACGCTCAACTTACCCGTGATTTAAGCTTGTGCCAAGAAAGCACGGTTTAATTATCCGCTTTAAAAGCTAAACTAACCTAATAGGGTCGGCATATTTATCTTATGCCTGTGTTATTTAGAGCAAGTGGACAATAGCCCAGTTTACCCCGTCTATCTTTAGAGTTTCACTAATCAGTAAATTTCACCGCTTCATTTTGTATTAACGAGCCATATGCATGATATTGTGTGGTGAACAGTTTTTAAAAATCACCGCTTCCTAAACATCACCTCGCCCTTCACATGCGACAAACATAGTTCACCCACTACACTGTAGTTATCATCGCTAAAGAAAAGCTTATGTTTAGGTACGGTAACGAAAACCGCAACGCCTTCGGCAGCCACATCGTCGTTCACAATACTGTCGATGGCTCCCAGCAAAATATGGCCTAAGCCGGCGTGCTGGTAATTAGGATGAACAGCAATAAAACTCAACATGTGGAAGTTTTCGGCGGGTACTAAATTGCGTACTTTCTCTTCTTTTTCTAACATCTGCTTAGTACCAAACAACCCTGCAGTAAGCAGCATACGTGATCGCCAATGCCAGTATCTTCCTGCGCCAAAGGCGACATCTGGCCCTGTTAAGCAGGCTAATGCAAGTAACCTTTTTTCATGAAAAAGCCCTATCATGGGTTGCTCAAATTTAATGAGACAGGCATATTTATTTTTTGCCTGTCTTGTCAAGTTCTTTAAGTTCTCGGTTTTGGTACCGACGTGTTATGCCTGCCTTATTACTTCGGACCACTTTATTTTGGAAAAAACAATCAGTTAGCTCAAAAACAAGCGGTTTGCTTATGGAGAGAGCAATTCGTCCTTTGCTGCTTTTAAAAGATCATCCCATCCATCAGGTGGATGACCAGTCTTTAACATCTTTTCGAATACTTTGTAAGCATCTGTTTTGCTACCGTATGCACGTTTATTTTTCTCGTCATTGACCCAAGCATATACAATGACTTTTGACTCCAAGTGGTAGCGAAAAAATAAACGGTATTGTTGGAAGAATTTCGCCCGAAACCAGTGCTTATTATCATCCCCTAATGTACTTCCTTGGCGAAATTCAGCACTGGTAGGATCATGCGGTATTAATTCAAAGATTAGTCGTTGAATAGCGGCTAATCGTTTCGTGGCATTCTTTTTAAAGTAACCTTTCGGATCTTTTTCACGTAAACCCTCAACTTGTGATTTCAGATTAAGGTATTGCTCTTTAAACAATGGATGAGTGTAAAGTGTCCAACCATTTACAATCATTGGTATCGTTTTTTGCAAATTTACTCGTCCTCATCCAATAACGGAGAATCTAAATCAATTTCAACACCTTCAACCAACGCATCAACACTTTCACGCATACTTGCTGATAACGGCTCTAGTCTTTCAGGGTGAGCCTTCATATCACGCGCTATGAATGATAAAAACTCGCCAAGTACAGGGTCGCTTTCTTGCGCTTCTGCACGCGAGATAACAACGCTGCCATCAGACTGTATCGCGTATTTAATTTTGTCTTTCTTGCCTAAGTGCAACGCCTGACGAACAGAACTAGGCACCGTAGTTTGAAAACGGTCTGTAAGTGTTGATTCAGTTTCTAAAGCAACTTGTGCCATAACAACCTCTATCATTTGCTTGTTTCAATTGTTTTGATTTTAGTATGAAGGGAAAGGTAATGCAAATGCATTACCTCTTTTTGGTGAGCTAGAAAATGCTCAAATTGCTTAACGCTGAAGGATGGGACTTGCCGTAGACCTCAGCGAGCTTAGTGCGCGAAACATGGGTATAGATTTGTGTGGCGGCAAAAATAACAAGAGCCAGCACGCTACATAGCGAGACACCATATCTGACAATTTATTGGGTTTAAATCGTTTGCCATTATTTGCCAAATGATAATGCGCTTCCAGAGCTGATGAATGAAATTCGCGGTCTGATTTTACTCAAATAGTATACTTAGCGAGACAGGCATTTTTGTTTTATGCCTGTCTTAATTGCAGTTTATCACCAACCAGATGTAGCATCTTATAACTGGCTTCTAGCTCCAGTCTCCTAGCCAGAAAAAACAAAGCCCCGCGAGTGCGAGGCGATGTGGTTGGATTCAAAATCATTTAGTTTTTATCGAAATCTAAACTCTTATACCTCGCCTTGAACTCCAGTAAGCCATTAGAATAGAAAACGGGTTTAAAATCTTTGTCTTGAATAGCGAAAGTACTTTCTTCAACTAAAACGCCTGTTACATCAGCAAATATTTGGCACTCTAATTTATCCAAATTACTCTTATTACAACTTACCCACATCCCTCCATCGGAGCCACCTGCCCATATCGCACTTTCAGGAACAGTTGAAGGTTTCTCTGGAATACTACTGGTAGTACCTTTAGAGGATAATCGTTCATTTGAAATCCAGCCAACTACTATTCCAAGTAATAAAACTAATATGATTAATGCAAATTTACCCATTTCAAATTGACTGTCTGTCATCCCATTGGGTTAAATTGCGTATTTCGGTGAATCCGAACGGTCATTTCGGTTTTATCCGATCACTTTTTCTTCTTCTTTTTCGTCCTTGCCAGTTTTACCTTAAGTGATCGGATTGGTCTAGTTTTCTCATCGATTCGCCAGCCAGTTCAATTCGATGGCTGTTGTGCAGTAAACGGTCGAGTAATGCATCTGCCACGGTGGGGTTACTGATGAGTTTGTACCATTCGGTAACGGGCAACTGGCTAGCGATAATGGTGCTGGTGTTTTGATATCGTTCTTCCATCACGTCAAGTAAGTCATTGGCCTGTCTTGCACTCAGTTTTTCCATTCCCCAGTCATCTAGGATGAGCAGCTCTTTCTTAGCGAGTTGTGCAAGCTGTTGTCGGTAACTTCCATCGGCGTGGCCGATATTCAGCTCATCTAGAAGCTGGCCGAGCCGGTAATATCGTACTGTATGATGCTGTTCACAGGCTTGTCTGGCTAATGCGCAAGCGAAGTACGTTTTACCGCACCCCGTTGCGCCAGTAACGATAATGTTATGGGCATGATGTAAGTATTGGCCGCTCAACAGTGTGGCGACTTTATCTTTGCGTAGACCGCGCTCTGCGCGGTATTCCAATCGGCTGGCGTGAGCTTCTAAGCGCAAGGTTGCCTGACGCAGTAAACGCTTCACTTTGCTGTCTTGCCGACAGTGGATTTCATGCTGTGCCAGTAATCCTAAGCGTTCTTCGAAGCTCATCTCGTCGTAGGTTGTCGCTTGGCTTTGTTGTTGCAGTAACGCTTGAGCGAAGTGTCCAAGCCGTAAGCTACGCAGTTGCTCTTGTAATTGAGATTGTGTCATGGGTTGTCCTATTGATAGTAATGTTGGCCGCGGATATTGTGGTGGGTTACAGGTTGCTCATCGTGTTCGACAGCGGTGCTCGGTACGCTTTCTTGGTGATGTTTGAGTAAGTTCATCACAACGCTTCTGTGAGGGCGTTCTAGCAGTAACGCCTTTTGGCAAGCGGCTTCAAGTCGCGCAGCACCATGCTGTTTAGTGAGATTTAGAATGGCTAGGCAGCTTTTTATCGCTTGCTCTGGATGTTGACGGCTATGGATGTGCCACTGCACCACACCGCGCGTACCTACACCAATATTCTCCGCCCAGTGCAATAAGCGTTCAGCGCTGAAGCGCTGTTTTACATGGCTGTCCGGCATGTGTTCTTTTTGCGTTGAGAAGCCGCCGTCTTTTGCTGATTTAGCGTGCTGTGTCACCAGTTGATTTTGGTGATAGATACTGACCACACTGCCACTTGCCTCGATGGTCACCGTGTTGCCTACTAAGGTGTGCGGTACAGAGTAAGCGTGCTTTTGGTACAGCACATGGTAATCCGGCCCCACCTTTGCTCGTTTACTGTCGATGTACTCATACGTGGTGCCAGGCAATGGCATTAACGCGGGTTTATCGAGCAGTTCAAACTGCTCTCGGCGAGAGCCTGGATGTAAGCGCTGCGGCCGATTATTTAACTCTTCCATTAACACTTTGATACGTGCGTTAAGGCCCGCTAAAGTGTAAAAGCACTCCCGTCGCAATCGCATTAGTATCCAGCGTTCAACAATCAGTACCGCATTTTCTGCTTTAGCCTTATCCTTCGGTTTATAAGGCCGTGCAGGCACAATGGCGCAGCCGTAATGCCGCGCCATTTTGGCGTAGTTTTCATTCAGCGTGGGCGCGTAACGATGGGCTTTGGTAACGGCTGATTTCAGGTTATCCGGCACAAGTAAACGGGGTACACCGCCAAGGTAGCGGAACGTTCTTACGTGCGCCATTATCCAGTCTTCTTCACGCTGAGAGCGGCCAGCTTCAACATACGTGTAGTTGGTCGCGCCTAAAGTCGCAACAAAGATTTGTGCATGATAACGCACTTCGCCTGTGTAGGGATTAACAATCGGTACTGTCGGCCCGCAGTAGTCAATAAACAACTTGTCGCCCGCAATATGATGCTGGCGCATACTACGCTTCTGCTTTTTAAGCCATCGCTGATAATGCTCGCAGAACTGCGTATAACCGTAGGCTGACGCACTATCTTCGGCGCAATACTCTTCCCACAGCAACAGCTTAGTCATGCCTTTACGCTTCAACTCTTGCTGCATAAGCATAAAGTCAGGCAGCCGTTTTTGGCGCTGAACGGGACCAGTGTTATACAACTGAGCCTCGAGCGTTTTATCATTGAGCGCTTCCGGCAACGGCCACGATAAATCACTGGATTTAAAGCGCGAGAGTATTTCACTCACGGTTGAAGGGCCGAGACTTAAGCATTGGCCGATGTCTCGATGGCTTAATCCTACTTCGAATTTGAGACGCAGGACGTCTTTAATCTTTCTCATATCGGTTCTCTTTCTCGCCATGGCAGCTCGTTCCTTCAATAAAGTGATGAAGTTGAGCTTACCAATTGATTTAGTGAGAAAAAGAAGAAGATTTCGGGATTCCGAACAGTGATTTCGGAAAAACGTCATTTTTGATCGGATAACGCCGAAATAAGCGATCGGATTAGACCGAAATCACTGATCGGATTGAACCGAAATGGGTGATCGGAATGGGCCGGAACATGCAGTTAAATTGCCGTTTGCATCCCAACTATAGGCGTTGTAAACCACATTTGTTGTGCCACAGGTCGTTTTCTGTAGATAGGGTAAACCAGAGGTATGCTGGGTTAACGTATTAATACAACCGTTTTGGTTGCTTATATGATTTATATTGGCCATTACCATGAAAGGCAATTGTGTTCGCAAAATTACCTTTTCCTAAACATCACCTCGCCCTTCACGTGCGACAGACAAAGTTCGCCAACTACGCTGTAGTTATCATCGCGAAAGAAAAGCTTATGTTTGGGTACGGTGACAAACACAGCAACACCTTCGCTAGAAACATCTTCGTTCACAATACTGTCGATGGCGCCAAGCAAAATATGGCCTAAGCCGGCGTGCTGATAATTAGGATGAACTGCAATAAAGCTCAACATGTGGAAGTTTTCGGCGGGTACTAAATTGCGTACTTTCTCTTCTTTTTCTAACATCTGCTTGGTACCAAAAAGGCCTGCGGTAAGCAGCATGCGCAATCGCCAATGCCAGTATCTTCCTGCTCCAAAGGCTGCATCTGGCCCAGTTAAACAGGCTACTGAGAGCAATCGTGATTCGTGGAATAGTCCAATCATTGGTTGTTCAGCCACCCAAAAAGCATTGAGCTCTTCACGAATGGCTGAACGGAGCCGACTTTCGTAGCCTTCTTTTTCAGCTTGGAAAATATCAACAAAAAGCGGGTCATCTACATAGGCATTAAATAAAATGGATGCGGCAATTTTTAAATCGTCTACCGATAAATGTATTGCTTTAATCTCTTCTTTTTTTGGTGCCAATGATGCTGTTGCAGTATTCATACCCGCCTCCTGAGAAAACCATTGAAATCGCTTTACTTGATTTTCTACTGTACGGGATTACCTTGCCAAAGTTAACAAATATTTAACAAGCTTAATGAATCATGCTAAACGCACTGTCACCCCAACCTGCCAAGCTGCCATTGATGAAGACCAAGGGCGTGCACTCATCTTTTGTTGTTATTCCATCTCCCATGGTTTTCTGGGTTCTGTAGTAAAGCACACGATACGTGCCATCTTGTTTTTCAAATAGCTCTGTAAAGTCAGCCACGCCCATTTTTCGCAGTACCTGCTCATAGGTAGTACCGGTTTCTAATTTAGCGATGTGCTGGCGATTGTTATACTCGCGATCTTCCCAATTGGCGCCGTAGTGACTGTCACTATCTCCTCCTACAGAGACTACGCATCCAGATAACAAAGCTGATGATGCCACGATGGCTGAAAGTAGTATTAATTTCATGTGTGTTCCTTTTTTGTGATAGGTTCTTATTCTTGAAATACTGTAAGCCCTTAATCAATTTTAAGGCCAACTTCTAAGACACTGATATATAAATAGTTTCAACTTTAAGCCAGCCTTCAAAAGCGCTACACTATGGCGAAAAAAACTAAAAATTAGCAAATTAGACAACTGGATATACATGAACATGCAAGAAAACAACCTTCAACAACTCATGATTGTGTGTCAGCAAATGGCTGAATCAGGAACGCCGCCCTCTGTGGGCCTTTTGCGCGCCAGAGCCCCTTTTAAAGTGTCAGTCACGCAAGCTATCGAAGCCATCAAACGCTTTAATGCGGCGAATGGAACAGCCTCTAAACAAGTTACAGAAAAGCCGAAAGAAACGATAGCATCCTTAACGAAAAGAGTTCAGGCTTTAGAAAACACCGTTGAAAAATTACTTGAGACAATACAACAATTATCAGAAAAATAGTTGCCTTATGCCTTACCTACTAGCGAGGGGTTAACAACGCTAAGAAATCACCTAAGCTAGCTGCAATAACCTCTTTAGGTGGTTTACCTACCTGTTCTAAGACCACTTCGCCTGTATCGTTAAGTAGGCTAAGTATAAAATCGTCTTCATCGGTAAGGGCAAAAAATAACGTGGGTGCCTGCCTTAACCTTTGTTTCATCAGCAGGTGGCCTATTAGATTTTGTTGTAGGCGCGTAAAGTCATCGCTATTCCATACTTGCAGGAGTTCGCAATTTCCTTGGGGCGCTACTGCGGGCAAATTGTCGCTGAAGTAACGGCTAAAGAATTGGCAATACGCCTTATTTAGGGTGATCCCTAGCGCTTCTTCAACGTTACCAAAAGTAGCAGTGGTGTCGCGCTTTTGTGGTAACCAGGGAACGGCCTCACCTTCGCGGCCTGTGGCTTGATAGCAGGTTGACGGCCAGCTGCTGTCATAAGGAATGGTTAGCCCGCCCTTATTTTGCTGATGATAGGAAATGAAGCTAGATATAAATTGGTCTAATTGATTATCGATTGTCACTGGCTTTATCACATTAAACGGCGATTTTTGCGTTACACTATAGATATCGTTGCTTAAGTCAAGTAAGCAACGAATGCGTATAAACTATTCATATCAAGGCTCATATGACCGACAACGTAAAAGATAACTTAACTGTTTCTGCTCCTGATGGCTTGTCTTTGGGAAAGCAAGTTGAATACGAATTTCATTACAACCCTGACTTACTTCAGGGTGTGCCAAGAAGCCTAAGCAGAGATACGCTATCGTTGAATCCGCTTAACTTGCCTTTCAGCGGAAATGATACTTGGACAGGCTACGAACTTTCCTGGCTTACGCCGAAGGGAAAGCCTCAAGTGGCGATACTTGAATGCCGTGTACCTATTACTTCGCCTAACCTGATTGAATCGAAGTCATTTAAACTCTACCTGAACAGCTTTAATCAAAGTAAGTTTGAAAACGCAAATGCAGTTAAAGATGTCATTCAGTCTGATTTATCTGCATGTGCTGGCAGTGAGGTTGATGTTGCGCTAGTTTTGCCCTCGCAATTTGCTTCTCTCTCATTTAAAGAGTTTGAAGGGGAGTTATTAGATGACCTTGATGTTGAAATAAATGAGTACTCGCCCAACACCGCGTTTTTATCACAGTCAGATAAGAATGTGGAAGAAAGCTTAGTGTCTCACTTATTGAAATCCAACTGCTTAATTACAAGTCAACCTGACTGGGCAAGTGTCATCATTCGCTACCAAGGAAAGGCAATAAACCGTGAAGGCTTATTAAAGTATCTGATAAGCTTCAGACAACACAATGAATTTCATGAACAATGTGTCGAACGAATATTTTGTGACATTCTCGCCCATTGTGAGGTAGATAAGTTAACTGTATGTGCTCGATATACTCGGCGGGGCGGTTTAGATATCAATCCGTTTCGCTCTAACTTTGAAGCACCATACCCAAATTTTAGACAAGCTCGTCAGTAAAAACACAAATCCGGCGCAAGGTTATTTTCATTTAAGGTTGTGAAATCGCACTTATGGACGCTAAACAATTACAAAGCTATAAACAGCACAGTACCCTACTCTCACAATTTATTGTTCGATTGTCGGCGTTTTATGAAGGTCTTTCTGACGACCTCGATAAAGAATTGCAAACCTTGCGAGGGCACCTATCGGGCACCCCGAACTTCACATTGGCAACTGTAAGTATAAACAAGCTAAACCGTGCGCTTCAAAGTCAGGAGATTACGGTTAAGAAATACAATGCGGATGCTATTGCGCGACTCGAAAAATCCATAAAAGTGTTACAAAAAGTGGTGTTTGAAAATGAAGCGCTTAAGCAAAATGCCACAAAGCAATTGATCACCTTGCATCAACCCGTGGGCGATTTGTTCAGTATTTATCCGCTTTTTCAGCAAGCATTAGATTTACATCACAGCGCGTTAACCGGTCAATTTCCTAATGCGCTTAACACCCCTACTACGGCAGACAATGCTGACCCTGCCAACCCTTTATACAAATCAATTCTAGAAGAGTTAAATCAACTGCTAGATAGCTATGCGCAAAAAATGCCTAACGACGTAAAGTTGCTAGATATAAAAAATAAGCTATCGTCTGGCATGGATGAAGACGAATTGCTGAAAAGCTGTGTGATTGTGCTTCGTATGATAGTACAAGATGCCATGTCCGAAGCCAGCTTAACGGGCAAAGTTATTCAAAGCTTACACAACTCGTTGGCAAAAGTAGGCAATGAAATCCAAGTGAGTATGGAGGACAGCCGCAGCCAGTTCAAACAGCGACAAGCCGGTAACGCGGTATTGCAATCTCACATAGAAACTATAGAAGAAGCGGTTAATCACAGCGAGTCTTTCGATACTTTAAAAGAGCAAACTCAATACTGTGTTCAAAATATCGCGCAAACACTTAATCAGCAGATTCAGGCCGATACCGCAGGCCAAGAGCAATTGATGAATTTACTGGGTTCGATGCAATCTCGCATTGAGCAATTGCAGCAGCAAACCAATATTTATAAAAAGAAATTAGCAGAGCAGCTCTCTTTGAGCCAAACCGATCCATTAACCCGGTTGCCTAATCGCCAAGCTTATAATGATAAGCTAAGTAAAGCCTTTCAAAAATGGCAAGATACCAGTGAAGATTTAGCCGTCGCCATTATTGACATAGACCATTTCAAATCAATTAATGACCGATTTGGCCACGCTGCTGGTGATAAAACCTTGCAAGTAGTGGGAAGGCATCTGAAACAGCACCTTTCAAAAGATGCATTTATTGCGCGCTGGGGCGGTGAAGAATTTGTTTTACTCCTGCCAAGAAGCACCATGAAAGAAGTAAAAGATGGGCTTGAGAAGATGCGTCAAACTCTATCAGAGCTCCCATTTAAGTTTAAGCAAGAGAAAGTCACCATTACCGCCTCTTTTGGGGCAAGCCTGTTTAAAAAGGGCGATACCCCAGAGCAGGTGTTTGACCGTGCCGACAACTATTTATACCAAGCAAAACGCGAGGGCCGAAACCAGGTTGTCACCGATTAGGAAGTAGACGTATGAAAAAAGTGCAACTCAATCCCGTTGGCTGGATGAGCCAGCTTTCTCAAATAGAAGTATCTCAACTTCAAGATACTGCCCACAGTCAACTTTTTCATTTGTTCAAAAATTGCTGCTTAGCCGTGCTAAATAGCGGCGTTGATGAAGACAACTTCGAAGCCCTTTTCGCCCCTTATAAAGATTTCAATATAAAACTTGTTCGCCGAGAGCGGGGGGTGAAAATAGAGTTAGTCAATCCACCCGACGTGGCTTTTGTTGATGGAGAGTTAATGCAGGGGGTGCACGAACATATTTTTGCCGTGCTGCGTGATCTTCTTTACATGGGAAATAAGTACGCCTTTTTAAAGCAAAATGCCCCCGCTGATGGCGATAGCATCACCGATATGGTATTCGATATGCTTCGGCATTCAAATGCCCTAGAAGGCAATGACAACCTCAATACCGTTGTATGCTGGGGAGGTCACTCCATCAACCAAACCGAATATAAATATACAAAAGAGGTGGGCTACCAACTGGGTTTAAGGGAAATGAATATATGCACTGGGTGTGGCCCAGGCGCAATGAAAGGCCCCATGAAAGGTGCCACAATCGGGCATGCAAAGCAAAGGTATAAAAATGGGCGTTATATCGGTATTTCAGAGCCTAGTATTATTGCCGCCGAGCCCCCCAATGCGATTGTAAATGAACTAATCATCATGCCTGATATAGAGAAGCGTCTGGAAGCATTTGTGCGTCTTGCCCATGGTATTGTTATATTTCCTGGAGGCGTAGGTACAGCCGAAGAACTCCTTTATGTGCTTGGCATCTTGCTTAATGAACATAATGCACAGCAACCTTTCCCTCTCATTCTTACCGGCCCTGCAGGCTCTGAGGAATATTTCGAAGCCATTGATGACTTTGTTGGAGCCACATTAGGGAAGGCGGCGCAGGCTAAATATCAAATCATTATTGATGATCCTGAAGAAGTCGCCCGCTGCATGCGTAGGGGATTTGAAAAAGTTCGAGAATATCGCGTCGCCATGGGCGATGCGTTTAGCTTTAACTGGTCACTTAAAATAGAGGCGTCATTTCAACGCCCATTTATACCCACACATGCTTCCATGTCACAACTGGCCTTGCACCACCAACAAAGCCCGGGAGAGCTTGCAGTAGCGTTGCGCCAAGCATTTTCTGGCATAGTGGCCGGTAACGTAAAAGCAGATGGCATTGCCCAAATTAAAGCACAAGGCCCCTTCTCCTTAACCGGCGAAGCTGAACTTATGCGGCGTATAGACACCTTACTAGAGTCTTTTGTTGCCCAGCACAGAATGAAGTTACCGGGCAGTGCCTATGAGCCTTGCTACGTGGTAAAGTCGGAGTAAATGAAGCATTTAGTTACGTTTACTATTTATTGTTCTTAATTAATTTGCGGTACACTATCCGCATCCGTCGGCGTATGATAGTAATTCGACTCATCGTGTATCAATATTGCGTTGCTCCATCAATAAATTGCATTAAATATAAGAAATTAGGGTTATGAACGCCAAAGTAATTCGACTTATTCTCGCAGGTGTAGCGCTATACGCTACCTTTGTATTTATCGTGATTGCATTTTATCCAGACAAACCTGAAAACATGGATTGGCAAGACCGCGAAGAATACAACCGCGTTCAAATTACAAAGCTAAAACTAGGAAGCACACGAGAAGAGGTGCTGGCTTTACTTGGCTCTCCAGATATTACCGAAGCCAAAAAACAGGGTAATACCGCTATTCAGGTGATGTTCTTTAGAACTCAGCATGTTCGTGCTGATGGCCTAACAACACAAGATGAATGTACCCCTTTGTTATTTGAAAACGATAAACTTATCGCTTGGGGCGAAGGCGCTTACTTAAGTTACCAGCAAAGCTAAATTGATGGATGACACGCCAATTCATGATATAGCGGCTACCCTCGCTTCCCCTATTATTGATGCCCACACGCCACAAGAGCTGGTTAATGCTTGTTTAAAAAAGTCAAAAGCGCTACTCACGTTTGTTGAGAATAACGCTGCTTTAGCGCTGGCCGTGCTTGAGTATCCCCAACTAGACATTTCACCCTTCGCTAGGCACTTATTCACATTAACGACGTTTGCAAAACTTAACCATTTTAACGATCATTTTCTACAACACATTGTCGCTGCACATGTAGCCGCTTACTATTGGCAACAAAGTGGCCAATCAAAGTCTGAGAAAAAAGCCTTTGTACGCTTTTTATTTGATAACCATCTCACGCTATGGCGACATATTCTGTCATTGCAAAAAGTATTGTTTAACTCTCAAGCACTAAAGCATATTTCTAGCGTAAAATTAAACAGTTTGCAGCGTTTTGCACTGTTAGCATCTGTGTTTACCTACGCAATTGAAAAACACACTGCGCAAACACTTATAAGCTATTTAACGCCGTTATTGCCAACCAATGATCGTCATATGTTAAACGTGCCACTGCTGATAATGGATACCCCATTACCTGGAAGCCGTGTTTATTATAAGGCACACCCTGCCGTCGTGGTCGACTTACAAAAGGCGCATGTGCTGATTTCAGTACCCAGCCTTCCTGAAGAAAAAGAAGCAATGTGGGTAGCTAAAGAAGAAGTACTTCGCCCCCGACATGTGCACGTAGACTTTAGCCAATTTATCGCCTTACATCGTGCATGTGAACTTGAACGTACTGTGCGTGGCGGCGGGCCCTTTTTTGCCGGTGCCTACGCCATTCAGAAGCCGCCATTGGCCCTTTTAACGATTATCGATACCTTGCAAAAAGCCGACATAGATATCAATTCCTTGTGCGAACAAGTCGAACGTACTCCCGCGTTTAGTCACTTTCTCATGTCTACGGCTAGCCAAGATAACCGCTTACGTCTGCCTGTTACCCACCTTAAACAAGCCATACTCACATACGGCTTAGAAAGAGTGGGAGACATGTTGATTCAGTTTGCATTGATGGAACGGCTCACGCAACACACCTACCCTTTATTAAGTATTGGCAAACAGTTTACCCATTTAAGCTGTGCCATAGCATCACAGCTAGTAGCCTTAAGCGATACGAAGCTTACGCCTCAATCTGCGTCCCTACTCACGACATTTGTGTGCGCGCCATTGTTTACTCTACCAGGGTTAAAAGTGGCAAGTCAGTTGCCCGTGAGCGATAGCCATTACTTTCAAATACACCGCACATTTAAAGTGAAAGCTCAGGTGCCTTGGCACACTGTGGCGGGAGAATTGGCCGCAAATTGGCACCAAGGTGCGACATGGCGAGCGTTAATCCATAATGCAGGTAAACGACACCACGATGTACCTAACTCATTAAAGAAAGAGCATGCTATTATTCAGTTGGCGTTTGGCCTTGCCAGAGAGGCGCTATTCCCCTTACCACATCCCGATGAAGACAGTGAAAACACCAAGTCGGCGTTATTACGCACATTATCGTTAAGCCAGGCTGATATCACATTATTACTGAATCGGTTGAGCGACTACCTTTTTTGCCCTTTTCCCCTGACTGAACTAAATTAATCGTAACGAATGGCTATAACTTAAGCTTGCTATCGTATAAAATACGCGGGCTTTAGCGGGCTTTAGCGCGCTTCAACGCACGTTCCCTACTATGAAACACATAATTAAGGTAGAAGCTCGCATTTTTTGGCGCATTTTCCTCGCCAGACTACATTTTAAAACCTAACGATTTTGACAACAGAATTACCAGAGGATCCCTCAACATGACTCAGCAACGCATTACGGTCATTCGCGGTGACGGCATTGGCCCGGACATCATTGATGCAACCACAAAAATTCTAGATAAGGTTGGCTGTGATTTCGCCTATGATTATGCCGATGCAGGTTTAGTAGCACTAGAAGAACACGGCGAGCTTCTACCCCAAGAAACTCTTGATCTTATTGCAAAAAACAAGGTCGCACTCAAAGGGCCACTAACCACGCCTGTAGGTGAGGGTTTTACATCAATTAACGTAAGCCTACGTAAACAATTTAAGCTTTACGCTAACCTTCGCCCAGTGTTGTCGTTCAAAGGCACCAAAGCGCGCTACGAAGATATCGACATTATTACTGTACGTGAAAACACGCAAGGGATGTACTCTGGTCTAGGTCAAGTGGTATCTGAAGATGGTAACGAAGCCGAAGCCATGAGTAAGATCACCCGTGATGGTGCTGAAAAAATCGTCACTTTTGCTTACGAACTTGCACGTCGCGAAGGTCGTAAAAAAGTAACAGCGGTTCACAAAGCAAACATTCTTAAATCTACTTCTGGTTTGTTCTTGAAAGTGGCTCGTGAAGTGGGTGAGCGTTACCCTGACATCGAATCTACGGAAATGATTGTAGATAACACCTGTATGCAACTTGTGATGAACCCTCACCAGTTTGACGTAATCGTCACTACAAATCTGTTTGGTGACATCTTGTCAGACTTATGTGCTGGTCTTGTGGGTGGCTTAGGTATGGCACCAGGTGCAAACATAGGCGAAGACTGCGCAATATTTGAAGCGGTACACGGTTCTGCTCCTGATATCGCTGGCAAAAACTTAGCGAACCCAACGTCAGTTATATTGGCAGCTGCGCAAATGCTTGAATACCTCAACATGGGTGACAAAGCTGAAAAAATTCGTGCCGCACTTAAAGATGTTATTGAAACAGGTGACCGCACTACTCGCGATCTTGGTGGTGAAGCTGGTACCACAGAATTTACTCAAGCCCTACTAGACAGACTATAAGTCTTAGTTAGGGTTAAAAAGCGGGCAGTGCCCGCTTTTTTTGTGCGTGTAATTTAAAACGGTAGATATCAATACTGGCCAAAAACTGGACTACTCATCTCTTCCCTAAGGCGTAACATCAAATATGTACAACAGTGTACATAAACTTTAAAAGGAATAGACATGAAAAAATACTTAGCCAGTATTGCGCTTGTTGCTGCTGTTACACTTACGCCAGCGATGACCAGCGCTAATGAAAACACGCCTGCAGCAACCCCATCTAATTCAGCTGCGGCACAGCAACGAATTGATCTGAATACAGCGAGTTTAACTGAACTTCAAACCCTACCAGGCGTAGGTGTAGCGAAAGCCGAAGCCATTATTGCTTATCGAAATGAAAAGGGGCCCTTCGTTGAAGTAGCAGAACTGACACAAGTAAAAGGCATTGGTGAAAAGATGCTAATGAAGATTGAGAGTCGTGTCGTCGTCGCTAGATAAAAAAACGCGCCAGTTGGCGCGTTTTTCTTTATAACTTTAAAGGCCTAAACCAGAAAGGTACTCTTTGAATTCACCCGAAAGAGTAGGATGTCTGAGTGCGTATTCAACGTTGGCTTTCATATAGCCAAGTTTACTACCACAATCATGACTCTTACCTTTCATGTAATAGGCGTCAACCTGTTCAATCTTCATTAGTGCATCGATAGCATCGGTCAATTGAACCTCACCACCTGCTCCAGGAGGGGTAAACTCAAGTAGATCCCAAATCTTCTCAGACAACACGTAGCGACCAACGATAGCAAGATCTGAAGGAGCATCTTCAAGTTCTGGTTTTTCAACCATCTTATGAATTTTTGCCGATTCACCTTGTTGAATATCCGCGCCATCAAGATCCGCAATACCAAACTTAGTCACGTCTTCTTCAGGTACTTGTTCAACCATCACTTGGCTGACACGGCTAGTGTTAAATTTAGCCACCATATCTGCCAAGTTATCCTTTTTAGGGTCGCTGGCAGCGTCATCAATGATTACGTCAGGAAGGACAACAGCAAAAGGTGCATCTCCAATGAGTGGGCGAGCACACAATACAGCGTGACCTAAACCGTTCGCGACGCCCTGTCGAATATGCATAATAGTCACATCTTTAGGGCAAATAGATTGTACTTCTTCAAGTAATTGACGTTTAACACGCTTTTCCAGTGTAGCTTCTAGCTCAAACGAGGTATCGAAGTGGTTTTCTATACTGTTTTTACTTGCGTGGGTAACCAGTATAATTTCCTTAAGCCCTGCCGCTACACACTCACTTACTACGTACTGAATAAGTGGCTTATCTACCACAGGAAGCATTTCCTTAGGAATTGCTTTTGTGGCGGGTAACATACGGGTTCCTAATCCCGCTACAGGAATGACGGCTTTTTTTACCTGACTCATATTTATCGTGTCCTTTTTACTTATAACCTCAGCTAATCGCAATTTAATGCAATAATGCAGTATGCAATCCATATTCCATTGTATGCTTTAGCGTTAACCGATACGTTTTCTACTTCCGTTTGGTTTACTTGGTAAACCACAGGGTTTATATAACAAACTTATAAAAACATAAGCTTTAATAACTAGTTGTGCAAACTTTGACGCTACAACTAAGCGACGAATTGCACATACCTGACTAACATCTACGCTATCACCTGATGGAAATTTGAACAAGCCATGTACAGCGACTTGCACCAATTTATAACACTCGCACCAGAATAAACGCCAGTTATTCCTCAAAGCACTATTATGGGCTGACAACTTTCCCTTTTTTAGCTCGAATCCCGTCGTACAACCCTTTTCTCATCAATTGCCCGCGACGTTTTCCATTTTCGAAACAATAGCGGTTCACAAGATATCGCAACGGTATTGCGGTTAAATGACGAAACTTCCAATACAATGGAACATAGGGTCGACGAGATAATACTAGTAGGTTCCGCATTTGATAATACAAGCGTATAGGCGCGCCCTTTTTAAAGGTTACACCTGCAATTCTAACTCTATCGTCGCCTTGCCGATGGGGCATACATACCGATAAGGATTGATAAACGCGCCAGCCTCTCTCTTTGGCGCGCCAGCACCACTCGTGATCAACGCCATCAATAAATAAATCGCTTTCTTTTTCTCCTACCTCATGAAACGCTTGTTGGGAAAGCAACATGCCTGAGGCAATAATTTGTTTAACCTCTTTCAGGTCTTTTGTAATTTGCTTACCTTTTTGTAGCTTTCCTTCCACTTTTTTCCGGCTAAATTCACAATGAATAGAAGGACCGATTGCTGCTACAGGATTTGCGCGCTCAAGCGACACAAATTGAGAGAGAAGCTTGGCTGCCATATCAGCAGAAAAATGACTGTCTTGATCGAGTAAAAAGGCATAGTCGACACAATCAAAGGCGCGTTTTAAACCTTCATTTTGCGCTTTCGCTATGCCTTCGTTGTTAGGGAAATGCAGATACTCAGCCTGCGCGGGTAGGTTAAATTGATGAGCGATTGGTGAATTGTCGACCAAATAGATACGCCATTGAGGATCAGCGAAGCCATCGATTATGCCCTGAACATGAGCAATGTCAGGGTTAAATAAAACAACGATTAGACCGCAGTTCAATGTTTACCAAACCTCTCAAGAAGGTGCCTATCAAGTTTGTACGCCCACTTAACCACATTGCCTGGCATTATACGTAGCGTTAGCACGCCGCAGGCATAAAATACGTTATAGGGCGTTAGGCGTTTAAGCTTAACCATTGCATGCCACCGCGCTTTAAACTCGTTGATAGATTTGGTTAACCCTCTACGTTTATAAAAGTTATTCACCCGCCTGAAGGCCAGTAGTCTGTCTTTTAAGTTTCTAAAAACAAACCCTTCGGCAGCGAGGGTAATCCAAAGGAAATAGTCTTGAGTGTTCAGTAAGCTGTTGTTATATCGGTAACCTTGCTCAAATACGCTATAACGAATAACCACAGTGGGGTGATTTAGCGAGCACCGCCTTGGTAAAATGTTGATAATTTGCCTGTGGGATGACGGCATTACCCGTGAGCCTACTTTTTCGCCTTTTTCATTGATCTCAGTTAAGGCGGATCCTAACACTGAAATATAACTGTGCTTTCTTAGATAGCTAACCTGTCTGGAGAGTCGGTTCGGCGTAGAAATATCGTCGGCATCCATACGTGCAAAAAATGTGGGAGAAAGGCATGCGCCCCACTCCACAGCACGATTCATGCTCTCGGCTAACCCCACATTAAAGGTATTTTGCGCCAGCACCAACCGGTTATCTGAAAACGCCTTATCTTTGAGGAGATTCGTCATTTTAACGGATACTTCACCATCGATAACAACAACAAAAACAAAGTCTTCGTAAGTCTGATTTAAGATACTACCAATGGCTTGGATAACCCATTCTTCTTTATCACCATGATACAACGCCATCCCAACCAAGGTTTCTGCATTATTTTTATTATATTTGTTATGAAGCAGAGAGAAATGTTTATGCAAAGGTAACTACCACACTAAAGAAGGCGCACGAATCCGTAAAGGAAACACGGCCTTCAAAACAAAAGGCAAAGAATACTAAGTGAGGAACCCTTTGGATGAGTTATGGCACTCACTTAAAGGTGCGTTTGATAACTCTTAGTACGCTCCAAATATTTTGGATAACAATACTATATACCACCAGTAAAACCAAGAATCCCCAAAACATAATCGCTTCAGGTACTTGATAAACTTCACCGAGTATACCTATTAGGCAGTAGCACGCGCCCATGCACAAAATAGCAATGAGTGATTGACGACTACTTAGCCCTGCACGCATGAAGATATTATGAAGGTGTTTTCGGTCTGGGCGCAGCATCGATTGGCCTTTGCGAGCCCGACGATACATTATAGCTGCCATGTCCATGAGCGGCAGGCCCGTTAACCATACTGCGGTAATGGGCCGAAATGCTGCCCCCTCGCCTTGAGTGTGATCCACCAGTAACCAGACAATAGTAAGGCCCACAAACATACTTCCGGCATCACCCATGAAGATTTTGTTGCCTTTAAACCCTTTCCAGCTAAGGTTAAATGCTAAGAAAGGCACAATAGCAGCAACAATGATGAGCGGCTCCATAATAGAAGCACCATTACCAGTAGCCACCAAAAATCCTACCATGGTAAGCAAAATAACTAAGCTCATCCCTCCAGCAAGGCCATCGATGCCATCAATCATATTAAATGCATTAATGACACCCACTACGCAGACAATGGTAAAGAAATAGCCACCAATACCCATGGCGACGTCACCGAATCCAAAGATATTGCCAAGTGAAGTAATGTAGTTTTGTGCGCTCCACGCCATAATAGAGGCAACACCGAATTGACACATCAAGCGCCCTTTAGCACTTAAATCGAATCTGTCATCAAGCATTCCCAGTAAAACAATAAATGCAGATGCCGTGAAAAACAGTGGGTTGTTTTTCATCCACACATCAGTGGCAACACTTGCCACAAGAACAGCCATGAAGATGGCCACCCCTCCCGTTAATGGGACAATGCCAGCATGTCTTTTTCTGGCACTAGGTTGGTCTACAAGTCCAAATTGATGAGCAAGGGGGGTCATCACTACCAGTAAAATAAGTGCAACAAAAAAAGCCGTACACAGGGGCACAAACTGCAAATAAGCTAGCATTTCAAGCAAAACCTCTCGACATTCACATGCGCGTCGGGACACGTGGATGGTATAAAATACGATATGACTTGAATAAACGAAGTGTCCATTTTAAATAACCTTTCCTTTTTCCATTCTGCTGAGGGTTGTATAATTATTTTGTGAGCGAGTACGGAAACGCTCATACATGATAATAAACATTCTCCGCGGAGACCACCTTTGCCTGTAAAAAAGTTTCGTTTTACTTTCAGCTTTTGTTGACATTTTTCAGATTCCCCTCTTAGGAGGCCATGATTTTTCCAAATCTTGTGTTATCCTACGGCCAAATTGCGATATGGATATGACAGTCAATGTTAAAAATTTTCAGAGGCTCTGCGCTTTTAATTGGTGTTGCTACCCTCTTGGGCGGTTGCGCGTCAGCCCCAAGAACCACCGAAGCAGACATTCCCCTAGTGCACGCATCGCTCGCATACTCGTTGTCAGCTGAGCAAGATGTAGCAATAAATATTCCAAAATTAAATACGGCGTTTCATACCAATAGCCCTATCTCAATAACCTACCAAGGGCAGAGTTATAAGACGTCGAAATATTACGTATCAGCATCGGGTAATCAGTGCATGCGTTTAGACCCCTTGCAAACGAGTACGGTTTCATCGCAGCGCGAGCAGCGCCTTACTGCATGTAACCGAAATGGCCAATGGTCGGTCATTGCACCATTAGTTGTTTCAACGGATGAATAAAGGTACCACAATGAAAATCTCGAAAACGCACCACTTTTTCGCGGGACTTCTCTTATTGTGCAGTTGTGTAACCAGTCCAAGTATTCTTGCACAAACCACAGAACAGCTGTCGCAACTTCGTCAGCAGGTGTCTCAATCTAATAACAGCGGCACGACAAGTACCCCTAATGTATCTCCCTTGAATGTTAATTCACAACGCACATTGCCTGACAACGGTGGCGATGTGAACACCATGGGGCAATTTTCCACGCAACCTCGAAACGGCGTAAGCTTGCCAGGTGAACCAACGATTAACACCGTTTTTCCAGCGCAAGAACCTATGCAGAACCCTCCATTTGCTGCCAACCTATTTATTGGCGGCTTCGAATCGGAGCGTACCAGTGGCCTAAACGACAACTATATGGTTGCACCAGGCGATAAGATCTCTATTTGGATTTGGGGCGCTGTTAACTACTCAAGCGTGGTGACTGTTGACAATCAAGGCAACATTTTCATCCCCAATATTGGCCCAATTCGTGTTGCCAATACGCCAGCAGGTACAGTGAATCAAACGGTTACCACTAAAATACGACAAGTTTATACCAACGACGTTAACGTTTACGTCAACCTATTGACCACTACGCCCGTGTCTATATATGTCTCTGGCCCAGTTTTAAGACCAGGTCAATATGCTGGCTTAGCCTCAGATAGTGTTCTGTACTATTTGAAACGCGCCGGTGGCATCGATTTTCGCCGTGGCAGTTTCCGCCAAATAGATATTGTAAGAAATGGTAAGGTAGTTGCCTCTGCGGATTTATATGCTTTTTTCAGAGATGGTAAGCTTCCTAACCTGTCGTTTAAAGACGGCGATACCATTCTAGTTAACCCTATCGGCAATACCATTGTGGTTGAAACAGGAGCACGAAATAGCTTTACCTTCGAATTCTCTAACGAAGAGCTAAATGGTGAAGTGGTAAACTATTTTGCACGTCCTGGGGAGTTTGCGTCTCATGCTTCGGTTGCTGGCGTGCGTAACGGCAAGCAGTTTGCGCGTTACCTTTCAATTAGTGAGTTTTCTCAGTTACCACTACAAGCCGGTGATACCGTAGAATACGTTGCCGATAACGAACCGCAAATTTATCGCATTAATGTGGCAGGCGCTTTCGCGGGCGCCTCCCAGCTAATGGTCGATAAAGGTACACGGCTACTCGACATCCTTGATCATATTGAAGTCGATACCACACTATCTGATACTCAGAATATATATTTATTACGAGAATCAGTGGCGGTAAAACAAAAGGAAATTATTGAGCAAGGTTTGGAGCGTCTAGAGCGCAGTATGTATACCGCACCTATCAGTTCTACAGGTGAAGGTGCAATTCGTGCTCAAGAAGCTCAGTTAGTTGCAGACTTTATTGCCCGAGCGCGTCAGGTAGAACCTCAAGGTCGCGTGGTAGTGTCTGAAAATGGCGACATTGCAAACATTCTTCTTGAACCAAATGACACCATTGTAATCCCTGAAATCACCGATTTAGTGCACGTAGGTGGCGAAGTGATGTTACCTCAATCTGTGGTCTTCAACCCTGACGCTACCACTGAGGACTACATTGCGTGGGCTGGTGGCTTCACTCAAAGAGCTGAAGATGAACGCATTATGGTTATTCGTAAAAACGGTAATGTTGCCTTTAGCAACTTAGATGATGGCATGCTGTCTTTCAGTGACAATAAACCTCACTTGGCACCTGGGGATCAAATTATTGTATTACCGGCTATTGATACTAAGGTTTTACAAGCGGTGAAAGACATTACCCAGGTAATTTACCAAATTGCCATTGCAGCAAACGTAGCTACCTAACTTGATATGGTCACCTTTAAAGCACAACTTTACGCATGGAGAAGTGTAATATTTGCACTTTTCCTTCGTGAACTACAAAGTAAATTTAACGACAAATTTGGCCTGGGCTGGGCATTTCTCGAGCCTTTTGTTTTCATATTTGCGTTGTCTTTCTTTAGAAGTATTTTAAGCCCAGGGGATGTACATTCTGTACCACTGTTTATCTTTATGATGATTGGGCTTATGGGGTTACAGTCGCTAACCACCTGTTTACAGTCGGTGTCGACTTCCATTAAGCGTAATAAGCCCCTGTATGCCTTTAGGCAAGTGCAGCCCATATCCGCCATTCTTACCGCTGGCTTTTTAGAGTTTTCGATAAAAGTCATAGTGGTTGCCTTACTTGCGCTAGCACTTTATTTGATTGGCGAGGGCTTTGCTATTCATGACCCTCTCCTCTTAATATCGCTGTTCGCACTTCTGTGGATTTTTTCAATTTCTTTGGGGTTAATATTCGCGATTGCCGCCGCGTTCGTCCCTGAAGTTGACAAAATCAAATCCATGCTTACCCGCCCTTTGATGTTTATTTCGTGTGTATTTTTTAGTTTGCAGGATTTTCCCGAGAAGTTTTGGCCTTACTTAACATGGAACCCTTTGGTGCATTTCAACGAACTAGCACGTTATGCTTGTTTCGAATCATACGGCGACAAAGGTGTATCTATGGCATTCATTGTTGAAGTCACAATTGCAACGGTGTTTTTAAGCTTAGCTATGTACCATATAACTTGGAAACGGGTGCTATCGCGATGATCAAATTAGAAAATTTAACAAAAAGCTACCCCAGCAAGATGGGGCCACAGTACATTTTCAGAAATTTAAATTTTAATTTCCCTACCGAAAATAACGTCGCTATTTTAGGTAAAAACGGAGCGGGTAAATCTACCCTTTTTCGCATGCTGGCGAAGAGTGAATATCCTGATAGAGGGCGAGTGTTAACCAACAAAGCGATGTCTTGGCCCGTTGCTCTTCAAACGGGTATTCACCCTCAAATGACCGGGCGAGAAAACACCCGCTTTATTGGTCGAATCAATAATGTCACTTCTATTGCGGAGTATGAAGAAAAAGTACAGGCTTTCGCCGAATTAGATAAACGCTTCGACTTGCCAGTGAAAAACTATTCTTCCGGTATGCGCGCCAAACTGGTGTTCGCGTGTTGTATGAATGTCGGTTTTGATATTTATTTAATTGACGAAGCTACCTCAGTGGGCGACCCTCTGTTCCGCAAAAAAGCGCGGCTTTCACTGAAAGAAAAAAGTGAAGAGGCTGGCGTTATTATGGTGAGTCACGAGCTTGATCAAATTCGCGAGTTTTGTACCTCTGCGGTAATCATAGACGATGGCAAATTACATTATTACGAAGATTTAGAAGAAGGCATCGACGTTTACACGCAGGATGCAGATAACAAAAAGTCGTTAAAATAGGTTTATTAAACGTGGAAAAATCCCTTACCCAATTGAATGCTCTTCTGAAGAAACACAAAACACTTTTGCTTGTTCTTCCTTGGCTTTCATATGCTTTTTATCTGATTATTTGGGCAGCGCCCCAATACGAAAGCCACAGTCAATTGATTGTTAAATCTAGTGATGGTGGCAGTAGCTTCGACCCCTCATCGTTACTTGCCACTGCAGGCATGGGCAGTACGGGTGTGACAAACGATAGTCAATTGGTGGAAGCCTACATACAATCGGCCGATATGATTGAATACCTCGACGAAACCATAGGTTTACGTGGGCATTATATGTCAGACGAAGCTGACATGTTCAGCGGCTTGTCTGAAAATCATAGAAAAGAAGACTTTTATCAATTCTATCTCAGTCACATTGAGGTTAGTGTTGATTCAGCTTCATCAGTGATTTCTCTGCGCACTCGTGCCTTCACACCTGAATTTGCATTAAAAATAAACCAAGCTATCGTCAAAAAAGCTGAAGAGTTTATAAATAATATCAACAACGATCTGGCTAAATCTAAGCTAACATTTGCAAAAGGTGAGCATGAGATTGTTGAGCAAAAGCTACAACAAGCCAAAACAGATATTCTTGGCTTTCAAGCTAAATATAATGTGTTAGACCCTACAGCTGAAGGTGCTGCGTTCCAGCAAATCGCCTTCTCTTTAGAAGCAACGCTTGCACAGAAAAAAGCCGAGCTCAGTACCATGTCTACCATGATGTCTAACATGGCACCCGAAATTATCAATATAAGACGTGAAATAACCGCCTTACAAGAAGAAGTCGAAAAGCAAAAAGAGCGCATTAGCACCGCTGACGGCCAAGGTGAAACGCTTTCTGTGAGTGAGTTAATGGCACAATACAGTAATTTACAAGTGCAGTTACAGTTAGCGATTCAAGCTTACTCGTCGTCATTAATCACCCTTGAAAATGCGCGCGTGGAAGCTTATCAAAAATTACAACATCTGGTGACCATAGAGTCCCCTACCTTGCCCGACGATAACGCCTACCCTAAAGTCACTTATAATTTGATTTTATTTGGCGTTATTTTGCTGCTTCTTTACGGCATTGTGCGCATCGTTGTCGCCACCGTTCGCGAATTGTAAAGCGCAATAGGTGCCCCCTACCTGAGCTCACCAGCCGGCCAAAAATGTTCAATATTTGGCCGGTTGGCACATCATTTCCCCAGATTATCGACCAAATCTTGTGTCTTCGCGTTCGCTCTAGTATAAGCATTCATGGATAGGTAGCCTAAGCGAGCCCATAGGGAGTAATTTCTAACAGTAGATTACTGAGCCATGGGATACGCGCGCTACAATAATAACCATACTCAATATGGAATAAATAAAAATATGAAACCATCTAACGATTCTAGTTTCTTTGGCCATCCAGGAGGCCTTAAGACACTATTTTTCACAGAAATGTGGGAACGAATGAGCTATTACGGTATGCGTGCGCTACTGGTCTTGTTCATGACAGCAAGTTTGCAAACTCAAGGGTTAGGCTTAACCGTTGCCACCGCGGGAGCTATTTATGGCTTATATACTGGCGCGGTATACTTCTTAGGCTTACCTGGCGGTTGGTTGGCTGACCGTTTGATTGGCGGTAAGCGAGCGGTATGGTATGGAGGCATCATTATATTTGCTGGCCATATCGTCCTTGCCATCGACCTACAAAACCTCTTCTTTGTTGGTCTTATTCTTGTTGCTACCGGCACGGGGTTGCTGAAACCTAATATCTCGGCCATGGTAGGCCAGCAATATAGTGAAGAAGACACCCGTCGAGACAGTGGCTATGCCCTTTACTATATGGGTATCAATATTGGTTCGCTTATCGCTTATTTTGTTACTGGCTATCTTCAGGAAGATTGGGGCTGGCATTACGCCTTTGGTGCAGCCGCGGTAGGGATGGCATTTGGGTTAATCCAGTACCACTTTACCAATAATACGCTCGACCCTAAATCTGTTGAACCTGCTAACCCGTTTGTAGGTGAAGCCCGCAAAAGAGCTTGGATGGCGGTTAGTGCGGTCGTCGTCGCGGCGGTGGTCGTGATCGTTCTTGCACATATGGGAACCATTGTAATTGAACCTGTGGCCCTTGCTCAAAAAGTGGCTATCTTATTTACCACGGTATTTTTCGCTTACTTCGGCTTCATTTATTTCAAAGGCCAACTAACCGATAATGAGAAAAAGCGCTTATGGGCACTTTTACTTGTTTGTATCGCTTCTGCTTGTTTTTGGTCTGGCTTCGAGCAAGCTGGCTCCTCTTTAAACCTCTTTGCACAAAACTATACAGATAGGGTTTTAGAGGGCGGATCTTTCCTAACGTCGTGGTTTGGCATGACAGCCATTCCTACCGTTTGGTTCCAGTTGTCAAACTCGCTGTTTATCGTCATTCTGTCGCCATTTTTTGCTGCGCTTTGGATAAACCTTGCTAAACGCATGATAGACCCCTCATACACACTAAAGTGTGCTATCGGTATTGTGATTATGGCAAGCGGCTTCTTAGTTATGTTTATGGCCTCTCAGTACGCTGCTCAGGGTCTTAAAGTCGCGCCTATGTGGCTAGTGACTACCTATTTCTTACACACTGTTGGTGAGCTGTGCTTAAGCCCTGTTGCATTAAGTGCGGTCAGCAAATTGTCGCCTAAGCGCTTTGCTGGCCAAATGATGGGGATTTTCGTACTTACATACTCAATCGGTAATATTATCGCGGGTCTACTTTCTGGTAATTTTGACCCAGAGAATGTCAACGAAATGCCTAATCTATATCTCCAAATCGCGTTGTTTAGTATCGCTATTGGTATCATTATCGCGTTGCTAAGCCTTAAATCACGCCATTGGGAAAAATCCGGTATCGAAGAAAAGGCATAAACAGTTTCAACTGTTTTCACAATCCCCTACAATAACCGCCGTAAACGCTTCGTTTCGGCGGTTTTTTATTTAGAGCAACTTATGAATTTTTACTTTTCAACACGTCATATTCCAGCACTAAAAGGGCTCCCTTTGGCTGAGCGGGTTAAGCGTTTAGACCAAGCGGCAAAGAAGCTTACTGTGCCAGAGAAAACCCTGTTAAATGTACTCAAATTGCTCGTTATTGTGCCCGTGTTTGCTCTTATTCTTCAAACCGCATCGAATTGGACCTCGCTGCTATGGGCACTTCTTGTTTTTTTACTTTACCCCTTGCTTGTGAAACCGATACAAAATTCAATGAGCGCTAAGTACCTAGCGCCAGCACCAGAAAAGGAAAATGCATGAAAACCATCTTAGTGACCGGCGGAGCCGGCTATATTGGCAGTCACACAGTACTGCAACTTCTTGAACAAGGATACGGGGTTGTGGTGTTGGATAACTTGTCTAACGCCAGTGCAGAATCACTGCGACGGGTAGAAGCACTGACCGGAAAGTCGGTGGCCTTCGTACAAGCCGATATTCGTGATATGGCAGTATTAGATGGCATTTTCAGCGATAATGACATATTTGCGGTTATTCATTTTGCTGGGCTTAAAGCGGTAGGCGAATCTGTTCAAAAGCCGTTAGCGTATTATGAAAACAACGTTTACGGTACACTTACCTTGTGTAACGCCATGCAAAAACACAACGTTAAAAATATTGTGTTTAGTTCATCTGCGACTGTGTATGGTGACCCTGCGTCTCTGCCACTTCGAGAAGACATGGCAACAGGGCAACCCACGAATCCCTATGGCATGTCAAAATTGATGGTTGAGCACGTACTGGCCGACCTTTATAACTCTGATAATCAATGGAATATTGTACTATTACGTTATTTCAACCCTGTGGGTGCCCACGAATCTGGCCAAATAGGTGAAGATCCCAACGGTATCCCGAATAACTTAATGCCATTCATTTCACAAGTAGCAACCGGTAAATTGCAGCGTTTAAGTGTATTTGGTGATGACTATGACACCCCCGATGGCACAGGAGTAAGAGATTATATCCATGTAGAAGATCTCGCTAACGGCCATTTAAAAGCATTAGACCGTCTTTCATTGAATATGGGGCTAGATAAATACAATTTAGGTACAGGGCAAGGTTATTCTGTGCTCGAAATGGTAAAAGCCTTTGAACAAGCTTCTGGCAAAGACATTCCCTATACCATTGCTCCTCGCCGAAACGGCGATATTGCTGCCTGTTATGCCGACCCAACAAAAGCAGCAACTGAGTTGAACTGGCACGCAGATAAAGGCCTAGATGCCATGTGTGCAGACACTTGGCATTGGCAATCAAACAATCCTCAGGGTTACCCGAAAGATTAACACCTAGCGGTTCATTATTAGGTTAGCCCCATTAAAAAAGCCCTTTCAGCACAGCTGAAAGGGCTTTTTTTTGCATAAGAAATGAATGGACTTAATATTAAGGCTGTGGCTCTACCGCTTCTTCTGTCGTCTCTTCATCAATCGATTTCTCAGTCTCTTCCTCTACTTCCTCGTAGTCCAACATAGCTTCAAACTCAGCGAAATCGTCTAGTTGTTCCTCGTCGATGGCTTTATCACCGCTTTTTCCATCGGTGACCTTAAACGCTAAATTCTCAAAATAAGCGTTTTTCACAAAGGCATAGTCATCTATTGATTGTTCAATTTGTTGCTCCTGCTCAATGAGGGCAGCGCGAGTTTCAAGCAGTGAAATAAGGTATCGAGCAATGGCTAAGTTGCCATCAATCACTGCCATAGGATAAACCATGCCGTCAACCACCTCGCCAGAGAAACTGCGAGGATCATTAGGGCCCAATGCAGGAAGCATTAAGAAAGGGCCTGTACCCACGCCCATTGTTCCTAAGGTTTCACCAAATTCTTCTTCTTGAGAGGTAATTCCGAGCTTGTCCGCCACATCAATTGTGCCCAACAAGCCTATCGTTGAGTTCAACACAAAACGGGCTAAGCTATCCATTCCTTCATCAAACTTACCTTGTAGCATATTGTTCATCATATTGGCAGGCTCTTGCAGGTTTTCTGCAGCGTTGAGCAGGCCGGTACGAGCGAACTGAGGCATAACAGTGACGTAACCTACCGTTACTGGGCGAAGAAAATAAGCGTCTAGCACTTCCCAGTTGAAATCCCACATTAGTCGGTTAACCGACTCTAATGGATCTCTCGGATCCGAGGTATCAACCACTTCTTGCTGGGCGTTGTCGCTTTGTTGATTGGCATTATTTGTAGCGCAACCACTCAATATACTGGTGAGAGCAAATCCACTGACCACAACCCATTTTGCTAATTTGTTCACTGTAGTTCCTTATTAATGGTAATACTTATCGCAGTATTTCGACCTTTACTCACTTTAGACTGAACACTGCCTTCCCACTCACCAGCGGCCACAGCCACATTTTCATCTTCTGAAATACGTGCGGTTAGCTTAACGTTCTCGAGGCTATCGAGTGTAAATTGCGGCATCATGGCATTTTCAACGGTTAAGTTAACGGTAAGTGGAAACGATGATAAAGGTTGTTTCACTACTGCCGCTGGCATACGATTTTGCGAATCAGCATCTTGTGCAAATACAACCAAAAAGCCTTTTGACGGTAGTGAAGCCCTCGCCGCTTCAGACAAGTCTATCGTAATTAAAAAAGCCGTATTCCCTCGTCCAGTATCAGCCACAGCCTGATCACCACGCTGGCTAAATGCCACTTTTTCTACTTGCCCTTCCAGCTCAGCAATACGACTAACCAAGTTTTGCACCAATTCACTGTCTTGCGGCAATTTACTTTTCACTTGATTGTAATAAGTCACCGTATTTTCTAAGTCACCTAACTGCGCTGAGACCACCGCCATCATAAGGGCTAAATTATCATTTTCAGCATTCTCTTGAAGTAGATTCGCTAGAATACCCTGTGCACGAGATAAATTGTTTACATCACCTGTTGTCATCAGCGCCTGCGCTAACGAGATCACATTTGCCTTTTTATCTGGGGCTAAGTTAACTGCACGCTCGATAGCTTCAATGGCTTGAACTTCTTGCCCCAAACTCAACATTAATCGCCCAAAAACCATCCAACCACTGTCGTCTTCGGGCACAGAGCGTATTTGCTGTCTAAGTGCTAAAGCAAGATTAATCATATCCTGCTGAGAAAGATTACTGCCGTTGCCGGCAGCTAATTGTTGGCTCAATTTAGGCAGTGCGGCCATAGCATCACTCGCTTGCTTCACTTTTGCCAATTGATTTACGTGAGCATAAACACTCACTGCAGTGGCAATAGCGATTGTTGCCCCCACCGCCAAGGGTAACCATGCAGTACCTGTTTTTTGCGAAGCGAACGCCGACTCATCCACCAGGGCCACTTTTAGCTCATCGACCGCTTGCGCTTTATCGCCGGCAGAAATAAGCCCTTCTCGTTCTTCACGATCCAGTTCTTGCAGTCGCTGTTTAACAATTTGTGTATTGCTTAAGCTATCGGCTTTTGCATGATTTTTACTGCGCAACCAAGGAAAGGCGACAATGAGCAGTATCAGAGTCATTAACCCTGATACGACGAGGTAAAATTCAGACCACATCATTCTTTTTCTTGCTCCAACAAAGCATCCGCCTTAGCCAGTTTGGCCTGAAAATCCTCTGTTTTTTCGTTCTTTTTGCGTCTAACAATGAAAATAAAAGCCAATAAAACGAACAACACTGGCGCTGCCCATAGCCAAAAAGTGGCGATTGTAATAGGCGGTTTATAGTGAACAAAGTCACCATAACGTGCTTTCATGTAATCAATCACGTCTTGTTCGGACTTACCCTGCTTTAGCAGAGTGTAAACCTTGCGCCGCATGTCGTGGGCAATCATCGCGTCGCTGTCAGCAATGTTTTGGTTTTGACACATCGGGCAGCGAAGTTCACTTGTCAGTGATAAAAACTGAGCTCGCTGCTCAGGTGTGTCGAAAGAAAAATTATCTTCTGCGGCAAACGAAGCAGCACACATGAAAAGTAACAAAAAAAAGAGCGTAGACCTCATTCACCACCTTCCCTATTTTGTTTAGCCTCAGCCACCAGTGCACGATACAGGGGACCAATTTTTGACGACCATACGCGTTCATTAATATCGCCAATATGATGCATACGAATAATACCATGGGCATCTATAACAAAATGCTCAGGTGCGCCTGTGACCCCTAAATCTAAAGAGGTGTCGCGATACACGTCGAAAATATTAAACGCATAAGGGTTGCCATATCGGCTAAGCATATCTGTCACTTCTTGTTGCACCCGCGTCAGCGTTTTTGTACCAAAATCGGGATCTAAATCCTGATCAAAATACAACCCCACTATGCGCACATTCTCTTCTTCCTTTAATTGCGTTAAATACGGCATTTCCACAGCACACGTCACGCACCATACGCCCCAAACATTAAGGATAGTCACTTCGCCTTTTAAATCAGCGGGTTCATAAATTAACTCTGGCTGCATTAAATCTGGCAAAGAAAATGGCGGCAGTAACTTTCCCTTAACTTGAGAGTCAAGCGCTCTAGGGTCGGAAAAAAGCCCTTTAAATAGAAACACAACAAGTAAACTAAACATCACAAGTGGAATAATAACCAGTGGCGCTTTTTTCATGGCGCTTCTCCTTGCGTAGAGGGGCTACTCGATTTGACAATTTTTGCTAATGTCGCCTTTACTTTTTTCGCTTTTGCCATTCGATAGCGTTTGTCAGAAATAGAGCAAATTCCCCCTATTGCCATCACCACAGCACCCGCCCATAGCCACACCACAAAGGGTTTAATATAAATTCGAATAGCCCAAGCGCCATCGTCTAAAGGCTCTCCCATAGCAATGAACAAATCACGGCTAATGGTTGAATGGATAGCCGCCTCTGTCATGGGCATGCGCTGAACCGTATAAAGGCGCTTTTCAGGTGTTAATCTCGCTACAGGCTCACCGTTTTGAGTGACATCAAAGACACCGGCATCAGCGGTGTAGTTAGGCCCATTAACATCAAGAACATCAACAAATGTGAAATCATACCCGCCTAAAGACACGGTCTCGCCTACTTCCATACGTACATCACGTTCTGATTCATAGTTTGACACCAGAGTAATACCAATAATACTAATGGCAAACCCAACATGGCCTAATACCATGCCCCAGTGACTGGGAGTTAGCGAGCGAAGTTTCGACATTGCCCCTGTATCCGCGGGTAATGCCGATAGCCGTTGCAGAACTTCTTGCACCGTTGTGACCAAAATCCAAAATACCAGTATCATGCCTAGTATCCCCATATAACTTGGAGTGTCGTAGGCAAAGTTAACTAAAAGGCCGGCACTTATCGCCAAACCAGAAGCAATAAGCATTTGATTCTTTAGAGCAGAAACTCGTTGTTGTTTCCAACGAGTAAGCGGGCCTAACCCCAACATCAATACGAACGGCACGATAAGTAATGTAAACATTTGATTAAAGAAAGGCGCGCCAACAGAAATACTGCCTAACCCCAGTTCTTTGTGCACTAAAGGTAATAGCGTACCCAATAGCACCACTATGGTAGCGGCACATAAAAATACGTTATTCCCCATTAACATGACTTCACGAGAAAACGCGTTGTAACTACCGGGGCTTTTCAACGACGATGCGCGTAATGCGTAAAGCAACAAACCAAACCCGCATAGTACAATGAGGATACCCAGAATAAACAAACCTCGGGTGGGATCACTGGCAAACGAGTGCACCGATACAATCACCCCTGAACGTACTAAAAATGTACCTAACAGACTTAAACTGAAGGCAGCAATAGCCAATAATACTGTCCACGACTTAAACGCCTTGCGTTTTTCAGTAACAGCCAACGAATGCATTAATGCAGTACCCACAAGCCAGGGCATAAAAGAGGCATTTTCTACTGGGTCCCAGAACCACCATCCGCCCCAGCCAAGTTCGTAGTATGCCCACCAGCTACCTAATGCAATACCCACAGTGAGAAAGGCCCACGCGGCAATCACCCAAGGTCGTGACCAGCGTGCCCACGTAGAATCAAGCTGACCAGAAATCAGCGCTGAAATAGCAAATGCAAATGCTACCGAAAACCCTACATATCCCATGTAAAGCATGGGAGGGTGGATGATCATGCCAAAATCCTGAAGTAAAGGATTTAGATCACGGCCGTCAACGGGGAAAAACGGAAGCATGCTGTCGAAGGGATTGGAGGTAAGCAGCATGAAAAGATAAAACCCGATACCTACCATGCCGAGTACAGAAAGCACTCTTGCAACCATAGCGAGCGGAATACCTTTGCTAAAAATAGCAACGGCCACCGTCCAGATAGAAAGCATTAATACCCACAACAGGAAAGAGCCTTCATGGCCACCCCATACCGCCGTTATTTTGTAGTATATAGGTAATTTACTATTAGAATGCTGCGCGACATAAGCCACACTAAAATCGTCGTTCACGAAGGCATAGGTTAAACATATATAAGCGATAAGCGTAAACAGAAACAACCCAATTGCTAATGGCTTTGCTGTAGCCATTAAATTTTCGTGTTGACGTTGCGCGCCCCAAAGCGGATAAATTGCCAGCAGGATAGACACAACTAAGGCTAACGTGAGAGAAATATTACCAATTTCTGGAACCATACTATCGCCCCTCAGTATCGTACTTTGGCATATTTTCTGGCTTAACGTGCTTTATTCCTTTCATTTTTTCAGCGAGTTCAGGGGGCATATATTCCTCATCATGTTTCGCCAACACTTCTTGAGCTTCAATGTGCGATGAGTCAGTTAAGACTCCAGTGGCAACAATGCCCTGACCTTCTCTAAACAGGTCAGGCAGAATACCCTTGTAAGACACGGTCACTGTAGGCCCAGTATCCATAAGTTTGAACGTGACCGCTAAACTTTCATTGTCACGACTAACACTACCCGGCACTACCATTCCACCAATTCGCAAGCGTTGGCCTATCTGTGGTTTTTGACCATTTTTGCCGTCAATGATTTCGCTAGGTGTATAGAAGAGGTCGATGCTATCGTTCAATGCGTATAGCATTAAACCTATGGCAGCACCTACTAATACCACGATGGTTCCAACGGCGGCCAAGCGCTGCTTTCTTCTTGGATTCATGAAACTCACTCACTTAATATCTGATAAAACTAACGATCATGGGATACTGAAACAGCGGCATTTTTTTTAGCGCGTTTAATTCGCTGCAAACGTTCTTGCTCTAAAACTACCGATTTCAGATGGGACCTATGTTGCCGGTAGCTGGCAAAAACTAACACTGCCATGACACCGAAACTGACGGCGAACGATAGCCACACGTAAAAGGCGTAGCCCCCCATATGAAGGAACGATGAAAAAGAATCAAACTGCATCATGCTACTCCTGATTCATCTGCAAGGCGTTTTACCCAAGGCCTATGCATTTCTCGTAAAACAATTTCGCTACGAAGCCTGACGGTGGTCACCGCAGCAATAAAAAACGCGAACCCAGCTAAATTAATAAGCAATGGCCACAACATTTCAGGGGCAATTGACGGGCTGTCGAATTTACTGATAGTGGCGCCTTGATGCAGTGTATTCCACCACTCAACCGAGTAATGAATAATAGGAATATTGACCACTCCCACTAGCGCCATGATACCCGCTGCTTTACCCCCTTGTTGCTTATCTTCAAAGGCACCATAAAGCGCGATAACCCCTATGTATAAAAATAACAGTATTAATTCTGAGGTCAGCCTTGCGTCCCATACCCACCAAGCACCCCACATGGGTTTCCCCCATGCAGCGCCTGTAAACAACGCGATGAATGTCATCACCGCCCCCACTGGCGCCATTGCTATCATCGCCATATACGCGGTTCGCCATTGCCACACCATGCCCACTAGCGCCGCGACTGCCATGGCTATGTAAGTGCTCATTGATAAAATGGCACTGGGTACGTGAATATAAATAATTCGAAATGAATCACCTTGTTGGTAATCCTGCGGCGCGAAGGCAAGCCCCCAAACGGTGCCTACGATCAAGCACACGAGCGCGCAGCCCCATAGCCAAGGTTGTAAGGTTAAACACAACTGGTAAGCATTTTCTGTCTTCGCGTAGGGATGTAACCACTTCCACATCAGTTTTGACTCACTTTTAAAGAATAAGCTATGGCAAATGGCGCTGAGGCCGCTGCCAACAACAGCATGGCGCCTATAATAGCAAGTTGGGAGTAATAAGGTAAGTGCAGTGCAGCGGAATCTACCGCCGACGTTGCGAAGATTAATAAGGGAATAAACACCGGAATCAATAGCAGCGCAAGCAAAAGCCCTCCCCGTTGAAGCCCAACGGTTAACCCTACGGCAATCGCGCCAACAAATGACAGTAAGGGCGTGCCCAAGATTAATGTGGCGATAAGCGCAACGTACATATCAAGGGTTAAGTTCAAAAACATCGCCAATAACGGGGATAATACCAGCAAAGGAAGAAAACTAATCAGCCAGTGAACAAGCACTTTGACTGCGGCCACGCCACTTAGCGGCATACCTGACAACATGTATTGTTCCAATGAACCATCATTGAAATCTTCTCGAAACAATCTGTCCATGCTTAATAATGACGACAAAATAGCCGCAATCCAAATAACCCCTGGCCCAATGCGCTGAAGGGTTTCTGGCGCTGGGCTGACACCAAGAGGAAAGAGGGTAACCACCATGAGTAAAAACATAATGGGTTGCACTAACTCTGCTTTCTGCTGAAAGGCAATACGCACATCCCGGCGAGCGATACCTAGTAATAAGTGCTTCAAAAGCGATACTCCAAATCTAATGTGGAATGCTTTCCTGCGTTTTCTGACAAGGGCTGATGCGAGGTTGTAATTATCATGCCCCCGTTATCTACATGCTGCTTAAATTGCCTTTCAAGCCATGCAATACCTGCTATATCGAGTGCGGTAAAAGGTTCGTCTAACACCCATATTTTTGCTGGCTTCAGCCATAAACGGCTTAGCGCTACGCGTCGCTGCTGGCCTGCCGACAGTAGTCGAACCGGGATGTCTTCCAAGCCCACTAGCCCCAAGGTTTCTAAAACGGCGTAAATACCGCTAGGAGAAACTTCAGTGCCGTGTTGCGCTAACCAAAACTGCAAGTTATCCATAGCCGACAAAGCGCCGTTCAAACCCGCTTTGTGACCTAAGTATATCAGTGCGCTTAAAAAGGAATGCGACGAAGCAATGGGCATATCGTCATAACAGACCTCTCCCGATTCAGGCTCGCTTAACCCAGTAATGATACGTAACAGGCTTGTTTTTCCTGCCCCGTTTGGCCCGCGCAAATATAAGAGCTCGCCAGGCATCAGTTGGAAATTTAATGCCTCGAACAACACGCGATCCCGCTTTACGCAGGTAAGCCCAGATATACGTAAACCGGACAAACGCACTCCTCATCTTCAGTCACTATTCAAATCCGCGCTAGTTTACCACACACGGTAAATTTCGCAGTCGCGAAAATCGATTAAATATGATTTACTTCAAGGACAAGGATAACGCACGCAGGCAGTGATGAAGATTCTCCTGACTCAACTAAACTTCGCCGATATCGTGCCGATATATGACCTATGACATCTCAACTTTCTTTCATTCTTTCGCAAATTACCCAGCCCTCTGGGCAGGCAGCGCCATCGACCGCAAATGTGGCTGGGCAGCTTTCCCTTGCTACGCGCCTTACAACCGCTGCTGAGGTCATCATTGCGAGGCTTCCACAAAGCATTCTGGCTATTAAGTCTCACCAGCAAACCGTAGCGAATATCCAACTGCCACCGTCATTAACGTTACCTAAGTCGGCCACCTTGCAACTTGCCGTGCTCAATCAGGGGACAAATACCTCTCCAACAGCCATCATAAGCACGCAAAACTTGGGAGCGCAATCAGCGCCTCAAACCCCGCAACAGCTAGCACTTATTAGTAAAGAGCTTGCCAGTTTAATTGTGAAAAGCACCCAAGTTGCTGCCACGATTCCCGCGACGGTTTCATCAATAAATGACGCTAGCCTTTCACTAAACCTGCCCAAAGGTGGCCGCATTTCGCTGCCTGTAGAACGACAAAACGCCTCCAATAACCCATTGCTCACGGAGGTGTTTACCCCTGGTAAGAAAGTCAATATCAGCATAAGCGGTGACGGCAATAGCAACATAAAGGTCACGGTAGCACCACAAGAGCAAACATCTTCCTTACGTAGTCAAACAACAATAAACGGTACGCTTTCTCTCGGAACGACCAATAAAGCGGGGGAAGCGAATCTACAAAGCTTGATAATAGGCGCTCTTAAACATAAAGGCGTCGCATTTAATCACTCTAATACTGTGCTTCCGCCAACCATCGCACGCAATATACCGCCAATTGCTCAAGGCAATACCGTTCAACAAGCGTCTCATCTGACACTACAAGGGGAAACGTTGAAAAGCGTAAGCGCGGTCACAAACGTACTGGCAAAGGCGCCGTTGCCTTCGTCATTACAGGGAGTATTGCAATCAAATATGGCGAATGCGTTACTTGATACCGCCTCTTTTTCTAAGAAAGCCTTGTCTGACAAGGTGCCCAACGCTCAAATTCTGGCAACCCCCTCCCCCGTGGATAAAACAAATAATGGTGCAATTACTGAGCCCGACATAACTGGTAAATCGCTTTCATCCACTGGCAACGCTACGCAGTTGAAGGGTTCAGACATTCACCAAACTATTTTAGCAGTATCTCGCACCTTATTGAGTCAATCCGGTTCCACTCAGCAGGCATTAACGCAGCTGCTCAGCGTATTAAGCGGTAAAGGAGATACTAGCGCTAATTCAGAAACCTTGTCGCCCCATGCTCAACGCTTTATCTCAAAGATGAGGCAACATATTGACTCATTGCATGCAAAGGTACCTGCCACGCGCTCCAATGCTCTGCCCCCTCATACTGAGGCGACCATCACGCCAGCGCATTCTGAATTAACAGCGAAAGAAGTAACCGATGAAGCGGCCGCAACGAATGCCAAAGCGCTTCCACAAGAGAGAAGTGTTAAGCACACCCTTGGTCAACTGGCAAATTTGCTTTTAAGCAGTGTCAATAAACCTAAACCACAGGTTAGCCAAGGCTCGCCTGGGCAAGCTCAATACGACACCAATAAGGTATCAGATGCTTTATCGTCCGGCCCCCAAGCGACAAATAGTGTAGCAGACACACACTCTGAAAATTCCACGTCAACCCCGAATCACCCAGACATGGTTAAACAGGATGCCAACCTCGCTAGCCGTATACAAATCATGTTGTTATCCCCAGCATTACTTGCCACGCCAACGACGTTGAATAGTCCAATTGCCGCGTCTAATTTCGTTCAGGGCTTGGTGGCCTTATTGCAAGTATCCTTAGCCGGGCGTGCACTACAACGTCAGCCAAGCCTAAAAGCTCAGATAGATTTACCAGACAGCATTATCAGCCGAACGTTAGGGGCAACCACGAATACTCAGGGTGCCACCAGCCGTGTGGCGCAAGATTTTGCTAATTTGGACAGTCGCACAAATATACTCAACAATTTGAAAACCCTATTAGCGAACCACCAGCAGCATAAAGTATCGCAGGTAGAATCACGCATTCAGGGGCAAGACAACTTTTACTATATTTTGCCGTCCGTATCTCAGCATACGGCTGCCCCAGAACTGCTCATTCAACGTGAGCCAGACCACCACGGCGCGAAAGGAAAAGATAGAGGCAAGCAAAGCTTGTGGCATGTGACCATGAAATTAGATATTGGTGAGATAGGTGAAGTGCTGGCCAAATCAAAGATTAAAGGCGACACCATTACCCTTGATCTGTATGCGTCGAACCAAACCATAGTGGCCCGCATTGGCGATACGCTTCCTTATTTAAAACAGCGCTTGGCCGAATTAGGGCTAGAAGTCGCTTCTTCCAGCTTTCAACAAGGGAGCATCCCAACTACCTTGAGCACGCGTCCACATTCAATCTTTGAGACTCGCGTATGAGTGATAAAGCAAAACGCGCTATTGGTTTAAAGTATGACAGTAGTGATAAAAAGAATGCACCCAAGGTGGTGTCTAAAGGCTATGGCGATTTAGCACAAGCCATTATCGACATGGCTCACGAGACTGGCGTTCTTGTGCATGAAGACCCCTATTTAAGTGAAGTACTTGGTAACCTTGATGTAGGGCAAGATATTCCAGAATCCTTGTATTTTGTGATTGCCGAGTTACTTGCTTACTCTTATGTACTTCAAGGAAAAGTCCCCCCTGGGTGGGAAGACGTTATAAAGCGCATCGATTTTCATGCCTAAGCGTTAAGGTGAGCGTATTAAGGTGTACGTACTAATGCATCAAAATCATGACGCAATAAAAAGCCAGCGAAAATACAAAGCTTCTCACTGGCTTACTCAATGATATTTTAAGGATGGCTTACCTAAATAGCACTTTTTCTTTATTGAACCAGTGAACGCAAAACGCAATAAGCGCGCCCGCGATGACTGCAGTAGAAGTAAAAATGCCAAACAATGCAAAATAATCCATTGTGCCTTTAAATAACTCTTTCATCGCCAAAGCAACATTGGTTAAAGGTACCCATACCCAACCGCCTTTGAGTTCAACGCCAGGCATCAATGCAATAATGACAGGAAATATCACTACCATTATTAAAGACCCCATATAACTCTGGGCTTCTTTGAATGACCGAGCATAAATGGAAAGCGACAAAAGCACGGCGGCAAAAATCGCGACTACAGGAATTAGCATGAGGAAGATAAGCACGAAGTCGATAATGCCAATCATCGACATAATTTCAACCACAAACTCTATCGCCATCCCTTGTGACAACACAATTCCCCACATGGCCATGGACGACACAGTGATTAATGCGGTGATCAGCCCCGCACAACTAATAGTAAAAAACTTCCCAAGGACTAGCTTGTAGCGATCCATAGGTGAAATAAGTAAGGTCTCTAAAGTTCCCCTTTCTTTTTCACCTGCACCTAAATCGGCAGCGGGAGCCATAGCGCCCTGTAGGCATAAAATAAAGATAATATAAGGCAACATGCCGCCAATGCGCTCACCCCATACCTCTCTGTCGTCTGCCACGTTTTGTTTTTCTAGTACAATTGGTGCAAGCAACGCGGCTTGCTGATCTTCATTTAAGCCTAATTGCGCAAACGCCGTCGATTGAAATTCATCAATATACACATCGACTATTTCTGACACCCTGCCCACTACGCGATTTAATCCAGCGTCATTTAAATAAAGGTTCAGCGTATGCTGACCCGAGGTTAACACCTCACTATTGAAACCCTCTGGAACCACTAAAACAAAATCAACCGTTTCCGATTTAATTAACGCTTTATAGTCAATGGAATTATCGATATCTACACGCTCGAACTTGTCGGGTTGCGCGGAAAACTGAGCAGCCATTTCTGGCGCAAAGGCTTCACCCACAATGGCGTATTTTAATATCTCGTTCTCTGCTTTATCTGCAGCGTTACTCATGAAAAAGATGACTGCGCCAAAAATCAAAGGGAAAAATAACAAAGGTAAACCAATCATAAAAATGATAGTTTTTTTGTCTCTCAATAGCTCTTTGAATTCCTTCTTAAAGATTAACCACATTGTCTGCGTCTCCCGTGTCCATTGATAAGGTCTTCAAAAAGCTTTGATGCATTTGCCCATCAGACAGGGCACCGAAGTTAGAAAGTGTGTCGTTGAACACCGTTTTGCCTTGATTAATAACGGTAACGCGGTCACACAATAACTGCACTTCATCTAGATGGTGCGTAGAAAAGATAACTGGCGTGCCTTTATTTTTAAGACGTTGGATAAATTCCATGACCGTGCCCGTTGCCATAATATCAAGCCCCGTGGTTGGCTCATCTAGCACCACGAGTGCAGGCTCATGAATAACCGCGCGTGCAATGGAAGTTTTTTGTTTCATGCCAGAAGAGAAGTTCTCAGCGCGTCTATCAAGGAAACTGTGCATATCAAGTAAATCTGCCATTTCATCAATTCGCTCTGCTATCACCTTTTTATCAATGCCATGTAGCTCGCCAAAGTAAGCGATATTCTCTCTTCCTGACAAGCGTCCATATAAGCCAGTAGAGCTGGATAAAAAGCCAATTTTTTTACGTGCAATTAATGGGTTAGCCAGCACATCTTCACCTTCAATGCTCACTGACCCACTATCGGGTTTTAATGCAGTTGATAGAATACGCAAGGTCGTGGTTTTCCCTGCTCCATTCGGCCCAAGCAACCCTAACACTTCGCCTTTTCCACATGAAAAAGACACATCTCGCACCGAATTAAAAAAGCGCCCTTTTAAACGTGGATCTTTTTTTTCCTGTTCACTAAGCTTCTTTGGGTTTTCCACCGCAAAGCGCTTAGCGAGACCTGATATTTCAATCATTCCCTTTCCCTCTATCATTATTATTAAACTGAGCAATCTTGTTGTTAGCTAGGTACGCATTGCAAAAAGTACTGCGTGATATTCGTTATTAGTCTTGCTCACCTAGATTTTATTACAGCATTCCTGCTTTTTTTTGCCGGCACAAGAATTATTGAAACATTAAGTGTTAAAAAGTATGTGGAAGACACAAACACAACCTGGCAAATGTTCTGAGTGACAAATGAATCCTAACCTTTATTCTCGTTATGTCGCCGTTCAGCCGTTAAAGGGATTTAATGATGAACCTACAACACCTGCATAGCGGGTAGGTATAGTTGATAGCGTTTGTAGTGCCCAATATATTCTAAATTTGAGTTTCAATCGTGAATATCTTTCTTAAGAGTGCATTGTATTTATTAATATTCACTTTGTGGGCATCGAGGAAGTCTCAGAGTCGCTGCTGACAAGATCGGCTCCAAGGCTCACCGCTGCCGTTCATGTATGTATCATTATTCTAATTTTTGTAGCAGAGGTTTCAGCCATTTTGGTAGTTTATAATCCTCTAATGGTGTAACACGGAAAAGACTGAAATTACCATTGCTAATCAGCCGTTCTGGGTAACGTTCAAAGCGTTGCTCGAAATCTCCTTTAATCATATCTTTCAGAGGAAACCTGAATGTCATTTCGCTTGCAAATGGAGCACCTTTTAGCTTAGTGATTAATTCACCGTTATTTTGCTTTAGCCATTCAGGCTTAAAATGCATCTTTACTTGGTAAGGTAGCCCTGGGGTATAAACCGTAAAAGTTGCTTCCTGCCCGGGTTGATAATCCAATGTAGCGAACTTTAATTGGTCTTCATTTGAAATCTCTAATATGCCAGACCAATAACCAAACCTCTTATTTTTATGTATTGAAGCTATCGCTGTTAATTTTTCAGTTTCTTGTGCTATAAACCGCTCTGGCGTTGTTGTAGCTTTGACTGTTTTAAGTCCATAACTTGTGCTGTGTATCTTTTCTGATGCTAGCCAAACGGCTTCCGTCACTAAGTAATCTTGATCAACGAATTTTGTCAGAGTAATTTTTAAGGGGAGTTTTCCATCTGCCGTGTGAGTATAAATATGGCAGTCAAACTTATCGCATTCTATATCTTTATTTGTGAACGAGACACTTTTTTGAAACTGCATACCTGACGCAATATTGTATGAAGTTAGGCTGTGTTGGTTGTTGGGCATAATTTTCAATACTTTAAATTCTGCCCCTGAGCGGCTGATCCCTTCCCAAGTCCCAATTGGCACCCTTTCTTTAAAGTTTTGGGAGTGACTACTCTTTGTTGTAGTTTCTAATGTACTTTTTGGTTGGCGATCGTTGGTTGGTTGCATGGAGCAACCAATGACATTTATCAAAACAACAATAATAATTAATACTTTCAATAGCCTTCCTTAGTTTGATCTCCATTAATACATGAGTTTAGTATATTGCGAAAACTTTATTCAAGCACAAACTATATAGACGGGCTTTAACTCATTAAACGAATGCTCAGTGTTCCCTCTATTCATTCAATAAAACTAATTTTGTGGATGAGCTTGATTCTGCTTGAGCTTAAGTGGCTAAGAGGACTATTTGTTCTGATAAATTTGTATCTAAATTAGGCCAGTCACGTGGTAGTGACAGCCCTATTAACCTACTTGGCTTGTGATGAAAATACTATGCACAGGTCTAGTGGTTACATGAGTGCCCAATAAGAACTTAAGTAATTGAAATTTAGAAGCGCCCAGTACGATGAAAGGGTTACCAAACAACGCCCAGCTATTGATTTTACTGGCTTATAGATGAACAATGGCTATTCATATTCATGAATAGCCATTGTTTGACTTAAAAGCCCACCTATTAGGTGGGCTTCTCATTATTCTATTTAACTAAAACTTTACTCAGGTAGTACGCCATCTTCACCTTGTGGTAAAGCCTCTTCTGCTTTCATTGTCTTAGAAAGCAATAGCTCTTGGCGGATCTTAGTTTCAATCTCGTTAGCCGTTTCTGGGTGTTCTTTAAGGTACTTCATGACGTTTGCTTTACCTTGGCCAATGCGATCGCCCTTATAGCTATACCAAGCACCGGCTTTATCAACCAGCTTCTGCTTCACACCCAAGTCGATAAGCTCAGCCTCTTTACTGATACCTTCACCGTAGCGAATCATAAATTCAGCTTGCTTGAAGGGAGGGGCAACCTTGTTTTTCACAACCTTCACACGGGTTTCGTTACCAACGACCTCGTCACCCTCTTTAACTGCACCAATTCGACGAATATCAAGGCGAACAGAAGAGTAAAACTTAAGCGCGTTACCGCCCGTCGTAGTTTCTGGGTTTCCAAACATAACACCAATCTTCATACGAATCTGGTTAATGAAGATACACAATGTGTTTGAACGCTTAATGTTACCGGTCAGTTTACGTAAGGCTTGTGACATAAGACGCGCCTGAAGACCTACGTGAGAGTCACCCATGTCACCTTCAATTTCTGCTTTAGGTGTAAGCGCAGCTACCGAGTCAACGATAACCACATCTACTGCCCCAGAGCGAACCAGCATGTCACAAATTTCAAGCGCTTGCTCACCGGTATCAGGCTGAGATACTAATAGCTCATCAATATTTACGCCAAGCTTTTCAGCGTACACTGGGTCTAGCGCGTGCTCAGCATCAACGAAGGCGCAGGTTTTGCCTTTTTTCTGGGCTTCAGCAATAACTTGCAGTGTTAGTGTCGTTTTACCTGATGATTCAGGGCCGTATATCTCTACGACACGTCCACAGGGTAAGCCGCCTATACCTAGAGCGATATCAATGGTCAGTGAGCCAGTAGAAATTGCTTCAATATCCATGGCTTGATTGTCGCCAAGGCGCATGATTGCACCTTTACCAAATTGCTTTTCAATTTGGCCTACAGCGGCGGTTAAAGCTTTTGATTTGTTATCGTCCACGTATGTATCCTCTAGGATTTGCGGTTAAATTCTGTTTCGGTACTCTCTTATCAAGCCCTTTTCACAAGCGTGCTATTTAAGCTTCCTCTTGACGAATTTTCTTTATCAACTCGTCTTTTCGAAGAGTGAAGGTACCAAATAATGATCACATTCTATACTGTACAAGCATACAGTTTCAAGCCATGTTTTTAATTTTCGCTCAACATTTTTACTAAGTGCGTCATGGCAAAGGCGATAGCGTGTTGTCGCACTTCATCTCTGTCGCCACTGAATACTTGTTTAATTTGTTCTGACATTGCGCCACACATAAAGCCAAACCATACAGTGCCCACAGGTTTTTCTTCACTGCCACCACCTGGCCCGGCAATACCGCTCACCGTTACCACCAGCTGTGCACCACTGTTACGGCGAACACCTTCCGCCATTTCCTTTACCGTTTGCTTAGAAACGGCGCCGAATTCTTGCAGGGTCTGTTCACTCACGCCCAAAGTACGTTTCTTAGCGTCATTAGAGTAGGTTATCCACGATTGATTAAACCAGTCGGAACTGCCCGAGACACTAGTAAAGGCAAATGCAATGCCTCCGCCAGTGCACGACTCAGCGCAAGACACACTCCACCCTTTTGCTCTAAGTGAGTCCCCCACCACCTGCACTTGGGCAGATAATGCGCTATCAATCTTTAAAGGGGTGGTGTTTACTGTCGAATCAGTTGAAAATGTTGTGTTCATTTGGTTATACCTAATTACACTTGTTGTGCTTAATCAGATCTTCCCTTGATCTTAATGGGGGTGAGTTTATCATTTATTCCCTTGAACAGGCATTAAACCCAGTAACAAATTCGCAGAGGTTTTTTTGGAATCACATACTCCTATGATGCGCCAATACTTAACAATAAAGGCGCAACATCCGAATATTTTACTTTTTTATCGCATGGGCGATTTTTACGAATTGTTTTATGACGATGCCAAAAAAGCTGCCGAACTACTGGATATATCATTAACCGCCAGAGGCAAGTCCGGTGGCGACCCTATCCCTATGGCAGGTGTTCCCTATCACGCCGTAGAGAGTTATTTGTCTCGCTTAGTAAAAATGGGGGAGTCTGTGGCTATTTGTGAGCAAGTTGGCGACCCCGCCACCAGCAAAGGGCCTGTTGAACGCGCAGTACAACGCATAGTTACTCCCGGCACTGTTACAGATGAAGCACTCCTTGAAGAACGTCGCGACAATATCCTTGCCGCTGTATGCGGGCACAGTATGCATTACGGGTTAGCCACCCTTGATGTCACCAGTGGTCGCTTTGTCGTATTTGAATGCGAAAGCGACGAGAGTTTATTGGCTGAAATTCAGCGGATAAATCCCGCTGAACTGCTTTACCCAGAAGGGTTTGAAAGCCTGCCGCTCGTGGAAAACCGCAAAGGCCTTCGCCGTCGCCCTGAATGGGAATTTGACATAGATACTGCCACAGAACAACTGAACGCCCAGTTTGAAACCAAAACTTTAGACGGCTTTGGCATTCAGGGCATCAGCAAAGGGTTAGGCGCTGCAGGTTGTGTATTGCAGTATGTGAAAGATACACAGCGAACTGCGCTGCCTCACATTCGCCATATTCAAACCGAGCAGCAAGATAGCCGCGTCCAACTTGATGCTGCCACGCGCCGAAATTTAGAGCTCACCCACAATTTATCTGGCGGACAGGAAAACACCTTATTTAGCGTGATGGATACCACCACAACGGCGATGGGCAGCCGTATGCTTCAGCGTATTATCCATTCGCCATTAACCGACCAGCACGAGCTACAAAGTCGTTTAGATGCGGTAGAAACCTTTATTAGCGACGACCCGGAAGACATCCGCGCTGCATTAAAGCACATAGGTGATATTGAGCGTATTATGGCGCGACTCGCCTTACGTTCGGCGCGCCCACGAGACTTTGCCCGTTTAAAAAACGCATTCAATGCATTGCCTGACCTGCAAGATGCCCTTGCCCGTTTTGACACCGGACAAATTAGAAATATTGGCGAAACCATTGGCACTTATCCAGAGCTTCAAGCCCTGTTAAACAGCGCTATAATTGATAACCCCCCGGTGGTTATACGCGATGGTGGCGTAATTGCTGAGGGCTATAATGCCGAGCTTGACGAACTGCGCAAGCTATCCCAAGGGGCGACCGATTACTTAGACGCGATGGAACAACGCGAGCGCGAACGTACGGGCATTTCTACGCTAAAAGTAGGTTACAACAAGGTACATGGATTCTTTATTGAAATCAGCCGTGCAAACAGCGCATTAGCACCAGCCGAATACATCCGTCGACAAACGCTTAAAAACACCGAGCGCTACATTACACCTGAGCTTAAAGAACACGAAGACAAAGTACTAAGCAGCCAAGGTGCTGCTCTTGCTTTAGAAAAGCAGCTTTATGACGCTTTGTTCGAAAATTTTGCGCCCCACTTAAATCGCTTAATCGACACGGCCGCCGCACTGGCGAAGCTCGACGTGCTGTGCTGTTTTGCCGAGCGTGCCGTCACCCTTGACTGGCATCGCCCACACTTAAGCCAAAAATGCGCGCTTACCTATGAAGCAGGTCGCCACCCCGTGGTAGAAAACGTGATGAAAGACCCTTTCATTGCCAACCCGCTTGAACTTGATAGCGAACGTCGCATGCTCATTATTACGGGTCCCAACATGGGGGGTAAATCAACCTACATGCGCCAAACCGCGCTGATTGCGTTATTGGCCTGTATTGGTAGCTTTGTACCTGCGGAAAATGCCCATATTGGTAAGCTAGATCGTATTTTTACGCGCATTGGCGCATCCGACGATTTAGCGTCTGGACGCTCTACTTTTATGGTGGAGATGACAGAAACAGCGAACATTCTCAATAACGCCACAGAAAACTCGTTAGTATTAATGGATGAGATTGGCCGAGGCACCAGTACCTATGATGGCTTGTCCCTTGCCTGGGCTTGCGCCAGCTATTTAGCCAAACAGCTCAATGCTTACACCCTTTTTGCTACACACTATTTCGAGTTAACGGAACTGCCAGATAATCAAAAAGGCGTGGTGAATGTGCACCTCGACGCGGTCGAGTTTGAAGATACTATACGCTTTATGCATACCGTATCTGAAGGCGCAGCAAGTAAAAGTTTTGGTCTTCAAGTTGCGCAATTAGCCGGTGTGCCCAAAGCTGTCATTAAATCAGCACAGCAAAAACTAGCAATGCTTGAATCCGCTCACGTATTAAGTGAGCCCCCTCCTACAGACGTGCCTACTACCTCAACGGCACCTGGGCAAGCAGAGATGCGCTTCCCTGATAAACCGAACCCGGTTATTGACGCAATCGCGCGCGTTTCACCTGACGAACTCTCACCCCGTCAAGCGCTAGACCTCATCTACACACTGAAACGGCTTAGCCAAGCTTAATCTTCGGCATCATTTATTTAATAACAGGGCTTTAACATTCAAATTTAGATACACGGGAGCAGGCAAATTGATTGTCTGCTCCTTCTATTTTGCGTATACTATTGCCCCGTCCAAAGTGTGGGTGGTTTTATTCTTAAACTACACTCATATTTACCATACAACCCAAACGTTCTAGGTTTCGCATGACAAATTATATTTTCGTCACCGGTGGTGTAGTTTCATCGCTTGGTAAAGGTATTGCAGCTGCTTCTCTTGCCGCAATTCTGGAAGCCCGCGGGCTCACCGTCACCATGTTAAAGCTCGACCCTTATATCAATGTCGACCCGGGCACAATGAGCCCCATTCAACACGGTGAAGTATTTGTAACCGATGACGGCGCAGAGACCGACCTTGACCTTGGCCATTACGAACGTTTTATTCGTACCCGTATGACCAAACGCAACAACTTCACCACTGGCCGCGTGTACGAAGAAGTACTTAAACGCGAACGTCGTGGTGATTATCTAGGTGCAACCATTCAGGTTATTCCACACATTACCAATGAAATTAAGCGCCGGGTTATTGAAGGTGCGGAAGGTCATGATGTGGCCATTGTTGAAGTGGGCGGAACGGTTGGTGATATTGAATCACAACCCTTCTTAGAAGCCATTCGCCAACTCGGTACTGAAGTAGGCCGTGAACGTGCGATGTTTATGCACCTTACACTCGTGCCTTACATGCCTGCGTCAGGCGAAGTAAAAACAAAACCAACGCAGCACTCGGTAAAAGAGTTGCGCTCAATTGGTATTCAACCAGATATCCTCGTTTGTCGCTCTGTAGGCGCATTACCTACCAGCGAACGCTCAAAGATTGCCCTATTTACCAATGTTGCTGATAAAGCCGTTATCTCGCTCAAAGACGTAGACAGTATTTACCGAATTCCTGCTGCACTTAAAGCACAAGGAATGGATCAGCTTGTTGTCGACCGCTTCGGACTAGACTGCAAAGAAGCCGACTTATCCGAGTGGGAACAAGTGCTTTACGCAGAATCTAACCCCACGGCTGAAGTCAACATTGGCATGATAGGTAAATACGTTGAGTTACCTGATGCTTATAAATCGGTTAACGAAGCACTTAAACATGCGGGTCTTAAAAATCGTTTAACGGTTAACATCCAGTATATAGATTCACAAGATGTTGAAAGCAAAGGTGCGCAAATCTTAGAGAACCTTGATGCTATCTTGGTACCAGGTGGATTTGGGGAACGTGGAATAGAAGGTAAAATTGCCGCTGCTCGTTATGCACGAGAAAACAAGGTGCCTTATTTAGGTATTTGTTTAGGGATGCAAGTTGCGCTAATCGAATTCGCCCGCAACGTTGCAGGTATGGAAAACGCAAACAGTACTGAATTTGACCCCGAAACACCTTACCCTGTTGTTGGCCTTATTACCGAATGGCTAGACGCCGCCGGTACCACAGAAATCCGTACTGAAAGTTCAGATTTAGGTGGCACCATGCGATTAGGCAGCCAGCTTTGTCATTTAATTGAAGGCACAAAAGTACACGAAATGTACGGTAACGTTGAAATATACGAACGCCATCGTCATCGTTATGAAGTGAATAATAACCTTCGTGATCAAATTGAAGCGGCAGGCCTGAAAGTAAGTGGTTTGTCCACTGACAAGCGACTTGTAGAAGTTGTCGAAATCCCTGATCATCCATGGTTTATTGCGGGTCAATTCCACCCCGAGTTTACGTCTACACCTCGAGATGGACACCCATTATTTACTGGTTTTGTTGCAGCCGCAGGAAAATACCAAAAAGAAAATCACTAGTTTCTAATAAAGGGAATGCTCTCTCCCGTTGCGTTCCCAATTCAATTGTTGAGGAAAAAACATGGCGAAAATTAGTCGCATAATCGGACGCGAAATTTTAGATTCACGCGGAAACCCTACCGTAGAAGCAGATGTGTACCTAGAGTCTGGCGTAATGGGCCGTGCTGCTGCACCATCTGGTGCCTCTACAGGTAGCCGTGAAGCACTAGAGCTACGCGACGGTGATAAGTCTCGTTATCTTGGCAAGGGCGTAACAAAAGCCGTTGCAGCTGTAAACGACACTATCGCGCCTGCACTTTTAGGTAAAGACGCACTCGCACAAGCTGATATTGATGGCATCATGATTGACCTTGATGGCACAGAAAACAAAGAAACACTGGGTGCAAATGCTATTCTTGCTGTGTCTCTTGCGGTAGCAAAAGCAGCTGCAGCGGAAAAAGGCGTAGCACTTTACGAGCACATTGCCGACCTAAACGGTACATCTGGTCAATACTCAATGCCAGTACCAATGATGAACATCATCAACGGTGGTGAGCACGCTGACAACAACGTAGATATTCAAGAGTTCATGGTACAGCCTGTGGGCGCGAAGAGCTTCAAAGAAGCATTACGTATGGGTGCTGAAATTTTCCACGCACTTAAGAAAGTACTTTCTGCTAAAGGCCTTAATACAGCGGTTGGCGACGAAGGTGGTTTTGCCCCTAACCTTAGCTCAAACGCAGAAGCACTCGCGGTTATCGTTGAAGCCGTTGAAAATGCTGGCTACAAAATGAATGAAGACATTACCCTTGCACTAGACTGTGCGGCGTCTGAATTCTATAAAGATGGTCAATACGTGCTCTCTGGCGAAGACAAGAGCTTCGATTCAGAAGCGTTTGGTGACTACCTTGCAGACCTTTCTGCACAGTACCCAATTGTATCAATTGAAGACGGCCTAGACGAAAGCGACTGGGACGGTTGGGCAAGCCTAACTAAGAAGATTGGTGAAAAAGTACAGCTAGTGGGCGACGACTTGTTTGTGACTAACACTAAAATTCTTAAGCGCGGTATCGATAACGGTATTGGTAACTCAATCCTTATCAAGTTCAACCAAATCGGTTCACTAACCGAAACGCTTAACGCCATTAAGATGGCGAAAGACGCAGGCTTCACAGCGGTTATCTCTCACCGTTCTGGTGAAACTGAAGATGCAACCATCGCTGACCTAGCTGTAGGTACAGCGGCGGGCCAAATCAAAACAGGTTCACTATGCCGTTCTGACCGTGTTGCTAAGTACAACCAACTTCTTCGCATTGAAGAAGCACTAGGTGAGGCAGCAACCTATAAAGGTCGTTCAGAAATAAAAGGTCAGTAAAACAATATTGACCTCCTTCTAAGGGCATCAGCTAACATGCCTTTACCCAAAAAGGCGCTACCGAATTTATTTCGATAGCGCCTTTTTTATTAATGCGTTACGTGACAAATATCTGCAAAAAAATAGCCCCGGAGAACCGGGGCTAAAACTTCACACACAACAACTAAAACCTATAGAACTTAGAATCGATAGCTAGCACCTACTGTAATACGGCGGTCTGTTAAACCTTGGAAGCACAGCAGCGCCCCTTCGTTCACACAGTATTGCTCGATATCTGACTTAGTAATGTTGACGGCTTCGACACCGATATTTAAGTTTTCATTAACATCGTAGTTTACGCTCGCGTTTAACTGACCGCGATCGGCTTGTACCGCGGGGAAGCCCCAAGGGAAGCTCGATGTGCTACCGAAATCATCTGTGCGATACGCTTCACGCCAGGTGTAACGCATACGTGCAGATAAACCAAACTTCTCGTAGTAAACCGTTACGTTGTACGCATTTTCAGACAGGTTAAGTAAACCTTGAACCGCTGACACTTCTATGTCGTCATCGCCAGTAGTAGCAGCAAATACGTTGCCAGCACGACTCGTTGCAGAGTTTTCTGCCTCACCACCAGAGAATTCTTGGATGGTGTAGTTTGCTAGCACACCGAAACCAGATGCCCAACCAAGTTCCTCTTCAAACCCTGCCAAATCGTACTGAACCGCAAACTCGATACCTTTTTGGGTAGTTTCACCAGAATCGTTAATTTTGGTTTCTGTACCGACGCACACACCTGTACCTAAATCTGGGCCAAATACGTTAATATCAGCAATAGGGTTGAATATACCGCCACCTTCACAAGGGTCAGTAAGGTCACGGTAACCCGTAATAGGGTCTTCGTATGGACTTACAATTTGCTCTACATGTAAATCTTTACGGGTTTTATGGAAAATACCCACACTGACCACACTGCCTTCAGCAAAGTACCATTCAGCCGCTAAATCGTAAGAAATAACCTCTTCAGGTGTTAGATTAGGGTTACCAATCGCCACGTTAGGGTTAGGACTGGTACTGAAGGTTACAGAGGTTGATAAGTCATCAAAGTCAGGGCGACGAATATCTTTGCCCGCGCCGAATCGCAATACAACATCATCAGCAACGTCAGCCACAATGTTCACACGTGGCAATACGAAATCGTAATCGCCTGTGGTGGTTACTTGAGAAACTAACTCGTTACCTTCGTCATCTACAGTAATGGAGTTACCTACCGACGTGACTTCTGTTTCAAGATAACGAACACCAAAGTTACCGCGGAACATCTCATATTCGAAATTAGCCTGCGCGTACAAGGCATGAGTTTCTTCTTCGATGTCAAAGAAACCAGATGAGCTAGACGTTGGCGCGCTAATGCTTGCGGTTGAACCGTGCTCGGTCATCGCCGCTTGCAGCGTTTCAAGCACACCATCAGGGTCTGATGCCACTAATTCCGGGTCAATAATCAAAAAATCTTTTACGTATAAGTCACGACCATCTGCATCATTAAAGTTGTCAGGGCCCGCCACCAATAGCTCAGAGAATAAATCACCACGAGGGCTATCTTCCATTGAACGAAGACCTACACTCGAACTGATATCTTCTCGCTTACTGCCGGCCTTACTGTAACGATAACCAAAATCGACCGAGGTAATCATAGAATCTAAGAAGTAACTGAAATCTACACGAAACGCATCTTCAAAATTTTCTGTTGTATCGCGACCGATATTAACGTCACGTAAAACCACATTGTACGGGTCAAGTAGTTGCGCTGTAGTAGGCGCATAATCTGCACCTTCAGCAATACCAAATGATAAAGAACCACCAGTTAAGTCATAGGCAAAGGGCACACTATTATCATTCGCACCGCCAGCGTCCAATGGTGCATTTGGGTTAATGAAGTTAAGCGTAGTATTGAAGCTTGGTGTTGTGGTATCCGATGAAGATGAGGCTATTTCAGCGCTTGCGAACCATTTATCTCCTGTCCATTCACCGCCTATACGGAATATCTTGCTTTCTGTCACCCGTGAATTGGTATCACTGGATAGACGAAGGTTAGGATCGTCATCATCGTTTTCCAAATTCACTGGAATAACACCCGTAAGTGCCGCTTGAATAGAGCCTAAATCAGTGCCACCTAACGAACCAAAATTGATGGTTTCGAAACTATCCGGTACTGAGATGTCATTCAGTGCGCTCACACCTGAAGCTTGCACACGTGAACTTTCCTGCAAGCGCTCTTGATCATTAATGACCGCGTCAAAGTAGAGGCGCGAATTATCATTAGGTGCCCATTCAAATGTACCTACAAAGTTCTTCGTTTCATATTCAAAGTTATCGTAATCTTGAACGAAGAATTGAATAGGTAGGAAATCAAATGACTGCGCGCTTGCAACACCACTGTCTGATGCGATTAGGTTATCGCGGTCGGCGCGAGGACGAAAGGCCGTTACATCCTGCTGCGCGTAACTACCACTTATCACCACACCAAATTTACCGTGGTCATTTTCCCAGTTGTCACCATAGGTACCTGAAATACGCGGCTGAAAACTGCTATCTGTTGTCAAGCTACTGTTTTCACCTTGCGCACGAAACGCAAGTAGTTGCTCTGTTAACTGTAATGGGCGAATGGTTTTTAAATTTATTGTTCCACCTACTGAACCTTCAATGGTCTTAGCGTCAGGTGATTTAGTCACTTCTAAACCGGCAATAATAGACGCTGAAACATCTTCAAAATCAATCCCGCTTCGACCTGTACCAGAACCCACCGTCGACACACCATTGATTTCGGTTCTGTTTGCATCGGTACCACGAATTTGTACGCCTGTACCTACACCGGCTTCACGAGTTATTTGAATACCTGTAATATTTTCCAATACTTCAGCTAAGTTTTGGTCTGGTAACTTACCAATATCTTCAGCTTCGATGACTTCAACCAAGTTATTTTGAAAGCGTTTCTCATTAAGCGCACTGGCGAGTGATGCACGAATACCAGAAACCTCAATAACCTCCACGTCTTGTTCCGATTCAGTCTCAGCTTCTTGCGCTAGTGAATGTTGCGCAAAACCAAGCGTACCGAGGGATAAAACGGCAAGGGTGATTTTAGATAATTTGTGTCCCATGTGTGTTTCCTTTTACGGATGTGTGATAGCCCGAAAAAACTGTGTGTGTTCTATGTTGGGCGTCGTGTGTCACGTTTTAATTTTGTTTCGCTAATTCTTGAATAAAGTGCTTCACACTCAATTTACAAGATACTTACAAAAGCATTTCAAAAAACGCAATTGGTCAACACAAAATCAATAAAAAAGCATAAGATTCGACCAAAGTTGGTATTACCAATATTATTCACCTAGTTTACAAATCCCTTTAAAAAACCGTTACAAAATGCATTAAACTACATATTATCAATAAGATAATCAGTCACCCTGCAATAAATATGTCACATAGAGGGGGAAGACCACATAGTAAAGAGGATGTAAATAAATTCACAAGAATGATAAGAAGTTGGAGAATAGGTTTAAAAAAAGCGGATACACCTAAGTAACATTATTTCCCCTATGAATTGGTCATATAAGTTACATCAATATTAGCGGCCAATAAGCCTTACCATTCTTTGTTAATCAGAACGAGAATGCATCATTCACATTGCATAGGGCGCTCGAACTAGATACTCAGTCTAAATACTGCTACGGTAAGTCAATTGCAGCATGATAATTTTTACTATGGTATCTGACAGTCCGATGTCTTCAGAGCAATCTGGCTTTTTTTCTCACTCAGGGGAAATAGAGGGAACCAACCCTCAATTTACTGAAATTTGTACCGCACTTTACGAACGAGAATTGCTCAATATTGCTCACAATGGCCCAAGTAATGTGTCGATTTTACGTCGGCGACTAGCGGGCCTCCCCCACCATATTCGTAGCGTAGCTCGTTATTTAGTTAGCCATTCCACGCCTCTTGATGTAGACGCGCACAATGGAAGCTGGTTTTTCAAGCAGCCTGCAAAATGCCCCGGTTTAACGCAAACCGCTGAAAGCTGTAACACCTGGTACCAAAAAAACGCCCAGTGGGGGTTAGTCATTCCAATAGTGGTAAAGAGCTTAGAAGGAAGCCATATAGAACTCGACTCAATCGATAAGGTACAGTGGGAGAATCAAACACTTCACGCCAATTTACACGGGTGGTTTACCTTTGAAGGGATAGGCCTGAACAACGAAACACTCTGCTTCAGTGAGAAAACCTTACTGAAACCCAGCAAGGCGATAATGGCGTCGGCATGCTGTGGGCATACTTGGCGTCACAAAAGTAAAGGGATGCCTAGGGCACTTTCCCTGAGAGAAATGCGACTCTCGACTAATATTGAATGGCGTACTTTTAAACTCGCAGGAAATGAATAAAAATACATTTAAATTAAATAAAAACCCTTTCTAAAGTCCAAATCTGTGTCACATTAAACAACCAGTATTAGGATGCACATCCTATTAAGAGGAGATGAAAGCCGTTTTAAATGGACTACCCCTTCTTAATTGATATTTTCTAACACGCTAATCGATAAAAATTAGGATGTGTCTACTAAATTCCAATAGTCACTAAATATAACCAAAAAATATACGCATTATAGTAAACAAAGGTTGACCTTAGGCCTCTAGATGGTTAAATTGTCGCTATCAAATTGGTCAGCAAAGAATTACCGCAAATGAAGACGCGTTTTCTACTTCTAACTCTACTCCTTATGGCAGCCAGACTGCACGGGTAGATTGCGACCAGCGATTAATCACACAAAAACCCGTGCCAAGCACGGGTTTTTTTTTAACTATTAAACTGAGAGAGTGTCATGACAAATCAAGTGAAAATCTTTGATACCACATTGCGAGATGGCGAGCAGGCGTTACCTGCTAGCCTAAGTGCCAAAGAGAAATTGCAGATTGCTCTGGCACTCGAACGTTTAGGTGTCGATATTATTGAAGCTGGCTTTCCCGTTTCTTCGCCAGGTGACTTCCGTTCGGTACAAATGATTGCTAAAGAAGTGAAGAACTCTGTGGTATGTGGTTTGTCTCGAGCGTTACCCGCAGATATCGATGCATGTGGTCAAGCGTTGAGCGTAGCCGAGCAATTCCGTATTCACACCTTTATCGCCACCTCGGAAATTCACGTTGGCGCTAAGCTGCGTAAGTCGCAAGATGAAGTGGTAGACATGGCGGTGGCGGCAGTGAAACATGCCCGTAAATACACCGACGATGTAGAATTCTCTTGCGAAGATGCAGGCCGCACGCATATAGACTACTTGTGCAGAATGGTTGAGTCAGCCATTAACGCCGGTGCTACCACCGTGAATATCCCCGACACGGTGGGATACACCACGCCAACAGAGTTTGGTGGTATTATCCAGCAATTATTTAATCGCGTACCTAACATCGACAAAGCCATTATTTCGGTTCACTGCCACAATGATTTGGGTTTAGCTGTTGCTAACTCTCTTGCCGCGGTGGAGCAAGGCGCTCGCCAAGTAGAATGTACTATCAATGGCATTGGTGAACGTGCAGGTAACGCCTCATTAGAAGAAATAGCCATGATCTTACAAACCCGTAAGAACATGCTTGGCTTTGATACTAATATTAATTCCACGGAGATATCACGCACATCGAAATTGGTTAGCAACTTGTGCAACATGCCCGTGCAATCGAACAAGGCCATTGTAGGGGCTAACGCATTTAGTCATTCATCGGGTATCCACCAAGATGGTGTATTAAAAGCGCAAAATACTTATGAGATCATGACCCCTGAGAGTGTGGGCATAAATAAAAACAACCTAAACTTAACCTCACGTTCGGGCCGTCATGTTATTAAGCACCGATTAACAGAGCTTGGCTACAAACCGGAAGATTTCGATTTAGAAGCGGTTTATCAAGCCTTCTTAAAGCTTGCCGACAAAAAAGGGCAAGTGTACGACTATGATTTAGAAGCCTTGTTATTCTTCGATAAACAGAAACATGACCAGGCCCACTTCCAGTTACTTTATTTGCAGGCTAATTCTGGGCGAGAAATCATTCCAAGTGCCACAGTTAAAATGAAAGTAGGCGAGGAAGAAATTACCCAATCATCCATAGGGAATGGTCCCGTTGATGCCGCTTACAAAGCTATTATGTCGATACTTGGTCATGAAGATTTAGAAGTCGTCGATTTCAAACTAGATTCAAAAGGTGAAGGCGCGGACGCACTGGCACAGGTGAGTGTTATTGCCACCTATAAAGGCCGCCGATTCCACGGTATCGGCTTAGCGACTGACATTGTAGAAGCCGGTGTAAAAGCCCTTATCTTTGTATTAAACAATACCTATTTAGCTGACCAAATTGATCAGCAAAAAAACCAACAAGAACGCGTTGCAGGAGTGTAAATGAGCCAGTATTCAATTGCCGTATTAGCCGGAGACGGTATCGGCCCAGAAGTTATGCAGGAGGCCAATAAGGTCTTAGATGCCGTCGAGAAAAAGTTCAACATAACCTTGAACCGTACGGCATTCCCTGTAGGTGGTTATGCCATTGATACTGAGGGTGAAGCACTTCCGTCAAAAACTCTGTTGGGCTGTGAACAGGCCGATGCAATTTTGTTTGGTAGTATCGGCGGCCCTAAATGGGATACCTTACCTCTTGAACAACGCCCAGAGCGAGCAGCATTACTGACATTACGTAGCCATTTCGACCTTTTCAGTAACCTACGTCCTGCACGTATTTACCCAGGTTTAGAGGCGCTTTCGCCGTTGCGTGAAGACATCGCACAGTCAGGTGTGGATGTACTGGTAGTTCGTGAACTCACCAGTGGCATTTACTTCGGTCAACCTAAAGGCCGCGAAGGTGAAGGTGAAGAAGAATTTGCATTCGACACCATGCGCTATAGTAAGCGAGAAATTAGACGTATTGCCGTAGCGGCATTTGAAGCTGCGCAGAAACGTCGGGGTAAAGTAACCTCGGTAGATAAAGCTAACGTATTGCTAACCAGCCGTTTGTGGCGTGAAATTGCCGAAGAAGTCGCCAAAGACTACCCAGATGTAGAACTTGAGCACATCTACATTGATAACGCTACGATGCAGATAATGAAAAACCCAGCACAGTTTGACGTGATGCTGTGTTCTAACCTGTTTGGTGACATCGTATCTGATGAATGCGCAATGATGACTGGCTCAATGGGATTATTGCCTTCAGCCAGTATGAATGAAGATGGCTTTGGTCTATACGAACCAGCAGGCGGCTCTGCCCCTGATATTGCGGGACAAGGTATTGCTAACCCTATCGCGCAAATTTTATCCGCTGCCATGATGCTTAGATTTAGCATGAATTTAGGTGAGGCAGCCGATGCTATAGAAAAAGCCGTTGTGGCCACGTTAGAAGCAGGTGTACTTACAGGCGAGTTACTGCCTGCTGATAAGCGCGAACAGGCCTCCAGTACATCGCAAGTGGGCGATGAAATTGTTAAACAATTAATGGCGCAGGAGTAAATAGACCCCATGGCCAAGACCTTATATGACAAAGTGTGGCAGGCACACATTATCGATCAACTAGGTGAAGACAGCTTAATCTATATCGATCGCCATCTTATTCACGAAGTGACCTCACCACAGGCCTTTGCAGGGCTTAACGAAAAAGGCCGTAAGGTGCGTCGTCCTGACCGCACAGTGGGCACAATGGATCACAGTATATCCACCCGCTCATTAGCCATTGATGCATGTGGACCTCAAAATGCCCTTCAGCTAAATACCCTAGCACGAAATTGTGAAGAACACGGTATTCAGCTTTTTCCCGTAGGACACCAAAAGCAAGGTATTGTGCATGTAATGGGGCCAGAGTTAGGCCTTATTCAACCTGGCATGACTGTGGTATGTGGCGACTCTCATACAGCAACTCATGGTGCGTTTGGTGCACTAGCATTCGGTATCGGCACCTCACAAGTTGAACACGTACTGGCTACGCAAACTCTTAAACAAAGCCGCGCTAAGAGCATGCTGATTAATGTTAACGGTAAGCTTCCTATTGGTATTACTGCAAAAGACATTATTCTTGCCATCATCGGAAAAATTGGTCATGCCGGTGCGACCGGCCATGTTATTGAGTATGCTGGTGAGGCAATCCGTGGCTTGTCTATGGAAGAACGCATGACGGTGTGCAACATGAGTATTGAAGCTGGCGCGAAAGCAGGGCTTGTGGCACCAGATGAAACCACCTTTGCTTACTTAAAAGACCGCGAGTACGCGCCTAAAGGAAAAGACTGGGATGACGCTGTTGCATACTGGAAAACGCTTTACACCGAAGAAGGCGCTGAGTTTGACACAGTCGTAGAGTTGCAAGCTGCAGACATTGCACCACAGGTCACGTGGGGCACTAACCCAGGTCAAGTGATTGGTGTCGATACGCCCGTGCCTGCACCAGAAGACTTTAGTGATCCGATTGAAAAAGAAAGTGCTGTAAAAGCGTTAGGCTACATGGGACTTAAACCCGGTGAAAAGCTCGCTGATGTGGCCGTTAACCATGTGTTTATTGGTTCCTGCACAAACGGTCGTATTGAAGACTTACGTGCCGCCGCACACATTGCTAAAAACGGCAAAGTTGCCGATTCAGTAACGGCCATTGTGGTCCCCGGTTCTGGTAACGTTAAACGCCAAGCGGAAGCAGAAGGCCTAGACAAAATTTTTGAAGAAGCCGGATTTGAATGGCGTCTACCAGGTTGCTCCATGTGCCTAGGTATGAATGACGACAAGTTAGTGTCTGGTGACCGCTGTGCGTCAACCAGTAACCGAAACTTTGAAGGTCGCCAAGGTCGTGGGGCACGTACCCACTTAGTTAGCCCTGCCATGGCCGCCGCCGCTGCCATCACTGGCCGCTTCGCCGACGTTAGAGATTTTCAGGAGTAAGTCATGTCAGAACAAGGTTTTATACAACATACAGGTATTGCCGCTCCTTTAGACCAGGCTAACGTGGATACCGATCAAATTATTCCAAAGCAGTTTTTAACCGGTGTTACCCGCGCGGGCTACGGAAAACATTTGTTTCATGATTGGCGCTATCTAGATTTGGAAGAAAAAGAGCCGAACCCGGAATTTTCTTTAAACAAGCCTGAGCATAAGGGTGCCAGTATTTTGCTGGCACGTGAAAACTTCGGTTGTGGCTCAAGCCGAGAGCATGCGCCTTGGGCGCTGGCTGACTTTGGCTTTAAAACGGTCATCGCCACCAGCTTTGCAGATATTTTTTACGGTAACTGCATTAACAACCAACTGGTGCCTGTGGCATTACCTAGCTCAGAAATGGATAAACTTTTTACTGCCGTAGAGGACAATCCAGCCATTCAGATTACCGTCGATTTACCCGCCCAGACTGTGACGTTCGATGGCGTATCTGTTTCCTTCGATATTGCTGAGCACCATAAAAACAATTTAATTAAAGGGCTAGATGCTATTGGTCAGACCCTCGAACTGACTGAAACCATTAAGGCTTTCGAAGCTAAGCAGCCTGCTTGGCTATAATAGTAAGTAGAAGCACTGACCGCTGTTTATCAGTAGGTTAGTGCTTGCTTTGCTGATACGTTAGCGGCCCATTATTATCTCGTGTAAGACAAGCCCCATTGCTTGTCGTATATCATGTCATTTTGCATCGACAATTAAATCTGCCAACAAATATCAATTATACACTGACGTAGGTATGAGTTTGTCGTAATATTTAGTGGCGATTAAGCCCCTTCACAATTTGTGTCAGAAAGCGCTCTTGGAGAAACAATGTTAAAAGCCGTACCCATTGACGAATTGAAGCCTGGCATGTACGTCAATCAAGTGCTTGAACAAAGCGGCGCACTAAAAATGCGTTCAAAAGGAATAGTCAAAACTCAGAAAGTCATAGACACACTTAGAACACGGGGTATTCAACGGGTAGAAATTGATACCGAAAAGTCGAAAGGCTCAGTGGAAGACGTTGCCCCAGCACCAGAGAGTGTTGCACCAGACACAGCAAAGCAACCACAAGAAAAACCCATTAATCGAGAATCTCTAAACGAGGCTAACGACTTATATTTTGACGCAGTGAATATTCAAAACGGTTTTTTGAAATCGTTAAAGCGCGGCGCAGCAAAAGACCTAAAACCCATCGAGGAATTATCGCAAAGCTTAATTGAAAGCGTATTCGATAATAAAGACGCCCTCTCCTGCTTAACCTTAATCAAAGATGCCGACGCCTACTTGCTTGAGCACTCTATCAATTGCAGCATCATCATGGGTATGTTTACGCAGTTTTTAGGTTACGACCGAGACACTATTGATCAAGCCAGTTTAGGGGCATTATTGATGGACGTGGGCATGTCTTCTCTACCCGAAGAAGTAAGACATAACACAGGTGAGTTCTCTCATGCTGACTGGGAAGTAATGAAAACCCACGTGGAAATTGGTATAGATTTAGTTGAGCAATGCGGCGACATTTCAGATTTAGCGCTTTCTATAATTGCACAACACCATGAACGGCAAGACGGCAGTGGCTACCCTCGTGGGCTAGCGGGTGATGATGTCAGTGAACTTGCTCGCATAGCGGCCATCGTAGACGCGTATGATGCCATGACATCCAACCGCCCTCATAAAGAAAGTATCACGCCTACCCAGGCACTAAAGCGGTTAACCAGTATTGATAACCTCGACCAAAATTTAGTGACCCAATTTATTCAATGTGTGGGGGTTCACCCTGTGGGGTCATTGGTTCGATTGAAAAGTGGCAAGCTGGCCATTGTTAGTCAGCGCGGTAAGCGAGATGCCTTAAGCCCTGTGGTCATGTCTTTTTATAGCGTTACGTCAAATCATTACAATGAAATTAAGCGAATCGATTTGAGCCAATATGATGACGAGATAGTTTCTGGTGTTCGCCCAGAAGACTTTAAACTTAATTTATCGAAGTTTTTCCAAGAAGTATTCATAAGCCAGGCGCCGACTTAGGCGCCTGTGACATGGGCTGGCAAACAGGCCAAAAAATAGCGTCGCTCGCTACCAGTCCGTTAATGCACTCATAGAAAACAGTTCTCCTTCATAGGAAAGAATGACGCGCTGCGCCTCTATATTGATAATTTGCACTTTATCGTCAATCCAGTCCCCCTCAAACCTTTGCACACCGTTTACGCGAACCCAGCGATCGTCCACTTGTGACGCATACATATGCGCACTGAAATTCATACTAGGAAGACGTGTTAATAGGCGCACCGGTAATTGGTCCACCCGTTGAATATCATCGTGAACGGTAAGAGGCCTTGCAGGTTCAGAGCGCCCTTCGTCAGTTTGCTTATCTAGCGCTTCTACAGCTGCGTTAAAACGGGCTAACAACTCAGGCGACACAGCAATATCAGTGTCACTGCCACTGTCATTGAGTACTTCTCCACCTTCTTCTGATAACGACGCAACCGCACTTTTTTGTACCTCATCGTCCTTAATCTGTGGTGCAGAGGGTGGTGTCTGCTTGCCATTTACCCCGCTGGATTGATTGACGTTAGTTACCTGAGGGGGCTGTTTGCCCTCGGCATTAGCGTCTTCAGCGGACGCAACATTTGCCACAACCTCTTCGTTAATATCAAGGGGCGTAAGAGTATTGTCGGTAACAGGCATAGAAGAGATATCCTCAGGCGGGGTTAGCGCAACTGGGGGAATTTGCGTATCTTTATGTGAAATTAACGGCCACCAAAGACTTGGCGTAGCGGCCATAAAACCGATGCCCAACCCCAACAATAGGGTAACACCGAAAGCTGCAAGCTCTTTCGCATACACAGACCACATTGACGGTAATCCCTGAACCGTAGGCAAGAACAAACTGCGATTAAACTGCTCGGAAAGCGACGAGTCAAAGTTGGCTTTGGTATCATGCTCGCCTCTCAATAGGGCTTGAGTTTGGGTTCTATGTTGTGTAACCGGTGCAATTTCTACTGTTTGATCTGGGTCTATTTCTAACTCTTGCACGCCCATTTCCGCCAAACCGTGCACCATGGCATCACTTGTCACTAAACCTGACTTTCTAATTTTGACAGGGCCATTTTGTTTTGTGATTTGAGTAATCACCATGCCCGGCGTTAAGTTTTTAATGGTCACCACGTTAGACATACAGGCTCCCTAAACCATAGCCACACACAATTGCGAGTAAAAACACGCCGACAAGATGCCATTTACGCTGACTATGTATACGCTGCCTGACAACGTCTTCACCTAAAATTTGTTCTGCCGCAGCAAAAAAAATGGGCTTTTTCACTACCGCGTGTTGTTTTGTAAAAGACAGCGTTAAGGCTCTGTCGCAAAGCAAATTAATAACCCGAGGGATCCCCCCGGTTATTTGATGCACCGCCTTCAATGTAGACTGGCTAAAAATGCTCACATCACCATGGGCAACGCTAAGACGATGTGCAATGTAAGCTTTCACTTCTAACGAGGTCAGCGGCAGTAAATGGTATCGCGCGGTAATACGTTGGGCTAACTGACGTAATTCGTTACGTTTTAGTAACTGCTGCAATTCTGGCTGACCTATTAATACTACCTTAAGAAGTTTCTCACGGTTGGTTTCTAAATTCGTGAGTAATCGCAACTGCTCTAATACTTCTGGCAATAAATGCTGGGCTTCATCCACCATAAGTACAGTGTTAATTCCGGACTGATGATTCGCCGCTAATTTACCTAAAATAAGATCGGTAAAATACTTCAAGCTGGCATTAGGCCCACTGTATTCAATACCTAACTCGTCACATACTGTGGCAAGCAGTTCTAACGCAGATAGAGTGGGGTTTAAAATCATGGCCACTTGCGTATTATCGGGTAATTGCTGAAGTAACTTTCTTGATACAGTGGTCTTCCCCGTGCCCACTTCACCAGTAAGCATAACGAAGCCACCGCTTTCGCGAAGCCCAAATGTTAAATGCGCTAATGCTTCCTTATGCCTAGGACTCATATAGAGATAATCTGGGTTCGGGGCAATTGAAAACGGGTTATCGCTTAACCCGAAATAGTTCAAATACATGGTATTCGCTAAGTAATGGTAAAAACGAGGATTAAACTACCAGAGCACGAGGGTAAGTAAAAGGGCGCTTTACACGCACTGACAATTTTATTTGGAACATTGATATACTACTTCTTTTTTTCACCCCGATTTAAGAGCGAGAATACATGCAGGTTTATTTGGTTGGTGGCGCCGTGAGAGACTCTTTGCTAAAAAGACCTGTCACCGAAAAAGACTATGTCGTTGTGGGCGCTACGCCAGAGGAAATGCTACGCCAAGGTTTCACCCAAGTAGGCAAAGACTTCCCTGTATTCCTACACCCAAAAACCCAAGAAGAATACGCCCTTGCCCGCACAGAGCGAAAATCTGGAAAGGGCTACACGGGGTTTGAGTGTAATGCGTCGAGCGACGTTACATTGGAAGAAGATTTACTGCGCCGAGACCTTACCGTGAATGCCATAGCCCAAGATAACCTGGGTAATCTTATTGATCCCTACGGTGGTAAGCGCGATTTGGATAACCGTCTTCTTCGTCATGTTTCAGGTGCCTTTAGTGAAGATCCGCTGCGGGTATTTCGAGTTGCCCGCTTTGCCACCCGTTACGATTATTTAGGCTTCACCATTGCGAGTGAAACCATGGTACTGATGCAGTCCATGGCCAAAAGCGGTGAGTTAAGCACGCTAAGTGCTGAGCGCGTATGGCAAGAAACAAAACGAAGCCTTTTAGAAAAGACCCCTTACGTTTTTTTCGCCGTGCTAAATGAGGCTCATGGACTTAGCGACTGGTTTACTGAACTTGAAAATAATTTAGATGCAGCTTTAGCAACATTAAAAACGGCGGTAGAGCTAGAAAAGACTGCTAACGAAAACGGCGACAAAAGCGCCACGACTAAAGCTAAAGCGTGTGAAAGTAACGCTTTAGAAACTCACACGCTCATAATAAGATTCACTGCCCTGCTCTCCCACCTTGAAGAAGCAGAAGCAAAACGCCTCTGCGATAGGCTGAGAGTGCAAAACCAAGTAAGCGAAATTGTTATTCTTGCCTGCAAATTTAGAGATTGTCTTGTAAACACATCGAACTGCCCTACAAAGCTCCTCGAATTATTCAATGGCTGTGATGCGTGGCGAAGAGAAGAACGATTTACACTATTGCTCAGCGCTTTTGCGCCCTATGCTCATAGAAAAGGTATAAATTGGCAGCGCCAACAAAAACACATTAAAAATGCACTGACAGCCGCCAACCAAGTGAATGTGCAAGATATTATTGCCACGGGTGTAAAAGGGCCAGAAATAAGAGAAGCACTAAACCATGCGAAACATACCGCCATTGCTGCGCTAAATGAATCGTTCAAAAACTCATTAGACTAACAGGGTCTAATATTGGCATTAACCTGTGGTTAACCATAGTGCGCGAATTTAACGCCAGTTTTTCTCTATGTTTTGGTATAGCAATGCTACAATACGCCCCATTCATTTAGAGTATTTTTTAAACTATGACTTTCGAAGAACTCGAATTAGACGATGCACTGTGCCATGCAGTTGCAGATATGGGGTTTGAAACCCCAACTAGCATTCAAGAGCTTGTTATCCCTCACGCCTTAGACGGGCGTGATATTTTGGCCTCTGCGCCAACCGGTACAGGTAAAACGGCGGCCTTCTTATTGTCTGCTTGTCAGTTTTTACTCGATTACCCACGCAAGCAGCCAGGCGCTACACGTATTCTTATTCTCACACCAACCAGGGAACTCGCCCTGCAAGTACATGAACAAGCAAAGGCTATTACTCAGCATACGCAATTAGTATGCGGTGTCATTACGGGCGGCATAAATTATGGCACCGACAAAGAAACCCTGAGTCAAAATCTGGACATTTTGGTTGCTACACCTGGCCGTCTACTTGAGCATATCGAAAAAGAAACCGCTGACTGCCGCGATATCGAGTGCTTAATCCTTGATGAAGCGGACCGCATGCTGGATATGGGTTTCTCAACGGTCGTTAACCAGATTGCTGCCGAAGCGCGCTGGCGCAAGCAGAACCTGCTGTTCTCTGCCACATTAGAAGGTAAAGGCGTTCAAACCTTTGCAAAGGATATTCTTAATAACCCTGAAGTGATTGAAGCGAACCCGTCTCGTAAAGAGAAGAACAAAATTCATCAGTGGTATCACCTTGCTGACGACATGAACCACAAGCAAGCTTTGCTAGTGAATATTTTGAAGCAAGAAACGACGACGTCAGCGGTTGTGTTTGTGAAAACCCGCGAACGCCTGCAAATGCTAAAAGACTTCTTAGCCTCGAAAGATATTCCAGTGTGCTGGCTACAGGGCGAAATGCCACAAGACAAACGTATTGCAGCGCTAGCCCGTTTCAAAAGTGGTGAAGTACCTATTTTGCTGGCAACGGATGTTGCTGCCCGTGGCATCGACGTACCTAACGTAAGCCATGTAATTAACTTCGACATGCCGCGCAAAGCTGACGTTTACGTGCACCGCATTGGCAGAACCGGCCGCGCTGGCGCCAAAGGTACTGCAATATCTTTGGTTGAGGCCCACGATTTTGACATGGTAGCCAAAACCGCACGTTACATGGGCGAACCACTTAAAGCTCGTGTTATTGACGAGTTACGCCCTAAAAACAAAACGCCGAAGATTGGCCCTAAAAAGAAAAAAGTGAAGGCCAAAGACAAAGCCAAGGCAAAAGCTAAGCCTAAGAAGAAAAAGTAAAACTCGAGCACGTAGAGGGTGAGCGATGCGACGGCCGAAGGTTGGGAGTGGCTTTCGCAAACACGCGGTAAACACATCCATGTGCGCTCCGCTGCCGCATCCCTGCGGCAGAGGGTTTGCTCAAACCACTCCCAACCTTCGTCCTGAATAACCTAAAGTAACCCGATGAATGTGTTCGAGCTTATTTCAGGAGCAAAGAAACAACGAGGAGTCTGGCACAATGAAATTCCCAGAAAAAATTGTTTTAGCCACAGGTAATCAAGGCAAGGTGCGTGAGTTTGCATCCTTGTTTGCAGAGTACGGTGTAGACGTTGTGGCGCAAAAAGAATTAGGTGTATCGGATGTGCCTGAAACAGGTACAACATTCGTTGAAAATGCCATTATTAAAGCGCGTCATGCCGCAAAAGTAACAGGCCTTCCTGCTATTGCCGATGACTCAGGCTTGGTGGTCGACGCGCTTGGCGGTGCTCCCGGTATTTATTCAGCCCGCTATGCTGGCGCTGATGCAACTGATGATACCAATATCGACACGTTGTTAGCTGCCCTAGATGGCGAAACCCAGCGTAAAGCGCATTTCTTCTGTACTTTAGTGTTTATGCGCCATGCTGAAGACCCAGTACCACTGGTTAGCCAAGGTAAGTGGCAAGGCGAAATTTTAACTGCTCGCTCTGGTAACGACGGTTTTGGTTACGACCCAGTATTTCACGTGCCAACTCATGGCTGCACTGCCGCAGAATTAGAGAAAGCCGAAAAGAACCGCATTAGTCATCGCGGCAACGCCCTAGCGATTTTGCTTGATAATATGAGAGCGACTTTTGCGTAATCCACCGCTTAGCCTTTATATCCACATTCCTTGGTGTGTTCAAAAGTGTCCGTACTGTGATTTTAACTCTCACGGGCTTAAATCTGATTTACCCGAGAAAGAATATGTAGCGCACCTGTTGGACGATTTAGCCATTGATGCGAAACGTATTGGCGACCGCCCTGTTGAGACTATCTTCATTGGTGGTGGCACGCCTAGCTTGTTTTCTAGCGAGGCCATGGCTGACATCTTAAACGGCGTTAAACAGCGGGTTAACTTGAGTGACACTGCTGAAATAACCATGGAAGCCAACCCAGGTACCGTTGAAGCAGGTAAGTTTGCAGGCTTTTATCAGGCAGGCATAAACAGAATATCGGTGGGCATTCAAAGTTTTCAGCCTAAGCATTTAAAAGTGCTAGGCCGTATTCATAATGACAGCCAAGCTGAAAATGCGGTAAAACAAGCCCACAGTGCGGGGCTACCTACGTTTAATTTAGATCTCATGCATGGCTTACCAGAGCAAAGCGTAGAGAATGCCATGGCAGATTTAACACAAGGGATCGCATTAAACCCTTACCATTTGTCGTGGTATCAACTCACTATTGAACCCAATACGCCTTTTTATTCGCGCCCACCTGAATTGCCACACGACGATATTTTGTGGGAAATTCAACAACGCGGACATGAGATTCTTGAAGCCGCAGGCTATCATCAATACGAAATATCTGGCTACGCTAAACACGGGCATCAATGCCAACATAATTTAAACTATTGGCGATTTGGTGATTATCTGGGTATCGGTTGCGGCGCTCATGGCAAAATTACCGACGCGAGTAAAGGAACCATACATAGAACGGTAAAAGTAAAACACCCGAGAGGCTACATGGAATTGAGTAGGCCATACCTGGATACTCAAACCCTCGTGGAAGAGGACGACTTACCGTTTGAATTTTTTATGAATAGGTTTAGGTTAGTGGAGCCTTGTCCTATTGACGACTTCTCATCATTCACGGGGCTGTCATTGCCGAAAAACGTGACTAATGCATTGGCCGACGCACAGCAGCAAGGATTACTTCGACTATCACCTTCACACTGGCAAGTGACTGATAAAGGCCGCCGGTATTTAAACACACTTCTCTCTTGTTTTGTGTAATCGTTAATCTTTGCTGTCTTGGCTAGAAGTAATAATGTTATACGGTTTGAACGCGGGGATGCTCTCTCGTAACTTTTCTTCAGCAATGTCTAAGCGTTTAAGCTTGTTACAAAACCACTGCGCCTTTTTACGAAGCGTGGTGGCTTTATCGCCTACATCGCGCTCGAGTTGTTCACCCACCGTTTCAAGCTGACGGGTAATTTCAGCCACTTTATCACTGCTGACTTCGCCATTACTGGTATTAATGCCACTAATCGCCGATAAAATGCCGCCTACTGAGGTGGAAATTGCTTCTTCAAGTTGTGCTTCTATTTCGCTATCCACGAAATCATCAACACTTTCTAGCGATCCAGGACCGATAAAATAATGGTTGCTCGCATGGCGAAACTTATCTTTTACCCGCGCCTGAACGCGTTTCATCGCGGTATTCAGCCTAGCGTAGCTGTCGTGATCGCTACCCACTAACCCCAGATAGACATGCTCTATGGTATCAATAGCCAAATCCACGCCTTCAGTAGCCAATATAATCATTTTGGGCACCACATAATGTAGCCCATCGGAATACTCTTGCAACCACACAGCCTGTTCTGGCGTGAGCTCTTGCCATCGGCCTGCGATGAAAAGCTGATCTTGATTATTAATTTGAACAAGAGTTCTCGACTTTTCCATCACTCTGACTTGAGTGTCGTTAACGGCAAGGCCATAGCCAAAGTCGATATTACAGGTAAATTCAGCCATGGCCGGCGTACACCAGCTAAGCGAAAGAAAACTAAGTAAACCCGTAATCAGGTATTTAAAATCATTCATGTGAGTATTGTGGCTAGCTTCTTCTGAAATAGGAAGGTGACATGAGTCTAAACCGCTAAAAATCAGGGTGAAGCAGAGGCGAGAAGTACCTTTATGACAAAAATAAAAGCACGCAGTATAACGGCGTGCTTTTTAGTATTATACTTAAAGCCTTTGTATTTATACTAAAGACTAAATGCTTTAATCGTCGGTGTACGTTCTCACTAAACGCACGTAAATGTAGCGATCTTTCTCCTTTATAGAATGACTCGCGTTAAAGAATGCGACCACCCAAGCCCTATCGGGATCGTCTGAGGACGGTGTTGAAGTCCAAAAGTCATCTGGTGGGGTTTCTGGAAATAATGTGCTATTTACCGCGGGACGCACACATTGGCGCTCTGCAATAGAAGCCAACTCTTTTACGTTCGGTAACCGCCATCCTAATAAATCTTCGTTACTGGCTTCATGCGCTAACTGCAATGCTTCTTGCCATGTGTATTTCACCGCTTCACCGTCACAGGTGGTGCCATCCCAAGTTTGCCCTTCAGCACATCGTTTCCATACTAAATCTGTTGTATCGTGCAAATACGTACTATCTGAAACGACACTAAAATCAGATTCTGGTGTGGTTTCAATGCCGCTAGATAAGCAAGTCTGAGCGCTAACATGTCCACAGATACCCATTAATAAAGCCAGTGAGGCAACTTTCTTATTCATCATTATCTCCCTGCTCTGACTAAGCGAACTCGCGCCGCGGTAGATTTATTTAAAAAGTTGTCTACGCCAGAGTCAAAATCTAACGCCCATGCATTTTGTGCATCTTCACTATTTACACCGTCAGCACTGGGTATGGAGGTCCAATACCATACAGGGCTAGTACCCACCGTGCCTGTATAGGGGAAGTAATCTTCATCTATGGCAATGCTGTCAGACAACCCTAAGTGCATAAGTGTGAATAGCTCATGGTGAGTTGGCATCCGCCAGTCATAAAAGCCACATAACCCTTGTTCGTTCAGTGCATTTTCATAGGCTTGCGTATTGCAGCTAGTTAATGTACAGCTGGTATCATCGCCATTTTCATCGCCCACGTAGCCGCCATTTTCATCGTCGCTGTACCACGAATAAAGATAATCTTTGTCTTGTAAACCACCGTCATCGGTTTTTACTTCCCACACTAACCCCGTAACGTTATCGCGAACGCAAGACCAAGTGTCGGCGCTTGCATCCTGCTCATCGCCGTTTGCGTTTAAACGCGTAAAATCGAAACCGGCTTTTCCTCGCCCTGCTTTTTCGATATAACCATTTTGCTCCACAATGTCAGCACCTCGTTGGCCATCTTGACCGGGCCAGTCGTTTTGCTGTGCCTCGGTGAGTGCGTTGTTTGTGGCTTGCTGTAAAAAACCTGTGTCATTGATAAGTGGCGTGGGCATTTCTCTCACCCCCACGTTAATGGTGTCTTCCACTTGGTTACCAAAAGCATCTGTCACTGTGAGTGTGTAAGCCACCACTGTGTACTCGCTTACCGAGGGTGCAATGGCAAAGGTAGACAATACATCGGTGTCGTCGATGGCTTTTATGCTTACGTACCCGTCCTTCTCAGTTTCCGCGTACTGGGAAGCTGTTACGTTGTTACTTCGTGCCCAGCTATAGGTTAAAGGTTCAGCTTCAGAAATACTGGTACTGGCCGTGCCCTCTAAAATAATGACTTCACCGCTAAAAACACCTTGAGAATATCCTGCATCCACAAGAGGTAAAGTGTCACTTTTGGACTGTATAGTTAGCGTGACTGTCTCTGTATCAGTCGCACCTTCACTATCTGTTACTTCTAGTTGAAATGTCAGACTTTCTTCGTCGTTTAAAATGGGGGTTGTAAAGGTAAGTGTAGATAAATTCGTTTCTTCCCCCACAATCACGTTGGTACCGTCGGTTTGTGTCCAGCTATATTCACTTATCGCATCGCTGGTATCGCTAGCGTCCTCATCGGAACTGCCCGAACCATCTAGGATGACCTCAACGCCTCCAGGGAAATAGTTTTCGCCGAGACCGTCCCATTCGGGAACCGAAATGGCAGCGACTGGGGCAATATTGACTGGGCTCACGGTGATAATAGTGAAGTCGCTGTCGGTATTTCCAGACGTATCATTTACCGACACCGTCAGCGTATATTCAGTGTCTACAGACACGGCAGGGGCAGTAAAACTGGCTTCTGAGGAGCTCGTATCGTCATGTGTTAACGTTAACGAAGGCGATGCGGTCCAATTGTAGGTGTATTCCCCGTCACCACCGGTCACTTCCGCGCTTAGTGAATAGGTAGCACCTTCGGTGACGGTATCATCGGGCCCCGCATTGACGAGTAATTCAGTGTCGTTATCACTATTGGAACCACTATCTGAATTGCCGTCAGAACCGCCACCGCACGCGGATAAAAAGAATACTGTGGCAACGGTGAAAAGCGCACACTTAGCATACGCACCACTTCTAATTTGCATAAGAACTCCCACAATTCAACACACTATAAGTAAGGGCCGAATAAAAAACGTGAATAAATTTAACTGTGAGTAGAGCGCATGTTGTGATGCACTTTATAGCAGGGATTGATTGCGCTCTTGCGCCTCAGATATGGACACCTGTAGTGCCTCAAGTTGTTTTTTCCCTACCGCCACGTCCGTCATGTCGTAAATCATCATACTGACGTAATCAACTTTACCGGTCGCCGATGTCAGCGGCGTTAAAGTGATATTTTGATACATAAATGACTCACTACCTGTAATCGGCCGATAGTTGGGAAACTTGAATAAATAAGGGCGCTGTTCCCATGTCATAAAGGCACGGGTTTTTAGATCAAATACGGGGTTAGACTTCTTCTTAAACCAGTCCTCTTTAATCGCCGGAAAGAGGTCGAATAACGATTTATCTCGGACTTCGCTGGGTAACATACCACTGTGGCTTTCCATGAACCCATTCCAGACTTGAATTTGGAACTGTCGATTAAACACCACAATGCCCACGTCCACAGATTGCAGCATGTCCATCATCCAGTGGAATTCTAACAACTCATCTAATTGCTGGCTCATTACATATCCTCCAACAAGTGAGCTAACTTAGCGTTCATGGTTTTCATCGACTCTTCGGTAAAGAGCAAAATGAGATCGCATTGAACGTTGTAACCTTCTAGCCCGTAGCTTAATTCAATGGCAAGGGTACGTTTCCACTGCATTTGATTCATACTGATAATCTCAGTAATGGCTCTGTGTTGACCCAATACTATAGGGTGCCCCTGACTGAAATTCACATCCATTTGTACCGCTAACCCGCTTAAGCAAGTGCCAATGAGTATGCTGGCAGCGTCCATTAGCAATTCAAGCTGTAGTTGATCGTCTACCTCACCTTCTACATTGAGTATTTTAGCCACGTCTTCAAAACTGGAATCACTTAAAATGCACAGCGCTTCGCCACTGATACCTGGGCCTAGGAAGCCTTGGCACACCGCAGTAACTTGCTCATGGCTCTCAATATCTGACAACATCATATGCAATTCAGACACTTCAATAAGATTAACATTAGGAATGGGTAAGCGAACAAATACGTTCATGATACGGGCAAGGTGATCGCCAGCCTGCCCCATCGCAATATTGGTAATTTCTTGGTAGCAATCGCGAATATCTGGGTCTAAGGGGGTTTGCTCAACCACCTCTTCCACTTCAACGTGACGAATGTGATGCTTTTCAAGCATTTCGCTCAGGGTTTTAGGATTAACCGGTTTGCGAATAAAGTCGAGTGCACCTAACGCGGTAACTCGATCGTAAGCCTCTGGCTGTATATCGCCGGAAATGACGATGACTTTGGTGTTTAATCCTTGATTTTTGATTGCTTCTAGCGTGCCATAACCATCTAATATAGGCATATTTAGGTCGAGTAGAAGAAGATCCCCTTTTCCTTCGCTCAACGCTGCCACAGCTTCTTGGCCATTTTTAGCAAAATGTACCGCTACATCCCAATCCTGCGGTAAACATTTAGCCACTTGCTTGCGAGCAACCAGTGAATCGTCACAGACGAGTACAGAAAACATTGAGCGAATACACCACCTTGAATTGACGATAACGCAAGTAATGCGCACCACTTTAACTTTATCGGCACTTAAACCAGAAACTAAAGCCACCAAAAACAACATGTCTATAGTGACGTGTTATTGCTCTATTAGGAATAGCACTTTTGGCGGAATTTGCCACATTCAATCGGTGCAAATTAGCACAATGGCTAAGCGCTAATAAAAAATAACGGCAACACAATGGCAGTAACAATACCGTTGACACACAACCCCAATGTTGCCATTGCAGCTACATCATCGCCCAGTTGCAATGCTTTTGCCGTGCCTACTGCGTGGGCTACTGTTCCAAGCGCTATACCTTGCGCTTGAGTGTCTTCGACTTTGCACAGCTGAAAAACCCAAGAAGACATAATTGCACCTGCAATCCCTGTCATGATGACAAACACAGCGGCTAGCGCAGGAGTACCGTTGATTTGGCTTGCGGTTTCCATGGCTAAAGGAGTAGTAATTGACTTCACCAACATTGACATCTGCAAAGCGGCAGACGCACTGCTTATCCATAAACCAAACCATGCCGTAATGGGCGCAATCACGCCGCCAATAACGATACTAAGAAGCAAGCGCCAGCCATAATGCTTGAGCACTTGCCATTGTCGGTAAATGGGTAAGGCCAACGCCACAGTTGCTGGGCCTAGCAACCAATGAAGGAAACTTGCGGACGTCTGATAGTTTGCCACCGACACCTGACTCACTAACAGGGCCAAGCTAATTATTGCAGAAGTGGTAATTAGAGGATGGGCAAGAGGGTGTCCCTTGCAGTGTTTATTCAAAACAAGCGCAGCGGCGTAGGCTATTAAGGTAAGGCTTAGCCAAACCCCGCCCGTGATAGATAGTGTTGTAGAGAGAATATCGCTCACTGATTCCCCCTATCGCCCTGCGGGTGTCTATGGCGCATAAATTTACTAGCAATTTTAGCCGTAACTCCCAAGCTAAATGCAGTAGACAAAACCACAGCAACCACAATCGCTGCGCCATGGCGCTGAATGTCGGGCCAATACACAGACACACCAAGCACGGCAGGTACAAATAGAACTGACATATGTTTTAGTAATGGCGCGACGGCGTTAGAAACTAAAGGTTCAACAATATGAAAAGTAAACAAGGCCCCTAGCAGCAAAAACAACCCAATTAGGGTACCTGGGAGTACTAACTCAAAATGGGCAGAAAGAAAAACACCAGAATAATAGCAAAAAAGTACCGAGGCCCAACCCGACAGCCATTTTACTGCTTTATTCATCGACTATCTCCCTTACTGCATGACATCGCGCTTTAGTAGGCAGAAAGTGTAACTGATATCACAGACGAGATACTAGCAGGACAAAGGTCTTATTGTATGTTCACTGCAGTTCAGCAAGCATAGACGCGGCTTTTGTAGGGTGCCATTGCGGCGTTTGATAACGTCGGCTCATCTTAAACCGCTGACCATCATCTAATATGACATGAAGCTGACTCCCTACTTTGTCTATTTTATCTACAAAGTCGAGATTAACCGCAACCGAACGGTTACACCTTATGTAATATTCATGCCCTAACTTTTGCATCAGTTGACATAGGGTTGAACGTACTAACAAACGCCTATCAAGGGTATGAATTTCCATATAATCCCCACACGCTTCAATCCACTTAATATCCTGTGGTTGTAAACAACACCATCCATCTTGTGCTTTTACACTGACGATACCTGGCGCTTTAATAAGCGCGTGTTGACGACGAAGCGTAGCTAAAAGCGCATGCTCATTCACACCGTATTGAATGCATAACCCCTTCACCAAGCGTTGATATTGTCTGCGATTATGGGCTTTTTCGCAATGAAGGGTTAAGCGCTGAATGACGCATTCCAACTGTTTTTCATCAAAGGGGGCATGAATAAACCCTTGGGCAGAATAGTGAAAAGCCGTTAAGGCATCGGATGTGGTTTCGCCCACCGCCACCCAGCACGAAGAAGGCGGGCAAAGCGACGCAAAACCTACGGTTAAAAAACTTAAAGCGTTCGGGTTTCGCTGCAACAACGCACTACAATCTTGCTCATTCTCGGCATGATATATAGTGTCGAAAACATCCAGATGACAAAGCAAATTCACGAGCTTTGTTGCCTGACTTACCGATTGTAGAAAAACCAATGCAATCATGTTTAATACAGTTAAAGAGTTTACGCGATACTAGGGAGAAAAAGGGACTGTGCAGAGCACAGTCCAACGCCCAGGGATGGTATCAAAGTAATGTGTCATTAACGTTTAGCAGTAAGCGTGGCGCTGTCGGCATTGGTACGACGAGCAATAAGTTTACCCGTGGTAGAAGCATTATGTGTAAGCGCAAAGGTCAACATGTCTTGGCCGTTACACACTAAGCCTTTATTAAGGGTTTGAAAGCTTAAACGGCTGCGCTTTACTGCGCGCATCAAGGCTAAACGGTTATCACTTTTTATTGCTTCACACACGGCAATAAGATCGCTTTCAATTTCTTTAGGGTAATCTCTTGCGTTTGCTGAACCAGCAGCTAAAGCAAGTGACATACAAACGAGTGCAGATAAGGTAACGCGGCGTGACATAGACATAATCAATTTCCTCTGATGTATTAAATGTATGCGACAACGACCTATTTTCGTAACCGCACACATAAACTAGTGAAATTTTGTAATAATCACGCTATAAAAACGTTAAAACGTCGCTTTTTGCGACGTTGCGATAAGATGCCCATAAAGGCCGTTTAATTATCGTTGTAGCCTGCGGTTTGTCGGCATTTGTACACACTTTGATACAACCATTGAACTTTTATGAAACAGGGAAGACAACATGCTAGAGCAACAACCCTACCATTTGATTCGAGAACAAATGCGCCCCGGTGACATCATTGCATTTGGTGGTAACAGTCTATTTTCAAAATGGACAAAGCTGACTACTCGTTCTGCGGTGACACACATTGCCATCGTGATGCAAACTAAAATGCGAGACGAAGACAGTGGCAGGTACTTTAACCAAGTGATGGAAGCCACCGTATATGAAGGCAAAAAAGGCGTGATGACAAACCGGCTAAGTGAGCGGGTACATACTTACGATGGCGATATCTGGTGGTTGCCACTGGGTGAAACAGCACGACAGCGCTTTAATGAGAGAAAACGCGACTTTTTCAACTTTATGTTTGCTCAGGATGGAAAAAGATATGATGTGCTTCAATTATTCGGATCGGCAGTTGATGCACTAGACGATCACCCTATCTTTAAGAGCATCAGTTACAACCAAGAGGACTTTAGCAGTTGGTTTTGTTCAGAATTAGTGGCAGAAGGATTAGAAACGGCGGGGGTTATTTCAGGGGTAAATGCGTCGGAAGTCACCCCAGTAGACATATGCCGATTTTCAATTTTTGAGCCCAGGTATGTACAAGTAAAAGGCGAAGGTAGGCTGATAACCGGATTTAATAGCTTATCGGCAGACAACTGGGGGCAAATTGCTTAAGCCCCCGCGTTGTCCCGCGTTATAATACAGAACAGCTTAAAAAATGCTGTCTTGATGTATTTTAATAAACATACTAGTACCAATTTTACTGTAGTCTATTTTGTATTCTTTACCGTTAAGGGTTTGAATAAACAGTAGTGTTTTTTCATCACCAAAAACATCGCCCGTTGTTACGTCAACAAGCTCCATATCCATCATTTTGGCTTCGCGTTTGTTTTCAGGGATTTTCCCATCATACTGCTTTATGCCTTTATAAGTCACGATTATCGGTGGATGCTCGTCACCATTGATGACTAACAAATCTAACTTTCTAATCTTATGGATAATGGTGTTACGACCACTAGTAATGAACGGCTTCTCTGTCATTCTTCTCTCCGCACCAGTCTGACTTATTTAGATCTGTGTAAAATTTGACTCAATAACGCCAAAGTTTAACATGCTAAAGACAATATAAATATTGGCATTTGGTTGAATTTATTGTCTAAAGTATAAACACAAATTCAACAAATAGTGTAATTTAGTTAACTAGGGTCGTATTTTTACGTAAACAAGCCTACCTACGCAACTAAATACCTCACTAATCCCATTTCAACCAAGGCCTATGCAATAAGTTTTTAAGCAGCTTATTACACGGCGGTGCTTCTGGTGACTGCACCGCGCAGTCTTGTGGCAAATCTAAATTTACTTGCGAAACAATATTAGAAATGGAGATCTCAAGCGCTAGGTCGGTATCTAATTGTGTCATAGGAAGGATGAACTCCACGCGGTTAGTAAAGTCACACACTTTTTCTGGCGCTTCGTCTGCTGACGCCGAATGACACCCTACACTGCCTAAACTATAGCGCCACTGTTTGTCTGACGCTGCGTGAGACAAGTCCAAGCGCATAAACTTGTGCCCCTGCTGCACACTGTTAAACATGGCTTTGTTATTTAATGGTGTGGCTAAAGACTCTGGTGATTGATGGTTTTGTTCAAAAGGTAAGCCCAGCGTAAAACGTAAATTTGTGGCTAGCTTCATAAACTCATCAGACACGTCCAATATAATCTTACTGTTGGCGTTTTCAGGGTGATTACAAAGAGAATGGAACGTAAGAAATGCCACGTTTTTCGTTTGCCATTCGTTTTGTTTGAATTTAACCACCTGCCAGCGGCCATCTATACGAACCTCAGGATTGCTTAAGTAAAAGCCAAAATAATCTAGTTGCCATTTGTCTTGCCCAATACGCGTTTGCAATGGACACGCGCCCGTTTCAACGCCAATGAGTTTAAACGGAATTTCTCCCGACTCACGCTTATCGAACCCAATTTTAGTACAGGCCGATAAGCTAAGTAGTGAGAAGAAGACCACACCAGTACGCAATATAATATTCATGTTTTAAAAACTACCCAGCTATAAATAATGAATGCAAAAGAAGAAAGAGAAAGGCTTCTGTAGATTCGACAACAACGAAAGGCAATAGTGCTAGCCCGCCTACCTATTCGTCAAGAATTGCTTTTAATTAACATGAAATTGAGGTGAAAGGGCAAGCACCTGAACAAAAATAAAGCAAACTGTTCACAGTACGCTGTTCTAGACGTGACAAGAGATTTAAAACTGCTTATACTTGCGCTCGCTTGTTAGGTCGCTGTACCTAAAATCACAAGTTTCAAAATGGCCCCATAGCTCAGTTGGTTAGAGCATCCGACTCATAATAAGTTGCGCTGGTCATTTTAAGAGATATAAAGTATATTAAATACAACAACTTATAGAAAAATAAAGTTAACTGAAATTTTGATGTAAGCCTGTTGTAAGCGAAATAAAAAGTTACGGCCCCATAGCTCAGTTGGTTAGAGCATCCGACTCATAATCGGCAGGTCCCCTGTTCAAGTCAGGGTGGGGCCACCATTTTTCCTCGCTTCAAGCGATAGTAACTACCAACCATATTTTCCTGTGCTACATATGTGCTACAGTTTTAAACTACCCACTATGCTTATACACTTAACTTAAATTATCATTGGTGCACAAAGCATTAAAGAGATGCTACCTCCATGTATTTCTAAGTGGCCTGTGCGGCCATGAACGATGCCACATGTCGGGCTATGTTGATTGGGAGTTTCTAAGTGGCCTGTGCGGCCATGAACTACAGCCATTGTGCCATGCTGAAAACACCCGATTTCTAAGTGGCCTGTGCGGCCATGAACGCCCGTCTTAGCTATTGCCGCCACTTCACTTATTTCTAAGTGGCCTGTGCGGCCATGAACAGCAAGAGAGCGAGAAGTGGACGCATGTGGATTTTCTAAGTGGCCTGTGCGGCCATGAACAGCACGATGAGCTCATTGCTATCACGCCCACTTTTCTAAGTGGCCTGTGCGGCCATGAACCTTTTACTCGGTGCTACACCGACTGGCCGAACTTTCTAAGTGGCCTGTGCGGCCATGAACTCATCCCACTGCTCGCCGTCCGTCCACCCATCTTTCTAAGTGGCCTGTGCGGCCATGAACACTTCACGCCGAATAGCCATCTCACTGTCACGTTTCTAAGTGGCCTGTGCGGCCATGAACGTTGAACAACTTTAGCGCCAACCTCCGGTGATTTTCTAAGTGGCCTGTGCGGCCATGAACGGAGGTACGCCACCCATGCTCATTCTCGCATTTTTCTAAGTGGCCTGTGCGGCCATGAACTCACTACGGGTGTAATTCAGCAGTTTGTTAATTTTCTAAGTGGCCTGTGCGGCCATGAACAAACCTTGGCGCGTTCGATTACCTATCAACGTTTTCTAAGTGGCCTGTGCGGCCATGAACCGTAAAACTCATAACAGATGAATTAGGGTTTTTTTCTAAGTGGCCTGTGCGGCCATGAACTCGTGCGACGAACGTAGATATTTAACTTCAACTTTCTAAGTGGCCTGTGCGGCCATGAACCATTGTTTGATGTGATGGGCAGTTATTTCGATTTTCTAAGTGGCCTGTGCGGCCATGAACTGTGCCAGCAAAAAACATTGTGAGCAGGTGGCTTTCTAAGTGGCCTGTGCGGCCATGAACAAACCAGCGAAAAGGGCGGGTAGCGGAATCGATTTCTAAGTGGCCTGTGCGGCCATGAACAGTTGTTTTGTGCAGTGGCTTAGGCAGATTCATTTCTAAGTGGCCTGTGCGGCCATGAACAGATTTTGGGGTTTGAAAAGGTGGGGAATGTATTTCTAAGTGGCCTGTGCGGCCATGAACGTTTGTGTCTATATCACTATCGCCCCGTTGTATTTCTAAGTGGCCTGTGCGGCCATGAACGTGGCAACGGCGATTAGTAATTTGAATGCCGCTTTCTAAGTGGCCTGTGCGGCCATGAACAGCCAGTTTAGCGCCTCAACCTTCTTCTCTATTTTCTAAGTGGCCTGTGCGGCCATGAACAAACCGCCGAAATAATTGGATTATCAGTTAGATTTCTAAGTGGCCTGTGCGGCCATGAACGGTGAACTCTAGGCCATCAATGTTTTCATACTTTTCTAAGTGGCCTGTGCGGCCATGAACTTGCTTGCCTTGGATCCATCCGGTGAACTCTATTTCTAAGTGGCCTGTGCGGCCATGAACTGGCTAACGATACGGAACTGAATATCGACCTATTTCTAAGTGGCCTGTGCGGCCATGAACACTTATCGATTGCGGTTCTAACATCGGTTTTGTTTCTAAGTGGCCTGTGCGGCCATGAACATCTGGCTCTTGTTTGATTAAGCCCAGTTAAATTTCTAAGTGGCCTGTGCGGCCATGAACGCGTCGATTGAGTCATGATTCGACGGGTAATATTTCTAAGTGGCCTGTGCGGCCATGAACACTCGCCAATACATCCAGCTTTTGCGCGTCGATTTCTAAGTGGCCTGTGCGGCCATGAACGCAGCCTTAATTTTTGGCTCGCTATACTTTGCTTTCTAAGTGGCCTGTGCGGCCATGAACATCTTCTTCGGAACTGCCACTATAAATACGGTTTTCTAAGTGGCCTGTGCGGCCATGAACTGGGTCAGTTGGAACTGACATCAAATTTCAATTTTCTAAGTGGCCTGTGCGGCCATGAACCTGAATCTTACAACTATGATCATCCTGTCTCTTTTCTAAGTGGCCTGTGCGGCCATGAACGAAGGGTCACACTCTACAAACTTACCAGTAGCTTTCTAAGTGGCCTGTGCGGCCATGAACCTAAAGTTCTTTACCGTTCGCCGCCACTCACTTTTCTAAGTGGCCTGTGCGGCCATGAACGTATGGGCAACGATAGGCATTGATTACTGGGTTTTCTAAGTGGCCTGTGCGGCCATGAACCGTAAAATTTGCTCAAAAAAATGATGTGTATAAATGCGTTAGAGTAAATCTAATGGAAATACCAATTATTTCTTGGCACCTCTAACGCATTGTTATTTTCACTTAATTTTAAAGAGCGAAATTTATTAGTCAAAATTTGGGTAAAATAGCCGTTCGGTTTAATCCATAGGTGTTGAATCGCTGGTGATCTTGCAGCTCAACAGTGTTGTCAACAACACGCTTCCTATCAATGTTTAAACAGAACTCATTCCCGCTGGTCAAGCTTTTAAGTTTGATAAAGGGGACTCGTGATTTAACGTCGTCCTGTTCATAGCCTTCATAGTTCGATAAAGCTTGCTCATACGTCTCTTCGTGCCTTTTCATCCTTCTTCGGATGTGCTTCTCCAATGAGCCCTTTGTATTCTCTCGAGAAAAGCTTTCATAGCTATCAGCTTCGGGAACAAGCGCGATCTCTTTAACATGAACATAGTCAGATAGGCGACGAAGCCACTTAATAATATCTAAGCGAACTAGGTCGGCCCTATCCAAAGCCATCAGGCGCAACTTCTGACCAAGAAAACCAGGTTTATTGTTCATGTATTCTCGGTATTCGGGAAAGCTTGTCGCGACTGGCACCTGTTTAGTGTCGTCTTGAATTTCCACCAATGCTAAATGAACTTGCATCATTACCTTGGACCATAGGAAATGTATACCTATGTCGTCACTGGGCAAAAGAGTAATGTCTATGTAGTGTTTCATTTCACTACTCTCCAAATACGCCACCACGGATAAACATGGCCATAATATAGTGCTGTTGTTCTACACTTGGCTCTTTACCTTTCAACATCCAACCATCGAGCAGGTTGTAAAAGTCTGTTTTCTCTTTAGGTTGACGATAGGCAGCTCCACGGTTAGTAACTGAGCCATAGGGCTCCACGGCAATAGGGCCAACATCATCTGCAGCGGGGTGCCATGTGTCTATTGTTCTTAGTGCATTTCCTATCTTTTGTGAATGTATTGCGGCTTGGCCATCAAGCTGGTACAAAAACTTGCTCTTATCACCTTTAGCTCCCCCCATTACTAACTCTTGAGATGGGTACACTGCTTGACCTTCTCCTAGTTGAGCAAACGCCTCTACTTTCAGTAAACAATGGTCTTCTGTTAAACCTTTAACAATATGGTTAGCAAGTTGAGTAATTTTTTCATCTTTTGAAAATGTATGTAGAGAGTAATCTTGTGTGTCGAATTCTGTCGTTTCACCTTCAACTGTAACTACAATTTTTATTTGCTGGGCACCGACTCGGTTACGCCATAAGAAACGCCCGCTCGCGATGTTAAAAGCATAGCGCTCTGCAAGCTCCATGAAACCAACGGTTGTTTGATAGTTACTGATTTTTTCAGCTAGCGCTGCTTGGTAGTCAGGGCTATTGCATGTAGAAGGCGTAGACAAACCACTCAGCACACGTAAGGTAAAAACCACCTTTAATGTATCCGTCTTATGATCGAGCGCTGCGATGTCCACTGTTTGAAGATTTGCTTTTGATACTTCCGCATCAAGCTTGACAGGATCATTGGCCATTGCCGCCTTAAGACGGTTCGATATTGTTCCCCTCACCGCTTTTTCACCGACCTTTATTGGGTCCCAACTTTCCTCTCCCCAGTTGCCGGCAAACATCAATGCATCAGAAGGAATTAATTTTGCTTCAAATGCCAATACTGAAGGGGTTTTTAGTTTAAGTTCTGCCATGATGTATCTCCATTACCAATGTTAATTCAATTTATATTTGCTGTTCGTTTAAAAGGTCATTTCACTGCTTTCGTCGAAGTTATCGGGCTCTACTAGATCTTCGACGAAAGGCTCAGATTTCGCTAAGTACCAAGGGTATTGGTGCTGGTATCGCCAGATCGCCGTATTAATTGACGGCAGTCCATGCAGGCTTTTCCATTCTCCAACACTGTAAGCCGCTTCGGCGAAAAGTGCTGGCACAAGAGGATCTCTTATATTGGCAATTTCACCCTGCTCATACACTTTTGAGATAGCGCAATAACCCGTATTTATGGGTACTAAATAGCCTGGGTGAGGCTTTCTTACGTAATGCCACTCCGCTTTAACAGTGCCACTTTCGTTACTCGAGCTTGACGAATCGACAATGCGCTTCGCTTCATACTTAAGCGATGTAAAATCGCACCAAGCATCGAACTGTGTTGCCGTGCTGTCCTTTTCCTGTAATGCCCTATAATGCGCGGCGAGAAAATCACTACGGTCAACGAGCGCAAAACCTGGCATCAGCTGTCGGAGTGTGGCGAGTTCGTTATCTAAAGTTGTAATAGAAACACTTTCAAAGCGCACAATCTGTCCACCAGCAAGGCGCAATGTGGGAAGAAGATGTGTCACAGCACAGGTAAGTTGCTCACCTGTCACTTGATCTCCAGCTTGATAGCCTTTCATTTCAACTAATAGTGAAATTTCCATGGATAAACGACCCTCTTCGTTGATAGGGGCTGTATCTCCTTTCTTGGTTAATGGATTTCTAGAGAGTGCAAAAACATAGTCGCCCCACCCTTTAGGCTGGCGGACATGAACGGTGTTTTTGTGGCTAATGACCATGACACCATCTAAAGCCACGTTAAGCTCATTAGGAAGCTTTCTAGATATCGCGTGTGCAAATCCTAAAAAGTTGGTTATTGCAGGGAAGCCATAGGTAAGACCGGCAATAGCATTTGCGTTTTGGACATACAGTTTCTTAATCAAAAGGTATTGGCTCATTAAATGCCCCCCTTTGCTGGCGTTACACGCTCAAAACGCGTTAAGTGGTGTAAGCAAAGTTTATGAAAGTAAGCATGCTCAACATCACCCAATAGGTAGTGTTCGTCACTTTTTAGCTGCTTGATTAGCCAAGTAGCAAAGTCATTCGCTACTACTGAAAGCCAATTGCGCTTACCACGCTCAGTTTGAAAACCTGAATCTTCGTTGTTGAGATCTAACCAAAGTGCATGCTCGGCTTTAAGGCTGCATTCAGGCAATAGCGCCCAACCACTTTCTATTTTTTGGATTGAGCTGGCGTAATGTAGTAATTGCTCAATGATTGGGATGACAAAATAATGATCTCGCTTATAGCGCGTTTTAAAGTTGTTTTCGTGTGGTTTTAAATTTTCCAAAAACGTTTTGAACTCTCTTAAGCTAGCAATCACTTTTCTCGTAAATTGATTATCGAATATAGTTTTGTGAGACAGCGGGGGCTTGGCCTGTGGCTGAAAGGTCGGTGGTGAAGCATTGAGTAAAAATGTCTGACCATACCGTTCGCGGTTCAGTTGTGAAATGTTTTGAGCATTTGAACCGCCAAACTTTTGTATAGCGGTTTGAGGAAAGTTAACGTCCATTAAACTATGGTAGTTGCCTACTTTTCGCGCTTCCCTAACCTCTTTGCTAGTACCATAGCGTGATGCAGTCACTTTCTCATGAAGTTGGTGGCATAACGCGGAGGAAAATAAAGGACATATCAGGTGATACTCGCTCTCTTCAGCGTTTGAAACTGGAAAGTACACCTGCTTCGTTAAACTATTAACGGTTAACTCTTGGTCACCCAACGCCTCTTTAAACCCCTCAACCCAAGAAGACAGCAATGCTGCATCAGAGGTAAATTCACTCAGCGCGGGCGACGAGCCTTGTTGGATTTGATTTATAAGGCCTTCACCTTCTACTTTGAGGTTTAGCAGCTTGGCCACATCAAGTATAGCCGCATTGCAAACCGCATCTATGGCTTTATCTTTTAGAGAGCTCGTAACTAAATAAGCATCGTCCAAGACAGTGTGTTCAACAACTAGCCGGCTTGTCGCCTTGGCATCACTGTGCGTGAACTTAGCTGCGTGTGTCGCCAAACTGATTTTTTTTGCTCGTTTAGCGGCGTTGGTTAACCAAATTTCCGGTTCAAAGCTTTCTTCAATAGACAAAGCCGCAGAACGATATTCAGTGTTGGCTGCAGCAATGGCTGCCTCATCACCTTTATCTATAACTTTCTGGCGCATCTTTTCTAATGACTCAAGTTTCGCTGTTTTTCGCTGCTCTATGTAGTTTGCAATCGCTTCGGCTAACGTCATATCCATAATTCCTATTAGTCCCCTTGATAAATGCCAAGTTGTTCATGCCATGCCCAATGTATAGGCTTATCGCCTTTTAATTCTCTTAAGCCTATGACTCCTAGCTTCTGGCTGACAGCTTCGATTTCGCCATCCATTTTTTCAGCAAAGTAATGAAAGTTTTCTTGCGCTGATTTATCAAACCACCAGCAATTTCCCTTGGCGAGCGAGAAGCTTTCTGTAGTGAATCGGTTATTTTGTTTTACGAATGAATAAGGCAAGGACGTCCGATCTATTTGGCCCCAATTAAGTTCACCCGTATCACTTAATTGCAAAGTGAACTCTTCTTGTTGTTCGGACTTTCTAAACGCTGTTTGATCTATAAATTCTGCACTCCAATCTATCGGTGACGACTCATCCCACCAAAGCGAGGCCGGTTTGGGCGAGTTGTAAAACTGCTCATGGTTGATATCGCCGCCTATCACATTTAGTGCGGTTCTTATCGCTCGATGCTCTTGAATCACAAATGACGACACAGAGTTTGCAGCAGACTTGTTATCTGACAAAGGATCCTTCATGAAGTCACGCTTTGTCATTGTAGGCTCTACCATTCTAGGAATGGCTGAGATATTAGTTATCTCAGTTGAAATCAAGTCAGTGAGTTTCCTAGATGAGAGCGGTAGCTCTGGTGATTCAAAGCCTGGCCTGCAGTAAGCTACCCTTTCCCCTTTAAGTGCTCTGATGTTTTGGTCAAGGACAGCGATGTTAGGTATAGTTGGGGATTGCTTTCGATGTCTCTGAACACGTCCTGCTAGCTGAATAATCGACCTTAATGAGCTTGGCTCAGCTATTGCCCAGTCGTAATCGTGGTCGCGGCCCACCTCAACGACGGAGGTCCCTAAAACAACAAACACATGATTGGTTATAGATGAGTCACTAAGTGCCTTTGCTATTTCAGGTTGTGCCCAAAAAGCATTCTCGTCGTACCGCGTCAAAATGCTATCTAGGCGGTTCTCCTTATATGACCGAAGCGCTAGAGGGAATTGAGAGTGATAAACACAAAAATGAAACTGTGTATCGTCCGGTGGCGACATCGATAAAAGGTTTTTAGCGACTTCTATCATGGGGTTGATATTTGCCATACGAACGACCCCAACTGAAACTCGCTGTCCTTTTTCGTTTTTCACATAATGTGCGTTGTGTAATCGGTCTATTTCTTGAGATATAGTGTTAGCGACCGACTTAAATATAAATTGGTCTCGCTCATTATCTTTGTCTCTTCCTAGCGTACCGTCTTCAGTATCAGCAGGTGGAGCTTCAGTAGGAACGATTTGCCCTTTGCGAAGTACGTCTTCATTGTTTACAAGCGTTTTTAAACGCTTATCCGTAAACCGTTTGCACGCTTGGGTAAACGTTTGTTCATCACGTATTAGTGCAACTTCACTATTGTGTTCGTCGTACCAAGCACACACCACTCCGGTTTCGTTGTTATGAGGGAAATGAACCTCATTAAAATGCTTTCGCCCAGCCATATAAGCATCATAGAGCGCACCTATCAATCCTGGTGGTAACGTCGCTGAAGAAAGTAGGACCCTTGAACCCAACATGCCCGCCCAGTTAACAATCCTGCATAGGGCTGGTAAATCTTCTAATCCAAAATCGTCAGGCTCATCAAGAACGAGGTCAGATGTGAGTAGTCTCAACATCGGCGCTATTTGCTTCCCGCCTCTTTGGCTTTCCGTTGCTGGCATTAAGTGGTCAATCGTGCTTACCAGAACTGGTGCGCTCACTAACTGCTCTAGCTTAGGGCTACTAGATAGCCACCGTTTAAGACGGCCATCATAAATCTGTCCTTCATAGCTAACAAAGAGGTGTTCGTAATCATCCTGTATTGATTCACTACCATTGGCTGAAGCGGTGTTTTTTTTCTCATCCTTATCGAGCTGGTGAAGAAGCTTAACTGCATTTGATCCAATGAGTACAGCCAGCTCATCATCACCCAGTTTAAGCAGTGCTCGATAGGCATCACCGGTTTGCATAGTTAAGGTTCGAAGCCCTAATGCGACGGAAAAGCGGCACCCATCACGCTCGTCAGATAATGCGTACATGATACGAGCATTGGCGATTGTCTTTCCGCAGCCTGTGGAGGCCATGTTTATTCCGAAAAAGCCGAGTTTCTCACTCTCTTTAGAAAATGCTTTTGTTGCTTTGTACGCCTTGTCCTGCCATTGATATTTGACATCCTCAGCATTTTTAGAAAGCAAGCGATGTTGCCCAATGGCCGGCAAAGTATGTTTTAACGCGGGTAAATTTCTCGCAAACAGAAAAGCATTGTGGGCAACACCTATATTGTGTTCATCCAGCTGTTGTTTAAATTGGCCAGTTGTCCTGTCTGTGTTTGCGTGGACCTTGTAATTATCGTCTTGCCATTTCATTTTGCTTTCATCAGGTTCTAATGATGAATAATAATGGTCTGCTAACATCAACGACAAACGCGAAATATGGGCTATGAAACGCTGATGGAGTAGTTCTTGCGCGTTACGCAATAAGTTGGAAGACAACGCTCTTCTCGCCAGCTCTTTTGCTTTCACCTGCCAAGTTGTGCTTGTTATAGGCGTACCATGAGAAAACGACCAATTTGCATCAATGATAGAGTTTTCTATGTCAGATATGTTTTCGGCATTCTTGGAATTCCAGTGACAGCTGAATTGCACTTTAAGCCAGTTACGCTGGCCTTTTAAATCCACTTTACTCGCTTTAGTAGTAGGCAAGGGTAAGCGGTGGTGAGAAACAATGAGCCAAGCTACCAACTTTGAAAATGGGGCGTCTTCACTGAAAGAATTAAACGGGTTTGTTAAATGTTGGTCGTCCCTAACAATATTGGCAATTGTGCGATTTTCTATCCCATCGGCGTGATTCAGACTTTCAATAGAGTGAAGTTCAGTCAACCATTGTTGGTCCAGCCGACCTGCAACAAATGCTTCAAACAATCGAAGTGATACCCATTCATGCCGAAAGGGCTCTGATTTTAAATCGGTATTCGGAGACAATTTTTTTTGAAACAAGTCATTAGC
>ERZ724563.12-NODE-12-length-106053-cov-4.845335_pt1 | contig 106053 bp, 88 predicted proteins | sample MGYA00375857_ERZ724563 | MGnify/ENA primary metagenome ERZ724563 (study PRJEB28725, sample SAMN03264850) | marine sediment metagenome | biome: marine pelagic biome; feature: marine oligotrophic desert; material: marine snow | place: Pacific Ocean:North Pacific...
TATTTCAACTAGATACGATAAGTTAGAGCGAAATTATGCCAGCATGGTATCGCTGGCATTTATGTTAATGTGGCTGCCGATGTATTGTTGAGCAAAATATGTACAGAAAAGATCAACACGCCCTAGTAATAGGCGCGTCAGGTCAAATAGGAAAACAAGCCACGGGTAAATTGTTGGAAGCTGGGCACAAAGTTATTGCCCCCGTGAGAAGCCCTGAAAAGCTTGAAGACATTCAAAGTGACAACCTCACCGTAAAGAAACAAAACTTAGAAGAGGACTTTTCTGCGCATTTCAATGGCGTAGATTCAGTGGTTTTTACCGCGGGCAGTGGTGGAAACACGGGCGCAGACAAAACGCTGCTTATCGATCTTTGGGCAGCACGTAATGCCGTTAATTACGCAAAAGACGCCAATATAAACCAGTTTATTATGGTGAGTTCAATCGGCGCGGGGGACCCAGATGGCGTTGATTCAGCAATTAAGCCTTATCTGGTTGCCAAACACATGGCAGACGAACACCTTAAAAATAGCAACATTCCTCATGTGATATTGCGCCCAGGCACTCTATTAAACGAGCCGGGAACGCATTTAGTAACCACAGACATGCCTGACAATAAAGATGATGCTGTCATTCCAAGAGAAGATGTGGCCACCGCCATCGTTGAGTGCGTTAGCCGCTCAACAAACGATAATCGTGTCACCTACTTGTTTAAAGGTGAAACCCCTATTTCACAACTATTTGCCTAAGAGGCATCAACCCACTTTTAGCAGCCTTTCTCGAAGGCTGCTATTGCCCCCAGCACCAAGCACGAAAAGCAAACAAAGACACCCAATAGACACCCATTAAGGGATGATAGATTGGCTTAACCAGTTACCCTGTTCATCGGTGTAATGCAATTCTCGGTATTGAGGAGAGCCTCGTAAGTTGAGGTAATCGACTTTGTGTATAGCCAGTAAAATAACACAAAAGTGTTGGGGAACGGCTGAAAAGTCTCCCGATACGTGAAGCGCACTGCCATCATTTCTAGGCGTACCGGGCTCCCCCCATAAAAACTGCTTTTTACCTGCATCTGACAAGCGCTCCCAATGTTCGCTCACCAAAGGCGTGTCCATGTCCAACGACAGCACTTTAGCGGTAACACTGAAACGATATTGTTCCCTTGTTTTGGCGAAATACCAACAACCGTGTGCATGGGGCTGTTGAGCTAACTGATCACACTTATCTGTACGTGTATCAGATATCACTACAAGGCAATTGTCGTCAGTCAACCCTCTATACACAACGGTTCTACAATAAGGTAGCCCCTGCGCATCCGCTGTCGCCAGTTGAAAATATCGACTTTCCGGCACACTACGTGTTTTGTGTAAACTTTTTGTCAGTCCTTGTCGCCACTGAGGCATCGTTTGCTCCTGCTGTTTTAATTAGCTTTACGTGCAGCAAGGGAAAATAGAGTATAAAAGTTTTCAGTAGTAATACGTGCCAACTCAGCAACTGTGATGCCTTTTAATTCAGCGATAAACTCTGCCACTTCCACCACATACCCAGGCTGATTTTGTTTGCCTCTGTGCGGCACAGGGGCTAGCCAAGGTGAATCTGTCTCAATTAGCAATCGCTCTAAAGGAATGGCTTTTACCACTTCGCGCAGCTCTTGCGCTGAATTGAAGGTTACGATGCCAGAGATAGAGATATAGAAATCAAGCTCCATGGCAGCTTCAGCCATTTCTAGCGACTCAGTGAAACAATGCAAAACACCTTTCGTGTGCGGTGCTTTGTGCGCTTTTAACAGATTTATTGTATCTTCGCGGGCGTCACGGGTATGAATTATTAACGGCTTTTTAGTTTCATTCGCCACTTTGATATGGTCGATAAAAGACTGGAGCTGAACATCTTTGCTTTCGGGGCTATAAAAGTAATCTAAGCCCGTTTCACCAATGGCCACAACTTCATGACGGCTAGCTTTTTCCAGCAATTCATCATAGCTGCAGGCTTCGTCTTGATGCAAAGGGTGCACACCACAAGATACCGATACGTCGTTAAAGTCTTTCACTGTCTCTAACATACTGTCGTAATCATTAACCGATACACAAACACAGAGAAAGTGCTCGACTCCCCGTGTGCGAGCAAAGTTTAAGGTTTCAACTAAGGATTCGGGCGACTGTTTTAGCCTATCTAAGTGACAATGAGAATCTACAAACAAAATGCACCTGTATTCGAGTTAATTTCAATTAAGTTAAGAATTTAGACGTTTCTCTTCACTGCCCGTAGCCCGATTAACAGCCATCGTGCTAGGTTAGTGCTGAAACGCTTGTAATACGCCAACTAAAATCAGCGCTTTGTTCACCCCTGGATGTTGCAAACGTTCTAATGCCTCAATGCAATTTTCGTAACGGGCATAGGCTCTGGGGTCACGATTGGCCAAATAAGCTTGTTGCGCATCGTGTTGACACCACTGGACAACTTGAACCGCGTTGTCTTTCCATTTATTCGCTAAGCTTAATAACTGTTGTTTTTGCCCGCCACCACTGGCACTAGCAAGTAATGCTCCAAACCCTTCTTTGAAGGTGCGGTAAGAAAAGCTATCTTCCTCACTCAATGCTCGCTCTACTCGTAAAGGCGCGTTGCCGTATGCTTGCAGTAAAGCTTCGCTAGCATCCCCAATTCCTTTTTCATGAAGGTAAGCCAAACTTGCTGAAACCGGCGGCAGTGACAGTGTCTGCTTTTCGCAACGGCTTAAAATGGTTGGCATCAGTCGGTTAATGCTATCGCTGATTAATATCAAGTAGGTATTATTTGTGGGCTCTTCGAGTGTTTTCAACAGGGCGTTGGCTGCAGCTTCTGTCATTCCATGTGCATTTGGAATAATCAGCACCTTACTGCCGCCCATTTGCGCGGTTCCACTTAGCTTTGTTATGCCGCCACGAATACTGTCTACCCCTAATTGCTTTTCGCTTTCTAGCACATAGTAATCTGGGTGATTCCCGGCTTCTCTCAAATGACAACTTTGACACTGCCCACAGGCTCCCTTAGTGGAAGGGTGCTTGCACAACATGACGTAGCCTAACTGGGCGGCTAACTCATGCTTACCTATGCCCTGTGGCCCACTTAGCAAAATAGCATGATGCAGCGTTTTATTCACATAGCGCTGAATGAGGTGTTCGAATGTATCAAGAAGCCAAGGAAACATTAACCAAGGTACTCCTGTAATATACGCTGTACATCGCGGTGAACCTCTGGCATGTCGTTCATTGCGTTGACCACCACGATAGAGTTGTCGTTTTCAGCCAACGACAAATATCTCGCCCGTGTACGTTCGAAAAACGCAAGACCTGCTTGTTCTATTCTATCAAGCTCCCCCCGACCTCTTGCTCGGGCCAACCCCGTGGCAGGCTCCACATCCAGATAGAGGGTTAAATCAGGCTTAAAGCCACCCAATGCTATCTCGCTAATTGCCTGCATGGTGCTTGCGTCAACACCTCGCCCACCGCCTTGGTATGCTTGAGAAGACAAATCATGTCTATCTCCTACTACCCAACATCCTCGTTCAAGGGCGGGAAGAATGCGGTTTTTAAGGAGTTGAACCCGCGCCGCATACATCAGCAGTAACTCAGTTTCTTCGGCAACGGATTCTTCCCAGTCATGCTTTACACACTCCCTGATAGCTTCGGCCATGGGCGTACCACCGGGTTCTCGGGTTAGCTCTACGCTTATACCTGCATCAATTAAGGTGTTTTTAACAAGCCCAATCACTGAACTTTTACCGGCACCTTCCAGTCCTTCTACAACAATAAATTTTCCGTGCTTCATGTTTTTGGGCTTTTACTTCTGATTAAGTTGGTATTTTCGCACAGCTTGGTTATGCGCTTCCAGTGAAGATGAAAATACGTGACTGCCATCGCCATTGGCCACAAAATACAGTGCGTCGGTTTGCATTGGATTAAGGGCGGCTAAGATGGCCTCTTTCCCTGCCATCGCAATGGGCGTGGGGGGCAAGCCTTTAATTACGTATGTATTGTACGGCGTTGGGGTACGTAAGTGTTTTCTTGTGATATTACCATCGAAGTGCGCACCTATTCCGTAAATAACGGTAGGATCGGTTTGTAACCGCATATTGCGCATTAAGCGATTAACAAACACGCCCGCTATCTTTCCTCTTTCTTCAGGAACGGCCGTTTCTTTTTCTATAATACTGGCAAGAATTAATGCTTCGTAAGGCGATGATAAGGGCAAGTCGGCTTGCCGTTGTTGCCACGCGTTCGACAGAAAATCACGCATTGCATCATGTGCTCGTTGCAATACCACGCTGGCTTTATCGCCGTCATTATAGAAATAGGTGTCCGCCAAAAATAAGCCTTCTCCATGCTGGGTATCAGGTGCAATTCTGGATGATGCGATAATTTTTGCAACAACACTATCGCTAATATCAAAAACCAGATTTTCTTGCTGTTTGAGGGTTTGAATCCACTGAGAAAGGGTTAGCCCTTCAACGAGACTTACCGGAAAGCTATGTTCCTGACCTAGCGCGAACATGGCGATAAGTGACGCAAAGCTCGCATCTTTCTCAATAAGATACGTTCCCGATTTTATATGACTAGATGGCGCCAGAAATTTTAACCACAGTTTGGCCACGGTAGGCGATATATCGGTTAGTCCTTCTGCGGTAAGTTTGTAGACAACGCCATAGCCTGACATCCCTTTATCAACAACAAAAAGCCGCTCCTGTTCTATCAATAATGGTGTGTTTGCTTCCTTTTCCACATAAGTAATACCACCGATGACTGCAGAAACCACCACAATAACTAAAACTAATAACCTAACTAAAACGCGCATCTTCTTCTCGGTACTTCGTAAGTAATGCATCTGCTAACACCTGACTGTGACTAGTGTCAAAGGTAAGCTTGTTGCCATTTTCCAGGGTAAGCGACTTGACTGGCATAACCCCCATAAGGGCATTCGTCACCACGAGACAATCCGCCCCTATGAGTGCTTCCATGCTGTATCTAGCCTCGGTGATCTCTATGCTGCGGTCATCTCGAAAATGGGACAACAAAAACTGTCGCACCACCCCATTGACGCCACTTCCGTCAAGGATTGGCGTGTGCCACCCTTGGTTATTCTTAAAGAACACATTGCCGGCACTGGCTTCCACAATATGATGTTGAGTGTCGAGCACTAACGCGTCATCAGCATTCGCCGTTTCAATCTCGCGCTTGATCAACACTTGCTCTAAACGATTAAGATGTTTAACCCCAGCCAACAAAGGTTGAATCGACAAAGGGGTCTGCGCACAAATGAGATCTGCGCCTTTCTCCCGTAATGATTCGTAATGCTGAGGGTAAGGAAAGCACATCAATCGAATTAAAGCTGGGTTAGCCTTGTCGCGCGCATAACCTCGCCCACCTTCTCCGGCCGAAACATGCACCTTAAGTACAAACGATTGACGGGATTCTGCTTTTGCAGTTTTCACCATGGCATCGCTTAACGCTTTTATATCCAGCGCTATATTCAATACGCTAGCGTCATGGGCTAACCGACTTAAGTGAAAATCGAAAAGTTGTATTTTCCCATGTTGAACATGGGTGGTAGTAAAAATCCCATCACCGTAGTTAAACGCGCGATCTTGGGATAAAACTTTACCATCACTAACAAAAATATTCACAAAGTACTCGCATTGTCTTGTGTAGCAGTAAAGTATACCAAGTTACTGAGGGCAAACAAGAAAGGCAGCCATAGGCTGCCTTTTTTAATCATGCTGAAATTCGTGTTTGAATGAGGCCAAAGATAGGCGCCCAAAAAAGCGATTTTCTTTTATAACCGTTTGAAAATCAGTGACCCGTTAGTACCACCGAAGCCAAACGAATTACACAATGCATACTCTGACGTAAACACTTTGGCTTTTTTCGCCACAAAGTCCAGGTCGCACCCTTCTCCTGGTGTGTCCAGATTAATGGTAGGCGGAGCCATTTTGTCTCTAAGTGCTAATAGCGTAAAGATTGCCTCTACAGAACCGGCAGCCCCTAACAAATGCCCTGTCATTGACTTTGTTGAGCTCACCAACAACTCATAAGCGTGATCGTTAAATACGCGCTTAACAGCGGCAACCTCAGCCACATCACCCGCTGGGGTAGACGTGCCGTGTGCATTAATATAACCAATGCTTTCAGGCGTAATGCCCGCGTCTCTAATGGCATTTTCCATTGAGGCTGCGGCACCTTCACCGTCTGCAGGCGGAGACGTCATATGATAAGCGTCACCGCTCATGCCAAAGCCTACTAATTCTGCATAAATGGTAGCACCACGTGCCACTGCAGCATCGTACTCTTCTAGCATAACCACGCCCGCGCCTTCGCCCATAACAAAGCCATCTCTGTCTTTGTCCCATGGACGACTTGCCGCTTGCGGATCGTCGTTACGTGCGGAAAGCGCTCTAGCCGCTGCAAAACCGGCAATACCAAGAGGAGTAATAGACGCTTCCGCACCACCAGCTAGCATAGCGTCAGCATCACCATAGGCGATGGTACGCGCAGCAATACCAATGTTGTGCACACCTGTGGTACAGGCTGTCACTACATTGATGTTAGGCCCTTTTAGCCCTTCCATGATAGACAAGAAGCCTGAAATCATGTTGGTGATAGTTGAAGGAACAAAAAACGGAGATACCCGCTTTGGACTGCCGTTAAGTAGCTTAAGGTGATTTTGCTCTATTTGCTCTAGCCCACCGATTCCAGAACCAATTGCAACACCGACTCGATGCGCATTGTCTTCGGTAATCGTTAAGCCTGAATCTGCCATGGCTTGTTTACCCGCCGCAATTCCCAGCTGGATAAACCTGTCCATTTTTTTCGTTTCTTTTTTCTCAATATATTCCAACGGGTCAAAATCATTAATTTGACCAGCGAAACGGGTGGAATAATTACTGCTGTCGAAATGAGTGATTTCACCAATACCGCTTTCGCCTGCAAGCAGACGGCGCCATGTCTCTTCACTGTTGAGACCTAAGGGTGAAAGCATTCCAAGACCAGTAACCACTACGCGACGTTTTGTCACAATAAGTCCTCGCATTGGAACCAAGGGGGGATACAGAAAACGGCTCTAAAAAGAGCCGTTTTGACACTTGTTAAAGACTTATGCGTCTTTATTAGCGTTGATGTAGTCGATTGCTGACTGAACAGTAGTGATTTTTTCTGCTTCTTCGTCAGGAATTTCTGTATCAAATTCTTCTTCTAACGCCATTACCAACTCAACAGTGTCAAGTGAATCAGCGCCTAAGTCGTCAACGAATGAAGCTTCTGGTTTTACTTCTTCTTCTTTTACGCCAAGTTGTTCAACGATGATTTTCTTAACGCGTTCTTCAATGTTACTCATAATTCTAGGTTTCCCTTAAACGTCACTAGATAGTAAAAGTGCCGCTAGTTTATTTTGCAAGGTCCGCCCTTGCAAGTACCAGTTTAAACTAATTTTCTGGTCAAACCAGCGACATCCCAAATTCTTAATACTCTATTTTTACATCCAAGTTCGGGGAAATACTACCCCAAACTTAGCTAAATTCGCAAAAAAGCGAATTATCCCATGTACATGCCACCGTTTACATGGATAGTTTCACCCGTGATATACGCGGCTCCATCGCTCACTAAAAAAGCAACAGTGGCCGCAATTTCCTCAGGTTCACCTAAACGGTTAGCTGGAATATCTTTTGAAATGGCTTCACGCTGATCGTCAGACAGCGCTTTTGTCATGTCTGTATCGATAAATCCAGGCGCAACAACGTTAATTGTTATACCTCGAGAAGCAACTTCTCGCGCCATGGATTTTGAAAAGCCGATAACACCGGCTTTTGCGGCAGCATAATTTGCTTGCCCAGCGTTACCTGAACTCCCTACCACAGAGCCAATATTAACAATTCTGCCAAAACGTTTCTTCATCATACCTCGAAGTACAGCTTTTGACAGCGTAAATATTGCTGTTAGGTTGGTATCCATAATATCTTGCCATTCGCTCTCTTTCATGCGCATGAGCAAGTTATCGCGAGTGATACCCGCATTATTAACCAAAATATCAATGCCGCCATAGCTTGCAGCAATTTCTTTTATGGCCGTTTCAACACTGTCTTTATCGGTAACATTCAGCGCAAGTCCTTTCCCGCCTGACGCGGACAAGTAATCAGTAATTGCCGCAGCACCAGTGTCGCTGGTGGCTGTGCCAATAACTGTTGCACCTTGTTCAGCAAGTTGCGTGGCAATAGCTTTACCTATGCCTCTACTTGCGCCCGTAACCAGTGCTATTTTGCCTTCTAAATGACTCATAGCAATTCCCTTATTGTTTCAGCGCTTCTACGCTCTCAGGCGTATTCACTGCTAAAGAGGCAAGCCCCTTGTTAATTCGTTTGTTTAACCCCGTTAATACTTTACCTGGGCCAACTTCAATCACGCGCTCTACACCGGCATCGGCCAAGTATTGCACTGTGCGTGTCCATTGAACGGGGCAGTGTAACTGGCGTACCAGTGCATTTTTTATGCTTTGCTCGTCAGTTTCAATGGTCACGTCCACATTATTCACAATGTTGATTGCAGGGGTATGAATATTTAGTGATGCTAACGCTTCTTCAAGCTTATCCGCAGCAGGGCGCATTAACTCACAGTGTGAAGGTACACTAACGGCCAGCGGTAACGCACGTTTTGCACCCGCCTCTTTGCACCCTTGTGCTGCTTTTTCAGCGGCACTTTTCTCTCCTGCAATAACCACCTGACCTGGCGAGTTAAAATTAACAGGAGCCACAACATCGCCAGTAGCGATAGCCGTTTGTTGGCAAATATCCGCAATGGCATTATCGTCTAGACCGATAATGGCATACATAGCGCCAGCACCCGCAGGTACAGCTTCCTGCATAAACTGGCCTCTCGCTTCTACTAATTTTACCGCGTCAGTAAAGGCGAGCGCGCCACCACACACTAAAGCAGAATATTCACCTAAGCTGTGGCCTGCCAGATAGTCAACATCTAAACCTTGTTCACGTAAAACTCGCCAAGTAGCCACACTGGCGGTGAGTAACGCAGGCTGGGTTATGTGCGTTTCGTTTAGCTTGCCATCGGTATCATTTTGCACAAGATCCCACAAGTCGTAACCAAGCACGTCAGATGCTTCTTTAAAGGTTGCTTCTATTTGTGGGTAGCTATCAGCTAATTCCTTTAGCATGCCCACACTTTGTGAGCCTTGCCCCGGAAAAACACAAGCTGTCTTAGTCATACGTTTTCCTTATTATTTTTCTATTACTAAAACCACTGAAAAAATTCGATAAAGTAGATTAATAGCGTACAAGGGCAGATGCCCAGGCAAAACCACCACCGAAGGCTTCTAGTAATAAATGCTGACCGCGTTGAATACGGCCATCTCTTATGGCAGCATCAAGGGCTGTTGGCACAGTTGCCGCCGAGGTGTTGCCATATTTTTCTAGGGTTAATACCACTTGATCAAGTGACATATCTAATTTTTTCGCCGTTGCTTTTATAATTCTGAAATTAGCTTGATGCGGCACCAACCAATCTAAGTCAGCTTTTTGCATATCGTTTGCAGCTAGCGTTTGCTCCACCACTTCAGATAACTTGTTCACAGCAACTTTAAAGACTTCATTCCCACGCATTACACCCCAATTTTCGTGCACTGACTGTTCGTCACCACGGGTTGGATTGCCTACGTAGAGAAGATCGCCGTATGAACCTGCAGCATGTATATGCGTAGATAAAATACCAGGTTCATCACTGGCTTCGATTATTGTCGCGCCCGCCGCATCACCAAACAAAATCACCATGGTTCTGTCAGAGGGGTCGATAAGGCGGCTTAGACAATCGGTACCAATAACAAGAATGCGCTTGGCCATTCCTGATTTAATATATTGGTCTGCCACACTTAACGCATAACAATAACCCGCACACGCAGCGGCCACATCAAATGCAGGAATGCCATCCAATGATAAAAGTCGCTGAATTTCACATGCGGTACTGGGTAATGCATAGCGGCCACTGGTGGTCGCGCATACAATCATATCGATAGATTTAGGGTCGATACCTGCCATTTCAATGGCTTTTTTACTGGCTTCATACCCCATGGTTGCAGCAGTCTCATCTGCACCAATAATTCTTCTTTCTTTTATTCCTGTGCGGTCGGTGATCCATTCGTCGCTGGTATCTACCATGCCTTCAAGGTCGGCATTGGTACGTACGTCAGTTGGATAATAACTGCCGGTACCAATAAATCGTGAATATTTGCTCAAAGCTGCTCCAACAATACCGTTTCTATCTTGGTTTTTATTTTGTCCGGAACCTGCATTCGCGCCTCTTGCATTGCCTGAACAATGGCGTAATAAAAGGCGTCTTTAGATGCGTTTCCATGACTCTTGATAACAATGCCGCGCAATCCTATCAGACTCGCGCCGTTATACTGGTCGGGGTTCACACTGTTATAGATAGATTTCAGTAACGGAAAAGCAATCTTGGCCATTAAACGTGTATAAATATTCCGCTGAGAGTGTCTTTTAACCTCACTGACCACCAGTTTCGCTAACCCTTCACTAGATTTAAGGGCCACATTACCGGTAAAACCGTCAGTGACTACCACATCGGCATGATCGGTAAAAATATCATCACCTTCCACATAGCCAATATAATTTATCCCCGGCGCATCTTTAAACAACTGATCGGCAGACTTAACCTGGGCATTTCCTTTAATATCTTCTTCGCCCACATTCAATAATGCCACTCTAGGCGACGCAATCCCCGCAACTTGTTGTGCAAGTACCGAACCCATTACCCCATATTGGAATAAGATATCTGGCGTACAGTTAACATTAGCCCCTAAATCGAGGAGAAGGACTTTGTGATGACTGGCGGTCGGCATCATACTGACAAGAGCAGGCCTATCAATACCAGAGAGTGTTTTAAGAAGATAAAAAGACAATGTTAATAAAGCACCCGTATTCCCTGCACTCACGCATGCATGGGCTTCTTTCGCCTGTACCAGCTCAATGGCTTTTCGCATAGACGAACGTTTTTTATGACGCAATGCAGAGGTAGGCGCCTCGCCCATATCAACAACTTGGTCGCAATGAGACACAACAACGCGACGTCGTTCGGCGTCAGAAAGTACTTGAATAGCGGGATTTATAATAGATTCGTCACCGCACAACGTAAAATTAACGTCGGGGTGGTGTTGGATGGCTTTTATAGCCGCAGATAGGATAACAGGGGGACCATGATCGCCCCCCATGATATCTAACGCAATGGTTAGCTTAGACAAAATGTAGTCGCCGACTTAAGCGCCGATTACTTTTTTGCCTTTGTAGTAACCGTCAGCGGTTACGTGGTGACGACGGTGTGTTTCACCCGACGTTGAATCGACAGACAAAGTCGCGCCTGTCAATGCATCGTGTGAACGACGCATACCACGCTTTGAACGCGTTTTACGATTTTGTTGTACTGCCATAACTTACTCCTGGTCTCGCTTAAGTTCTTTCAAAACCGCGAAAGGGTTTTTTCGCTCTTGTTCCGGTTCAATCTTTCCGAACGACATATCATCTCGTTTCACTGCACACGCCGACTCTGCATGAAGGGGCACAATGGGTAAAGATAACAATAGCTCGTCTTCAAAAATCTGAAGCAGACTAACTTCTCCGTGGTCGTTGACCTCTACCGGTTCGTAAGCCTCGGGAATGATGTCTTCACTCTCTTGCTCTCCTCCCTGCACTGGAGTAAAACAAAAGTCCACGTCAAGTGAGTAGTCAAGTTCACCATTACACCTTTGACAGATAAGTGTTACCTGCGTGCCTAAGTGGCCGTGAAATATAGTAAGACCCTGCGCGTCTTTTTCGAACTGTACCTCAACATCCACATCGTCACTGCATCGGACAACTGCCTCGCTCAATCGTTCCATATCTTTAGACGCCATGATGCCCCGATAATCGGAACGTTTCATAGCACTTTTAGTCGGTTCAACCGAATGAGGGAGTTTCACTTTCTGCATAGGGCGCGCATGATATAGTGTGAACCAAGCAGTGTCAAAGCTTTTATCAGCTTTACTGTCGATAAAACGCCCCTTTCGCAAGTGCCATTTCTAATCGTATTCAAACCTTACCCTACTCAATCTGGCACCCAATGTCATAATTATACTTTCGTTGGCGAAAAATGTTCTACAATAAATGTAGGGCTTCGGCTCGAACCTATTTGTTTTCGTACATTTGTGTATCAGTATGACTTGGTTACAGTGAGGCCGTAGTATGACTCAATCAAATATGCCACAACTTGTGCTTGCATCTTCTTCCGCCTACCGCAAGCAACTACTCGCGAATATCGGTATTCACGTAGAAACCTGCGCACCGGATATTGATGAAACCCCCGAAGATGGTGAATCCCCCATAAATCTAGCAAAACGACTTGCTGCGGAAAAAGCGAAAAAAGTGGCGAGGCTAAACCCTAACAAAATCATTATTGGCAGCGACCAGGTTGCCCTCGTTGATACCGGGGACGGTAAAAAAATACTGGGTAAACCGCATACGGTTGAAAATGCCCTTGCACAACTTACCCTCTGCCAAGGAAAAACCGTTTCTTTTTATACAGCGTTAAGTTTGTGCCAACACTTTGGTGATGGGACGGCCAAACAAAGTACCAAAGATAAAGAAGAAACTTGTGTCACCCGGGTAGAAGAAACATGCGTTTTCTTTCGCCGCCATAGTCAAGCCCAACTACAAGCCTATATTGATGCCGAACAACCCCTCGATTGTGCAGGTAGCTTCAAATGTGAGGGGATGGGTGTTTTACTCTTTGAGCGTATTACCAGTCGCGACCCCAATACGCTCATTGGCCTACCCACCATGTTGCTTCACAATATGCTAGATAGACACTTTAATATTGACTTGCTCGACTTAGCAACTCAACAACGCTGGGCTTGTCAGTAATAGCGGCTGTAGTTCGCTTACAGAATGCACAACAGCTTTAGGCTGCAGTGCTTCTAAATGAACCTGAGCATGGACTCCGTAAGACACGCCTATCCTGTCCATGCCAATGGACTTTGCCATTTGCATGTCGTAGGTTGTATCGCCAATCATCACCGCATCGCTGGCTTGAATATCGAGTTCATCAAGAATTTGCAGCAGCATATCGGGTGACGGTTTAGACTCAGCATCATCAGCACACCGTGAAGTGGTAAAATAGTGCCCTGTATTGGTTTGCTGCCAAGCACGAGATAACCCTCTGCGAGCTTTACCTGTGGCTACAGCCAGAATTGCGCCGCTTTCTTTAAGCGATGCTAGTAAAGATTCAACCCCATCAAATAATGGGCAAGGGGTGGTATCTTGCGACACAAATGCCTCTTTATAGGCTAAGACCAGCCTTTCGGCCAAAGCTTCATCATCGGTATTAAACAGTTGTTTGATGGCAGGCTTTAAGCTGATACCTATGATATGCCCCACCTCTTCAGCACTAGGCACGGTAACACCGCATTGCTCGGCGGCCAGTTGCATACAGTTTATGATTTTGGCAGCGGAATCCATTAGCGTGCCATCCCAATCAAAGATAACGAGTTTGTAACGACTTTCTCTCATGAACGACATCAGGCCTTAGGAGTGATTAAGCATGCTTACTAAGCGCATTTAACGTAGCGCTTAATGTGGTATCCAATGGCGCAGTAAACTTCACCCGCTCCTCAGTACCAGGATGGATAAGAGAAATGCTGTGCGCGTGAAGAAATAACCGGCTCAGGCCAATTTTACGCATTTGGTTATCAAATTCAGCATCGCCGTATTTAGGATCGCCGCCAATGGGATGGCCCGCATGTAAACAATGCACGCGGATTTGGTGAGTTCGCCCGGTAATCGGCGACGCCTCAACAAGGGTAGCCCCTTCAAATTGCTGCAAAATGCGGTAGCGGGTTTCAGAAGGCTTACCATCGTCGCCCACACTCACCATGCGCTCACCTGATTGTAGTGTATTTTTACGTAGAGGCGCTTTCACTTTAAACCGTGTTGAAGGCCACTCCCCTGCGACTAAGGCTTGATAGCGCTTATCCATTTTGCCGGTACGTAATTGTTCATGCATGTGTCGCAATGCCGACCGCTTTTTCGCGATCAGAATACAGCCTGAGGTTTCCCTATCCAGGCGGTGCACGAGTTCCATAAACTTCGCATCAGGACGCAATGCCCTTAACCCTTCAATTAAACCAAAGCTTAATCCGCTGCCACCGTGCACCGCAATGCCAGAAGGTTTATTCATAACCAATATACGATCATCTTCAAATAAAATATGGCTCTCAAGGGAGGCGATTATATCTAATTTTGGCGAAGGCGCAGGTGCACCCTCAGACACCCTCACCGGAGGGATCCGCACCACATCGCCGTCAGCCAATTTGTATTCGGGTTTAATTCTACCTTTATTCACGCGAACTTCGCCTTTACGCAAAATTCGGTAAATCATGCTTTTGGGCACACCCTTAAGTTGAGTGCGCAGAAAATTGTCAATTCGTTGGCCGGCCACATCTGCGTCTACGGTTACAAATTGTACTTTTTGGGGAGTCTGTTCTTTCATGAGGGGGAGTATACCGCATTGCAAAAGGTCTCTGGAACATAAAACACCCATGGCATGAAAAAAATCCGCCATTTGCCTGCAAAAAAATTAGCTTATGGTTGAACATTTAGCGTTGCTTGCAATTAATCATGCTTTATTTCCCTACAAACCTTGCGTAAATACGCCCTTTGGTGCGATAATGAAGGGTGTTTTTTATTCAGTAATTAATTGATAAAAAATAACATCTCGCAGGGTTGGACACACCATACGGTTTAAGAATACCGCTAATACTCCTCTCTGCGAATAAAGGAGTACTGTTCGTTTTCGGTTTGCATTATTCGATGAATAAGCCCCTTGAAGGGCAGTTTTACACCGAAACAACGAATTATAGAGGCAACGACTACACTGCCGTTAGATAATTCAGATAGTACTCGCGAGCACATAATAAGTTCGCCATTTAGCAAACAGAATTGAATTGACGAAATAAGCAGTGCGCACAAAGGCTGCTTATTTACCTGTAAGAAAGAAATAAGGGCGTGTCGCTCCCGACATCCTTTAAAACAGACAATGCGCAATAAGTTGTAATCCAGCCAAATGAATCGGCACAGGCTTATTGCGTTAAGTTTTAAGATCATGTTTTAGGATAATGCGACGTTACAACAAAGTCCCCGTCCAGCCGTGAGGTTGCGCGGTGAGGGTTTGCACATGTCACTTTAATTTTGTGTCTAAATGGCTGTATAAAACAGAGTTAGATACAATGAAAAGAATGTTAATTAATGCAACTCAACAAGAAGAGTTGCGAGTTGCCCTCGTTGATGGGCAACGTTTGTATGATTTAGATATTGAAAGCCCAGGACACGAGCAGAAAAAAGCCAACATTTACAAGGGTAAAATTACTCGCGTAGAACCTAGCTTAGAAGCCGCTTTTGTTGATTATGGTGCTGAGCGCCATGGCTTTCTCCCCCTCAAAGAAATTGCCCGCACTTACTTCCCTAAAGGTTACAGATTCGAAGGTCGTCCTAACATCAAGGACGTTATCAAAGAAGGCCAAGAAGTTATTGTCCAAATTGACAAAGAAGAACGTGGCCAGAAAGGGGCTGCATTAACCACCTTCTTGTCGTTAGCGGGCAGCTACCTAGTATTAATGCCAAATAACCCGAGAGCAGGCGGTATTTCTCGTCGTATCGAAGGTGATGAGCGTACAGAGCTTAAAGAATCATTAAGCAAACTTGATCTTCCTGATGGCATGGGCTTAATCGTTCGTACTGCGGGTGTAGGCAAGTCTTTTGAAGAACTTGAATGGGATCTTAAAGTGCTATTGAAGCACTGGGATGCCATTTCTGGTGTGGCAGCTGAGCGTGAAGCTCCCTTCCTTATTCACCAAGAAAGTAATGTTATTGTCCGTGCTATTCGTGACTACTTACGTCGCGACATTGGCGAAATCCTTATCGACAAAACCAGCATATATGAACAAGCATTACAGCACATTCAATTGGTACGTCCTGACTTCGCAAACCGCGTAAAACTTTACCGTGGCGAAGTACCATTGTTCAGCCACTACCAAATTGAAAGCCAAATAGAATCGGCATTTCAACGTGAAGTTCGCTTACCGTCAGGTGGCTCAATTGTTATTGATCCTACCGAAGCACTCACCTCAATTGATATCAACTCTGCCCGCGCCACAAAAGGCGGAGATATTGAAGAAACTGCGCTGAATACCAACTTAGAAGCAGCAGACGAAATTGCACGTCAGCTACGCCTACGTGATTTAGGTGGCTTGGTGGTTATCGACTTTATCGATATGACACCGGTAAGACACCAGCGTGAAGTTGAGAACCGGATGAAAGATGCAGTACGAAGTGACCGTGCTCGTGTTCAATTAGGCCGTATCTCTCGCTTTGGCTTATTAGAAATGTCACGCCAACGCTTACGTCCTTCATTGGGCGAGTCGGCACACCATGTGTGTCCTCGTTGCTCAGGTCACGGCACTATTCGTGGTACTGAATCTCTTGCGCTTTCTATCCTACGTATTCTTGAAGAAGAGAGCATCAAAGAAAACACGGGGCAAATTGAAGCGCAGCTTCCGGTCCCTGTTGCTACTTACCTGCTAAACGAAAAGCGTAAGTCTATCCAGTTACTAGAGAAGCGCCACGGTGTAGATTTATTACTTATCCCTAACGCAAATCTAGACACGCCACACTATCAAGTTCAGCGCCGTCGCCCTGATGACGTGGTGTCAGAAGCGAGCTACGAAGTTGATCTTATGCCTGCGGTAGAAGCAGAAACAGAGACCACAACAGCCGCCCCTGTTAAACGAGAAGAGCCTGCCCTTAAAGGTTTAGTTGCCCCCACCGCGGCACCTGTTGTTGCGCCTAAAGAGGCACCATCGAAGCCTGCAGATGTACCTTCTTTGTTCTCTCGTATTGGTAAATGGTTAAGCGACCTCTTTGGTAGCGAAGAAAGCAAAGAGAAAGAAACCAAGGAACAGCAAAAACCGGCAAGCAAAGGGCACCAGTCACGTCAGCGTAATAACGATGACAGACGTCGTAAGCCTCGGAAAAATAACCGTCGTCATGGTCAGCAACCACAAAACAAAGAAGGTGGTGATCAGGAACAACGTAAGCCACGTCAAGATCAAGACGAGAAACGCAACAACCGCAATCGCAAACCGCGTAAGGCGCAGCAGCCACGTGATGAGCAACAGACCACTAAGCCGGTAGATAAAGCACAAAGCCAAGACAACAGCCAAGAACCGCAAGCGCAGAAAAAGCGTGAAGTTGCTGAACGTCGTAAGCGTCGTGATACACGCCGCAGTGTTCGAGTGAATAAAGACGAAGATACTCAAGTTCAAGCTAAGAACAAGGTGCCCGCTAAAGCGAAGCCTGTGAAAGCAATGGCGGCTGAGGAAGGCAACGAAAAAGCGCCTAAAACAACCAAGCCAAAAGCGAATGAGTCAACCCCTAAGCAAGAACAGACTCAAGCGCCTAAGAAGCCGAAAATAGATGAGACCGACGTTATTGAATCTAAGGCGCAAGAAGAGGTAACGCCTTCTACACCTAGCACACAAGACGAAAATGCTAACCAGACTCAGGATGAGAATGGTCAGAAACGAGAAGGCAGAGGCCGCTCACGTCGTTCACCTCGTCATGTTCGTGCAGCAGGACAACGTCGTAAGAAGGATGCGCAAAACGCATCAGAAGACGGCGCCAATGTAGAGTCTAACGATACCGCGCAAACCCAAGCAGCAATGCCCGGTAAGTTAGAATCAGAGGTCCAGTCTTCAGAAACAGACGCGCCCGTTGAGCCGCAAGTCGCTGTTGAGTCTACGCCAAGCAATGAACAAAGCGAAGCGCAACCTCAAGCCGCTGAAACGCCAGCAGAAGCTACGTCGCCAGCGCCAGAAGCGAAAGACGTAAGCCAAGCGCCAAGTGAAGAAGACTCGACGCAGGCAGATAAGCCCGGTTTGCTAGAGCCAGCAAGTGAAGAAGCCGCTGATGTTGTGCAAGACGAACTTCAGTTCGATCTTACTTCTCCAGATGCTGATGCCAATGCTAAGCCAGCGAAGCCTCGGGTTAAAGTGCCTGTAGAAGCGCAAGCAACGCCACCTAAGCAAGTTGAAATAGATTTGAATCACGATGGCGATAGCGCTGAAGCACCAAGCGCGCAAGAAAGCAGTGCTGATGTGGCCCCAGAGGTGGTTGTGGAAGAAAAAGCTCAAAGCAGTGATGCTGACGTTGCCGACGAAAAGCCGGTAGCCCCTAAGTCGGTGAAGACATCGGTTATCAACACGAGTTTGGCGGCAAGTAGCTTAGGTAAACGTAGGGCATCTCACCCTATGACATTACCGGCTTCGGTTGATGATGCATTTACTGATGTGGCACTAGTGGCAAAAGCAGATGATACACGTCCTGCCATCACGGTATGTGGCAAACAAGCGCTAATGCGTGATGTTGTTGGAAAGGCATCTGCCCCTACCACGTTGCCGGCAAGCGTAGACGTAGCCTCTCAACATGTTGAGTCAGCAGTTGAAAGTGACGAAGAGACTGAGTCTCAAGCCGCTAACAGCTAATTCCGCTGGCCATTCTTTGGCAAAGTGAAATAAAGACAAAAGCCGCTTAATCAGCGGCTTTTTTGTCACTTCTTTCTTAACACCATTGCTAGCCCTCTTGCGGGTATCAGTAAGGCGCTTTAAAGAATAAGGCTGATGATAAAATGGTTGATGAAGTTAACCCTGAATTTATAAAGTGGCTCGCACAGGCTACCCAATGTGAAGTTAAACACGCCACGCTTATACAACCACTTTGGAGTGAGCAAGGAGCTTGTTTTAGAGCCACCTTATCCCCTGTCGGAACAAGTGCGACAAAACGTGTGGTAGCCAAATGTGCACAACCTAGGCTGGGTAGCCATCATCCTAAAGGCTGGAGCGGCAATACCAGCTTTCAACGAAAATGCCGCTCATTCAAGGTAGAAGCCTACTTTTACACTCACCTTCAACCCTTCACAACGCAAGATTGCAAAACCCCAAAGACCATTGCGCTTCTCCCCTCGCCTGCCGGGCAAAACCAAGAGGAACAACACTCAAACGACACGCTTATTGTGATGGAGGATCTTGCAAATCTTGGCTATGAGAAAACCACCATGGAATTATCGCCCGATGATGCCGTTGTTGTACTTAAATGGTTGGCGGCATTTCATGGGCAGTTTATGGAGGTTAGCGATAAACACCTATGGCAAGAAGGGACTTATTGGCACCTTGGCACACGGCTAGATGAATTTAACGCCATGAAAGCGAGCCCCCTTAAAGATGCAGCTCATGGCCTATCTACCCGCCTGAATAAGGCAAAATACCATACCGTGCTGCATGGTGATGCCAAAGTCGCTAACTTTTGCTTCACCAGTCACTTATCGCACTGCGCCGCTATCGATTTTCAATATACGGGCCATGGCGTTGGGGTAAAGGACGTCGCCTATTTTTTAGGAAGTACATTAAGTGAATCTGATCAACTTGCCCACAACCAAGACTTACTAGAGGTGTATTTACAAGCCCTGAAACAAGCACTCAATAATAAGGTGACTATAAAGAGGCATTCTGATCGTGAAATTAATGAAATATTGCAAGAATGGCGAAGCCTCTACCCCTTTGCCTGCGCAGACTTCCATCGTTTTTTAGCCGGATGGTCACCAGATCATTGGAAAATAAATGCGGAGTTAACCAAGCAAACACAACTTGCACTGAACGCGCTGGGATAACCACAGCAGTTCGTCGTACCAGTATGTCGATTGAACGAGGGTGAGTTGGCAGGTAAACCAAAGCCACCTAAATTGAACACTCGTTCAAACTACACGATAGTTTTTTTATGAAACGGTTGCTGCTTATACTTTGCTGTTTAGTTTCTCTCCCCTCCCTAGCGCATAATCACGAAACCCATGCCGCTTCTGCTGACATGCTCCCTGCCCCCAAAGTGATATTTTTCGACGTCAATGAAACCCTACTAGACTTAACTGCCATGCGCAGTTCTGTGGGCGAAGCGTTAGGCGGACGCAATGATTTACTACCACTATGGTTTTCTACTATGTTGCATCACTCGTTGGTTGACTCTACAACTCAACGGTTTCATACCTTTGGTGAAATTGGCGTAGCGTCTTTACTTATGGTGGCAGAAATAGAAGGTATAACGCTATCAAAAGAAGACGCCAAAAAGGCAATAGTCACGCCACTGAGAAGCCTTCCTCCTCACGGTGATGTGGTTGAAGGGCTTAAAGCACTGAAAGCGAAAGGCTACACTTTGGTAAGTTTAACTAACTCGTCGAACAAAGGGGTTTACACCCAATTCAAAAATGCCGACTTGCTGTCCTATTTTGATAAACGTTTAAGTGTAGAGGACATTAATTTATACAAACCTGACTTGCGCGCGTATGCATGGGCAGCTGAACAAATGCAAATTAAAGCCGAAGACGCCATGTTAGTCGCCGCTCACGGTTGGGATATTGCGGGCGCAAAGCAAGCGGGTTGGCAAGCTGCATTTATCGCTCGCCCCGGTAAAGTGCTTTATCCTCTTGCGTTAAAGCCAGACACCGTGGTTTCCGGATTAAATGAACTTGTCGCACAATTGCCTGACGTGAAGTAGCAGCTAGCGAAATCAGTCCTCCCCGTTAAACACAAGCACCGCCCCTTACTGGGGCGTTCTTTTCATATCCACATGAGGTATGCCATCTTCCAAATACATGTCTGAGGTAGGCACAAAGCCGAAACTTTCATAAAACGACAACAGATAGGTTTGTGCGCCAATTTCTATTTCGCTGTTTGGCCAGTAAGATTCACAATACTTGATGGCAGTTTCAATGAGCCGCTTACCCCTGCCGTTTCCGCGATAGTCTTGATGTGTGACAACCCTACCTATGCTGGCCGAAGGGTAGCTAACACCGGGGGGTAACAACCTTGCGTAAGCAACCAGTTTGTCCTGCTCAAATCCCATGAGATGGCGCATGTCGCAATGCCTGTCCTTTTCATCTAGATCAGGATATGGGCAATTTTGCTCTACCACGAAGACATCCACACGAAGTTTTAGTAATTCGAATAGTTGATGCGTCGTTAACGCGTCAAATCCAAGGCTTTTCCAATTTATCATTATTATCTGGGGCGTTTTATAGACGTTTAAGATGGTGCTAAGTTTACCCCAATTCTACTGCAATCAGAACCAACCCCTGATAGCCCACCAGGTTAGTTCATTGCCCTTGCCCTATTATGATGCAGCCATGGGACAAAAATTTCGCAAAATGCTCGCTGAGTTCGGGATTGTCCGCTGATTTTCACGCTTTTAACCCAAGTTATCTTAGGCGCAGTTCTTGTATAAATTAAGAGTGAAAGTGAAGCCAAAGACAAAACGTTAAAGGCGAGACCACTAGCAAGGGTTAGCACCGCCGTAACTGTCGTGGCTCAACAAAAACAACTCCAAATAATAAAACCAATGGTGAACAGGCAAATGAAAACATTTATTGAAAACATGCCTAAAGCAGAACTTCATGTTCATATAGAAGGCACACTCGAACCTGAACTAAGCTTTGCTTTGGCACAAAAAAATGGCGTCACCCTTAACGCGAAAACCCCAGAAGAAATGATTGCGGCCTACAACTTTCACGACCTTCCTTCGTTTTTAGACATTTATTACGCAGGTATGAGCGTATTAATAGACGAAGAAGATTTTTACCAGCTTACCATGGCTTATCTCACACGCGCCGCTCAGCAGAATATCGTGTATGTCGAACTTTTCTTCGACCCGCAAGCACATACCTCAAGGGGCGTAAGTTTCCACACCGTGATAAGTGGAATAGACAGAGCCAGAACTGACGCAGCCACGCAGCTTAACGTAGAATGCCAGCTAATTCTGTGCTTTTTACGTGATATGTCTGCAGAGTCAGCCATGCAGCATTTAATGATGGCTGAGCCTTACATAGATAAACTTGTGGGCGTGGGGTTAGATTCAGATGAGAAAAACAATCCACCAGAGAAATTCAGTGCGGTGTTTGCCAAAGCCAGAGACATGGGGTTAAAACTCACCATGCATTGCGACGTCAATCAAGACAACACTTTAGAACATATACGCCAAGTCATTGAAGAGATTAAGGTTGACCGAATAGACCACGGCGTCAATATACTGGCCTCTACGGAATTATGCGACCTTGCCAAAGCAAAGAAACTGGGGTTAACCGTTTGCCCAGTATCAAATAAGTTTGTGGTTCAATCCCTGACGTCCAAAGAGATAAAAGACATGCTAGCGTTGGGCCTCACCCCTTGCATTAACTCTGATGATCCCTCTTATTTTCGTGCCTATTTGAACGAAAACTTAGTCGCACTGCAGGAAGAAGGCGGGTTTAGCAAACAAGAATTAGTGACATTGGTAGAAAATAGCTTTAAAGCTAGTTGGTTGTCTGAGGAAGGGAAAGCACATTATTTGGCGCAGTTAGACCATTACGTTGCGGCAAAGTCAGCGGCGTAAGCAGCCACTTCACCGTAAGCAAAAAGGCGGGTATCGGCATTAACATATTGCGATACCCAGCCGCCCTTACTATCCTTTACCACGTTAAATCATCAGGAATTTCATACTCAGCGTACCAATCTTCTTCTTGCTCGTCTTTGCCATCATTGCCACGGGTATCTAAGTCGGCACGATAGACGATATAGCTCTCATCACGCTGGGCGATTTTATCAGCTACCGGGGTGGGTACTAGCTCGTAAGCGTCATCAAGGAGCACCACGGTTAAGCGACCTTTAGTGACTTGCTTGTGAATGTCATTACTGACATACATACGCTTGACCACATTTTCATGGGTGAAATTAAGGACAATATCCCCTTTACGTTCTTGTTTATTTGTGGTGATAAGCTGTTTAACTTGCGCGGCAATTGAACGTTTCTCTCGTTCTTGCTGTTGCTGTTGGTTCAAGGCGCGATCTCGCGCTTTCTTTTCCTCTGCCGCTTTTTGCGCCGCCAGTGCTGTTTCATCAACTGTCGGTTGTTTCTGCTTGTTTTGCTGCTTTTGCTTTTTTCGTTTATCTGCTCGAGCTTGTTTGGCGGAGGCTTTATCCGCTAGCCCAGCTTTTAATAACTGATCTTGTAGTGAAGCCATGATTTCTTCTCTATCTCTTGTCGATATATTCAATCGCAAACAGGCTTAGTTTGAGCCAATTTAGCGTGTAATCGAGTAATGTACATCACATAAATAAGCCCGACAAAATGCGGGCTTATTTGACCTAAACGTTGCGCGCATTAAGCACTATTTTTTCTTAGCTTTCGCTTTAGCAGCTGGCTTTTTCGCAGCCTGCTCTTGCCATTTTCCGTCGTCATACCACGCCGACCAGCCTGTGGCCTTTCCAGCTTCATTTTCCGACATCACATACTGCTGCTTTGTCTTACGGCTGTAACGAACAATGGCCGGATTACCTTCAGGATCCTTTTGTGGCGCATCTGCAAGATAATAGAATTTCGGCGAAATTCTATCCCTAAAGCGTGCCAACTCTTCCACTTTCGGCGCACGTGTCTCTCGCGACTTAGGGAAGTTATGCGCCGCTAAAAAGATACCTGACGCCCCGTCCCGTAACATAAAGTGGGCATCTGATTTCTCGCAAGGAAGCTCAGGTAAATCCACTGGATCTTCCTTCGGTGGCGCAGCTTCACCATTTCGCAACAGCTTGCGAGTATTTTTACACTCTTCATTGGTACAGCCAAAATACTTGCCAAACCGGCCGTTTTTAAGCTCCATGTCGCTACCACATTTATCGCACTCGATAATAGGGCCGTCATAGCCTTTAATCTTGAAGGTGCCACTCTCTACCAAGGTGCCATCACAGGTCGGGGTATTACCGCACACGTGAAGTTTACGAGATTCATCAACGAGGTAGCTGTCCATGGCGGTGCCACATTTTGGACAACGCTTTTTCGAGCGTAGCGCTTCTGTCTCAAGTTCTTCTTCGTCATCAACCTTCACCACTTCATCACCAGCCGTAAGGTTCATGGTGTTTGTACAGCGCTCTTTCGGCGGTAAGTTGTAACCAGAGCATCCAAGGAAAACCCCGGTAGAGGCGGTACGTACGTTCATTTCGCGGCCACATTTATCACATTCAATGCCCGCAGGAACCGCTTGATTAAGACGCATACCGCCTTCTTCAGGGTCCTTCTCAGCGTTCAGTAACTTGCCGTAAAAACCACTGTAGAAGTCGTTGAGCACGTCTTTCCAGTTTTTATTACCCTCAGCAATATCATCTAATTGCTGCTCCATGTTTGCGGTAAAGTCGTAACTCATTAAATCGTCGAAGTTTTCCATGAGACGATCATTCACAATTTCACCCATTTTCTCGGCATAAAAACGTTTATTTTCTAAACGCACATAGCCGCGATCTTGAATGGTTGAAATAATACTCGCATAGGTAGATGGGCGACCAATACCACGTTTTTCGAGCTCTTTAACCAGTGATGCTTCATTAAAACGCGCAACAGGCTTGGTAAAGTGCTGCTTAGGATCTAACGCTTTTAACTCGAGTACGTCACCTTTTTGAACGTCTGGCAACATGAGCTCTTCGTCGCCTTTCTTACGCAATTGAGGCTGAACACGGGTCCAACCATCAAACTTAAGTACGCGGCCCTTCGCTGTTAGTTCATAGTCGCCAGCAGACACTCGAATGGTGGTCGCATCGTATTTCGCTGGGGTCATTTGGCAGGCCACAAATTGACGCCAAATTAATTCGTAAAGACGCTGAGCATCACGCTCCATATCGCCTAGGCTGGCAGCTCCTATGCTAACGTTAGAAGGACGGATAGCTTCGTGCGCTTCTTGCGCACCTTCTTTACTGCCATAGCGAATAGGCGAGTCAGGTAAATACTTGTTACCAAAATTATCGGAAATATACGCCCGTGCACTATCAAGGGCTTCTTGGCTCAAATTGGTTGAGTCGGTACGCATATAGGTAATGTAACCCGCTTCATATAAACGCTGGGCCATCATCATGGTTTTCTTCACGCCAAACCCTAAGCGTGTGCTTGCCGCTTGCTGTAATGTAGAAGTTATAAAGGGCGCAGAAGGTCGGCTTTGTGTCGGTTTCGACTCACGGCTTTCAACTTGGTAATTTGCGCCATCTAACTCGGCCAACGCTTTGTCTGTTTCGGCTTTATTTTTGGGCTTAAACGCATTGCCCTGATGTTTTGCCACCAACATGCGCAATGCGGCTTGTTGTTGGCTGGTTAAGTCGGCGTGCACATCCCAAAACTCTTCGGGCACAAAGGCTTTAATTTCACGTTCACGCTCAACAACTAAGCGTACAGCTACCGATTGAACTCGTCCTGCGGACAGGCCACGAGCAATTTTTTTCCATAACAGTGGCGACACCATAAAACCAACAACACGGTCGAGGAATCGACGTGCTTGCTGTGCATTCACCCGGGAAATATTAAGTTCGCCCGGATCAGAAAACGCATCTTGAATCGCGTTTTTAGTAATTTCGTTGAACACGACGCGCTGGTAAGTTTTACCTTTGCTTCCTAGCAACTCTTGCAAGTGCCACGCGATGGCCTCCCCTTCACGGTCCAAATCCGTTGCGAGATAAATAGTATCAGCGTCTTTGGCTAACTTCTTGAGTTCGTTAACCACTTTTTCTTTGCCTTGCAACACTTGATAGTGCGCTTGCCAATCTTTTTCTGGGTCAACACCCATGCGATCGACAAGTTTCAAATATTCGTGACGACGAAGATATTCTAGTCGCTCTTCATCGCTTAAAGTTTTGAGTTCTTTTGCCGGTTTTTTAGGCTCAACTTTGCCTAATGCCTTCGTTGGAAGATCTCGCACGTGGCCAACCGAACTTTTTACGATAAAATCTTTACCGAGATATTTATTTATCGTTTTTGCTTTGGCTGGTGACTCGACTATGACCAGTGATTTTGCCATATAATTGAACTAAACCTATTGATTTTTAATGACTATTTACGTCAAATTCCGAAAATTGGAGTACCTTTGCCTGCTTGATGAGATACCCGCTCTTTTTTAACATATATCTACAAAGTGAATGGAAAACAAGATCTTCTTCATACTTATTCTTTCCACTGCTTTAAACTCACACAAAAACTGTTTAAATAGTAAACAGCACGATTGGCAATGCCCTTAAAAACCGTATAATGCCAGCCATTCGGCATACCCAAGGCGCATTCTTCTTCTAAACGCGCATACCTTGGCGTGCCTATTTGCTGTATTTGAATACCGGCGACTATATAGCCTAGTGTGCAAATGCCTAAACACCAAATAGAGGGAAAGTATGAAGCAGTTTGAAGTTAACTTTGATGGCCTTGTTGGCCCAACCCATAACTATGCCGGTTTGTCTTTCGGAAATGTTGCTTCTCTTAATAACGCTAACGCAATCAGTAGCCCTAAACAAGCAGCCAAACAAGGGTTGGCAAAAGCCAAAGCCCTCTCTGACATGGGCATGGCACAGGGTGTACTCGCCCCACAGGAGCGCCCCGATATTGCAGCCCTGCGTCGTTTAGGCTTTAGCGGTTCAGATGCTCGTGTTCTAGAAAGCGCTGCAAAGCAATCTCGCGAGATTTTCTTAGCATGTTGCTCTGCCAGTAGCATGTGGACGGCAAATGCCGCCACTGTGTCTCCTAGCGCCGATACTGCGGACGGACGGGTACACTTTACCCCAGCAAACCTCACCAACAAGTTCCATCGCTCTCTGGAGCCTCAGGTCACCGGCAATATCCTAAAAGGCACCTTTGCCAACGACAAATACTTCGCCCATCATCAACACCTTCCTGATAACGAACATTTTGGTGACGAGGGTGCTGCCAATCATACTCGGCTTTGCAGCCAGTACGGTGAGTCTGGCGTTGAGCTTTTTGTCTACGGTCGTCATGCATTTGACCCAAGCAAACCAGCACCCACCAAATTCCCTGCACGTCAAACGCTAGAAGCGTGCCAAGCGGTTGCGCGTTTGCATGGCCTCGACGACGACTCGGTGGTGTACATGCAACAAAACCCTGACGTTATTGACCAAGGCGTATTCCACAACGACGTGATTGCCGTAGGTAACCAAAATGTGTTGTTTTTCCACGAGCAAGCGTTTTATAAAAAGGACGCTGGCCTTGCGGAAATTCAAACTAAGTTTGGTGAAAAGCCCCTGCACTTTATTGAAGTACCTACCGATGAAGTATCTGTACAAGATGCCATTAGAACGTACTTATTTAACACGCAAATCATTACCTTACCCAACGGCGAAATGACCATAATTGCGCCTACTGAGTGTCAGGAAAATGAAGCCGTTAGCCGTTATCTAGACAAGCTTGTCACCCTAGGTACACCGATTAAATCTGTCAATTATTTTGATGTTAAACAAAGCATGCGTAATGGCGGCGGCCCAGCATGCTTACGTTTACGGGTGGCCATGAACGACCAAGAGCTAGATGCAGTAAATCAGGCTACCCTGATTAACGATACGCAGTTTACCCGTTTAAACGCGTGGATAGAAAAGCATTACCGTGATGAATTGCGCGAAGATGACCTTCGGGATCCGCAACTATTAATAGAATCTCGTACTGCCCTCGATGAACTCACGCAAATCCTGAAAATTGGCTCAGTTTATCCATTCCAGCAAGTTTAAAGATGGTTTAGGCTCGCCGCAGTGCGCTGCGAGCCTAAGATGACTGTGGGTTAATTGGCAATAGGACAGGCATCAGAACCAAAAGGATTGGGCGGCGGCATCGACTCTTCTGAAGACAGATCGTCTGCCGCAGCTTCTAAGCCAAAACGCATACTGGCTATCGCTTCACTGCCGGAAGATTTACCGTAAACCGTCACGACCATCTCAACCCAACCACCGTAATTTTGTGGATAGCGGTATGCTAAGGTTGCCTGACCATTTTCATCGGTGATGGCATCAGAAGCAAAATTCACAGTACCGATAATACCTGGTGTTAGCATGCCATCGTCATTGGTATCTTCATCATAGGTACTTGGCTCTGGCGCAATATCTAATATGCCGTTGTCGTTTTGATCTTCGTTTTCACAAAAATAAACCGGTGTATCAATTGCCCACACAGTGCCAGTCCAATACCAAGAGCCTTTGTAATAGCCACCACCATCTACCCATTTTACTGGGCTGATTGACGCGGTTAACTCCACGTCGCTTACTGGCTGCCCTGCACTATCTGAAACAAACACTGCAAACTCTTTTGTGTAACTGGTGTCATCTGACACCAAAATGGTGTTGCCGGTACCAATAGAAATGTCAAAAGCGCGGTTGCCTACTGTTAGCAACACTTCATCTTGAACTTCAGGCGCTTCTACCGCTTGTGCTGTAATCACTACAGATTCATGACTCGACACGGCACCTGAGGTGTAAACCGTAGTAGCAATACCATTACTGTCAGTGGTAGCCTGAGACGGAGATATTGTCCCCGTGGAAGGGTCATCTACATTAAACGACACCAATGCCCCTTTCACTAAGTTATCGTTCTCATCTCTAATAATGGCGGTAATAGAGCTGGTTTGACCGTCGGGCCCTAAAATTTCTGTGGAGGCATCTACTTGTATGTAATAGGGGGTTGTAGCGATAAACTCCACCTCTAGCGTAGCGACCACCTCTTCGCTTCCATCTGTACCTAACCCTGACGCCGTAATCGTGGAAAAACCCGCATTGTCTGACGCAATATCAAAGGAAAACTCACCGTTGTTGTCTGTCACAAGAGGTTGTTCTGTGGTGACCGTGCCCCTAGAGGCCGTTATTCTTACCTCTCTTCCCTCCAAAGCACTATTATCGCGCTGCCAACGCCCCACAATAGTGGCACTGGTTGATAGTGCGACTTCCTCGGTCGGCGCCTGCACAAATTCAAATTCGTCTTGTTGAACTTGAATCTTTTGTACAAACAGAGCCGATAACGCAGCGGCGCTAAAACTGTCTTCTCCTGAGGTGGTGGCCGTATAGAAAACACTCGCCTGGCCATCGGCACCTGACACCACTGAAGTGGTAGACAGTGTTCCTGTACCGGGCGTTAGGGTAATCGTTTGATTAGGCAAGGCTTCTCCATCCGAGTCTTGCACTCTTAACGTATATTCCACAGTGTCATTTAAGATAACCGAAGTGGCTCCGTTAATGGTCACTTCTGTGCCTGATACCTCAATATCTACGTACTCCACCAAGGTGCCAGTTTGTGCAGTAATTCTAACGTCTCTGTTAGAAGCATCGTTTTGAGAGGTAATAATAGCGCGAGCGGTGCCGTCTGCCGCTGTAACCGACTGCGTCAGTTGGAGCTCGACACCTGCATCACTAGGGGCTGAGAAGCTCACTTCCACGCCCTCTACTAGCACGCTTTGCTCATTTTTTACCAACGCAATAAGTTCTATTTCATCATTGCCACTGGACGCTAACTGCACCGCACTGGCATACAATAACAAAGACGCAGGTTGTATATTTGCCCCCCCACTACCTTCAGAAGAAAAGGTTGTGGTTCCGCTTTCTCCAGACGATAAGCTTGCGGTAATTTCACCATCACCAGAGGCAGTACCTACCGTTAAGCCTATGCTAGCAATACCGTCTTCGTTAGTGCGCGCAGTCGCAATATCATTACTAAAATTGGCTAACGTAGGTTCGCTTATCGCGAAGGTAAGTAATCTATCTGACTGAGGATTGCCGTTGGTGTCTTTCACCTCTGCAACTAAAGTAAGGGGGTTATTAATGGTGAGAGATTTGTCACTTACCCCTGCGTCGTTTTCAAGACTCAAGGTTACCACTATGGTGGCCGACGACCCGTCAGAACTTCCCGAATCGGTGCTGTCGTCCCGTGACACAGAGCCTCCTCCGCCACAAGCAAACAGAGTAAAAATTGTACTAATAATAAAGAGTGCCTGAGTCAATGATCGCGTATTTAGTGGCATAATTCGTTCCTGAACCTCTATAAATGACAATTGCGTCGTTTTTTATGTTTAAAAATCAAAAGAATCTGGCACACTAACTGTGACTAAAAATATAAAAATGCTCAGGGAATCTAAATGTCTCAATCCGCACATAAATATAGTTTAACCGCCAGGATCTTTTTCGGCATGGCTGCCGGTTTTGTTGTTGGTTTATTGCTCCAGCTCTTGTTCGATGATAGCGGAGATTTTCAGTTTTCGATATTCGGTATGACGCTTTCCACGTATGACATTTTCGTCGAAGGTATATTTTCTACCTTAGGCCAAATATTCATCGACAGCTTAAAAATGCTGGTTGTCCCGTTGGTTTTCGTTTCCTTAGTCTGTGGCACCAGCGCCTTGTCTGACCCCAGTAAATTGGGTCGCTTAGGCATTAAATCGGTTGGTTTGTATATTGTCACAACCGCCATTGCTATCACACTGGCTATGAGTATGGCTTTACTGGTTTCGCCAGGCGAAGGCCTAAGTCTTAGCACCGAAACCACCTATCAAGCGAAAGAAGCACCGAGCTTGGGCGACGTCATTATTAACATGGTGCCTAGCAACCCAGTCAATTCGTTGGCACAAGGCAACATGCTACAAATTATTGTGTTTGCCGTATTATTTGGTGTGGCTATGGCCATGACCGGCGAAGCCGGTAAGCGATTAAGTGCAGTATTTGAAGATTTGAATACCGTGGTTATGCGTTTGGTTACCATTATTATGAACCTCGCGCCTTACGGTGTATTCGTGTTAATGGCCAAACTTTTCGCTACCATAGGGGCGGAAACCATATTGGGCCTAGCCAAATACTTCTTCCTGGTATTTGGGGTGCTTATATTGCACGGCCTAGTGACTTACTCGGTATTGCTTAAAACCCTCAGTGGATTAAGCCCGCTGATGCTGCTTCGCAAAATGCGCGACGCGGCTATCTTCGCGTTTAGTACTTCTAGTAGCAGTGCGACTTTGCCAGTCACCATGGAGACCGCACGCAATAAGTTGGGAATAGGTAACTCTGTTTCGTCATTTACTCTCCCTCTTGGCGCTACCATTAATATGGATGGTACAGCCATTATGCAGGGGGTTGCCACGGTATTTATTGCTCAGGTTTACGGTGTAGACTTATCGATGAGCGATTACCTCATGGTTATTCTTACCGCAACTTTAGCCTCTATTGGCACCGCGGGTGTACCCGGCGTGGGTTTAGTCATGTTGGCGATGGTGTTACAGCAGGTGAACCTGCCAGTGGAAGGTATTGCACTTATTATTGGTGTAGACCGCCTCCTTGATATGACCCGCACGGCGGTGAATATTACCGGCGACTGTATGGTGTCATGCGTAGTGGCGAAGAGTGAAGGTGCGTTAGATGAAGATGTCTTCAACAACCCGAAAGCGGGGCAAAAAGAAGAAGATGTCGACTTTAAACATTTCGATAAAAATGATGCATAAATCTATGCATACTCACATTTAATTAAAAAAGGGGCTGAATCGCCCCTTTTTATTTACCTGCTATTTAATCACTAATGCAAAGACTCAGCAGGCGATATTTTGGCGGCTTTATGCGCTGGGTATAATGTGGCTAGCACTGACAAAGTCAGTGCCACCACTATGGTTACCCCAACGTCTGCCCAATGCAATTGCGAGGGCAAAAAGTCGATAAAATAAATGTCGCCAGACAGCAGGCTAATGCCTAATGCCGTTTCCACACTTTTCACTATTGCCGACAAATTAGGCGCGATGATAACCGCTAAGCCCACCCCGACTGACATACCCACGAGGCCATTCAACGCCCCTTGCAGCATAAATGTTTGTCGAATTAAGCTGTCTGAGGCCCCCATGGTTTTCAAAATTGCAATAGACGCTTGCTTTTCTTTTACCGCCATCACCAACGAAGACACAATATTAAAACAGGCCACCGCTATCACTAAAACCAACGCGATGTACACCACGGTTCTCACTAACTGTATATCTTTGTAAAGGTGCCCTTGAGTGCGGGTCCAGTCAGACATGTACACCGCTTGCGGATAACTATAGCCAATATCACGCATGGTGCTGTAAGCAGAGAAAGGATCGTACAAGCGAAATCTAAGCCCCATGGCTTTCCCTGTCAAACCGGCAGCGGAAGAGGCTTTTGCTAAATGCATAACACCAATGTGATTATCAAGCTCTCCGCCAACACTGATCACACCCGCCACGATTAAGGTTACTGTGGTAGGCGCTGAAAAACGCAAGTCAGCATGGGTAACCGGAATCAATGCTTGCACAGCATCGCCTTTTGAAATGCCTAACTTATTGGCAATGCCCTTGCCCACCAATACCCCGTCTTTATTGCCTTGAAACGCGCGCCAGCTATCTTCGCTGACTTGTTGTTTAAATGCACTAGGGTCATTATTAACGTCTATTCCAGTAAGAGAAACTGCCTTTAGCTCACCTTTAAACTGCAACATACCGGTAAGTTCGGTGTAAGGCACAACACTTTCTACCCGAGGGTCGTCATTGAGCCGATACAATTGAGCGTCTAAATTTTCAATCCCCGTGCTATCCACACTGTAAAGCTCACCGTGAGCCACAACCGAAAGAATTCGATGGGTCAATTCACGCTCGAAGCCGTTCATCACGCTCAATAAAATGATAAGAACGAAGCAGCCTAGTCCAATGCCAAAGGTAGAAGAGAGGGAAATAAAGGAAATAAACCTGTTTTGCGTTTTTGCATGCCGAAAACGGCACGCCAACTGCCATGCTAGTTTCACGTTAACCTGCCCTAGTTTTGCGTACTTAGAATGCCATCTTTTATGCGAAGGATACGATCCATACGAGAGGCAAGCGCGGTGTCATGAGTCACCACCACAAACGCGGTTTTTTTATCGCGGCTGAGTTTTTCAATTAATTGATAGACCTGTTCGCCGGTAGAGTCATCCAAATTACCTGTTGGCTCGTCTGCTAACACAACCGCAGGGTCGTTCACGAGTGCTCTAGCAATAGCGACACGTTGACGCTCCCCTCCCGACAAGGCATGAGGTAAATGCGCCATACGATGCGCCAGCCCCACTTCTTCTAGTAACACTTGGGCTTTCTGACTCGCCCTTGCGGCACTTTCGCCACCGATACGTAACGGCATAGCCACATTTTCTAAGGCGGTGAACTCACCAAGAAGATGGTGAAACTGATAAATAAAGCCCATTTCCTGATTGCGTAAGGCAGCCAGCTGGGCACTATTTAATGCGGTGATTTTTTTATCTTGGAAAAAGACGTCACCTTCACTGGGTTTGTCTAGACCGGCAAGGATATGCAGCAAGGTACTCTTCCCCGAACCAGAGCTACCGAGAATTGCCACTTGCTCCCCCGGCTTTACCGACAACGAGACGTGGTGTAATACAGGGGTAGTGGTTTCACCATCCGCATAAGTTTTACTGACTTTATGGCAATGTAATACGTCTTGCATGCAACTTTCTATGTCCTTTTACTTTATGCATGCATGGTAGCGCGGAAGCCCTTCCGCGCCAATAGCTTAAAGCCGCTATGTCGACGCTTTAATCGCAGCAGCTAAACTTTTCGCAGCTTGTGGTTTACCAAATAACCAGCCTTGGCCATATTTTACCGCCATATCATTCAATTCTTTGCACTGGTCTATGTTTTCTACACCTTCAGCAATAAGCGTTACATTAAGCCCTTCAGCAATATTGACGATATGCGGAATAAGCGAAGAACGAATACTGTTATCTTCCATGTCCATTACAAAGCTGCGATCTATCTTTAAGAAGTCACAATTAAGAGATTTAAGTTGGCTTAAATTAGAATACCCCACGCCGAAATCATCAATGGCTACCATGAAACCTTTGCTTTTTAGGGCTTTAATATGCTTCACCGCACTGTGAGTTGCCAGTTGCTCGTCTTCAGTGATCTCAAGCACAATCTTAAAGTTCTTCTCGTTTATCTCTAAGATCCAATCAAGATCTAACGCACTTTCGCGAGTAAAATCGGAAGGGAATAAATTAAAGGAAACCTTAAATCCTTCGGGAATATCAGGGTTTGCGTTAAGTTCTTCCATCGCTGATTTAATCATCACCATGGTAAATTCCCAGGTTTTTTCCTGCTCTCTTACCTGTGGAATAAACTCATCTGGGTAGATAGGGCCAAATTCGTCTTCAAAACGACTTAATACTTCGCAGCCAATGACCTGTCTAGAGGCTAAATCCACAAAGGGTTGATAGAGACAAAAAACTTATTGTGTGCAAGGCCATTTGTAATTCTGTATTCAATCGACCGACGTCGGCGCAGATAATTAAAGGTTACCATGTGCGATAGCGCCGCCGTGGTAAGCATAATAAAAATGAATAAAACTAACTTACTGTTGTGTAAACTAAACAAACGACCTTCGTCTGATTGCACTTTCAGACACGTATTTGAATACCGCTCATCACACATGAAGAAGGTCAGTGAGAAATAACGGTTTATATACTGTTGTTCATCTTTATTGACAGTGCTTTCGATTAAACGCGGGTTACCGGCAATATGATAAAACTGTTCGCCGTTATATATAAGTTGCCAGTCTTGAGAACTACTAAAGCCTACCACCCCATCCATATTCAGCACGGCGTTGTATTTTCCCCGTTTGACGATGGTACCTGTGGCTTGCGCTTCAAATAATTTAAGGGGCGTATTAATCCAAAAAGCATCATTTAACCCTGTATAAAAATCCGGTGGTGCTTCTTTGAAGGGTTCGTCTAAAATCCCCAAATACGTACTACACACCAAAAGTCCATCTTCATAGAAGCCAATTTCTTTTACAAAGCGAGAGCGAAATAGGGTTTTGCGCATTTCCGACAAGTTTTCCATAGTACAGGTGTCGTATTGAGGTAATCAATCGTGCGTTCTGCGTCTTGGAAAATAGCCCTTACACTGTCTAAAATGTCGCGGGCGCGCGCTTCTTCTTGTCCTCGGATCACTGCAAACATCAATATGCCCAACAAAAGGGTAATCAGCGAAACACTCAATAAAGATACCGCAACGGCTTTTAAATTATCCGCCACAAGAAATTGTTTTTGTTCATTACGAGTCATAAGCAAGACTCACATATAAAAATACGGGAAGGAAAAAATACAACGGCATTTAAGGAAATTACATCAAAACTTAAGCATAGCAATAAGCATTACATGCAATTATGATAAGTCAATGAACATACGCAAAAAATTGGCAAAAAGCCAACACAAAAACGTGTTTTGGAAAGGGAAAATACGCAGAACTGCGCATCTTTAAACGTGCTTGAAATGGCGGAGCGGACGGGACTCGAACCCGCGACCCCCGGCGTGACAGGCCGGTATTCTAACCAACTGAACTACCGCTCCGCAATATGGGAAGCGCGCTTATACTCGATTAATGGCGGAGCGGACGGGACTCGAACCCGCGACCCCCGGCGTGACAGGCCGGTATTCTAACCAACTGAACTACCGCTCCACATAATCGAGATTGCGCTGTATAACTAAATGGCGGAGCGGACGGGACTCGAACCCGCGACCCCCGGCGTGACAGGCCGGTATTCTAACCAACTGAACTACCGCTCCGAAGACCTTTTAGTTATACCATTGAAAGTGGCGGAGCGGACGGGACTCGAACCCGCGACCCCCGGCGTGACAGGCCGGTATTCTAACCAACTGAACTACCGCTCCACATTTTCAATGTTATCAGTGAGTTGATTGGGTTGCTTTAACCCCGTGCCCTCACTGCGGCGCAGATAATACGTATTCCCCTAAGTGGAGTCAACGCTTTTTAGCAATAAAATTGTCATCTGAGCACTGTTTGGCTGTAAATTAGTCACAATGTCGAAATATAATTCAATGAAGGGCAATTAATCGACAATGCCACGTGAAGGGGTTACGATTTTTTCTTGCTAAAAATGCCCAACCACTTTTTCAAACCTTTCGGTTCCGCCTCAAGAGACAATCCTTCTTCAGTCACCGGCTTTTTGTCGGATGCCGCTTGTTTAGCCGATAAAGTAGGTCTTTGTTTGGCTTTACGACGCCTAAATACAATAAACACGGCGGCAAGCACGCCTATAAACAAAATAGAGCCATTCACGGCAGCTAATAAAATGATGAGTGTTGACGAGTCCATGTTGTCTTCAACTGGCGCGGTGGGCACCTCTTCGTCCGATTCAAAAGACGTCCCTATTAAAGGTATTTCTTCACTTCCGTCAACAATTGGGTCTTCGCCATCAATCAAAGGGTCGATAATTTCAGGCTCAGGGGCGTCCGCCAAAAAACTGTACTCCGGCACATCGAGAATAAAATCGCGCCCGTCGGTGGTGGTTCCATAGGCAGTAAGTTTAATGCGAAAGATACCTTCTTCATAAGCCACAATAAGGTGTTCTCGCGCCTCATCGCCACCTTCTGTTAATGAAAAATTCTGTACATCGGTATTGGGGTAGCGCACCTTGCCATCAATCAATAGTGATTGAATGTCCACCAACGCTCTATTCACATCAATAATAAGTTTATGGTAACCCTCACCGCCTCCATCAGTTTCCACGGTAATAGATACAGGGTTTGGATGCAGCACTATCGGAGGGTCAATGTGTTCACGGGTAAACATTGGCGTTTTAACGGTAAACTTTGGCTTCCATTCACCTGGCGCGATGTTTAAGTTGAATTGCCCTGTAAATACCCCATCGGCCGGCCTTTCATCCATGCCTCTTCCGTTATCTTCGAAACGGGCTATTTCTTGGTCGTTGGTGGCAAAGTTGTCAAAGTTAGGGTTGTTAGTGCTCAGAAAATCGATACTGAGTTCTACCACATCTCTGAACAAACTATTTTCTATGGGTTTTCCCCCATTGGTGAGGTAGGCCGTAGATTTTAAAATTTCACCTGAAAACAATATTGGGGGTAAAGGCTGCGCATTAAGCTCAATATCCGAAATAACCATTACGCGGCTATTCGGCAACACCTGCCCGACGGCTTGCCACGGACCAGGTACAGGGTCTTTAATGGTAATCATGTCGAAAGTATCAGCGTCATACCACGCCACTTTTTCTTCATCAAAACGCCCCTGAAACATCTTTGAGCCATCAGGGCGCACGAGTACAACCGGCGCTGAGCCGTACTCGCGAAAGAAAATCATCGTCACTTCTTTGACGTTGTGATCCACGCGGAAGCGATTTTGCAGTAATTTAATTGAGTTTTCGTACTCATCACCTAGCGAAGACAATGGCGATGATGCATCAGCAGCGTTACCTGTCTCATCAGATTGCTGAGCCAAGGACGGAAGGGATATCAGTAATGTCAGATATACTATTCGCCATAATTTACCCATCCCCTTCACTCGCTGCTCTCCTATTACCTAATTGCTGTGGCCGATATTTTTAGCTGTACTAAGTACGTTCGATTACGAAGGCTCCACGCTGTCTGGACGCCATAAGCATTTGCCACCGGCATCTTTTACGATATCTAGGCGCGCTTCATGCTGTAGTAACTCATCGGCGCTGGCTTTAATAACCTTTAATTTATTTGCAGTACGTCGGATAGGACGTACTTCATTACTATCACCTTCACTACTGCCACTTGACGCTAATTTAAGCTTAGTTTGCCCACCGGTCATAAGCAGGTAAACGTCAGCCAATATTTCAGCATCCAATAACGCGCCGTGCAGTGTTCGGTGGCTGTTGTCTATACCGTACCGGCGACACAATGCATCAAGGTTGTTTTTTTGCCCTGGGTGCATCTTGCGCGCTAACATCAGAGTATCTAAAACGTCGCATATATCTCGAGTCACGACACCTTTCGTGGACGGCTCCATGGCAAATTCGTGATCCATAAAGCCCACGTCAAAGGGCGCATTATGAATAACCAGTTGCGCGCCTCGGATAAAATTCACGAAATCTTGAGCGACATCTGCAAAGACAGGCTTGTCTTGCAAAAACTCATTCGTGATCCCGTGCACCTCTATGGCTTCTTGTTCTATTTGACGCCCAGGGTTGATGTAAACATGAAAGTGATTCCCCGTTAGCTTACGGTTCACCACTTCTACACACCCGATTTCAATGATGCGGTGACCTTCTTTAGGCTCAATACCGGTGGTTTCTGTATCTAAAACAATCTGACGCATGATACCTCTGCTGCAACGAATATTTTTTGTTAGTATATCAACCCCTTTGCGCTAGGCTAAGGGAAAAGCGCAATTCCGATAAAAAATTTAAGAGGTGGCTGTGTCAAACAAAACAATTCACATATTTACTGATGGCTCATGTCTTGGCAACCCTGGGCCGGGCGGTTATGGCGCAGTATTGATTTACAAAGGGCATCGAAAGGAATTGAGCCATGGCTTTGCGCACACCACCAATAACCGGATGGAGCTACTCGCGCCCATTGAAGCACTCAATAGCTTAACCGAAGCCTGCAACGTAGAACTCACTACAGATAGCCAGTATGTGAAAAATGGCATTAACCAATGGATCCACAACTGGCGAAAAAATGGCTGGCGAACCGCAGATAAAAAAGCCGTAAAGAATGCCGATTTGTGGAAACGCTTAGATGAAGCAGTCAAAGCTCATAACGTTAACTGGCATTGGGTTAAAGGCCATTCTGGCCACCCTGAAAACGAGCGATGCGATACCTTAGCCCGCACCGCCGCAGAATCGAAACCCACCACACCTGATGAAGGCTTCGTGGGCGCTTAAGACCAACACACCACAAGTTTACCTTGGGTGTTATTGTGCTCTAAACGTTGGTGCGTCTTTGCAATATCGTCAATACGGTATTGGGTGTCTATGTTGACCTTCAGTGCACCGCTGTTGAACGCCGGTAAACAAGTGGCGCTAAAATCCGCCACCAACTGACTTTTGTACTCATCGCTTCTGTTTCTCAATGTTGTGCCCTGTATTCGGGCACGTTTACCCAGCAATAACGCCATATCAAGATTATCGGCATAGCGCCCGGCAAGCATAGCAAGGTACACCACTATACCGTCTTGACGTAACACTGACAGGTTGCGATTAAGATAGTCGCCCGCCACCATATCTAATACCATGCTGACACCTTCCGGCCAGGCTTGGTTAATCACTTTCGCAAAATCATCTTGAGTGTAGTTTATGCAAAGTGCGGCACCATTTTGTTCACAGTACGCTAGTTTTTCAGGCGATGACGCGGTAACGGCAGCCTCAATTCCCCAAAGCCGACATAACTGAGTGGCCGCCAAACCTACCCCGCTCGCACCACCATGTATTAACACCTTGTCTGCGGGTTTGACATGGGCAATCGTTCGTAAACATTGAAAGGCGGTTAAAAACACTTCGGCTAAACCAGCAGCCTCAGCAAAACTAAGCGCTTCAGGCATTGGCATTAAATGAGAACTTAGCACCACCACTTCTTCCGCATAGCCACCACCGGCCACTAAGCCAAATACATTGTCGCCCACTTTCCAATGATTGACATCATCAGCCACCTCTATCACTGTGCCAGCAACCTCAAGGCCCAAAATTTCACTTTCCCCCGGCGGTGGAGGATAGCGACCTTGCCGCTGTAACGTATCTGCACGGTTAATCCCAAACCCACGCACCCTTACCCTTACCTTACCCGCTGTGAGTGCAGGCGCTTCGGCTTGGGCAATAAAAAGTGAATCAGGCTCTCCGCCTTTTTGGTAGTCGACAAATCGCATGTTTTTCCTTTTTACCTAATGAATAACGCTAATACGTAAGCATGGCGAAAATCGCACACAGATTTTTGACACACTAGGCCATCCCGCGTCTAACTCAGGCGTAAATGGTCGCACAGGATTGCAATAATCGCTATACTTCGCCGCTAAACACAGGCGGGTGCGAGACTTTGCACTTCGGAGGGTGTCGCAGCGTTTGCCCCCTTGCCTTAGCGATATACGAAAACAGAGAGTCACATGTCAGCACACATCGTTTTAAACACGAATAGAGATAAATCCCTTAGACGCCGTCACCCTTGGGTATTTGAAAGCGCCATTGCCGAAGTCAAAGGGCGCGCCAAAAGTGGCGATACCGTAGAGGTGTTTGATGCTAATGGTGATTGGTTGGGCCGCGGTGCTTTTTCGCCTGATTCGCAAATTCGTGTTCGCATGTGGACGTTTAAAAAAGAGGAAAGTATCGATAACGGCTTTTTCTTAAGAAAAATGGACGCTGCTCTGTCACTAAGACGGCGGCTTTTCGACCCCACTCAAACCAACGCTTTTCGCTGGATTGCGTCGGAAAGCGATGGCTTACCCGGTGTCACTATTGATGTGTACGACAATGTTGCCGTGGTTCAACTGTTAAGCGCGGGCGCAGAAAAGCACCGAAGTAAAATTGTGTGGGCCATCACCAAGCTTTTACCTGACACCCATGTGTATGAGCGAAGTGATGTAGACGTAAGGAAAAAGGAAGGTCTCGCCCCTGTCACTGGTGTATTGGCTGGTAATCCGCCCGAGCAAGTTACCGTAAAAGAAAATGGCTTATCCATCGTGGTGGATATTGTTAATGGTCATAAAACAGGGTTTTATTTAGACCAAAGAGACAGCCGCGCCGCGGCCGGTCATTTTGCGAAAGATGCTCACGTTTTAAACTGCTTCAGCTACACAGGCACATTTTCATGCTATGCATTGGCCGGTGGTGCAGCCTCGGTGACTAATGTGGATGTGTCGCAACCCGCGCTAGATTTGGCCAAACATCATGTGGACATCAATCATCTCGATGCCAGTAAAAGTCACTATGTGAACAAAGACGTATTTAAAGCACTGCGAGCCTATCACGAAGAGGGGACACAATTTGACATGGTCATTCTTGACCCACCAAAATTTGTCGACAGTAAAGCTACGTTAAATAGAGCCTCGCGAGGGTACAAAGATATCAATATGTATGGCATTCATGCCGTTAAAGCTGGAGGCTTGTTACTTACGTTTAGTTGTTCAGGGTTAATGCCTGCCGATTTATTTCAGAAAATAGTGGCAGATGCTGCCCTTGACGCGGGGCGAACCATTAAAATTGTGGGGCGTTTAAGCCAAGCCTCCGACCACCCTATTATTGGCAGCTACCCTGAAGGATATTATCTCAAAGGCTTGGTGTGCGAAGTCACTGATTAACACAATTGGGCTCTCTTATCACCACAGTAATGAAAGGCAAAGCAAAGTCATCTACGGCATAGCTTGCCACTAAACGGTGAAATTAAGACGCCAATGTCATCGCTTGGCCGAACCCTTCTTCTTGCTGGTTATCGGCCTTAGTGCTTTCAATTTTTTTCCATACCAGTTCGTGGAAATAAAATGCCACCGTGTTAATCGCCGGTTCAACAAGCGCCACTGCGCCACCGACGACAAGGCTGCCTGTTAATAAATACGCCACGGTAAATGCCACGGAAAAGTGCATAACGGCAAAAGTGATTGTCTTTTTCATAATGATGGTTCCTGAATAAGTTCTCAAAATATGTTAATGAGAATTATTATCGAATAGAAAAGAAAAAGACAAACGATTTAATTGAATGCGTTAATTGTATTTTTAGAATCAACAAAAAGGCGAGACAGGTAAGCCCTATTCTCGCCCTTTTAGCACAGCCTCATCAATACTGTGCCCCTGCCCCGAAATAACCCAACAGGGTGTTATTTCATCTCAGAAATTTCAACGCCAACAATACAACTAGAGTCGCCTTCTGGCACACAGCGCACCACAGTGGCAATGGCAGCAAGAGAAGGAACTTGAGAGCTGGGTGAGTCAATAGCAACACTCACTTGGGTGCCAATTTCGATGGATGGCTCATCAACTTCTAGTGACATACCCGTCGCACTAATGTCCTTACACATGGCTTGCATTGTACGACTTGATTCATCGTCGGTAACCTGCAACTGACAAGGCGAATTTACCATCATCCTGAAAAAATTGCGCTTATCGTCATATCCCAACATCTCTACTTCTCCTGATACCTTATCCGTAAACCTCAAACGCTCTTCTTGTTATAGGGCGATGCGCTGCCGTTGTCAATCTGGCCAAGCAAATATCCCTTCGCGCGGCATTGGCTAGCATCACAAAGTGTTGAAAAAAACACTTAGTATTCATGTTGCTAGCGCGATTAAAAGTCAGCCAAAAAAAGTGAAATTCGTTTTGCCGAAATGGGGTATGCCGTTCCTAATTGCTGCGCAAATAAAGACACACGCAATTCCTCTATCATCCAGCGCACGTCCAGAAGCCCTTGCGGAACCTTCCCTTTTGGATATTTAGCGCACGCTTTTTCCCATTCAGCCGTGGCTTTTTCAATGGTCATTTGGTGCATGCGATCTTTATTCGGATCGATAGGCAGCTTTTCCAAACGACGGGAAAGCCCTGTTATGTATCGATTCCAATCATCAAGCCTTGCTTCACCAATGGATGAGACGAAACCAGGGAAAACCAAAGACGCGAGGTGCGCTTTACAATCACCCAATGCATTAATCATAGTAAGCGGCACATTCCCTTTCATTTGCTTTTGGCATTGATGAGCAAGGGTTAACCCTTTTTCAACCTGAGTGGCAATATGCAGTACCCTGTCGTTTATGTTTGCTCTGACTTCATCCACACATGCGTCAAAGTCGGTTTTGCTTCGCACGTCAGTTTGATGCTGCTGCGTATAGTCGCCTACCAACGCATCAATACCGGCAAAGATGCAGTCATCAACTAACGCTTTTACTTGCCCAAAAGGATTGAAATACAAACCCAGCTTCGCTTTATTTGGCAGTTTGCTTTGCAAATAATTTAACGGCGAAGGCATGGCGTTTTTAATCAGAACATTGACCCCCTTTCGATGCAATGCCTGCGCTTTTTCTTGTTCATCAATCAGCGCAATATCAACTTTGTCCCCGCGCTCAACTAATGCAGGGAATGCCTGAACCTCAAAGCCGCCTACCTTTTGCACAAAAGTGGTGGGTAAGCGATCAAAATCCCATTCCACCAAGTCATTTCGCTCTAACTCTGGGGTGGCTGCTTTTTCAAAGGTTTGCTTAACTTGCCCCGCACAAGCTTGTTTCAACTCATGCAAACTGTCGTTTTTAGCAATCACATTGCCATCATCATCCACCACCGCAAAATGCATGATTAAATGCTTATCTAGCGCAGCAAAATTCCACTCTTCTTCATCAATGGTTATACCGGTCATTTTACGAAGCTTATGCGTTACTGCTTCCACTAGCGATATAGGACGCCCGTTTTTATCGGTTTCACTCATATCGGCCATGCAAGCATCGGCAAAATTCGGGGCAGGCACAAAATTACGACGTAAACGCTTTGGCAGTGAACGAATCATGGCCACAATGCGGTCATGGCGCAACCCAGGAACCTGCCAATCGAAGCCTACCTCTTCTACTTGATTCAACACGGGCAAAGGTATAAGCACCGTCACCCCATCATCCTCAGCGTTCGGTTCGAAGTGATAGCGCAAAGGTAAGGTAATATTGCCCTGACGCCAAACATCAGGAAACGCGTTTTCAATCGCCTGGCCTGGCTGCTGCTTGTAAACGTCGTCTTCACTAAAGGTCAGCGCATCATTGCTTCCTTTCAGCTTAAACCACTTTTTGAACCCGGCCTCGTTATTGGCATCAGTAGGAATTCGTGAGGCGTAGAAGCTAACTAGCTCCTCATCATCAACGATTAAATCCCTGCGACGGGTCTTTTGCTCAAATTCATCCGCTTGCGCAAGAAGCGCTTGGTTGTCCTTAAGAAAGGCAAAATTTAATTTGGTATTACCTTCTACCAAGGCTTCGCGAATAAATAAGTCGTGACACACTGGTGGGTCAATTTGGCTATACACTTTGGCCCGTTTCATGACAATGGGTAAACCAAACAGGGTAACCTTCTCAAACGCGATTACCGCCCCGCGTTTTTTCGACCAATGGGGCTCAGAGAAGCTAGATTGCGTCACATGTTCCGCCAAGGGCTCTATCCACGTAGGATCAATTTTCGCCACCATACGGGCGAACAATTTTGACGTTTCGACTAACTCCGCAGCCATGACCCACTTGGGTTGTGACTTTGCTAACCCTGAACCGGGGAAAATCATAAAGCGGGTATTGCGAGAACCTAAGTACTCTCTGTCTTTATCTTTAAAGCCTAAGTGAGACAATAAACCGCTGGCAATGGCCTGATGAATAGACTGGTAGTCGGCCTCTTGTTTAACAATGCCAAAGCCTAACTCAGCAATGGATTTCTTTAATTGGCTTACAATGTCTTGCCATTCGCGCATACGCAAATAATTGATAAACTGCTGTTTACACCATTTTCGTAATTGATTTTGGCTAAGGGCATTTTGTTGTTCTCTAAAGCCGTTCCATACGTTAAGGAGACTGATAAAGTCTGAGTCTTTGTCGGCGTATTCGGCATGCTTTTCGTCGGCTTGCTGGCGTTTATCTTGTGGACGCTCTCGTGGGTCTTGAATGGACAAGCCTGCCGCAATAACCATAACCTCTTGTAGTGCATTGGTACGCTCTGCTTCTACCACCATACGCGCATAACGGGGGTCAATGGGAATGCGGGCAATCTGACGCCCCAACTTAGTAAGCTGCATGCGGCCTTTGCTTTTTCCAATGGCTTGGATTTCTTCAAGCAACCTAAAGCCATCGTTAATGTTTCTATTGTCAGGTGGCTGTACAAAAGGAAACGCGGCAATATCACCTAACCCCAACGCCAACATTTGCAGAATAACCGACGCCAAATTAGTACGCAGAATTTCTGGGTCAGTAAAAGCTGGACGCCCTAAATAATCCTGTTCACTGTATAAACGAATACAAATACCATCAGACACACGACCGCATCGCCCTGCCCTTTGGTTGGCTGAAGCTTGTGAAATGGGTTCAATTGGCAAGCGCTGTACTTTACTTCTCGCGCTATAACGAGAAATACGAGCGGTCCCTGGGTCGATGACATATTTAATACCCGGTACTGTCAGCGAGGTTTCCGCAACGTTGGTTGCTAGAACAATGCGCCTGCCCGTATGGGATTGAAAAATTCGGTTTTGTTCCGCCGCTGACAATCTTGCGTACAGGGGCACTATTTCGGTATTTCGATATTGTTGGCGGCTTAAGGCATCTTGGGTATCGCGAATGTCGCGCTCTCCACTCAGAAACACCAGAATATCCCCAGGCGCTTCGCCCATAAGCTCATCAACCGCTTTAACGATGGCATCACTTTGATCGCCATCATTATTCGCTTCGTCGGGGTCATGATAGCGAATTTCAACGGGGTAAGTTCGGCCACTAACTTCAATTACAGGGGCATGATTAAAGTGCCGAGAAAAGCGCTGCGGATCGATAGTCGCTGAGGTAATAATAAGCTTTAAATCGGGGCGCTTCGCCAATAGTTGTTTCAAGTAACCAAGCAAGAAATCAATGTTTAGGCTGCGCTCGTGGGCTTCATCAATAATAATGGTGTCATATTGATTTAAAAACCTGTCTTGTTGCATTTCAGCGAGCAACATTCCATCCGTCATGAGTTTCACGTAGCTACGTTCACTCACCTGATCGCTAAATCGGATTTTAAACCCTACTTTTTCACCTAACGGTGTGTTCAACTCTTCAGCAATACGTGTGGCTACGCTGCGCGCAGCCAGTCGCCGTGGTTGTGTATGGGCAATCATGCCCTTCACGCCCCGCCCTAACTCAAGGCATATTTTAGGCAACTGGGTGGTTTTACCCGAGCCGGTTTCACCCGCCACAATCACCACCTGGTGCGCGGCAATGGCGGCCTTAATATCGTCTTTTTTGTCACTCACCGGCAGCGGCGGATAGCTTACTTCTGGTAAATTTTGTTGGCGAAGTTCACACGCTGACAACGACTTTTGAAGGTCTGCGAGCAATTTTTCATGCTCTGCGGCAAGCCGCTCATCCCCCGCGCTATTTGCCGATTTATCACCCTTGTCTTTTATCTGCTTCGCTAATTGCTGAATTCGACGCTTAAGCCTGAATTTATCGTTAATTAAGCAGTTATCCAGTTGTTCGTAGAGCGGTTTAATCGCAATGGGTGCAGACAAAATAACATCCTAATGACTAATGTAAGGCTTGCCCTGAAAGGCAGTGATAAAAAGGATGACGATCCTAGAAGAAGCCGACCGAAATTTCCAGCGTAATTCTGATAACGGCCTAAGCTTGGCTTAGCCCGTCATCATTTTTTTGGCTGAATTGGGGAAAGTTAAACCAAATAGCCAGTAAGCCGAACACGAAAATAAGCATGGGATACCAACAATAAGGTGTTATCGCTAGTGGCGAAATACCGACAACGGCAGCAGCGCTCAATAATTGTGCGCCATAGGGGACTAAGCCTTGAAAGCTGCATGAGAAAATATCAAGCAGTGAGGCGGTGCGTCTAGGATCAACGCCATACTTTTCATTAAGATCACGGGCAATGGGGCCGGCGGTCACGATGGCAATCGTATTGTTTGCCGTTGTCACATCTAAGAAACTGACCAAACCAGCAATACTGAACTCTGCCCCTTTTTTGCTGCTTACTCGACGGGTAAGCCTGTCTATAAGCCAAGCTATCCCACCATTAGCATGCATAAGTGCCACTATGCCTCCAATGGTAATAGCAATCATGGCCAAATCTTGCATCCAGCCCATGCCTTTTTGAATACTGTGCATCATGGTAAGCACGGTGAAACTGTCTTGAACTAAGCCCACCACACAAGCGGTAATAATGCCTACCGCCAATACAGTAATCACATTAAAGCCGGTAAGTGCAAATACAATGATAAGTACGTAAGGTAAAATGCGCCATAGGTCATATGCGCCGGCCTCAACCAACTCAGACGTATCAACATCAATGAATAACAATAAGGCCAGCGTCACTAAACACGCCGGTAACGCCACCATTAAATTTGCCCTGAATTTGTCTTTAAGCATCACCCCTTGTGTTCGGGTTGCAGCAATAGTGGTATCTGATACAAAAGACAGGTTGTCACCAAACATTGCGCCACCCACCACAATACCAAGGGCTAGCTCAATGGGTAATCCCAAACTGGTAGCCAAGCCAGCGCCGATGGGTGAAAGGGCAGTAATGGTGCCCATGGAGGTGCCCATTGCAAAAGAAATAAAACAGCAAATGAGGAAAAGCCCCGGTAAAATCATGGCGCTAGGCACAAACTGAAGTGCCATATTAACCGTGGCATCACGGGCACCAATGTCGATGGTGACCGCGTAAAATGCGCCAGCAAGTAAGAATATCAGCACTAACAAAATGATATTTTTATCACCGCCGCCTTTGCAAAACGTTTGAACTTTATCAGCAAATGTCTCTTTTTTTCCCTTCGGGTTTAAACACAATCCATACCCCGCACTAATAAAAAACGCCACCAAGATGGGCATAGCCGTTATATCGTTGGTAAGTAGGCCTGTTGCTACCACCAGCACTACAAACAACAAAATGGGGGTTAAGCCCAGTAAGTTAGGGGCTAAAGGCATAGCCTTTGGGGAGGACAAATCGTTAGGTGACGTAGAAGATTGCACAGCGCTCACTTAGGTAATTTATGGTTTGCAAAATAAGCCTAAGAGGATAAAAGGTTTTTTGGCTAAAGCAAAGTAATTATAGCGCCCTTAGTTCACTTGGCGTATGGCCCGTCAGTCGCTTAACCGCCCGCCTAAAATTAGGCAAATCGGAAAATGCCATTTCAGAGGCACTTTGTTCATTGTTAAGCTTTTTCATTGCCAACAATACGATTGCCTGCTCTCGCCTTACTTCTTCTGTAAGCGCACGATAACTGTATTCGTGCTCTTTTAGTTTACGCTTAAAGGTGGCTGCACTCATTGAAAACTCAGCGGCCGCATCGGGCAAGCTGGCGTGCAAATTATGCTCAGTAAGTAATCTCACCTTATCGAGTATACTCAGTGTAGCGTCACTGCTGGTATGGGTGCCAATTTCAGGCTCAACGAAAGAGCCATGCTGGGCTTCCCCACCCACATTCCCGCGTTCAAAGGGGGCCAGCACACTTCCTTTAGGCAGCATCAACGACATAAAAGGAGCATTAAAATTTAATCGCAAACCTAAATAGGTTTCAAAATCTTCAATATTACGTGGCCGAGATGCCGTCATACCAAAATGAAACGGCAGGCGGGTTTTACTGCTCGCTTTCGCAAATGCCACTAACATGGATAGGCTAATTTGCATTACAAATGGCCAAATTTTGCTGCACCCCATGGCATCCCTTGCTACCCACAGACTATTCTCATTCACTTCATAGCGTGCAAAAGACACTAACGGTAAACACAGCCAACGCTGTGTGGTGACCAGTCGTATCACCTGAGTTAGGCTGCCCGCGTCTTTGATGGACGAAAATTCATGGTTTAACAAGGCATTGGCCAAATGCTTGCCAATAAGAAAGCTGGCGTCTTTCGCTTTACAATAGCTTTGTACATTGCCTATTAAGGCGATAAGTTGTTTACCACTTACCCGCAAATTAGGGGTTATCGCATCGTCAAATATCCCTGTGCCTCTCAATAACTTATGCACAGACACGCCCCGAGGTTCAGCAATAGCTAGCACGGCGCACACAAAGTGATAACCGGGGATCACCTTATCGTGTTTGCTAACTGGCAACGGTGGCGACGTCAGTGCCATTAGGCAGCAGTCCTCTGGCCTTTCTCTAACTTACCCAACATACCTCTAAGAATGTTGGGTAAATGGGATACTGGCGTAAGCTGAGCCACTTCGGCGCGGGCACTGGTATAAATCGCCTCTGCACTTGCTTGATGTCTAAAGGCGACATGCTCAATGCTAATGCAAATTTGTTTTACAATATTATAGGCTTGGGTTTCACATACGTCGGGCAATAAAAGCGCGAATCTGTCCCCTGCATACCGACAGGCCAAATCTTGCTGCCGTAAATTCATAATAAGTAATTGCGCCACTTCATGCAGATATCGGTCACCTTCAGCTTGCCCGTAGCGCTCGTTAAAGTAGGAAAAGTCATTGATATCTATAATGGCAACATAACCGTTCCCCCCACTTTCCTGAAACGCTGCCGCGCGGGCTTGCCAATACTCCCCGCGATAAAGCTGCGTAATGGGGTCTATTTCACCATGATCGCGATAATCCCACTCTCTTCGTCGCAACTGAATATTAATCGCCCGCTGTTCGTGGTGCCATAAATACAAGGCCCCGGTCATCACCAACATTCCAACTACAGCAGGAAAAGATTCAATCATACTGAGCCAATGGGACGCAGGGGGATAACGCAGAAATTCATCGAGTAAATCGAGGCTGGCCGAAAATAAAATACACCCCAGGCCAATCACAATATAGCGCGTCACTTTGCCTGGTGGCCGGCTCGCCAATGCAGATAAGATCCACGCCAAGGTCAGTAAAACAATGCTGCCTTCCCCGAGTATGTCTAGCCATGAAATTTCAGCAAATAGCTTCGGGCTACCCGCATTAAGACTTAACACCAGTGCCAGAGATAACACGGCGACGGTGAACACTAACCACCCTTTATGGTGGCCAAACTGGGTGTGATTACGTAATTTGAACATGCAAAACTCAAGGTTAAATTTTCTGTGAAATATCCCACTTTCACAGGTATTGTCGAGGGTCACTTTGGCTCACGAATATGACAAGCGGATGTCAGCGAAAGGAAAAGCCACGATAAAATCCAATTATTTCATTTAAATTCATAAACTTAATAACGGGTCATTTTAGCTCACTGTTTTTTATCTAAGGCTAAAATCCATCATTCCTTGGTTTTTTATCTCCCCTACGTCACAGAAATGTCACATGCGCTTTCTACTTTAGCCATGCATCGCACTCTTCATACTTAGAAAATGGATAAATAATGAAAATGAATAATCGTCTTAAACCGTTAACGATTGCTTGTATCGCTGCGTTAGGCATGTCTATTTCTCAGCAAGCCCTTGCTGGGGATGGCGCTATTGCCGGGCAAATTAATGACAGCGCCGAAGCGCGGGTTTACGTGGGCGCAAAAATTAAAATCAAAGAATTAAATTTGGTGACAGAATCTCGCCGCGACGGTTCATTCCGTTTTCCTTCTGTCCCTGCGGGCAAATATACCCTTGAAGTGAGTTACCTTGGTGAGCAAACCAAGCGTATTCCTATTACGGTTTCTGATGACCAAACCATTACGCCGGTTGTCGTATTAGGTGAAGACGATACGTTAGAAGAGTTACTGGTGCTGGGCCAACGTAGTAGTCAAGCCAGCGCAATCAACCAGCAACGTGTGTCGAATAGAATTTCAAATGTGGTTTCTGCTGACGCCATTGGTCAATTCCCCGATCAAAATGCTGCAGAGTCCCTCCAACGTTTGCCTGGCCTCACCATAGAACGAGATCAAGGTGAAGGACGCTTTGTTGGCATTCGCGGTATCGACCCTAACCTGAATAATGTGGTAATTAACGGGTTAAACATTCCATCACCAGAATCTGGCGTGCGTTCTGTGGCGCTAGACGTTATTCCTTCAGAACTCATTCAAACGCTAGAAGTATCTAAATCCGTCACGCCAGATATGGACGGTGATGCCATTGGCGGCTCTGTGTCTGTAAAGAGCGTTAGCGCATTTGATAAGCAGCAAGACACCGCCAGCGTGACCGTACAAGCCAGTCAAAATGACCTGCGCGACGAAACTAGCCCTAAGATCTCTGGCACGTTTACGCAAAAAATCACCCCCGACTTTGGCGTGGCCGCGGCCCTGTCCTACTTCGACCGTGAGTTTGGGTCTGACAACATAGAAAGCAATGGCGATGATGAAGTTGAACAACGTCATTATTCTATTACCCGCGAACGTTTGGGTGCAGCGGTAAACTTTGATTACCGTCCCGATTTTAATAACCAATACTTCTTGCGCACTTTGTACAGTGAGTTTTCAGACGATGAGTACCGTATGGCGAATGCCTTTACCTTCGACGGTGAAGACTCAGAAATTGTTCGTTCAAGCAAAGACAGATACGAAAGCCAAAGTATATTTACTGTAGCCTTAGGCGGTGAGCATCAACTCGACACGTGGCAGGCAGATTGGCAAGTTGGCTATGCAATGTCGGATGAAGATGAACCTAATGCGCTCTATTACGATTTCGTCACCGAAAACGACAGCATTGAAAGTAATTTGGAAACCATGATCCCACAGGTCACCCAAGATGCTGACGCCATGGATTTGTCTACCTATGAACTGGATGAAATCGCGTTTGAAGATAACTACACAAAAGATACGGAAACCAGCTTCAAACTTGATTTAACTCGCCCTATCACCTTAGGTGACTATAAAGGTGAGTTAAAAATGGGGACTAAGTATCGCACCAGAGAAAAAGACAGAGATAGCCAAATCTTCATTTATGATGGTGATTTTGACGATATTGCCCCCGCTGATTTTGCGGGTGCGTCGCCAGACTACAGCCTAGGTGACTTTGGCCCAAGTTTAGATCGTACTGGACTGCGAGATTTCTTTAACACTAACCGCAGTAACCTAGAGTTGGCTGAACTCGATTCAGAAATTGAATCTAATGGCGCAACCTATGTTAACCAAGAAGATATTTTTGCCGCCTACGTCATGGGCAGTGTGGATATTAACAACTGGCACATTGTGGCAGGTGTACGCTATGAAAGCACAGATTTCTCCACCGAGGGAATGCGTGTAGAGCTAATCGAAAATGAAGAAACTGATGTTGAAGAAGTGGTTAACACCCCTTGGGCTTCTGACAAAGATTACGATCATTGGCTGCCAAGCATCAACGTGCGTTACAGCTTTTCTGAAAAGCTTCAACTTAGAGGCGCCTATACACAAACCATTTCTCGCCCTAAATTCGAAGATGTGGCGGCCTTTCAAATCATTGAAAGTAAAACCGAAGAAGATGATGGCGAATTTGTTACTGAGCGCGAAGCTGAAGTGGGTAATCCTGAGCTAAATCCGTATGAAGCACAGAACATCGACATTGCATTGGAATACTACCCAGGCGACATTGGCGTATTATCAGCAGGTTACTTCTACAAAGATATCGACAACTTTGTTGTATTTGCCGATGTAGCGGGCACAGAAGGCTGGGAAGGTTACGACGAGGTAATACAAGCTATTAATGGTGACACCGCCACCTTACACGGCTTAGAGCTATCGTGGGTGAAGGCATTTAATAACGGTTTCTTAGTGGCCGCCAATGCCACCTTTACCGACTCAGAAGCCACCACTTATCTGGAAGGTGAAACCTACGAAACGCAATTGCCGAACCAGTCAGATCGGGTGGGTAACCTCACGTTCGGCTACGAAGCTAACGCCTTTAGTTTACGCTTAGCCATGACCTATAAGAGCGAAAACTTTGAAGAAATTGACGGCGATATGCTGCGCTTTGAAGATGATCACACCCAGGTGGACTTCATGGCTAAGTACTTTATCAACGACGACATGCAATTGTACTTCAATGCCGTTAACCTCACCGATGAACCTTTCTACAACTACTTCGATACGCGCAACAAAAATGCGCAATATGAAGAATATGGCCGCACTTACCAAGTTGGCTTTACGTGGCAGCTACGCTAATTATTTGCCCTATACCAAGCTAAGCGGGTGCGCGTGAGCGCACCCTATCGATACAACAGAGACAACTTCATGCGACTATTTTTACTAGGTTGGTTATTGGCCTGTTCACTATGTTCAGCGCAAACCACTTCATTAGACTATTACAAACAACATGCTATTAAAGGCGTACCCACAGAAGCCCAAGGGGTTTCCTTTCTGGTACTGGGCGATTGGGGCAGAAACGGCCATTTTTATCAAAAAGAGGTGGCGAAATGGTTAGATATCGCCAGTTATCAGTTGGATGCCGAGTTTATTGTGACCACGGGCGACAATTTCTACGACAATGGTGTTGCATCAATACACGACCCCTATTGGATAACCTCCTTTGAAAACATCTATCACTATCCACATTTGTTTATTGACTGGTACCCAGTGCTAGGCAACCATGATTATCGAGGAAATTGGCAAGCGCAAATCGATTACAGCCAGGTTAGCCATCGCTGGCAAATGCCTTCGCAGTATTATGAAAAGTACATCACATTGGACAACCAGCAACAGGTTCAGTTGCTGTTTATCGACACCAGCCCGCTAAACCCTGACTATGCGTTTGAAGAAAAATATCGCAACGCCTATTCACAGGGGCATGAAGAACAATTGGCGTGGATTAACGACAAATTGGCTAACAGCCAGGCCACATGGAAAATTGTTATAGGGCACCATCCTCTTTATTCCAGCGGTAAGCGCTACGGAAAAACGGACGCCATTAAAGACGTGCTTGAACCTATTTTTGAAAAATATCAGGTGAATGCCTATATCGCAGGGCATGAGCACGATTTACAACATAATCAAATTGCGGGCAGCGAACTGGTGCATATTGTCTCTGGCGGCGGCTCTGAAGTGCGCCCTGTGGGGCAATATGACTTTACCCAATTTGCAAAATCTACCGGTGGCTTCGTTGCCGTAAGCCTTGATAATGCGTTATTAACCTTTCGCTTTATCGACCACAACGGCCGACTTATCTATTCCCACCACATCAAGAAATTAGAGAAATAATAATGACAGCGCTATCCATACCCACGCTTCTTCCTACTCCCCTTCGTTGGGCTTTATCCCTATTCGTTGCACTCGGTTGCAGTGCCTGCGCCACCAACACAGAAAACGCAACGCCCCCACTTGCGCTGCAAGCCGTTGAACATGAGCTGGCGGAATACCCGCTGCCTAGCGACATACGTTCAGCGTCACCTTCACATGTAGACACACTGTTTAGCAAGGGCGTTGAAGCGCTTTGTGCAGGAAAAATCGGCGCCTATTATCACATGATTAATGTTGATGCCGAAAACATGCTGCACCACTACGAATGGCGGGGCAATACCCCCACTCTATTGCGTTCTTTCGCCATCGGCCCTGGCATAAAAAGCTGTGCGATAACGGAAGCAGAAAACACGCAGCTAAAAAGCGCCACCTTATTCCTTGCCGATGAATTTTCGGGTCTTTGGGCCATGCCATTGCACCCAGAACATGAAGTATCGAAATCATTGCAATTCTATCAGCCTGACACCCCAGTAGAAGGGGTGGCAACAGGCTATTCGCACGCTACTGGCCCGTTAGTGGCGTGGGTAAGCCCAGCGCACAGCGGTGTGTGGCTGCAAACCCAATGTGCCCGTCATTACTTTTCTTTTGATAAGGACATTGCTCCTGAACTAGTCCGTTTTTCATCACCAGATTCGCCCGATACCCCAGTGCCCATGCTGTATGTTAACGATGACGAAACGGGCGCGGTTTATGCGGCAAGCCTTACCGATAAACTTAGCGCCTGTGATGCCCCAGCAGCGTCTTCGCAATCTAAAGCGATACCATTACTCGCCGTGTACGAAACCACGCCCGTGGATAACTATGGCGACGCGGCTGACGACCCCGCTATTTGGTATAACAATCAGTCTCCAGCGCAAAGCCTGATTATTGGCACCGACAAAAAAGGCGCACTAAACACGTATAGCCTGCAAGGAAAGCGCATGGCTAGCCACCCCATTGGTAAGGTGAATAATGTGGAAGTCGTCGCCATATCGTCAGCGGGCGTAACGCCTACTGGTACGCCCATTAACGCGCTCGCCATTGCGAGTAATAGAACCCACAATAGCCTGTCTGTTTTATCTGTGGCACAAGGCAGCGGCGAATTGGCTTTATTGTCAGATATACCCACACCACTTTCAGACATATACGGCCTCTGTGCGTTTAACCACAACGGCAATATTGATGTGTTGGTGAACAGTACCAGTGGCGAATATTTACGTTATCAGCTTAGTTTGAACCCTGATAGCGGCAACATTGATGCAAGCATGGTGCACGCCTTCACCTTGCCCTCGCAACCAGAAGGCTGTGTGGTTGATACACAAAAGGGGGTGGCATACCTTGGGGAAGAAAGCACAGGTGTATGGACACTAGATGTAAATCAAACACAGGCCAGCCCACAGCTTGCCATCACCATTGCTGCGCCCGTAGAAAGTGATGTTGAAGGGTTAAGTTTGTTTGATGTGGATGGTGTGCGCTATTTGATTGCATCCAGCCAAGGAAACAATCAATACGCTGTCTATTCCACCGATCACACCTTTTCGTTGATTGGCATGGTTGAAGTTGCCGCGAATAGAGAAAAAAGCATTGATGGCGCATCGGAAACCGATGGCTTAGCGACCTCTAATTATAACTTTGGTGGCGAATTTAGTGAGGGAATATTCGTGGTTCAGGATGGCAGAAACATTATGCCCAGTGAACGACAAAACTTTAAAATAGTAACCGGTGCATCACTGGCTAACGCCATACGTAGCCTAAATGCCGCTAACTAAGGGTTTCAAGCGATGTAGACGTACACGCTATGGGCGAAATAATGACAAAAATAAAAACCAATAAATAAAAAAGTAAGGCAAATTCGGCCGCTGAAAAGCGGCCTTTCTATTGCAACATTCATTGGTACTGGCTAAACGAAAAAACACGTTTCGCTAACTGGCCTGCTGATAACCTGACCGTAATTGAATATCAATGGCTTTAAGTACCGACGAACGGTTAATCGTCCCCAGTAAAACGCCGTCATCATCAACCACGGGATACACCCTGGGTTTATCGCGAATAAGTAACTGCGCTAACTCAATCACAGATAAGTAAGGCTTAATGGAGATCACTGGCGTTCGCATCATCTCTGATACCCGACAAATTTGTTCTCGATAATAACTTGAAGCAATCATCTGCGCGATGCAATCTTGCTCAGACAAAAAGCCAACCACCTTCCCTTTTTTATCAATAACTGGCCCGCCACTTTGCCCACTGATTAATAGCGCTTCTACAGCTTCAGCAACCGTCATCTCTGGATTCAATTTTACCGGATGCACATTCATATAGTCACTGACTTGCAACGATTCCATACATTTCTCCCTGCCGAAGCGCACATGGTTGTCGGTTACTGCTGGCAATGGCGTTACGGCACTGCATATTGTTAATATTATTTAGATATGAAGTTAAATTAACCTCACCTTTCAAGATTAGTCACAAATTTAATTTTCGGCTACTTTTTCCAGCATAAGGTTGGTGTAAATATGGTGTCTAGTGGATAAGTTTGGTAAACCACTACAGCCAGTGTACACTTCGCCTCAATATCTTTATTCAATTAAGCAATAGTAACGCAATGCACGAACCCTCTTTTCTCTGGTACGATTTTGAAACGTTTGGTACCAGCCCACAAAAAGACATGCCTTGCCAGTTTGCGGCAATTCGCACCGATAGCGATCTCAACATTATTGGTAAACCTATCAATATCATGAGTGCCATCGCGAATGATTACCTTCCCCATCCAGAAGCCTGTTTGGTCACGGGCATTACTCCGCAGCAAACCCTTCGGGATGGCAGTAATGAAGCCGATTTCGCTAAGCGCATTTACGAGGAAATGGCGACACCTAACACGTGTAGTGTGGGGTTTAACAGCATTAGGTTTGATGATGAAGTTGCTCGTTTTCTGTTTTACCGAAACTTTTATGACCCCTATGCCAGAGAGTGGCGAAATGGCAATAGCCGCTGGGACATCATCGATGTCGCGAGAGCTTGCTATGCCTTGCGGCCTGAGGGTATAAATTGGCCAACCAAAGAAGATGGCTCACCCAGTTTTAAACTTGAAGCGTTAACCCAAGCCAATAACATCAGCCACGAGAATGCCCACGACGCACTTAGTGACGTGTACGCCACCATTGCGCTGGCAAAGCTGATGAAAAACGCCCAGCCCAGGCTGTTTGAATATGCTTTTTCATTGCGTATTAAGCATAATGTATGGCAGCAAATTGACCTTACCAAGCCGTCTGTTTTGCTTCATATTTCGTCCAAACTCCCCGCACGTCAGGGATGCTGCACCTGGATAATGCCAATTGCAAAGCACCCGACTAACGGCAATGCGGTGATTGCTATTGATTTATCAAAACCTGTGGATGGCCTACTGAATGACACCGCAGAAGAAATAAAAGCAAACCTTTACCGTTCACAAGAGTCGTTAGGACAATCGTCGCGGCCAGGATTAAAGCTTATTCATGTAAACCGTTCTCCTTTTGTCACCACGGCGAAAGCCATGACACAAGAGAATGCCGATAGACTCGGCTTAGACAGAGACACCTGTTTAGAAAACTACCGCCGCCTCTCTCAGCACACCGACCTCGCCCTAAAACTCTCAAAGGTGTTTGAAGACGGTGAGTTTGATGACGATCAAGATGTTGATCATGCTTTGTACAGCGGAGGCTTTTTAAACGACGAAGACAGACGTTGGTGTGAGCAGGTATTAGAGGCGACACCTGATGCTTTAGCTGCACTGAGTGATCAAACTCAGCACCCAAGATTGAAAAGCCAGCTGTTTAGGTATCGGGCGAGAAATTTCCCCAACACCCTAACATTCGATGAAATGACCAAGTGGCAGCGCCACCGGCAAGCGCGCTTAACCGATGCCCAGTCACCGGCTTCAATCACGCTAGAGCCTTATATGCTGCGTTTAGAGCAGCTGGCTCAAGTCCACAGTGATAACCCAGAAAAACAAGCCATACTGCGTGCACTTTATCAATATGCTGAAAACCTTTGACCTATTATCTTAAGGGCATTAAATTAGTCTTTCGTCTACCAAGGAAACTAGCGAAGCCCGCCTACATAAATGGCATAAATTTGCTTAACGCGACCAAATGACATTCATGTGTGGCAAAGCCTAGCCGATAAACAAAGATAACAATGACGTTTGCTGTCCAAAGGAATTTAAGTAGTGATGAACGGCGTAACTATTAGCTTCGACAAAACAAGAACATATATCAATCTTTCGCTGTCACCCTCAGACTTTGATAAAGAGGTGGATGAACGGGCGATAAAGCTTGAATTAGAAAAAGGTGAAACTAAACGCTTATTTGTTTCAGACACGGCACTAAAATCAGCCTGCGATACCGCAAACCACTACTTTAAAACTGGCGATGGCACTGTGGTTCAGGAACGTATTGGTGAACGGAAAAACGCGGAAGTCGTCTATCGCATTCCCGAAGACGGCATGTCTGCCAACTTAGTGCTTACCACGCCCTATGGCGGAAAGCTTCCCAGCTTAGGTACACTGAAACCCCTCGCAATAAAAAATAACATTCGCCGCGGTTTAGGCACAAAAATCATCCAATCTATGCTGAAAGAGGCGAAAACGGCCCCACCCGGCACCATAATAGAAAAAACAGTCGCGAAAGGCTTACCCGCAAGAAACGGGCGCTCATCTCGTTTCATTCCTTTGGTTCCCAACGCATTAGAGCGTGTGCTTCGCCCTCAAACAGGCGCAGGCGAACGCGTCGATATGCGCAATCTTGGGGAAGTCATTTGCGTAAAGGCAAATGTGCCCGTATTAAGACGGACTGAGCCTACGCCAGGTCGCACCGGGTTTGATGTAAAAGGTAATTTGCTTGACCCTAAACCCGGTGAATGGGTGGAGTTTCGCCACGGGAAAGGTACCGCCCAGTCAGGCAGCGATCAGAACACTCTCGTTTCCACCATTGCCGGTATGCCTAAATACCAAGACCAAACCATGAACATTGACGACACCTTCATATGTAGCGGCGTGAATGTAGGTACGGGGCATGTGACTTATGAAGGCGCAGTCTTGGTGAACGGTGACGTTACCGAAAAGATGGAAATTAAAGCGAAAGGCGATGTCACCATAAATGGTTTTGTAGAATCAGCACGCATTGAATCTGACGGCGACATTATTATCACCGAAGGTGCCATGGGCAAAGTGAATGACAACCCCGGTGAATTTAACTGTCAGCTGATAGCCGCGGGTAGCGTTCATGTTCAACATGGACAAGGCATAGATATCCAGTGTGCAGGCAATATCACCATTGGCAGACAGCTCGCTTACAGCAGGTTACGCTGCGCCGGATCGGTTACCGTGGGGAACATCGATAATCCGATGGGCAACCTATTTGCCTGCGACATTATCAGTCAAAATAAGGTCGAGGCAGGGACATTAGGGGCAATCTCTGGCAGCACACTACAAGTTGATTTTAGTCCTGGCTTTAATTTACTCATTGAGCGCAAAGAAGCATTAGAGGAACTGCTTCGTCAAATCAGAGAAAATAATTCAAAGCACAAAGAAAAAATAAACATTCTTAAAAGCAAAAAGGTACCGAAAGAACTTAAAGCCAAAGTGGCTGATGCTTTGGAAATGTTTAACAATGAATCTGCCCTTTTAGAATGGATTGAAAGCAAAGTCCTCGAAGTCAAAGAAACCAAAGATAGATATCACTCTGATATAAAACTCATTGCCAACAAACGGCTATACCCTGGGGTTTCCGCTAAGTTAAACAATCGCGCGTGGCGGTCAGATAGAGAATACGACAGAAGCCGCGTTAAATTTGAAGGGCACCAATGGTCCTGCGAACCTATGATCTCTTAAGCGGTGTTGTTCAACTGGGGTTAGGTTTTAAAGCTAAAGGCGTGATATAAACTAACGCCCTATTCAGCAATGGCTAATTTACCGACCCCCAGTCGCTTCGATTGATAAAGCGCTTTGTGCGTGCGTTCAAACCAGTCAGGAAAGCCTTCGCCTTCTTTTAAGTCAGACAACCCCACCGCCACTGTCATATCTGCCTCGGTAATATCCCTATTGGCCGTAACGGCGGTAATTAGACGCTCGGCGAGGACTTCACCTTCTGCCAAATTGGTTTGTGGGCACAATACGGCAAATTGCTCACCTGAAAAGCGTGACACCACGTCAACCTCCCTCACCGTAGCCAAACAAACCGAAGCCAGTATTTTTAGCACTTGCTCACAATGTTGAGGGTCAGCCTCATGCCTTCTGTCTTTTGTGGGGATTAACTCAAGCACAATTAACGACGCCCGAGTATGAAATCGTAAAAAGCGTGAAATTTCTTCTTCCGCTTTTTGAATCATGTGATTACGATTATACAACCCGGTCAGCGAGTCATGGGCTGACAGAAACTCCAAGGTACGGTTTCTGTCTAATAGCGTGGTTTGCAAAGACTCAATTTCTGCATTTTTCTGTTTCATTAAGCGCTTGTATAGCGCCACCGTTCTATTGCGCCAAACTAGCCCTATCACCACAAGCAGCACAAACATCAGGGTCATGACCAGCTTCACATAATCCCGTTGATAGCGCACTTGTACATCGTTCCACTGACGGTATATCTCCACACGCTTAGTTTCTGGAATAATCGCAATAGCTTGATTAATAATGGGCAGAATATCGCTGATTGACTTGTTCACCCCAAAGCCAAGGGAGTCAAAAGGTTCGGCGTAGCCCACTATGGCAACATCCTGAATATTCTGATTATTAATGTGCGTATTCACGCTCATTAATGAGCCCACCATGACATCAAATTCGCCCTGCATTAATTGCAGCAACCCTTCACGCTCAGACTTAATCAATTTTAAGCGTAATTCCGGATAATAACGGGTAATGTACTCAACTTGTCGATAACCTTTTACAATACCCACAGAACGATTACCAATACCCGCATACCCTTGCAAAATAGGCGTTCCCTTTCTGGCGACCAAAATATTAGGGGCTTCAAAATAAGGGATAGAAAAATCTAAAAACTGCTTCCTAAAATCTGACACGTTAAGCATAGAAATCATCTGACACTTGCCCGCTTGCACAAACTCTAAACTTTCCTGCCAGCTCTCTGTAGGAACCAATTTAAAAGCGATGCCTGTATAATCAGAAATTATCCGCATATAGTCGGCGGATATCCCTATATGCTGGCCGTTGCGAATAGCCTCGTAGGGTGCCCAGTCAGGATCCACGCAATAAGAAATGGTATTATCGGGGAGAATAGATGAGGTTGTATCAGAGGTTGGTGCTTGTGCAAGCTGTGCCGTGGCAAACGGCGACCACAGCAAACTGATAAACAAAACGCTAACGCTTAACCGCGCAATAAGATTCAAACAACACCACCCAAGGAATACTTACTTTTAAATTTTTATTGAGGCATCAGTATCTTTTGTTAAGCATTAAAATGCAACACGACCCTCTCTCGCATGCTCACGTTGCATGCAATTTCCAGCAAATTTCCCTATTTTAGTGTGAATATCCCTTCATGATAGCAGCACGTTTGCAAACATCAGTTTGCAGTTCTGTAAAACTTTGGTAAATGCTTTTCTCTTTTTCCCATCACGCTCGCCAACAGCGCGTGGAAAAGATGCGCATTTTTTCCCATCATTTTCATCAATACCGAAAATCTGGCAAATAGCATAGGCCTAATCTAAGACAAACGCCACCAAGGATGTACATAAAGTGCCAGTCTTTTTTACCTTGACCTCAACGCAACAAAAAACATCATTGATTCGTCAAGCAAACCAATGATGTTTATGATGAATTTCGTTATACGCTAACGTTAAAGCATTTCCACAGCCAAGGCGACACCTTCGCCACCACCAATGCATAAAGAGGCAATCCCTTTTCGTGCATTTTTTTGCTTTAATGCATGAAGTAACGTCACTAAGATTCTTGCCCCAGATGCGCCAATAGGATGACCAAGAGCACAGGCGCCTCCTTTAACATTCACTTTCTTTTCATCTAATTGTAACTGACGAATAGCCATCATAGTGACCATTGCGAACGCTTCGTTGATTTCGAACAAATCCACTTCTTCTTTAACCCAATTCGCTTTTTCTAAAACCTTCTTCATCGCCCCCACTGGCGCAAGTGTGAAATTTTCAGGTTCAATAGAATGGGTGGCATGAGCGACCACTTTCGCTAGTGGGGTTAACCCTAACTCAGCGGCTTTCGACTCACTCATCACCACCAATGCCGCCGCACCATCGGAGATAGAACTTGAATTGGCTGCGGTGACCGTTCCGTCTTTGGTGAATGCCGGGCGCAATGTGGGTATTTTCTCAGGTCTGGCATTACCCGGGCCTTCATCGGTGTCTACCACCACGTGGCCTTTTCGAGTCTTAATAGTAACCTCGACTATTTCATCACTAAAGCCACCACTATTAATAGCTTCGTGAGCTTTAGACAACGAACTTAAGGCGAATTCATCCATATCTCCACGGCTAATATTTTGTTCATCCGCCGTAGATTGAGCAAAGCAGCCCATTGCCTTTCCGTCGTAAGCGTTTTCCAGACCATCAAGCATCATATGATCGAGTACTTGGCCGTGGCCCATACGATAACCGCTTCGGGCTTTGGGCAATAAATACGGTGCATTACTCATACTTTCCATGCCGCCAGCGACAATACTTGTAGCACTGCCCGCTTTAATAAGGTCGTGAGCAAGCATGACTGCTTTAAGGCCTGAACCGCATACTTTATTGATAGTGGTTACACCAGCGCCAAGCGGCAGACCTGCGGCTAATGACGCTTGACGAGCAGGAGACTGTCCGAGACCAGCAGGCAACACACAACCCATGATAACTTCGTCGATATTGTCGCCGCCTACCGATTCACACGCCGCTTTTATCGCCGTTGCACCAAGGTCGGTAGCGGTAACACCAGATAACGAGCCATTAAAGCCCCCCATTGGCGTACGTTTAGCCGCCACTATCACTACAGATTCTTCGCTCATTTTTAGCCCCTATTTTATTCAAATTCAGCTACTTAACTAAGTAGCTCTACACATGCGTATACAAATGTAGACACGCATTAATGTGGGAACTGCTCACCGCCCACATGAAAAATTGACGTTAGCAAAATGTTACTTTACCTTAACGTAAAATGTAATTAACGTTAACGTAAACCTCTCACAAACGTGTGTCAACAATCACTAACAGTGCAATTTAAAAACAGCGCTTGTTATTTGTACGAAAAAAGGTAGGTGCAATGATCACCCAAAATAATGAAGCCACCTATGCGATTGGTGAGCTAGCAAAAGAGTTTGATATTACGCCTCGTTCAATTCGCTTTTACGAAGAGCAAGGCCTGCTAAGCCCAAAAAGAACCGGGCAAAACCGCATTTACGACAATAAAGATCGTGTGCGCTTAAAACTGATCCTGCGGGGCAAACGACTTGGCTTTTCACTGGCAGAAGTAAAAACACTGTTTGAAATGTACGACGCGAACCCAAATTCCGCGATTCAACTTGAGGCCATGTTAGCCATGACAGAAAAAAAGCGGGCGGTACTACACCAGCAGCTTGAAGACATACAAATGCTAATGACGGAATTAGATGATGTAGAAGCACGTTGCCGCGAAGAACTCGAAGAACTAAAAAGAGGAAAAATTGCATGAACACTGCCTACCCTACCCTTAATTTTGGTTTAGGCGAAGAAATAGACATGCTGCGCCAGCACGTTTACCACTTTGCCAAAAGTGAAATTGCCCCCCTCGCTGAACACGCCGATACAAGCAATCAGTTTCCCAACGCCTTGTGGCCCAAATTAGGTGAAATGGGGCTATTAGGTGTCACAGTAAGTGAGCAATACGGTGGGGCAGACATGGGGTACCTAGCGCACACGGTGGCCATGGAAGAAGTCAGTCGAGCCTCTGCTGGTATAGGCTTAAGTTACGGTGCCCATTCAAATTTGTGCGTAAACCAGATTTTTAAAAACGGGAATGAACAACAAAAAGAAAAATACCTACCAAAGCTTGTCTCGGGGGAACACATAGGTGCCCTGGCCATGAGCGAACCTAACGCGGGCTCAGACGTGGTAAGTATGAAACTTCGTGCCGAAAAAAGGGGCGATAAATACGTTTTAAACGGCAACAAAATGTGGGTAACCAACGGCCCTGATGCTCATACCTTTGTCATTTATGCAAAAACCGATGTTAGCGCAGGTGCAAAAGGCATAACGGCCTTCATTGTAGAGCGCGACTTTGCAGGCTTTAGCCGTGCACAAAAGCTAGACAAATTAGGCATGCGCTCGTCAAACACGTGTGAACTTGTATTTGAAGACTGCGAAGTACCGGCCCAGAACATCTTGGGGCAAGAAGGAGAAGGCGTAAGAGTACTCATGAGCGGTTTAGATTACGAGCGGCTGGTACTGTCTGGCGGCCCTCTTGGCATCATGCAAGCGTGCATGGATATTGTGGTGCCCTATATTCACGATAGAGAGCAATTTGGACAGTCTATTGGCCAGTTTCAGTTGGTACAAGGCAAGGTTGCCGACATGTACACGCAAATGAACGCGGCGCGAGCCTACGTATACACGGTGGCGAAATCTTGTGACAGAGGGGAAACCACACGAAAAGATGCCGCCGGCGCCATTCTTTACGCCGCGGAACTCGCCACCAAAATAGCGCTAGATGCTATCCAGTTGCTCGGTGGCAATGGCTACATTAATGAATACCCCACAGGCCGGTTATTGCGAGACGCAAAGTTATATGAAATTGGCGCTGGCACGTCTGAAATTCGACGCATGCTCATAGGCCGAGAAATATTCAATGAATCGGCTTAATCCGGTTAATGCGCATTAAAACAAAAATAAAAACACACCGACACGACAGAAGCGATGTGAATTAAGGAGGGGGCATGCCCGTTCTACAATCCAAAATTAATGTGAAATCCGATGGGTTTGCAAACAACGCACAGCATATGCAAACCTTAGTAGACGATTTAACAAACAAAGTAAGTACCATTAAAAAAGGCGGAGGCGAAAGTGCCGCCGAGCGCCATCTAGCAAGGGGGAAATTGCTTCCCCGAGACAGAATAAACGCACTGTTAGACGCCGACACCCCCTTTTTAGAAATTGGCCAACTTGCCGCATGGGAAGTTTATGACGACTACGTCCCTTGCGCAGGCGTTGTGGCCGGTATTGGGCAAATTCACGGTACTTTGTGCATGATTGTGGCTAACGATGCCACGGTAAAAGGGGGCACCTACTATCCCCTAACAGTGAAAAAGCATTTACGCGCACAAACGATTGCCGAACAAAATCACCTACCCTGCATCTATTTGGTGGATTCAGGTGGTGCAAACCTGCCCCGACAAGACGACGTATTTCCAGATAAAGAACATTTTGGTCGCATTTTCTTTAATCAAGCCAACATGTCTGCCAATAACATTCCACAAATAGCAGTGGTAATGGGGTCTTGTACCGCTGGGGGGGCTTATGTGCCGGCCATGGCTGATGAGAGTATTATTGTAAAAGAACAAGCCACTATCTTCCTGGGCGGCCCGCCACTGGTAAAAGCGGCCACAGGCGAAGTAGTCACCGCAGAAGAGCTTGGTGGCGGCGACGTCCATACCCGTATTTCAGGGGTAGCCGATCACCTAGCCAACAATGATCATCACGCCTTACAGTTGGCCAGAGACGCAGTGGCAAGACTCAATAGAGATACCCAGCATAGCCTGCCCCCAAAGCCTGCCGTTTGCCCGCGTTATCAGGCCTCAGAAATTTATGGCATAGTGCCATCAGATAGCAGGCAAACCTATGATGTACGAGAAGTTATCGCCCGCATTGTGGATGATTCTCAATTTGATGAGTTTAAACCCCTCTACGGCACCACCCTAGTGTGTGGTTTTGCCGATATTTTTGGCTACCCTGTCGGCATTGTTGCGAACAACGGCATATTGTTTGGTGAAAGCGCGCTAAAAGGTGCTCACTTTGTCGAACTATGTGCAATGCGAAAAATTCCTTTGGTTTTTTTACAAAATATCACCGGCTTCATGGTAGGCAAGCAATATGAGCACGGCGGTATAGCCAAACACGGAGCAAAAATGGTCACCGCGGTTGCTTGCGCCAATGTCCCCAAACTGACTGTCATAATTGGCGGCAGTTTTGGTGCCGGGAACTATGGCATGTGTGGCCGCGCCTACGACCCTCGCTTTCTATTTATGTGGCCAAATGCTCGCATTTCGGTCATGGGAGGCGAGCAAGCTGCTGGCGTACTTGCGCAGGTAAAAGCCGATCAAAAAGCCCGTGAAGGCACACCTTGGAGTCAAGAGGAGCAAAACCGCTTTAAGCAGCCTATTCTTGATAACTACGAAAAACAGGGACACCCCTACTATGCCTCAGCACGCTTATGGGACGACGGCGTCATCGACCCCGCTGACACCCGAACGGTATTAGGCCTTTCTTTAGCCTCTGCGCTTAACCGCCCCATTGAAGACACCAAGTTTGGTGTTTTTCGAATGTAGTGTTTTTCGAATAAAGTGTAAGGAGAACCAGAATGCACCAAGACGTTACCTATGAAGTTGATCAAAGGCAGGTTGCACTTATCACGCTTAACCGTGCAGAGAAACACAATGCCTTTAACGACGCCATGATAAGCACCCTAACCCACTATTTCGAGAAAGCCGCACAAGATAGCCAAGTTAGAGCGGTCGTGCTTAAGGCGGAAGGCAAAAGTTTTAGCGCCGGGGCCGATGCGCAATGGATGAAGAAAATGGCCAGCTACAGCGAGCAAGAAAACCATGCTGATGCCATGAAGTTAGCCACTATGCTGCATACCCTTTACAGCTTGCCTAAAACCACCATAGCACGGGTACAAGGGGCGGCATTTGGCGGTGCCGTAGGTCTGATTGCCTGTTGTGACATTGCCATAGGCAGCAAGTTAAGTAAGTTTTGTTTAAGTGAAGTAAAAATTGGGCTTATTCCCGCCACCATTAGCCCCTATGTCATCGAAGCAATGGGCACTCGGGTTTGTCGACGTTACTTTCAAACCGCAGAAGTATTTTCGGCTAGACGCGCCCGCCGCCTGGGTTTATTAAGCGAATCCGTAACCGAAGACGAGCTAGACAGCACCATAGATCACATTATCCACGGGCTATTAAAAAATGGCCCGCAAGCCGTTAGCCAAGCAAAATCCTTGGTGGAGTTTGTGGCGAATAAGCCTATTAATGAAACCTTAATGAATGAAACAAGCCAGCGCATTGCAAAAGTGCGGGTGTCAGAAGAAGGGCAAGAAGGCCTGTCAGCCTTTTTAGAGAAGCGCGTTGCCCGTTGGCAGGAGCAATAGCCATGATAAAAAAACTACTCATTGCAAACCGTGGTGAAATTGCCTGCCGTGTAATCAAAACGGCAAAACAACTGGGTATACAGACCGTGGCGGTTTATTCACAGGCAGACTGCAACGCCATGCACGTTAACATGGCAGACGAAGCGGTGTTATTGGGCCCTGCCCCTTCAAAAGACAGTTACCTGAAGTATGAAGCCATTATTTCCCATGCCAAAAACTTAAGGGTAGACGCCATTCACCCTGGGTACGGTTTTTTATCTGAAAATGCTGATTTTGCACAACAATGTGAAGCCAACAACCTTGTGTTTGTTGGCCCGCCCGCCAGTGCTATACAAGCCATGGGCTCGAAGTCAGCGGCAAAACGTATTATGGAAGACGCAGGCGTACCTTTGGTGCCTGGTTACCATGGCGATGATCAAACTCCCGCAACGCTTAAGAAAGCAGCCGATGACATGGGCTACCCTGTGTTACTGAAAGCGGCAGCAGGAGGCGGCGGCAAAGGCATGCGTCAAGTTTGGCATGAAGACGAGTTTTACCCAGCGCTGCAAGCCGCTAAACGGGAATCTATGGCCAGCTTTGGCGACGATCACATGTTGGTAGAGAAATACCTTACTCGCCCCCGACACGTTGAAATACAAGTTTTTTGCGATACCTTTGGTCAGGGTGTCTACCTCTTTGAGCGGGATTGCTCGGTACAACGCAGACATCAGAAAATTATTGAAGAAGCACCGGCGCCCAATATGCCCGAAGGTGTGCGTGAACAAATGGGCGAAGCCGCGCTAAAAGCCGCTAGTGCAATTCACTATGTAGGCGCAGGTACCGTGGAGTTTCTACTGGATGACGACGGTGCCTTTTATTTCATGGAGATGAACACCCGTTTGCAAGTTGAGCACCCCGTTACCGAAATGATCACCGGTGAAGATTTGGTCGCCTGGCAATTACAGGTTGCCGACAAAAAGCCACTGCCCAAAACGCAAGCAGAATTGAAATGCCAAGGGCATGCATTTGAAGCGCGTATTTACGCAGAAGATGCGGACAACGACTTTCTGCCTTCCACAGGTCATTTAGCCCTGTTAAAGCCCCCCGCCACCAATGCCTTCATTCGGGTGGATACTGGGGTGACACAGGGCGACGATGTTTCTGTGTATTACGACCCCATGATCGCCAAATTGGTGGTGTGGGGAGAAAACCGAGAATTAGCGTTAAGCCGTTTGTATCAAGCCCTAGGTGATTACCATATTAGCGGCGTGACCACTAACATTTCCTTTTTACGCAAGGTAGCTAATAGCCAGGCGTTTAAACAAGCCGAGCTTACGACCACCTTTATAGAGAAATTCGCGGATCAATTAACTTTTGACGAAAGCGAATCACGTGGGCTTCCATTACCCGCCATGGCACTTTACGTTTTGTTAGACAGAGCCTCCGACGAAAAAATGGGGCGACACGTTAGCGAACGCGATCACACCTCCCCTTGGCAACAACTGGGCACATGGCGGGCGAATTCCACCTATAAAGAAACCCTGTCCCTTGAAGTAAATAACCACACTATTCGTGTTGAAGTGCAACATATCAAGCGCTTAAGCGTGACTGAGCCGCGCCAGTGGCGTATCAAGTTACCTGAACAAGAGGTTGTCGTATCAGGCTCGCTCAATGGCAACACCTTGCTGGCCACCATTGGTGAAGTGAAATCGACGTTTACGGTGGTCAAGCATAATTCACAATTTAGCCTGTTAAATGCAGGGATATGTACTAACTTTCAACTTATGCCACCTGATTTAGGGCTGGATGGTAACGACAGTACAGATACGAATACAACAGCACCAATGAACGGTACGATTGTGGCGCATCTGGTTCCCCCCGAAGAGCATGTAAAGCGGGGCGACCCCTTGTTAATAATGGAAGCGATGAAAATGGAACACACTATCACCGCCCCTAGTGATGGAAAAGTAGACGAGTATTATTATGCGGTAGGCGAGTTAGTTGATGGCGGTGCAGCCCTGTTTGCATTTACGCCACATACAACCGATTAGGAGCTAAACTATGTTGCCTAAGCAAGTGAGGATTGTGGAAGTGGGGCCAAGAGATGGCCTGCAAAATGAGAAAAGCCCATTTTCTGTTGAGCACAAAATTACCCTGATTAATCTACTCTCTCAAAGTGGGTTGAGTTACATTGAGGGGGGCAGTTTTGTCTCTCCTAAATGGGTGCCACAAATGGCTAACTCAGCACACGTGTTTACCCATATAGACAGAGTTGACGGTGTCACCTATTCAGCGCTTACACCGAATACCCAAGGCTTTGAAGACGCGTTAGACAGTGGTGTAGATGAAGTCGCCATATTCGGTTCGGCATCAGAGCGTTTTTCGCAAAAAAACATCAACTGTTCCGTAGACGAAAGCCTTGACCGGTTTGCGCCTGTCATCGAGCTAGCCAAGCGGTATGAATTACCCGTAAGGGGCTATGTTTCATGTGTGATGGGCTGCCCTTATGAAGGGGATATTCCCCCAGAAAAGGTGGCGCATATTGCACAACGCTTACACGACATGGGGTGTTACGAAATTTCCTTGGGCGACACCATTGGCGTTGGCACACCCACGCAAACCAAGCATATGCTCGACGCCGTGGGCAAGCAGGTTCCTATGGCCAATATTGGTATACACTTTCACGATACCTATGGGCAGGCCCTAGCTAACATTTATGCCGCCCTTGATTACGGCATTGCCAGTATTGACAGCGCCATAGCAGGGTTAGGCGGGTGCCCATATGCCAATGGCGCCAGCGGAAATGTGGCTACGGAAGATTTACTTTATATGCTTAACGGCATGGCAATAGACACTGGCGTCAACATGGATTTGCTCTTAAAAGCCTCAGCGTTTGTGTCTGAAATAACCCAACGCCCGGTAGAATCAAAAGTCGCAAACGCTTTGCTAAACGGATAATTCCCGTCAACGCGCTTCTGGGCAACGTAAAAGTGATGCTGTACCACAGCATCACTTTTCTTTAGGCAAAAAAATTGTACTGATGATGGCCACCACCAGCATAGCGGCCATAATATATACAACAGAGAAGGTCAAAACCGAAGAAAGAAACGCGTACAACCCGCCAAATGCCAGCAGTATAAGCCCTATGGCGGTATTGGAAAACCCGACTAATTCTGTGCGACCTTGCCCCTCTTTCACGTCTAAACTGTAGGTTTTTCTGCCGGTTCTCACCCCAGCGTGAGCAACAGACAAAACAAAAAAGAGTAATGCTGAAAACCACAAACCATTAGGGTTAAATACAAGCAGTGCCACGCACGCGCTTAACGCCAATATACCGGCTATCTGCAAGGTGCTTCTCGCGCTTTTATCAGCGACCTTTCCCCACAAAAAAGACGACAATAACGCGGCCAATGCTTGTGCGGCCAGATACACGGGCAACAAGGAAGTGGCCTTTTGATCGCTCTCAAGCATAAAATAAGGTGCCACTAATGCCGAATGAACAAACAAGCCTCTTACTGCAATAAAGGTATAAACCGTTCTATCAAAATTAACACTTAATAGCCGGCGATTTTCATCATCGCTCCCTCCTTGGCCCTTGTTGTTGTCCTCGGCTTTCACATAGGTTTTAACAGGCAGTAAACAAAGAAGCGTGATGATAAACGACACGCTAGACCCTGCAACCAATCCAATCACCGCATAGTTTTGCAACGCTTGTTGGTAATAAACTAATGGCACCGCTACACACAATGTCATTAAACCTGACGCCGTTGAAGCAATGCCCACCAGCCTGCCCCGTTCCCCTTTTTCTGCGACATCGGCTTCCATATCTTTAATGGTAAGAGAACACGCCGAACGGCCTATGCTTAAGGCAACAAGCGCCGTTAGCACAACGGCGCCCGCAGCCACACCACTTAGCACTAAGGCGGCAAGCAAGGTGGTGGTAATGGCGCAAATTTGTAAGGCCATTCCAAGGCGCCATACATGATGACGAGCTTCGTGTTTACGTAAATAAACGCCAATAAAAGCTTGTGGTAACAGTGCGCCAGACTCGCGAATAGGCACCAACCAGGCCACCATCCATACGGGTGCAGAAAGGGAAAGCAACAATGCGGGCAAGGTGGTTTTTGCGGATGCCAATAAATCCGCGAGTTTGTTAAAAGCCAGCGCTAGAATTAAACGACGCTTATTATTTGCCATTGGGGGTAGGCTCTCCGACTGGGCAATAAGATATACTCAACCACAAAAAAGGGCCGTTTTCACGACCCTTTTTGCATTTACATCCACATTGTTAAAGTCACCAGCAAAATTTAGATCACTTTTTAATCTAACCACTTTACCCCTCTGATTTTAACGCTATCGGTTGCTAACCCTGGGGGTTCACAACGTAGCAGCACATGAAGGCTAACTTTGGTTTTCAATCACCGTTTTCAAATTCTCTAACCCCATTTCAAAATCGGGGCCAATTAAACCATCAATCATGAGTACAAAATAACGATCAACCGGGTTCATGCCTACCTCGCCTTCATCGGTCCAGGTCACCAAGGTGCCTTCTTCCGTGGGCGTAAGCGAGACAGAACCTGTGGACCCCATATCAAAATCGGGAAAATACAGTCTATACTCCACATTTTTGTTATGTACTAGCTGAGTAATTTCCATTTCACCATTGCCTTCTGTGGCACTTTGCCACACAGAACGCATGCCAATTGCTCTGTCTGGGCCACTGTAGTCAATGACCATGTTTGGATCCCGTTTAAACCAAACACCCCATTTTTGCCACGCTTTTAAATCCACCACTTCAGGATAAACTTCACTGGGGTTGGCTTTAATAAGAATGCGACGTTCCACACTGTATTCACTGGGCAAGAAGAAACCAATAACACAGACAATCACGATTAACGCACCTATGCCTATTAAGAGCTTTTTTAAAAACGCCATCTAGTTCTCCACTGGTAGTTAAAGAGTTGCTATCGCATCAAACATAACATTTAATTAACAAACTTAGTAGCCCTGGGTAAAGTTGAGAATGATTATTCTTAACTACAGCCTTGTGTTTCACATTAAATGGAAACGTTTCCCACATTTCGACGACGATCACGATTATTTTACATACGTATGCAAAACCCCATGGCATTCTAATTATTCTTGTGTAATATGAAGTTAGGTTATCTACAAGCCAAGTGTCAGGGTTTACATACCATCCCCTGTCATGCTTTCTTGGCACCTATTCAAACAGAGCTTAAGCTCGCCGACACTGCAGTTTTGTGTCTCAATGATGGAGAAATAAGATATGGCAGATAACAGTTCACGCTATATCAGTAACTTGACTCGCGATACCTACGCGCTCATCTTAGCTGGCGGTAAGGGGTCTAGACTGCATGAACTGACCACATGGCGCGCAAAACCGGCGCTTTATTTTGGCGGTAAATTTAGAATTATCGACTTCCCACTCTCTAATTGCATTAATTCAGGTATTCGACGGGTTGGTGTAGTCACCCAATATAAATCACACTCGCTTATTCGACACCTTGTACGCGGCTGGGGGCACTTCAAAAAAGAACTCGGTGAATCAGTAGAAATACTCCCCGCGTCTCAACGATTTTCCGATAGCTGGTATGAAGGCACCGCAGACGCAGTTTTTCAAAACATTGATATTATCCGCGACGAGTTACCTAAATACGTTATGATTTTGTCTGGCGACCATATTTACCGAATGGACTATGGCACCATGCTGGCGCACCACAAAGAATCTGGTGCGAAAATGACCGTCTCCTGTATGTCGGTTCCCATTGAAGAAGCCGCAGGCGCATTCGGGGTAATGTCAGTAGATGAAAACCTTCGTATTAATGGCTTTCAAGAAAAACCTGAACACCCTGCTCCTTTGCCCAACGACGACACCCGATGCCTAGCCTCAATGGGCAATTACGTATTCGACACCGAATTTTTATTCGAGCAGCTACGCAGAGACGCGGAAACCTCAGGCTCACAGCGTGACTTTGGTAAGGATATTATTCCTTCCATTATTAAAGACCATCCTGTTTATGCCTTCCCGTTTGAAAGCAGTGGCGGTGATAATGCCTATTGGCGCGACGTAGGCACCATAGACTCCTTCTGGGAAGCCAATATGGAAATGGTTGCGCCCGTGCCGCAGCTCAATCTCTACGATCAAAAGTGGCCGATTTGGACTTACCAAGAGCAACTTCCCCCGGCGAAGTTTGTGTGGGAAGACCACGACAGGCGCGGTGAAGCTATTAACTCAGTGGTGTCTGGAGGCTGTATTATTTCAGGCTCAACATTGCGTGCGTCCATCTGTTTTTCAAATGTACGTGTCCACTCCTATGGCCTAATTGAAGATGCGGTTATTCTTCCTGATGTTGAGATTATGCGCCACTGCAAGCTTAAAAAGGTGATTATCGACCGAGGCTGCACCGTACCCGAGGGCACTGTCATTGGCTACGATCATGACGCAGACAGGGCAAGAGGATTCAGAGTCTCTGAAAAAGGCGTGGTATTGGTTACCCGTGAAATGCTTGGCCAACCTGTGGGTGGCTTAGCCGCCGTGTAATGAGCAATAACACTACCATACTAGGTACACCTGGTGTACCTAGCGCGCATTCCACTTAGACAACGTGGTTGATATCAAATTAGCCACGTTTTCTGGGTGTTCTAACGGAAACATATGTCCCCCTTCTAAACTCGTATGAGTGATTGCATTTTGCTTCATTAACCTGGTGTACATTGTGGGCTTGCACACCTGGCTTTGCTTACCTGTAACAAGTAGCGCGGGACACGATAATTTACCTTTATATCGCCCCAAATTGTGTGGCACATTTCTAAACAATGCCGCTTCCACATCAGCTTTAAAACCTAATCTGGCCTCATCCCCTTGATGATGAATAACGCTTTTCACGTAATCCCGTACGCATCGTTTATCCATATTGCGAAACAAGGCTTTGCCATGAAAGTACGCGTCTAAATCTGTGTTAGCTGGCCAGCGCGTGTTACGAGTTTCAGCAAGTTTTGCTGGGGTAAGCTTGTTAATTAACGGTGTTTTCTTGGCAAAACGGAAGAAGTGGCTCATGGGCCCTACCACAAGCGGCGGGTCTAGCATGATGACGCCGCGAAACAAATGAGGCGCCTCACACGCCGCCATATAGGAGATAACCGCCCCAAAGGAATGACCCACGGCAAACACACCGCGCTCATCCCGGTTTTCCCGTTCAACGTGGTTAATTAACTCTTTCACTTGATTTCGCCAATTACCGTTTACTGGCAAGGCATCATCGTGACCAAACATACTCACATGAAGACGTTGAAAATGATCAGGAAGATAAGAAAATAATGTGTTGTAACTTGCCGCAGGGAAACCATTTGCGTGGGCAAAATGAAACGTTAATGATGATTGCGACAATGATATGCTCCTTTCACTGACGTACTGCTAATAGCATTAAAAACCGATGGCGTTAACCTAAAAAAACCTTATTAGGTACTTAGCGATTAAGCACCTAATAAGGGTACAGAGTCTACTACAGGCCCCGACGCTCTGCCATCTCCCAATCTTTGACTATCTTGGTGCTTGTCCATAAAAACACCATAATAGACAGCCCATAAGGAATTAACAGATACAAGAGCGCTGTGCGCAATGCTTCCGTTTCACCTAATGAAGGAACCAAGGCCTGACTAATAACACCGGTTAACGTAGGGCCACCACCTAATGCAATAATATTAAGTACAAAGAAAAATAATGCGGTAGACATAGCGCGCACATTAAGCGGTGCTAGAGTTTGTGCCATTGCGAAGCTTGGTCCTAAGTACGAACCGCTGGTAAATAATAAAAAGCCCATTAACCCCACAGACAACCACAAGTCTTGTACTTGCAACGAAAAGTAAAAGGCGGGCACGCCAATAATTAATGCGATAGCCGGCAATAACGCATACGCTTTTTTGTTTTTCTTGCCCCATTTGTCGGCCACATAACCCCCTAACCAAACGCCAGCGGCGTATGCGGTGCCGTTTATAATGCCAAACACAATGAGTAATTGCGTAATATCCAGCCCAGCAAACGCCCTGACGTAATAGTCTATTACCCAAGTGGAGATAGCATAGTTACCGAAGGAGCCAAAGGAAATCCCCAGTGCCATGCCCCACCATGTAGGCACTTTCAACAAGGTTTTTAGCGACGCGGTCACACTGGCTTTTTGCGCTGATGGCGCGTGAGAAGCCTGAGATTCAGACTGAGGCTGAGATTGGGTTCTCACCGGTTCTTTAACGGTAAATTTTAAAAGCAAGGCCAATAGCACACCGGGAATGCCCACACTGTACATCACCGTTCGCCAATCGGCGGTTCCTCCCTGCAAAAAGAATGCAGAGGCAAAAAACGCTAACATCACACCGAAAGGAATACCAAGCGAATAAATAGCTAACGCCCCCGCCCGCTTCTCTTTTGGAAATAGGTCAGAAATAATGCTGTGTGAAGGAGGGCTTCCACCCGCTTCGCCTATGCCCACACCAATTCGCGCCACGGCGAGTTGTACGTAGTTAGCTGCTAACCCAGATGCCGCGGTGAAACCACTCCATAAGGTTAACGAAATAGCAATAATATTCACGCGACTGTATCGGTCTGCCAGCCATGCGATTGGGATACCCATCACAGTATAAAGCAGCGCAAAATAAATCCCTTTTAGCCAGCCTAACTGCGCATCGTCAAGGCCCAGGTCGGCCTTGATGAACGGGGATAAAATGCCGATAATTTGCCTATCAATAAAGTTAAAGGCATACACTAAGGTAAGTACAAAGAGGACATAATTGCGATACCGCCGCGAAGGTGCTGCATTCTCGTTAGCTGGAAGCCCGTGAGCATGAGTTAAAGCCATACCATTCCCTTTTAAATAGGTTGTACGGCTAGTCTACGCACCTAGTTAATTAAGTGGCAACTAATTGTTAGTTATTTGTTAACATAAGAAGAAATGTTGAGTCAGACTTTCTGTTCACTGCCGCTTGATGTAGGATGATGACACCCTAACTGATCAGACCAGATGGATTACAATGACGGTAGATTCACTTTTAACGTTACCTGCATTAGATGCGGTTTCAGACAATAGCTGGAAAGTAGATAATCTTATTATTCCCAAAAATTGGGGGCAAGGACGCACTGCGTTTGGTGGCATAACCGCAGGTATGCTGTACAGTGCAATAAGGCAACAGGTTGAAGAAAGTCGCGTTTTGCGTTCTTTCACCACTAACTTCGTTGGGCCGTTATCGTTAGATGAACCTTTTTCCATTGAAGTTACAAAATTAAGAGAAGGCAAAAATGTCTCTCAGTTTATTGCTCACGCCACGCAACAGGGAAAAAGTTGTATTTTCGTGCAAGCCTGTTTTGGTATTGGTAGAAAATCGGGCATACGGGTAGAAAATACCGAAATTCACGGCATGCCTGAACCCACCAAAGCCAAGTTTATTCCCCAGATACCCAAGGTAACCCCTAAATTTCTGCGTCATTTTGACTTAGCCATCGACGCTGGCGGTATTCCTTTTACACGTAAAAAAGACAGCATATACCATGGCTTTATGCGCTTTAAGCAGCCACCTGCTAGCATTAACGATGCTCACATCATCACCCTTATTGATGCTTGGCCGCCTACTCTGCTACAGATGATGAAATTCCCTGCTCCGGCAAGTACCGTCAGCTGGAATATTGAGTTTATTCACCCGCATAAGCCAGTGTCACCCACCGACTGGTTTGCGTATAAAGCGCATACGCGACAAGCCGCAGATGGATACGGTCACACCGAAGCTACCATTTGGGATAAACATAACGAAGTCATTGCTATTAGCAGACAAACCGTGGCGGTTTTCGACTAGGTAACGCCAGCAACGTTGCTTGTTCAATAAGGCTACAACCGTTTTTGAGCGTAGCCTTAATACAACATAAACGCACTGGGGTTAAACAGCGAAATAACCGACACGCATTGTAAGTTCGTAATATCTAGCGCATCTTCCAGATCATTGTCGTCTAAGGCTAACTGTTGCGGTAGGTGTGGTTCTAAATTGTTATAACTGGGGTAAATTTCCGGGTTAACGTTATCAAGCGCTAAAACGTACGATAGCTGCAAAATACAGGTTTCCACATCGCTAGAGGGGGTCTCTGTTTTGTTCATCATGGAAATAGGTTGATAAATAGTCTCAGGCAGCGACCAAGCCTTAATAAGCGACGCACTTAACTCGGTGTAAGTAAACCCAAACACCGCTCGTTGTAACTCTACTGGAGACACTTGAGCAGTAAACCGTTGGCATTTTTTCACGCCATCGGGGTTGAAGGTAACTGCCACAAGCTCACCAATATTGTGCAAAAGGCCAGCAACGAACAGTCGCTCAGGCTCTCGAATATTTCTGACGTCAGTGAAATACTTAGCCAACAAACCACACGACACACTTTGCTCCCAAAACTTATCCAAATCAATTATTTGACTATCAATATCTTTGAATGCGTGACTCACACCGTAAGCTAACGCAAGGTCGTAGGTAGACCGCGTGCCCACCACCTGAATGGCTTTAGTGACGGTATCAATTCGATTGGGGAAACGATAAAGCGCGGAGTTCGACACCCGAAGCAATTGCGTGGTAAGCGCAGGGTCATAGGCAATAATTTCTGAAATATCATCAATGCTGGAAGCCTGATCGTCCATACACGCTTTTAGACGTGTTACCGATTCCGGCAGCACAAACAAATCGTTCGCTTTTTCCGTCATTTCTGAAATGTTCATGTCGGTGTTAGCTCCAAGTAAGGACGGTTATTTATAGTTAGATTAGACGCCATTATTAAAAGGCTCAATCAATCTTTAGTACATTGCGCTGGATTTTTCGAGTTTAGACTAGGAAGAATATGTTACAGCCTTTCGGCTTCACCATGCTAAAATTTGCGCTTTTATTACGTAAAACTAAATGCTTGTGTTAGATAAACTGCTTAATATTCTTGTAATAGGCTATGTATGGCCCGAACCTAATTCTTCGGCGGCGGGGAAAAACATGCTTTCCCTTATTCGTAGCTTCGTGGCCAAGGGGCATACGGTAACTTTTGTGACAGCCGCCACAGACAGTGTACATAAAGCAGATTTAACCGCGTTGGGGGTTAACTGTGAAACGGTAGCACTGAACTGCAGTAGCTTTAACCAGCAACTTTTGCAATTTGCACCCCAGGTAGTGGTGTTCGATAGATACATGACACAAGAGCAATTTGCATGGCGGGTTAAAGAAACCTGCCCAGACGCCTTGCACATTCTTAATACTGAAGACTTACATAGTTTACGGCATGCACGCTTTGAAGCGGTGAAGCGGGAAAACGACGCGACTAAGGCGCACTTAAATACTGCACTCGCTCAGCGCGAGATAGGCGCCATATTACGTAGTGATATCACACTGGTCATCTCAAGCGCCGAATACCAACTGCTTACGCATGTTTACCGTGTGCCCGAATCTCAACTGTATTATTTTCCGCTAGATGCAGGCAAACCGCTAGAACGCCCTCCCTCGTTTGAGGAAAGGCAAGATCTCGTGACCATTGGTAACTTTCGCCACGCCCCTAATTGGGATGCTGTTTTACAACTTAAAGCCATGTGGCCGGCTATACGAAAAGCATTTCCTTCGGTAAACATGAAAGTGTATGGCGCATACCCACCGAAAAAGGCCACCCAACTGCATAATTCCAAGCAAGGGTTTTATGTGGAAGGATGGGCCGAAGATGCCGATAACGTTATTGCCCAGGCGCGCTTGCTGCTTGCCCCCATACGCTTTGGTGCGGGCATTAAAGGAAAGTTGTTAGATGCCATGCGCTGCAATACCCCTACCCTTACCACCGACTTGGGGGCTGAGGGGCTGTTGCCGTCTTTTGACCCCAACGAGTCTGACGAGCATAACCCTCTGTGGGGTGGCGCGCTATTACCCACTCCCTGTGAAAAGGACAGTCAAATACAGCCGTGGATCAACGCTATAGCAGCCCTGTATCATCATCAAGACCAATGGCAGGCCGCAGTGGAAAAAGGCCAAGCGCTGCTTTCTAGCTACCAGAAAGACGTGCAGCCATCAGCATTTATAAACCACGTGGAAAACTTGCATCAGCGCCTTGCTGCCCACCGTGACTCCTTATTTTTCCATGGCTTGCTATGGCAGCAATCGCTGAATGCCAGCAAATACATGTCGCAGTGGATAGAAGCGAAAAACCGCGTGTAGCGGTTTGCCTCTTGCTTTTTGCCTTTTACTAAAGCGCAGATAATCTTGCCAGCACCGCATTGATCCCGTTCGCTCGCGACTGACTTAAGTGGCGTTCTAGATTGTTTTCACGTAAATACTGATGAAAATCAAACGCCCGTCTTTGTTCAGCAGTTAGCTGATTCGCTTTTTCCAGCAATACTGCCAGCACGCCACGAATGATTTTACTGGGTGAATAGGCGGCCAGCGTCGTAGGAATGTTGGTGTGTGTTTCTTCCTGCATTGACGCAGACGCATCTGATGCCACTTCACCTAACCATACGTCGCTGTCGCACCCTGGCACATAATGCTGTGCGGTGCGCAAAGCTTCGGGCAAAATAGGCAACTGCTTTGCTGCCAGCATCATTGCCCGCGTAGCCCCATCCCAACCTTTCGCACTGGCGACCGATTGCGCAATAGGTAATGGGTCCGATGGGAATTGACTGCTACACATAACGTATAAATTTACCTTCTTGCCTACACTAAACCATCAACAACCGAGCTAGCTTGCCAATTCTGCGGCAAGATCGTCGGCGCTCATCACCAAATTCTGCTCATCACTTTTCGTGGGAAACATCACCAATTCCACACCATTTTTTGCCAGTCCCGGCAACCACGTTTGGGTAAACTCATCAAGGGCCACGGCAACACACTCGCTATCAAGGCCGTTTTCATTGACCCAATCTTGTGCTAAATCCACATGAGGAAACAAAGGCAAGCGTACTTCATTGTCATCCTCAAGCATCACAAAACCGTCTTGCCCCTTAACCAGCCACACTTCTTTTGCTTTTGGTACGTAGGTAACCACCAGCATTTGACGGTCTTCTGCAGATAGGGATTTTGCTTGAGCAAGCGTAGCGTCGTTCAGGGTTTTGGTTAAAGTATCGGGGAACACGTTGGCGACCTTCGTGGCAATTAAAAGCGGCAAGTATACCCTGTAACTATGGCTACGCAATCTCTAAGCCATAAAGAATAAACTAGGTTCAATGGAACCTTCTTGTTACTATGCTAAATGCTTCAACAGGACACATTTATTCGCGAAGCATGGAAACCATCCATGCCGTTATTAACGCCATCAGCATGCCTTCACATAACTAATCTTTTATATGCACACATTATTTACTGAATTAAAAACAAAAACGGCTGAACGCCATCGTGAATTGGAAAACACCGCGCCTTTTTCTTCGTTTCACCGGTCTAACTCCATTGACGTCATTCAATACAGTGCCATATTGCAAACCATGTGTCAGTTTCATCAAGATGTCACGGCTTATTTAACCTCTCAACCAAACAGCGCCGGCTTACGCGCCCTAAATATAGACAGCATGCTGCCTTTTTTAGGCGCCTCTCAGGTGTTAGCGTCGCTTAAAACAGATCGACAAGCCTTAGCGCAATATGCCCCGCAACGGGAAAAAATCCGTGGGAACGCTGCCATTACCGACGCCCCATTTACCCACAGTACTTCTTCTGTTATTGCTGCCATGTATGTTTGGTTAGGCTCTTCAATGGGCGCAAATATGCTTGTTCGCCGAATACAAAAACAAAACGAGCGAATAAGCCCTGCGTTACCTGTCCATTACTATGGCGAAATGGCCAGTAAGGCCAAGCATTGGGTGGCCTTTAAAGCTCATATCGACAACCGTCTTGCGCCGCTTTGCCAAACATTAGGCGTTACCGAAGCGCAATTTTCTTCATGGGTAGTGGATGATGCAAACCAATGGTTTGCGCATTTAATAGCATTAGGGAATCAAGCTTCTTTGCAACCACTCCCCCACGAGTATTGCGGTTAATTCAGTGCAATAATTTGATAGAATACAAAAAATTTCCATGGGAATAGAAGTAAAATGAAGGTTATCTCTTTTAATATCAATGGCATTAGAGCCCGCTTACATCAGTTGCAAGCATTAATAGACACCCACCAGCCAGACGTAATAGGTTTACAGGAAATTAAGGTTCACGACGAACAATTTCCCGTAGAAGCGGTGGAAGCCATGGGATATCAGGTGTTTTTCCACGGTCAAAAAAGCCATTACGGCGTGGCCTTCTTAGCGAAAAAAGCGCCCTTGTCTGTCCAGAAAGGCTTTCCTACTGACGAAGACGATGCCCAAAGGCGGATGATCATTTTAAAAACCACCGACGATAAAGGTGATCCGGTTACCATACTAAACGGGTATTTCCCTCAGGGTGAAAATGAAAAGCATGAAACCAAATACCCAGCCAAGCGCAAGTTTTATCAAGATTTAATGCATTACTTGAATACTTACCACACCCCTGATGAAAAAGTGATTGTGATGGGAGATGTGAATATTTCACACACAGACCTTGATATTGGCATTGGGGAAGAAAACAAAAAGCGTTGGCTACGTACCGGTAAATGCAGCTTCTTACCTGAAGAAAGACAATGGCTAAACACGCTAATAGATTGGGGCTTTGAAGACAGCTTTAGAACCCTAAACCCAGATACAGACGATAAATTCTCATGGTTTGATTATCGCTCAAAAGGCTTTAACGATAACCGTGGTTTACGTATTGATTTAATATTGGCCACACAAAGCTTGCACGCTGACTTGTCTGAAGCAGGCATTGATTATGAACTGAGAGGAATTGAAAAGCCCTCAGATCATGCGCCAATTTGGGCAACCTACACTAGCGAGTAAATTCAATAGGTTAAACACAGAACCAGAATATGACGTTAATTCAATGGGTATGTTTAGGCGTTTACGCCCTTGTTCTTGCCATAAGTATTAAGAACATCTCGCTTATAGGTTTATCAAAAGACAAACACCAACAACATTTGGTGTTTGGCACCGCTGCCACCCTTTTCGTGTTGTGGATGTTTAGGGCAGGTATTTTTGATGGGCTAAACGTGCATATTCTGGGGTTAAGTGCGGTGACCCTTATGCTGGGCTTTCGCTACGCGGTGATAACCGCCACCCTAACCCTGGTTGGTGCAACGGCCGCAGGCTATGGGTCATGGCAAAGTATCGGTGTAAACGGCGTTTTTGGCGTGCTATTGCCCATAGGTATCACTTACTTGGTACTTATGCTGACGTTTCACCGCATTGCTAGACATTTGTTTGTTTACATTTTTTTGTGCGCGTTTTTTCCAGGGGCATTATCCACCGCACTTAAAATTCTCACCCTAAGCGGCTATTACTATGCCGACAATCTGTATAGCTGGGACACCATTTACAATAATTATTTATTGCTCACCCCCTTACTCGTATTTCCTGAAGCGTTAATTAATGGCATGGCTATCACTATTTTGGTGATTTACCAGCCCAAATGGGTATACACTTTTCAGGATAAATTTTATTTAGATAAATAAAAAAACCGCTTATAAAAGCGGTTTTTAGTGATTCAGCTTTACCAGCAAACTTCATGTTTAAGGCTGGTTTTGTACGGACTACTTTTTAAATAAAATATCCATAACATCAGCCAGCTCGCCTTTACCTTCACGAATTTCTTCTTCAGATAAACCTGCAATCTCGTGAGGGAACACCAACCACTCATCGCTTTCGTTTACATAGTAATCTGGCACTATGTCAGTGGTGTTATTTTGAGGCTTGTACCACGGGCATGCAATACGAATGTCTTTGGGCATATTCAAGCGCATTAATTTGTTAATTTGCTTTATAAGCGCATCTACGCTGCGGCCAGAATCAAACACATCGTCAACAATTAATAGCTTATCGTTGGCGTTAGCGTTTTCAACCAAATAATGTAACCCGTGAACACGGATTTCTTTCGATTGCTTATTAATGCCATAGTAAGAAGAGGTACGAACGGCAATATGATCAGTAGGGGTATCTTTAAATTCAAAGAACTCTTGAACCGCGATACCAATTGGCGCCCCACCACGCCAAATACCAATAATGAAGTCGGGACGAAACCCGTCCTCATAAACCTTTGCCGCTAAGCGAAAGGAATCCTGTAATAGCGATTGCGAGGTAATAAAATTCTTATTCATGACGTCCCACTGGCCAAACTTTAAAAGACCGCGAGTATAGTGAATTTCACAACTATTTGCACGGCATATTCGTATTCTTATTCATTTTGAAGTGCCAAAGATGGCTGGGTTTTCATCGCTTTACGGGCTGGATAAATACTTGCACATAAGCAAAGTAGTAAAGAAAGTAAAACAACGGTTATAATTTGCGATAGGCGCATATCAATAGGCAATCCTTGGCCATCGGCAGACAGCGCGATAGGCGAACCTATCCAAGCTAAGAAAGTATTTAGCTGCAAGGTAACAACCACCCCCAACACTAGCCCTATACTTGCGCCTTTTACCCCATTAAATAAGCCATTGAAAATGAATATCCACATTATGGTACTTGGGGTCATGCCTTGGGTTTGCAGCACCGCAATGTCCCCTTGCTTTTCAGAAACCACCATCACTAAGGCAGAAACAATATTAAAAGCGGCCACAGCAATAATTAACACCAACATGAGAAACATCATGTTCTTTTCCATTTTTACCGCATCAAATAACGGCCCTTGGCGTTCTCGCCAGGTTTTTATTTGAAGCCTTGGCTGCTGTGCACTTAATTGCGCAACAGGCACCGCGTATTCAAACGCATCATCTAAAAATAGGCGGGTAGATTCCCCAGTGCCTTTTGGGTCACGCAATAGTCGATTAACGTCATCTTTATGCATGTAAATGGCTTTGTCATCCATTTGCGAACCCATATCAAAAATACCACTTATGGTAACCAGCCTTTGGCTGGGCATGCGGCCAAATGGCGTGTACACACTCGCACCGGCGACCATAATGCGCAGCTGGTCGCCTATTCTAGCGTCTAACTTTATGGCCAGTGCGCGGCCTAAAATCACATGATATTGCCCCGCTTCAAGGCTATTAAAACGCCCCTGTTCCATTTGTTGCGCCACCATGGCATTGGCTATCATGGTGTCGGGTACCACACCATGCACCTGCACGCCCCTTAGCTCTGAACGAGACTGTACCACGGCTTCGGTTTCTCTATAGGGCATCGTGGTTATAACGTGAGGCAAGGAACTCAGCGTGCTTTCATCTACATCGCCCAGTACTTCAATGTGTGGCACTATGCCGAGAATTCGGGTTTTAAGTTGCCCTTCAAACCCATTCATTACTGAAATAACAATAATTAGCGCGGTAAGTCCCAGCGCGATGCCTGCAACTGAAAAGCGATTAATAAAAGAAATAAAACTGTTTGCACCAGCAGATTGGCTAGGTCCAGACTTCGCATAGCGATATGCAATAAAGGCAGAGAGAGGATAAAACAATGCTACGCCCTAACGGTTGTGCCCTTTTCTCGTTTAATCCGTATTGAAAAACAACCAGCTTATTCAAAAGGCGAGATGACGGGAGAATCTCAAAATAGTAAAGTGCGTATACTACGTGTAAGCTACTGGCCGTACAAGATAAGTGGCGGGAGAATGAAGTGGAAAACCTGAGCCTAGAACAAAAAAAAGCACAGTTTGAAGAATATTTCTCAATTGGGCACAGCATAAACGCCAATGTTATTGCTGTACCTAATGATGCGATTCCTCAGGACGAAGAAGAACTTGCTGCCGCTATGCCCTACGCATTTCGCATTGCCAGTGAAATGGCGAGTATAGAAGCCCAAGCCTTAAGGCCACTGCGCCACTTAAGTGATCATGCTGAAGCCTTAACCGAGTACCTTAACCATCAGGCGAAAAAAATTGACCTTATGATGTCGTTTATTTTGCATCAGCAAGATCAAGCAGACCATCGTTTTGAAACGGTAAAGTTTGGGGGTGGCGGCGTGGTTGTTAAAAGCGCCACGCCGTTCGAATTAGGCAGCTTTGCCGAAATAAAGCTATTTTTAGATTCAGAGGCCGCGGCCATATTTTGCTTTGGTGAAGTAATTACTTGCGAGAAGGTAGAGGATGATTATCATATAGCCTTTATCTTCACTACCATACGCGAGCAAGATCAGGAACTGCTTGTTCGAGCCAGTTTACATTTGCAAACGCAACAGCTTCGTAAACGCGCACAACAGAAAAAGTCAGGCGAATAAATACGCCTTTCGTAAACGTATTAAAAGTTTTAGGAACACATGACTGCGACCCTATTATCACTGCCAATACCCGCGCAGAAAAAAGCCACATCTTCTCAAGATCACAAACACTGGGGGCAACTGCAAGGCAGCAGCCCGGCGCTTTGCATTGCACAAGCCCAAGCCCAATATAATGGCCCCATTGTTTTAATTACCGCCGACACTCCATCGGCGTTAAAACTTGAAAAAGAACTGGCCTTTTTTATGGCCGACGATAATGTCCCTATTACCCTGTTTCCAGATTGGGAAACCTTACCTTACGACACTTTCTCTCCCCATCAAGACATTGTGTCTCAGCGCTTAGAGACCCTATTTAGGTTTACCCAACAGGTAGATGGTATTTTCATTGTACCCATCAACACCCTGATGCAACGCCTTGCCCCCACTGATTATTTAGCCAAATACTTGTTAATGCTAAATAAAGGGGACACCTTAGACAGAGATCAATTTAGACGCAACTTAGAGCAAGCTGGCTACTTGCATGTCAGCCAAGTAATGAGTCATAGCGAGTTTTCGGTACGTGGCAGTATTATCGACTTATTCCCTATGGGCAGCGATAAACCCTTCCGCATTGACTTATTTGACGACGAAGTCGACTCCATTCGCTTTTTCGATACCGAAACCCAGCGTTCCGGTGATGCCGTAGACAAAATACGTTTATTACCCGCCAGGGAGTTCCCTACCGATAAAGCGGCACTGAATTTATTTAGGCAACAGTTTTTAGAAAAATTCGACGCCAACAATGCGCAAGAGTCGGTATTTTCCCAGGTCACCAAAGGCACAATGCCAAGTGGCGTAGAGTATTACTTACCGCTGTTTTTTGAAGCCACCGCCACCTTATTTGACTATTTACACCCGAAAAGTCTGTTGTTGCTGCACGGTGATGTACAAGATGCCAGTGAGTTTTTCTGGGCCGATGTTCAAGAACGTTATGAACAGTATCGCTATAATCCAGCGCGCCCTTTCTTGCCTCCAGAAGATTTATTTTTACCCATCAATGAATTGTTTGGTGCCATAAAGCAATGGCCAAGAGCGTCGCTAAGCGCCTATATATTGGACGACAAACCTGGGGCATTTAACCTTGGCTGCGACAAGCTTGACGACATTGCCATTAACTCGCAGAAAAAAGCACCGGCGCAACAGCTGATTAATACCGTAAACGACGCCACCATGCGTGGTGCAAAAGTGCTCTTTTGTGCGGAAACCCAAGGCCGCAAAGAAGGCCTATTAACGGTACTCAGAAAAGCCGGTATAAAGCCCACTGCTACACCATCACTGAATGCGTTTTTAGATGAACGCGAGCAGGTAGGCATTACTGTGGGCATGGTGGAACACAGTTTCAGATGGGTGAATAACCAACAAGAGCTGTTGTTTATTACCGAAACTGAATTACTGGGCCACAAAGTCAGCCAACGTAGACGTAGAGACAAACGCACCGCGACCGACGAAAGCGCCATCATTCGAAATTTAGCCGAACTGTCTATTGGCCAGCCCGTGGTGCATCTCGATCATGGTGTGGGAAGATATTTGGGCTTACAAACCTTGGATGCCGGTGGCGTGGCTACCGAGTATCTGTGTATTGAATATGCCAAGCAATCGAAGCTGTACGTGCCGGTTGCTTCCCTGCATTTAATTTCACGCTACACAGGAGGCGATGCTGATTCGGCCCCCATTAATGCGTTAGGGTCGGACGCATGGTCGAAAGCCAAGCAAAAAGCGGCAGAAAAAGTACGTGATGTGGCCGCCGAACTGTTAGACGTTTACGCCCGCCGTGCAGCCAAACCCGGTTTCGCTTACCCGATAAATTGGGAAGATTACCAAGCCTTTGCAGACAGTTTCCCCTTTGAAGAAACCCCTGATCAGGCGCAAGCTATTGCGGCGGTTATTCACGATATGGGGCAACCGCAAGCCATGGACAGGCTGGTGTGCGGCGACGTGGGCTTTGGTAAAACCGAGGTAGCCATGCGCGCGGCTTTCCTTGCCGCAAACCAAGGCAAGCAGGTAGCTATCTTGGTGCCCACCACCCTACTTGCCCAGCAACATCATGAAAACTTCAAAGACCGATTTGCCGCGTGGCCATTTGAAATTGAAGTGATGAGCCGTTTTGTTAGCGGTAAAGCACAAAAAAGCATTATAGAGCGCATAAGCGAAGGAAAAGTAGACATAGTCGTAGGTACCCACAAACTGCTTTCCAGTGAACTGAAGTTTAACGACCTAGGCCTTGTCATTATTGATGAAGAACACAGATTTGGTGTTCGTCAAAAAGAAAAACTAAAGTCACTTCGCGCCGATGTAGACATATTAACGCTAACCGCCACGCCTATACCAAGAACCTTGAATATGGCGCTATCAGGTATGCGTGACCTTTCCATTATTGCCACCGCGCCAGCAAGACGGTTGTCGATAAAAACCTTCGTTCAGCAGCGCAATAAAGCCGTGATCCGCGAAGCCATCATGCGTGAAATTTTACGCGGCGGTCAGGTTTACTTCCTTCATAACGAAGTAGACACCATTGCCCGAACCGTAGAAGAAATTGCCGAAATTGTGCCTGAAGCCCGCATTGCCATGGGTCATGGGCAAATGCGTGAGCGCGAACTAGAAAGCGTGATGAGCGATTTCTATCACCAGAGATACAATGTATTGGTGTGTACAACCATTATTGAAACCGGCATTGATGTGCCTACCGCGAACACCATTATTATGGATAGAGCCGATCATTTAGGTTTAGCACAGTTACACCAGTTGCGTGGCCGGGTGGGTCGCTCCCATCACCAAGCCTACGCCTATTTACTGACTCCGCATCCTAAGCGAATGACAAAAGATGCGGTTAAACGTCTCGATGCTATTTCTCAATTAGAAGACCTAGGAGCCGGGTTTGCACTTGCCACACACGACTTGGAAATTCGTGGTGCCGGTGAACTATTAGGCGACGACCAATCAGGTCAAATTGCCAGCATTGGCTTTAGTTTGTACATGGAGATGCTAGATAAAGCCGTTACTGCCCTTAAAAACGGTAAAGAGCCTTCCCTTGATGACGCTTTAGCAGGACGCACTGAAATTGAACTGCGCATTCCCGCCTTGTTACCCGAAGACTACATTGCCGATGTTAATACTCGTTTGTCGCTGTACAAGCGGCTTGCCGGTTGTGCCACACAAGACGACATTGATGAATTTCAGGTAGAATGCATAGACAGATTTGGCTTACTGCCAGATGCGGCGAAAAACCTCGTACAAGTGGCTGAACTAAAAATAAAAGCAGAGGCCTTAGGTATACTTAAAGTAGACTTGTCTGCCCAAGGCGGTACTATTGAATTTAAAGAGACCACCAAGGTAGACCCCGGCTTTATTATTCAGTTAGTGCAAACTAAACCGAATACCTTCAAATTTGAAGGCAGCCAAAAATTAAGAGTGGTTAAACATACAGAAACCGCAGAGCAACGTATTGCACTAATAAGCGGTATCATTGCCGATTTTGCCAAGGAGTCGCGATAGCATGATGTTTTCTCGCAAGCACGCTATTAAACGCGCTAAGTCACATTTGTTAGGGTCGTGGTCAGTTCGAAAGGTGCCAATGTTGGTGTCAAGCGCACTGCTAAGCGCCTTAACAGTGATGTCATCGGCACAGGCCAACGACGACTGGTGGTTTGACGTGGAAGTGATTGTTTTTGAGAGGAAGCTGTCGCTTAGCGAGTTAGACGAGCAGTTTGAATTTGTGTCGTCATTGGCAACACCGGATATTGAAGCCGATGTGATTGGCGATGTTATTCGACCAGACATTCGTTGGATAAAACAGAATTTACCCAGTTGCACGGCAGACACGCCTCCCCCCTACCCTGAAGAATCGCTGATTACCCTTACGTTTGACGACGCTATACCTTCTGATGAAATAGCAGAACAAGGTTCGCCTCAAACACCGGAAGTTGAAAGCCCCGAGGTAATACAACCCTTCGCAACTCAAAGAGAAGAAGCCAGCCCGTCGTCGGCTGAAGAGCTCAGCGTTTATGCAAAAGATTATGGGCCAAGCGCAGACACCATAGCCGGCTATTGGTTGTCTTTTTATACCGAAGAAAACGCCTTATTTAACCCGGTGACCGTGCCCGAAACCCAGTTTTGCGAGCCCGCGTTTACCACCGACACATGGTTAAGCTTTGAACACGGTGAATGGCAAACCCATTACCCTGATAATCGCTTGCCTGCACCTACGGCCTTGCCCATTAACCCAGAAGGCAACGATTGGCCTTACGCCAGCCATGCGCACCTATTACCTGCATCCGCGCAAGAGCTTACCAGCTTGTCACGACAAATTCGCCAGAATAGAGAACTCACCCGATTACTCCATGTAGTGTGGCGACAGCCTGTTATGTTTGGCAAAGACAACGCCTTTAATGTGCGGTTATTCGCCGGTAAAAACTATGCAGACAGTTACGATATTATGGGTAACCCCATTCAAACTGCTGTTGAACCAGGCAGTACACTGGCAGATGAAAGTGGTGAAAATGATGACAGCGTCGAAAACCACGAAAATAAAATTCAGCTCAACGAAGACGCTAGCCCAACTAGTGAAAGCCTAGTAAGTTCAGGAACACAAAACGACATTTTCAGTAACCTAGAGAAGCGGTTAGCCCAACCTACCCCAGTAGAGTTTGACCACTTCACGGACGACGATGCTCACACTCAAAGCAACGATGAATTATTGAAGGTAGATGCTGCATTTCGCCCCCCAATTTGGCAACTAGACGGCAATGTTAAGGTGTTTTTGAAATACATTAACCGCGTACCCTATTTACACATTGACAGTAACTTGTTTTATCGACAACCCATTCCCCTTAGCGATTTGATAGACAGTGATGAAAGTGGCTCAGCAAACAATACTTTTGCGAATCAACCTGAAGATGGGCGACTTAATTCTGAAACATTACCTGAGTATAAATTAGCATCGGTGCCATTTAGCGAACAGCGTCGCGTCATTAGTAAGCAGCTGCACTACTTTGATCATCCCTTGTTTGGCATGATCATAGAACTAAGACGCTACCACCCCCCTACGGCAGAAAAGGATTAATTGCGCTCATGAAAATTTATACGAGAACGGGTGATAAAGGCAGCACGCAAGTTTATGCCGACAAAGCATTACGGGTAGAAAAGGACGACACGGTAGTGCAAAGCTATGGCGATATTGACGAACTAAACAGTCAGCTTGGCGTACTTGCCGCCGTAGCAGCCCCAGAACACAGAGAAAGTATTTACACCATTCAGCGCAATTTGTTTCAGGCCGGTTTTGCCATTTCTGCAAGCTCTACCCTTACCCAAGATGACGTAGTTACACTGGAAACAGACATTGATGCGCTAAGCAAAAAAATGCCTCCGCAAACCGATTTTGTATTACCCGGGGGAAGCAAAGCAGGCGCCCAATGCCATGTGTGCCGTGCGGTATGTCGCCGAGCAGAGCGCGCGGTAATCTCGTTAAGCAAACACTACGACGTACCACCTGTAGTGCCCGTTTATTTAAACAGGCTTTCCGATTACTTATTTACCCTAGCAAGGTACATGAATGTGCAAGCTGGGGTAGAAGAAATAAAAGTATAAGCGCTTTAGCACTTAGTTTATTGGGTAGTAATTTAATAACGCTTTTGCGTGTTGGTATGCTTGAGCAGCGCGGGCTGGCAAAGGCAGGTCACACATCGCTTTTAATGAGTCGCGTCCTACGCTGTTTGTATAGGTTGCCTCGTCGCACACTGTTTCAAGTGCATCCAAAATGGCTTCTGCCCCTTTCACGTTGTTACAGGCCAATACCATGTTGCAGCCCGCGTTTAACGCCGCCCTAGCCCGTTCGGGATAATCGCCAGCCACACTGGCACCGTGCATCGATAAATCATCTGAAAATATGGCACCTTTAAACCCTAAAGCTTGGCGTAACTGGGTTTGAAGCCACCAGGATGAAAACCCTGCAGGTGCACTGTCTAGCGCTTTATAGATGACATGGGCAGGCATGATACCTTGCAATAAATTCGCTTGAATCAGCGCCTCGAATACCACCATGTCGGTTTGTGCAATGGCGTGGAACTCCCGTTCATCAACGGGTAACGCCACATGAGAGTCTGGCGCTACGCTGCCATGCCCAGGAAAATGTTTTCCAATGGCTGGCATATCACAGGCTTGCAGCCCCGTAATCAAGCCTGTGGCAAGCGCAATCACTTCGCTAGCATTATCGGCGAATGCCCTATCGCCAATCACCTGAGACACCCCATTAATGTCTAACACGGGCGCAAAACTAACATCGATAGAATGTTGCTTTAATTCATAGGCAAAGGCAGTACCACATGCCTTTGCTAAGGCTATCCCGTCGGCTGTGTTGCCGGTAAGTTGAGAAATAGCCCCCATGGCAGGAATTGCCGTGAAGCCGTCTCGAAAGCGTTGCACTCGCCCGCCTTCGTGATCCACAGCAATAAGAATGGGCTTGTTTGCCGCCGCGCGAATTTCTCGGGTGAGTTCGCTTAGCTGTGCTTTGTTGTAATAGTTTCGACTAAAAAGAATGACCCCGCCGGTGACCGGGTGTGATAATTTCTCTTTCTCTTCAGGCAGTAAGCGCTCTGCCTCGCAATCTAACATCAACGGGCCCATGCTTGCCTCTTTTCACCTGTCATAAAACATCACTTTAATTTTATAGTTTCGGTGGTTAGGATAGATAAAAAAAAGGAGTAATACACGTGTTAACTTGGATTAAGTGGTTGGTTTTAAGCGTTATTGCAATAATCGCATTAGGAATAGGCGCGATTTACCTTTCCTTATACCTAAGTTTGCCCACGTTAGACGGTAATGCCAGTACTGAGCATATCCACACCAATACCCTGTTGTCTCGCGACGAGATGGGCCATGCCATTATTACTGCCCAAAATAAGCGCGACGCTGCCTACGCGTTGGGCTTTGCCCATGGGCAAGACAGATTTTTTCAAATGGATTTACAACGCAGAACTGCATCGGGTGAATTGTCTGAATGGGTAGGAAGCGCCGCCCTTAATTTAGATAAAAAGCACCGTTTCCATCAATTTTCTCAGCGCGCACAAAAGGTTTTCGACTCCTTACCCTCCAGCCAGCAACAAGTGCTTATTCACTATGCCCATGGTGTTAACGCCGCCCTTGAAGAAATGACCGTAGCGCCCTTTGAATATTTGGCTGCTGGCGTAACGGTTCGCCACTGGCGACCTACCGACAGTATTTTAGTGGCCTATAGCATGTACTTAGACTTGCAAGGCGGACAAGTTGCTATAGACCTTGCCCGTACAGCGCTAAAAGACACCTTTGGTGAGCCCTTATATCGCTTTGTTACCCAACCGAGTAACTATCAAGCGGCCTTAGATGGCAGTGAAATACCATTAAGTGACGACCCCATACCTGATTACCCGCGCTTACCAGAAGTCAAACAAGAAGATATGGCCAACGCCAACATAGCGGGTGACACCCATTACGATGCTACCCCACCCCCAGATATTGGCAGTAACAACTGGGCGGTTAGCGGTAAACTTACTGCCACAGGAAGCGGCATGCTGGCCAATGACATGCACCTTGGTTTACGGGTGCCCATTATTTGGTATAGAACCCAATTAAACTATACCGACAAAGGCAAAGACGTACAGGTAACCGGCGTGTCCTTACCTGGCCTTCCTGGCGTTATCGTGGGCACTAACAATTATATCGCGTGGGGTTTTACCAACGCCAACTTAGATAACGTGGATTGGATAGCCCTTGATGACGACACCCCAACCACACAAGTAGAAGAAACCATTAACCTCGGGGATGGCACCACCACGTTTACGTTACACACCAGTGAATTTGGCCCGGTAAAAACCATCAACAATCAGCGCTACGCCTTAAACTGGGTAGCACACCACCCCTTTGCCGTAAACTTGTCGGTCACCGACCTTGCGCTTGCTCGCAGCGTGGACGAAGCCATTAACATTGGAAAGCAAATTGCCATTCCAACACAAAATTTAGTCATGGTAGATGTTCAAGGCAATACAGCTTGGATGCCTGGCGGTGCGGTGATGGAAAGACGTAAAGCAAGTTTTACTGCCATTCCCCAATCAGCCGCCGAAAATCTCCAGCCCCGCAAAGCCACTACACTGCCGGTAGTTAAAAACCCCTCCAGTGACAGAATATGGACAGCAAACGCAAGGGTGATTAACGCCAACGACCTTTCACGCTTAGGTGACGGAGGGTATGCACTAGGCGCAAGGGGAAGGCAAATTCGCGACCGCTTATTCGAAAAAGACACTTTTTCGGAAGAAGATTTTTACGCCATTCAATTAGATAACCACGCTCGATTTTTAATTCCTTGGCACGACTTACTTTCCGGTTTACTTATTCAACACGACATCGAGTTTAAAATGGATATTGCCTACTTAGGCAAATGGAAAGAATGTGCCTGCGAAGACTCAGTAGGCTATACCCTTGTTAAACAGTTTAGACGCCAAGTAATACAAAAACTATTTGGCCGGCTTTTCTCTACACTCGACAGCCAAGATGTGAATAGCCGTACCTTACTAAGAGGCATAGAACCCGCCGTATGGCAACTTATTCACGCGCAACCCAATGATTGGCTTCCTGACAACACCGACACCTTCGATGAACTGTTAGTGGATGCCTACAGAGAAGCAAAACACACCCTGCTAGATACCTATTCCCCCAAAGAAGCCGATATGGAAACCCTAAGATGGGGCGCCGTTAACGCCCTCAAAGTTGAACACCCCTTTGCCGCGCAAATTCCGTTAGTAGGTAGCTTGTTGAACATGGATGACGTTGAAGGCTTTGGCGATACTTATATGCCATCGGTACAAGCACCGGGGTTTGGTGCCTCTGAACGCTTTTTCGTTAGCCCTGGTCACTTAGACCGCGCTATTCTTACCTTACCTGGCGGACAGTCTGGTAATCCACTCTCGCCGTTTTTCTCCCGAGGGTTTAACGATTATGCCACCCACGCCGCAACACCGCTGCTACCCGGCGAGGTACGCCATACCCGTCGCTGGTACAAAAAAGAAGAGTAACAGAGCAGTGAAAGAATAAGAGGACAGTTAAAAATAATGACACCTGCCATCACACTGTTAAAAAAGAAAAAAGTACCCTTTGAAGTATTGCAATATAGCCACGACAGCAACGCCAGCAGTTATGGATTAGAAGCGGCTGACAAGCTTAATCTTGACGCCAACAGTGTGTTTAAAACACTCGTGGTGGCAAATGACAACAACAAGCTAGCGGTGGCACTAGTGCCGGTAAATACCAAACTAAGTGAAAAGAAACTCGCTAAAGCATTAAAGGTAAAAAAAACCGCCATGGCTAGCGCCGATGCGGTTATTGCGGCCACAGGGTATATTCTAGGTGGGGTTAGCCCCATAGGGCAGAAAAAACGTTTGCCCATGGTGATAGATGACAGTGCCAAGGCGTTAAATACCCTTTATGTTAGTGCAGGCAAACGGGGGCTAGAAGTAGCGCTATCACCGATAGATTTAGCCCAGATCACCGGAGCCAAGTTTGCCGCAATCGCCACCACCCAATCATAAACGGTTAATTCGACGTAGCCTGTGCTTGCCACTGAGTTTCCGCTTCTTTTAACGCAGCCTCACTGGGTGGTGTTTCACCAGAAAGTGTCTCTGCAATTTGACGTATTATGGCGTCACGCTTGGCAAGTAATGCTTCAGCGCGAGGGAACAAATCTTTCGCTTCCGGATACTTAGTTTTAAGCGATGCGATATCTTCTAAGGCATAATACCGTTGTTCAAACTCTTGGTTAAACAGCTGACGTTTCGCATTAAAAATAACATACTCGCGGGCGTGATTAGAGTGAAGGTAATCAATGTCTTGCTGCGACAGCGAGGCCGCCTTCCCTACTTCGACTGCTTGCGCTATCCAGCCATTAATAGCGGCGTAATCGTTATTTTCTACCGCTTGCTTTACACCGGCTTGTAAGTCAGAGGCGTGTAAAAGTTCCATCACCGTAATAAGCGGAACCTGCGCCGATTCATCTGCTTTGTTGTAAGCATGATTAGACAAAAAAACAAGCCAAGCCGCGGCGGCCAAAACTACAATAGAAAGCGCTACCAGTGCTTTTTTCACACTTCCCTCCATTTACTTATTAGGCGAAATAAAAATACAGATTCAAGGCGTCATCACTGAACGTGAAAAACCTAAATTGAGGAAACACAAAAAAGAGCGAGATCAGTCCCGCTCTTTTTTAGTCTTGTAACAACCAGCAGATTACTGGTCGACAGGCGAAGAGTTTTCTACACGACTCTTCAATTTTTGACCCGGGCGGAAAGTAACCACGCGGCGCGCTTTAATAGGAATGTCTTCACCGGTTTTAGGGTTCCGGCCCGGACGTTCGTTCTTATCGCGCAAGTCAAAATTGCCAAAACCTGACAGTTTTACTTGCTCACCAGCTTCTAGCGCGCCTTTAATCTCTTCGAAAAAAAGCTCGACGAGATCCTTTGCATCACGCTTGTTTATACCCAGTTTTTCGAATAGGTGTTCAGCCATCTCGGCTTTGGTCAATGCCATAGTTTACTCTCTTAACGCGGCCCCAAACTCAGATTCCAGACCTTTAACCACAATATCCACAGCCTGCTGAATTTCAGCATCTTCCAAGGTTTTTTCCGGATCTTGTAAATGAAGTGACAAAGCAAGACTCTTGTAACCAGGTTCAATTCCCTTGCCTTTGTACTCATCAAACAAGTTTAGGCCAACTAGTTGATTTACGCCAATTTTTTGTATGTAAGAAAGAACATTTCCTACACGCACTTCATCTTTGACCGTAATAGCAATATCACGGCGGTTAGATGGGAAGCGCGATACAGGTACCGCAGACGGCAACACTCGTGTTGTTATTGCATCTACTACTAGCTCAAACACAAACACTCGCCCGTTAACACCCAACATTTTTGAAAATTGTGGATGCACAGCACCAATATAGCCAACTTCTTCATCATTAAGCAAAACTTTTGCAGTCATTCCCGGATGCAACGCACTATGTGAAGCTGTTTCAAAGGTAAATTCACCGCTTTTACCCGTTAAAGACAGCAATGCTTCTACATCGGCTTTAGCATCAAAAAAGTCGACTGGGCTATCTTCCATATCCCAGTGCTCTTCGTTACGACGCCCTGCTACTACACCACCAATTACCTGCTGTTGCAATACTCCATTAGGTGTATCTGCTTGAGGTATAAAGCGTAATCCAGTTTCGAACAAACGTATACGGCTTTGCTGACGTTTTTGATTATACGCAGTAGCACCTAAAAGACCGGGCCACAAACTCACTCGCATTATCGACATATCGCTAGAAATTGGATGCGGTAACACTAACCCTTTCGATTCTGGGAAAAGCGCGTTTTGCACCTTGGGGTCGACAAACGAATAGGTAATGGCTTCATTGTAGCCGCGGCTTAGCAATAAAGACTTCAAATTATTGATATCAAGCTTAGCTTCTTGCGACGGCAACATGGCCAAGGTAGCTTTTGGCGCAACATTTGGAATGTTGTTGTATCCGTACACCCGCGCAATTTCTTCAATAAGATCTTCTTCAATGGCAATGTCAAAACGGTAACTCGGCGCAGTGGCTTCCCAACCTTCATTGGTTTCGGTTACCTGCAAACCTAAGCGAGTTAATATTTCTGACACCTTCCCATCGTCAATGCTAATGCCCAAAACACGGCTTAAACGTTCACGACGTAATACCACTTTTGCCTGTTGGGGAAGCTTGTCTTCTGCAACCGCTTCAACCACAGGGCCAGCGTTGCCACCACAAATATCAAGGATAAGTGCCGTAGCACGCTCCATGGCTTTCGCTTGTAATAGTGGGTCTACACCACGCTCATAGCGGTGAGAAGCATCAGTATGCAAACCGTACTGGCGAGCACGGCCCATAATGGCGTCGCGACTAAAGAACGCGCTTTCAAGTAAAATGTCTTGAGTGTCGGTAGTCACACCTGAGTGAAGCCCGCCAAAAATACCCGCCATGGCTAACGCTTTATTATCGTCGGCAATCACCAAGGTGTTGCTTTCCAATTTAGCTTCCGTTTCGTCGAGTAACGTAAGGGTTTCACCTTCGTTAGCCAAACGCACATTAATGTTGCCTTCAATGCTAGCCAGGTTAAACGCATGCATTGGCTGACCAAGTTCAAGAAGCACAAAGTTAGTCACATCCACAATAGGGTCGATACTGCGAATACCACAACGACGTAGCTTTTCAACAAGCCACAATGGCGACGCGGCGTTTACATTAACGCCTTTTACCACACGGCCTAAATAGCGTGGGCAGGCATCATCAGCGCTTAGCGTAATATTCAGCGTGTCATCAATCGTTGCGCTGACTGCTTCAACAACAGGCTCGCACACGTCTAGGTTGTTCAATACACCCACTTCACGGGCAAGACCACGAATACCTAAACAATCGGCACGGTTAGGAGTAAGGTCTACTTCAATGGTGTTGTCGTTCAGGCCAAGATATTCACGAATGTCCTCGCCTATTGGCGCATCAGCCGGTAATTCAATAATACCGTCGTGATCATCGCTGATACCTAGCTCAGAAAAACTACACAGCATGCCAAACGAAGGCTCGCCACGTAATTTCGCTTTTTTAATTTTAAAGTTGCCCGGTAACACGGCACCTACACAGGCTACCGCCACTTTAATACCCAAACGGCAATTAGGCGCGCCACAAACAATATCTAATAGCTCGTCGCCACCCACATTAATTTTTGTTACGCGAAGTTTGTCGGCGTTAGGGTGCTGGCCACATTCAACCACTTCACCCACCAACACACCTGAGAACTCACCCGCTACAGGCTCTACCCCATCCACTTCAAGGCCAGCCATGCTCAACTGTTCAGACAGCGCATGCGCCGACAGCGACGGGTTAACCCACTCACGTAACCAATTTTCACTGAATTTCATGTGTCTTCTCTGCCTTAGTTAAACTGCTTAAGGAAACGTAGGTCGTTCTCGAAGAACGCGCGCAAATCGTTAACGCCGTAGCGCAACATGGTTAAACGCTCTACGCCCATACCAAAGGCAAAGCCAGTGTATTCTTCGGGGTCTATACCCACCGACTTCAATACATTAGGATGAACCATGCCACAACCCAATACTTCAAGCCATTGTCCGTTCTTGCCCATCACATCCACTTCTGCTGAAGGTTCTGTAAATGGAAAATAAGACGGACGAAAACGCACTTCTAACGACTCTTCAAAGAAGTGATGTAAGAAGTCGTGCAGAATACCTTTAAGATCAGTAAAGCTTACGTTCTTATCTACCATTAACCCTTCCACTTGGTGGAACATTGGCGTGTGGGTTTGATCGTAATCGTTACGATAAACACGCCCAGGCGAGATAATACGTAAAGGCGGTTTTTCCGCTTCCATAGTACGAATTTGAACACCAGAGGTTTGCGTACGAAGCATCATGTCTGGGTTAAAATAAAAAGTGTCGTGATCGGCACGGGCTGGGTGATTGGCTGGAATATTCAGCGCATCAAAGTTATGAAAGCCATCCTCAATTTCAGGCCCTGTTTTCACGGCAAAGCCTAGCTCACCAAAGAACGACTCAATACGCGCAATGGTTCTGCTTACAGGGTGTAAATTACCTGGGTTTTCAACACGGCCAGGTAAAGTGACATCCACTGCTTCTTCAGACAACTTACGGTTTAACTCTTCGTTACGTAAAAAGTCACCTTTTGCCGAAATAGCCTGCTGAATAACCTGTTTAGCTTGGTTAATTTTTTGACCAGCAGCAGGACGTTCTTCGTTAGATAACTTTCCTAACCCTTTAAGTAAGTCGGTAAGTTTACCTTTCTTACCCATGAATTCGACCCTAACCTGGTCTAGAGTGGCTGCATCTTGTGCAGCGTCAATCTGGCTTTGTGCCTGATTGATAATAGCGTCAAGCTCCATGTTTTCCTCAATTGACATGATGACTGGATAACCACGGCGAAACGGCACACGGCCTTAAAAGCGCCTAAATATGTGGTTTGCCTGATATAAAGGCAGTAGTTTACACGAGAGTGCGGCGAAACCGCTACCCTATATGGCTGATATTGGCAGATTTTGTTGATTACAGGAAAACCTTTTGGCATTCTTTTTTTAGGCTATGGAAAGTAAAAAAACTAAAATCATGCCGAGATACTGTTCATGACACAGGTTTATGTGTATAAAATTAATAGTATCAGCCCACATAGGTACTATAACGAAATGAAGTTCAGGGAAGACATACAAGGTCTACGTGCGCTCGCCGTATTGAGTGGAAAGCAAAATCAAGCCGTTAGCCAAATCAGTCCAAGTGACTACAAGTCTGTAAAAATCAAAAAAGCTATGCCCTACAGTGCTCATGAGATAAATATTGAAGCAAAGGACATTTTCTTATAAATGCAATAAAAATATTACTTTAATCTGTTATTAAACGGGGAGTGGAATAGCAATTGTGGCTATTGCAGCCCAAATATTAATTAGCGCACCGATTTAAACAAGACTGTGTTTGGTCAACTTAAGGGCCCTACCCTATTTAAAGCCTCGCCTTACTTAGGGCTATTTCGGAAAAAGAGTTATCCATTAATGTCGACATTAAATTTATAAGACCAATAGAACTTTAGTTACTAAAGATAGGAAATCGATTATGGTGATAGCTTGAGTAAATTAAAAAAAGCAACTTCTTGGACGACTTTATCCACATTAACTGGCCTAGTATTAAGCATGATCCAATTGGCTTACTTAGTTAGAGTTATCCCATCCGAGTCGTTTGGTCAATTTGCTATATTGAATTTAATTTTAGAGGTGTTCGCGGCCTTTTCATTGGGGGGAATATCAAACTTCCTCATTTACAAAGGGTCGAATGATAGACGCACGGTCAACACACTGTTTTTTTGTGCTCTGTTCATTGGAATAGTGTTTACAACGTTGTTGTTTTTATTATCACCACATATAGCTAATTTGTTTAACATATTAGAAATTACTTATGAGTTGAAAATATCCACTAGCATATTACTGATTACTGCGTTAGCCTCCCAAATTCAAGCTATAGCTTTGAAAGACTTTCGCCACAAAGAACTCGCTATAATCGAAATCTCGTCTAGGGCGTTTTCATTTATTTTTGCAATCTACTACGCTGAACTAGGGCTTTTGTGTTTAGTTGGCAGTGTTATTCTATATAATTTACTCAGGCTAATTTTTTCATTCATTCAGTTTCGTGCTTTACTGAAATTTTCATTTCATTTTGACGGGTCAGTCGCAAAAGAAGCACTTAATTACGGAGTTTTTGATTTTGGTGCGCAATCAATAAACATATTAAGAAAACATGTTGATGTTGCCATACTAGCGCTTACGTTATCAACTAGCGACTTGGGGATTTATCACGTACTTAGGCAGTTGGCAGCTAAACCGGCACAAGCTATCCAGCCAATTATTAGTAAAGTTTGCCTCCCAGCATTTGCTAAGTTTAAGGAGTCAAAAGATACCTTACATAAACTGTTTAAGGATTTTTACGCTATCCAAGCTTTTATATTAAGCTTTATTTATACTCCCCTAATAATTAACTCAGATACTGTAATCACTTTATTATTCGGCAGTGCCTACAGTGAATATTCTTTTGTATTCTCCTTCTTGAGTTTATTTTGGTTTATTAGAATTACTAACTCATCATTAATAGGGCCTCTTGTTCAATCATTGGGTATAACTAAGAGAAATTTCCTTTGGAACCTTTACATGTTGCTTCCAAACAGCGCTGTCATTTTTATATCAAGTAAATTCAGCATATTATCATTAGTTATTGCGCTTTCAGTATATCAAGCGCTACTTTTTCCGCTCATAAATCTATACTTTATAAGGTACGCAACCAACGTCACTTTTGCTCAGTCAGTTAAAATTCTGACATTTTCTTTTCTAATCTTTGCTCTCCCGTTATTAACCTTCGAGTATTTTACCAAAGAATATGTACCAAATTCGTTCTTTGCTCGCGAGATTTGTATCGCTATTATCTCATTCATTACATTATCGATAGCTTACAAAGCATCCGATGTAAGAAAAAGGTTGAACAGACTTAAAGAAATTTAAAAGCTTAACTCTAATATTTACAAGGATAAAAAATATGAAAATTTTGGTAGTAGGGAATCATACCTGCGGAAACCGTGGGGATGGGGCTATTATAAGAGGCTTAGTGCAAGAATTAGAATCTAAGGTTCTAAACTTAGAACTAACACTAATGTCTAGATTTCCAAATAGCTCAGAAATGCTAATTGGGCGAGAGTTTAAAAATGATTGGATTTATAACTCAAACTACAAGGCTGACTCAATATTAAGCAAAATAAAAAGGAAGGTTAGAGCGAAAATTTTATTAGAAATTTTGAAAAAAAGTATAGATTCTAAAAAAGCCGTAAAAAAACTCCCGATAGATTATCAGAATTATATAAAAGAACTATCTAGATATGATTTGATAATACAAGTTGGCGGTTCCTTTTTTGTCGACCTGTACGGCGTTGGGCAGTTTAAACACGCGATCTGTGCGTTAGCATCTGGAACACCTATCGCATTCTTAGGGCATTCCGTAGGCCCATTCCAGGATAAAGAATTCAATTCTATCGCCAAAAAAGTATTTAATAGTACAAAACTATTCGGGTTAAGAGAATCCGTAAGCAAAACAATGGTTGAAGAGTCCTTCGGACTGCCCGAAAATTATGTTGAAGGCGCTGATACTGCATGGCTTGTAAGACCAATAGAAGCCAAAATTGAAAACAAGGCACTTTTAGATTTTGTTAATTCAAACATGACAATAGCCATTACGTTGAGAGTTTTAGCACCATTTGATAAACGCCTTGGAGTAAGCCAGCACCAATATGAAGAAGCATTTGCGAAACTCTGTAACAGGTACATAGAGCAAGGTTACAATATAATAGCTTGCTCTACTTGCACCGGCATAGATGGCTATACTAAAGATGATAGAATAGTGGCGTATCGTGTCGGGAAATTAATCATTGATAAAACTAAGTACAAAGTCGTTATGGATGAACTTAACGATGTGGAGCTAGGAACGCTGCTCTCTTATTGTGAACTCACTATCGGTACTAGGTTGCACAGCGCGATTATATCAATGAACTTTGGAACTCCAGCATTTGCTATAAATTACGAGCACAAGTCTAAGGGAATAATGAAGCAATTAGGGCTGCCCGAACTAGGAATTGATGTATCAGAATTAATGGATGGTAAGCTTTTCGATAAATCAAATAAAGTGCTTACAATGCTAGATAAATTTGAAAGTAAAATGAATTTAGCTGTGCAGAAAGAAAGAGAAAGAGCTTCAACTATGATCACCTTGTCTCTAACAGAATAAAATGTCGAAAAAGTTTACACGTACAAAAAAGCAATCACACAAGTTACTGAAAAAGTTACCTTTATTTTTTGGCACAGCTTTTGCTTTGAATTTATAGTAGTTTATATAATTTTATCTAAGGCGTACTTATGAAACTTTTCTTAAAAACAGTGTTAGGGGCGTTATTGATATCTGCAACTGCGATAGCAAATGCAGCCTTCATCAATTTCGACTCATACAACATTACAGGCTATGCCTCTCAAGACAAAGCTGGTAGCGCTTACACCGAAGACAGTGGCTACACTTTAACTCTCGAAGGAAACCAATGGGTTGATATCGACTTTATTTCTACAATAGCTTCTGACACAGTTATCAGTTTCACATTTATTGCTACAGGATTAAATGCAGAACTTTACGGTATTGCTTTTGATAACGATGATTCATACAACTTCGCTGCGATGAATGAATTTATATTCGTAGGTGGCAGTCAAACTGGAGATATCACGAGCGCTAATACAGTCGATTCCTACGCTAGTGGTGATGGCGCAGTTACGTATAACATAACTGTGGGCGATCTGTTTACCGGTACGTTTGACCGAATCGTATTTATTCTTGATAACGATGATAATGAAGCCGGCTCTATTGCATCATTTAGTAATATAGAGTTCTGTACAACATCAAGTCCGTGTTCTACCTCTGTTGTAGACGTGAACGCGCCATCTAATTTAGCTGTTGTGGGTATACTTTTTATACTCGCGGCATTTGTTAGACGTCGTATATCTAGCTAAGCATGTTGCGTGTAATAGAGTAGGTAAAGCCTACTCTATTATTCTTCATACTATATTTAAAATAGCTTTATTCCAAGTTACGGTATATTGAGTATCGCCATAGTTTCTTAGTATGACATTCATTGAATAAGCATCAATAGGTATTTTTTCAACAAAATTGAAATCCCCTTCTATTGACTCCTCAGTGGTAATTAAAAGCTTTTTCACGAAGTTATCTTTCAATTTTTTGCCATTAATATTACTGAAGGTTATAACCGTTTCCAAGACTCCTTGTGGATTCAATTCTTTTATATCTTCTATTTTGTATCTGATACTTCCCAGCAGCATTGTGCTTTGAAAACACACCCTTTTTTGTTGCAATTCCTGATCAATATTCGCTTTATTTACTATACTTATTCCTTCATACCTATTCATTTCAACAAAATGTGAACCTACACTTTGTTCAGAGCTAACATAAACCCAGGAACCGGCAGATTTACCTAATACATTGTCGAAATTTATGTTTGTTGTACTCCTACCAACCAAATTCCTCGCGATAGGAATTGGGCTATTTGTATAAAATAGGGAGTTAATATGCGCGCCCCCTTCAAGATAAACTCGGCCACCACCACCAACCAGTTCTAAGTAGCCATCGCTTTCATATTCAATGCCATCATCTTGATACGCGGCTAAATCGGGGCGATAATTGGGCGCCGCGTTATAGCTAGGGCTTATAAATACTAACCCGCCAGCGTAAGGGTGCTTATTTTGGCTGGAGCCCGCTTTGCAGTAGAACAAGGTGCTGTAAATTGGCGTGTCTCTAATCACTATTTGGGGCTTATCCAACACACAATAGGCATGTGAACCTATAACCTCTAAAAAACGCTTATTTTTGGCGGTAGATTGAGGGTTTTCAAAATGCGGGCAGTTCATCTTCACTACAGCATCACCATTAATAACAACACGCATGTTATTGAATGAACTTCCATAAATGATGAACTCACCTGTGTTAAAATTAACCTTACCTAGTTCATTATCTGCCACTCTTCGATGGTTATCGGCTATAAAGCAATTTGTTAGCTTTATACTTTCACCAAAATCAATGCCATTAAAATAAAAAGGGGTCTGCCAAGAGCCCCCCATAGTATTAACTTGCCGCAGCTCACAAGCCCACACCCCTGGGTAAAAGCTAACAACGTCATCAAAGTCGAAAACCGATACACGTGCTATGGTGAACTTACTGGTAACCACTGCGCCATTCATAGAACGAAGCGATTCTGAATGCCCAATACATAAGCCTATACCTGCTAAAATATTGTTGTAACTACCAATATTGAAACCTTCTAATGGATGGTAGTTTGAGTTATTGACCAGAGACGCGTAATGATGGCCATACTTAAATCGGCCTAATATTTTAATAGCATAACCTGCCCTAGGGTCGCCTTTCCATTTCAGCGTACAGGTTCCGCTGCAATACCAGCCGCCCGATTCTACATAGATATCAAAGGATGTATTGCTTGAAAACTCGTAAATAACATTTGCATCAAAAACCAGTCTGTTACGGGAACTTGCTGCCATGCAATATTTGTTGGCGAGCTGGACATATTCCGATTGGCTTAAATCACCGTCATTAAAATCTTCCACAAAAACATCACCAAGCGCCTGTAAATAAAGGCCATCATTTAGGGGTAATGGTGTCTGTTCAGTGGTTACCATCCATTTAGTTTGTTTGGTATATAAAAAGTCACCCGCTTGATGTCTTCGAAAATTGAGTATGTCTGTAACATTTTGGAAGTTAACTAGATTAAACGCTCGCAGTAATGTTTGAGCTAGTTTATCTATACTTTCTATTTTAGGTTGTACAAGCGCTTTGAGATCGATCATAAGAAGTCTCCCATGCTGTTTACGGTACTAATGTAAGAATAAATTAGGGTAACTTCGTACTTATATACTCCCACATTACACGAGAGCCATACTGAGACAAATGCCCTTCATCGAAAAAAATATTTTTATCATCAATTACCGTATTACAAAGATTTTGCTTGTTACAAACTGCATCAAACGGGTTGATGAAATAGACATTCGAGTAGTTTGACGAAAGCTGATTTATTAAGTTATTAATTTCAAGCCGCTCAGGTGAAAATTCACTAGATACACGTTCACAATCAGTATTTACAATTTTTCTCATACAACTAACGACAGAATGCGTAGGCGCCGGTACGAATCCAACTATATATAACTTCCTGTCCCCTACTAAAGCTATTAGTTTCTCAATTTGATGCTTCAACACAGTCATGTAGCTAACGTTAGTTAGATCAAAGCTGCATTCATTCGATATGCAAACCAACCCACTCTTTTGATGCCAATGCTGAGCCAATATGACGTCTATATCTTCGTAATCATAAATTTTCTTGTAGTTATTTTTACACTGTTTCTCCCACTTTTCGTCCATCCAAACTGCGTATGGTTTTGTTGTGTAGTCGGGGAAATTCAAACACGATGATACCCACGATAGTAAGAAATGCCTGTCATCAACCGTAGACATTCCATATGCATAGTGAGCGGCATTACTATCGCCTATCATTAAATACCTAGGTTTTTTCTCTGCATTTTTGTTTATATGGACAATTTTGCCTTTTTCAGGGTATCTCTGATTACCTTTATCCAAGTAATGTAACCCCATAACATAGGGTGTCACTTTCTCTGGATACACTTCCGAAAATTGCTTAGATGCTAAGAAAATAATCACAATAAAAGAACAAAATGCCACTACAGCGAAAGGAGCGGTTAGTTTATTTGGCAGCCTAAATATTGAATATGAAAATATATTTCTAATCTCTACAATAG
>ERZ724563.13-NODE-13-length-104762-cov-4.847365_pt1 | contig 104762 bp, 113 predicted proteins | sample MGYA00375857_ERZ724563 | MGnify/ENA primary metagenome ERZ724563 (study PRJEB28725, sample SAMN03264850) | marine sediment metagenome | biome: marine pelagic biome; feature: marine oligotrophic desert; material: marine snow | place: Pacific Ocean:North Pacific...
AGATGGGATACTGCTTACTTCCGCTGAGGCGCGAGGACAGGTGTTATCCAAGATGGGTTAAGCCAAAACCCAAGAAATATCCTCTCAAAAAGAAAAAATGCCAGTCAGCTTAACTGACTGGCATTACACGTTAAACGTGACCTTTTTAGTTAAGTGACGCTTTTAGCTACGCGGCTTTTCCACTGCGTTTTTTCACTTCGCTTTGTGAGTTCACTTTTGCAATAAGCTCTTCGTGATCAAAGTCATCAACATTGATGGTACGCAAACGGCCTGCTTCTGTTTTACGCAGTAAGTTCGCCTCATCTTCATTGATCAACGCTTCCGATAGCGCTTCATCAGCCAGTACATCTAAGCGAGTAAAGGGCAACTTAGCCTTCTTGTGTTTACAGATTCGCTCGAAAATAGGCTCAGCTGCAAGCACGTCATCCAAGGTTTGCTCTAAATCACCAAACAAGTTGCCTTCTTCACGGGTGAGGTACTGTCCGTATCCTAAGCGACTACGTGCAGTGCACGGTGTTTGTAACATTTGCGCAATCGCGTGTTCAGTTTTGTCTGAAGGTTTACCAACTCGACGACCGAAAGGCATCACTAGTGCACGCATAACGCCAGCGATAACTCTGTTCGGGAAGTTCGCTAGAAAATCATCAATTGCAGTTTCAATGTCGTGCAAGGTGTCTTGCATTGCCCAATGAAGCAAAGGTAAATCTTCTTTCAAACGGCCATCTTCATCGAACCGCTTAAGGGTTGTACTGCCAAGGTACAAGCCACTTAAAATATCTCCAAGGCGGGCAGATAAACGTTCACGACGTTTTAAATCGCCACCCAGCACGCCCATAGAAACATCGGTAAGTAGCGCTAGGTTAGCACTGTAACCTTGCAGTAACTTGTAATAGCGTGCGGTTTCGTCGGCGAATGGCGCGCCACTAAATGCACCATTTGTTAGAGAGAACCACACACTACGCACAGTATTAGCAATGGCAAAGCCAATATGCCCAAATACCGCCTTATCAAATGCACTTAGCGCTTCTTTCTTGTCGTCGATAGACGCAGCTTGAATCTCTTGAAGTACATAAGGGTGACAACGCATTGCGCCTTGACCGAAAATCATCATATTTCGGGTAAGGATATTCGCACCTTCTACTGTGATTGACACGGGCACACCTTGATAACCGCGACCAAGGTAGTTGTTTGGCCCAAGCATGACGCCTTTACCACCATGAACGTCCATCGAGTCATTTACGACCTGACGCATTTTCTCGGTAAGATGGTATTTACAAATGGCAGAAATGACCGAAGGCTTCTCACCTAAATCCACACCAACGGTAGAGAATCGGGTCACCCCATCCATTAAATAAGCGTTGCCGCCAATACGGGCAAGCATTTCTTCTACACCTTCCATATGGCCGACAGGCATACGGAATTGGCGGCGAATTCGTGCATAAGCACCGGTTGCCAATGAAATCGCCTTAGCACCACCCGCTGCAGATGAAGGGAGAGTGATACAACGACCCACCGATAAACATTCTACCAGCATACGCCAGCCTTTACCGGCCATTGAGGGGCCACCAATAATGTAATCGATTGGAACAAAAATATCGTCACCGCGAATAGGCCCGTTTTGGAACGGCGTGTTAAGCGGGAAGTGGCGACGGCCAATTTCTAGCCCCTTGGTATCACGAGGAATAAGGGCGCAGGTAATGCCTGGCTCTTTATTGCTTCCTAGTAACCCTTCTGGATCTTGAAGTTTAAATGCTAAACCAATTACTGTCGCAACAGGCGCAAGCGTAATATAACGCTTATTGAAGGTTAGGCGCATACCCAACACTTCTTCACCGTTCCATTCGCCCTTACACACAATACCCACATCTGGGATTGCCCCTGCATCAGAACCCGCTTCAGGGCCCGTGAGTGCAAAACAAGGGATTTCTTCGCCGCCCGCTAGGCGCGGTAAATAATGATCTTGCTGTTCTTTGGTGCCATAGTGTTGCAGCAGTTCACCAGGGCCAAGAGAGTTAGGAACGCCTACCGTACTTGAAAGCACGGCGCTCACGCCAGCTAACTTCTGTAATACGCGAGATTGTGCGTAAGCTGAAAATTCTAAGCCGCCATACTTTTTCTTGATGATCATGGCGAAGAATTTGTGCTCTTTCAAAAAGTCCCAAATTTCAGGAGGTAGGTCGGCGTCTTTGTGATTAATTTGCCATTCGTCCACCATTGAACAAACTTTATCGACGGGGCCGTCTAAGAAGGCTTGCTCTTCAGCAGAAAGACGGCCTTTTGGAATTCGGTGTAGCTTGTCCCAGTCAGGCTTACCACTGAAAATATCACCGTCCCACCACACGGTGCCGGCGTCGATGGCTTCTTGTTCAGTGCTCGACATTTCAGGCATCACTTTTTTATAGAACGCCAAAAGCTTCTTAGTGATGTAAGACTGTCGAATGTTCGAAAGGGTAAAAGGCAGTGTTAATGCTAAATAAACTACCCATCCAAACAGGCCGATATCGCCAAAGAGGGTACCTAAAATCATCACACCCGCACCCATGGCGACTGCTGTTACCAAACTGGTGCGTTGATAGCTGGCAATTGCCAGTGCTAAAACGACCAGTAAAAACCATATAAAATCTGCCATACTTCACTCCTGAAAAGGCGTTAAACGTTAGACTGAATTCTCTCAGAAAACCGCAAAAATCTATGAAGAACTTTGCAATAATTTGAGGTCTGACCAGCATTAGGTAAACGTATTATTTAATTGCCCAAAGATCAAGATTTTTACATGATTTTTGCATTAATTTGGGTGATAGTTGATATAGGACTAACCCTTATGGTTAGTGGGGTGGAAGATAAATGAGGAATAAAAAGGGGGCTCAATATAATCGCCCCCTGTTGTTTCGTTAAGATGACCGCTTTTTCTTAATCGAGGGTATCGAAAGACTTCAGTTTTATGTCGCCTTGTTCTTCGCCATCTTTGAACTGTTGTAAACGCACCAACGCAAAATCGAGGGTCGGCGCAAACCAGGCAAATGTTTCTCGCTTATTTGAGTCACGAATAAGCTTCACTTTAACAGCATCGAGTTGGCCAAAAGGTAAGTCCAGTGGCTCACGCTTAATGACTTCAACGCCGTAAGATCTTAATTCACCACGGTAATTAATAAAACTATAGTCAAATTGGGTTTCACCATTGGCTAATTTATTGGCTAAATCGATACGGTAAATTTGATTGTCGAATTCGCCATTATAGTCAAATGTATCGCCTTTTTTGACTTTGATTTTACCTTCTTGGTCTTTATTAAAGGTCACATCCAACGATTTGTCTGGCCCTGTGCCAGTGCGTGTATAGTGATACTCTATCGGCACTAACGCACCTTCATCAATTTTGAAGATAGAGTGCTCATGACGTTTATCGGAGAGAAAAAACTTAGAGACCTTTGAAGAATAGGTGAGGGAATATTGACCGTTACTTAGCGACTCTAACTTTAGTGTTGCCTCGCCAACGTCGTCACCCCACTTATAGGCTGTGTATACAGCCTCGTACGGGGTTAAATGGCTAATGGCTTGCTCTGGAGAGCTGCTACTTGCGGTTGCTGCTGAGGCAACTATCCATGCGAGTGCAGCCACTACACCCCGTTTACTCGCTTGCATAACCCGATTCTGGTAATTCTTGTTCATCTAGGATCGCCTTATTGTTAAGCATTTTAAGTCGCCCTGCACTGAACCATGAAAGTACCAGTGGGTAAATGCGACGTTCCTGTTCTTGAACACGCTCAGCCAAATCATCCGCGGTGTCATCTTCAAACACAGGAACACGGCTTTGAATGATTACTGGGCCACCATCAAGCTCAGGCGTAACAAAGTGTACACTAACGCCGTGTTCTTTGTCGCCGTTATCTATGGCACGCTGATGGGTGTTCAACCCTTTGTATTTAGGCAACAAAGACGGATGAATGTTCAGTAATTTTCCAGCAAAAGCGTCAACAAACTCCGGGGTAAGGATACGCATAAACCCAGCAAGCACGATAGCATCGGCTTGCAAGGATTCAATGGCTCGTTGAAGTTCTACATCGTAGGCCGCCCTATCAGCATATTCGGTGTGATCTAAGCAAAGCGTTTTAATGCCAGCATTTTCAGCTCGCGTTAACCCATAGGCGTTGGGGCGATTACTGATAACCCCAACAATCTCTGCGTTTAGCCTACCGGCATCTACGGCATCAATCATGGCCTGCAAGTTACTTCCGTTACCGGAAATCAGCACACACAGTTTGGCTTTCGTTGTACTCACGAATTAATCTCTACCTGTTGTTCACCGTCTTTCGCTTCGATGTGGCCGATGAGCCATGCATTTTCACCGTGGGCTTTCAGTATTGCTAGCGCTTGCTCTACAACGTTTTCGTCCACCACGATAACTAAACCAACACCGCAGTTAAATGTACGGTACATTTCGTGTTGCGTAACGTTGCCCTTTTCTTGTAACCAATTGAAGATTGATGGCCACTGCCAGCTAGATTCGTCAATCACCACTTTCGCATCATCAGGAAGTACACGTGGAATGTTTTCCCAGAAACCGCCGCCCGTAATATGTGAAATCGCACTGACATCAACCTCTTCTAGCAGGGCTAAAACAGATTTTACGTAAATACGGGTAGGGGCTAGCAAGTGCTCAATAAGAGGTTGCCCTTCAAGCGCTTCATTTACATCAGCTTCACTAACTTCTAAGATTTTACGGATAAGTGAGTAGCCATTGGAATGGGGACCGGAAGATCCTAAGGCGATAAGCTTTTGTCCAGGTTTGACTTTACTGCCATCAATCACATTATCTGCTTCAACAACGCCCACACAGAAGCCCGCAATATCATAGTCACCATCGTGGTACATGCCTGGCATTTCAGCAGTTTCACCGCCAATCAGTGCGCAGCCTGCTTGTTCACAGCCTTCGCCAATGCCAGTAACCACCGATGCTGCTACGTCAACGTCGAGTTTACCTGTCGCGTAGTAATCGAGAAAGAATAATGGCTCTGCACCTTGTACAATAAGGTCGTTAACACACATCGCCACTAAGTCTATACCTACACCATCGTGACGGTTTGCATCCATCGCTACCCGTAATTTGGTGCCTACACCGTCAGTACCAGAGACAAGCAGTGGTTTCTTGTATTTCGTCGGCAATTCGCAAAGTGCGCCAAAGCCTCCCAAGTTTCCCTTAACTTCAGGTCGGTGTGTTTTTTTCGTCACCGACTTTATGCGTTCGACAAGTTGATTTCCTGCATCAATATCAACACCAGCATCTTTATAACTTAGAGAGGTTTTATTTTCGCTCACGTGTGAACCCTAGAACAAAGAGGTAGAAAAACGCGGATTCTACCAGCAAGTGACCACAAGTCCAATTTTCAAACGGGGATATCTGGCATATTTCTCAAATTTAAAGTTGAAGGGCTAAAAATGATCGCAGGCGGGTTTTCAACGGGGTATGTGGTGCGCCTTTATTTTTTGTCTCATTAGTGCGTTGTACGGGGTGGAGTGAGTATTTCATGGATATATTCCACCATCGTGGCACGTAATGCATAAATTAATGATGAAAAAAGTCATCAGATGAAAGAGAATAGCCGTATATCTGTGAGACCTTATGAACGTAATTGGAGTAATAAAGCAATTGATTTCTCTTAGAAAAGGAAGCGTGCGTGGCTGCTTAGGTTTTTGGGCAACGTCTATCGTACTGTCTTCGTTGGTGTCTGGTCATGTTGAAGCTACACAGGTTATACAAACCAATATTGCCGCGATTGCGGTGGACGACCAAAGTCAGCGTTCACAGGATAGCGCGCTAAAATCGGCGTTTAAGCAGGTAATGATAAAAATTACGGGCAATAAAGATGCGCTGCAAAACCCAGGTGTAAAAGCCGCCTTACGCACGCCACAAGCCTACCTTCGTTCTTATCGGTTTGACTTTCAAGAGGGGGAGACCCTTTATGTGGCTGAATTCGATAAAATAAAGCTGAACGAGTTGTTGCAGCGAGAAGGGTTGCCGCTTTGGGGGGAACGCCGTCCAGAAACGTTATTATGGATGGCCACAGAAGACAGTGAGTCTGGAGAAAGACAGCTGTTAGATGAAACTACCCCTAGCGTGATGCGAGAACACTTAAGTGCCAAGGCGAAAGAAAGAGGGCTGCCGTTAAGTTTCCCTTTAATGGATTTAACCGACAGAACCACCATTTCTATCTATGATGTATGGGGGCGTTTTGTACAGTCGCTCACTCAGGCGTCTCATCGTTACAGTGTGGATAATGTCATTGGCGCAAGAGTGTATAAAAATGAGCCGGGCACTGTAAGTGAAGTGCCAGGAGAGACTGCACGTTTGGAACAGCTGCAATTAGACGCTACGCGGGGTGATTCTCAGGATTTAGCCACAGCAGATCTGAATGACAACCCTGTTGCTCACGAGAGTGATTATACTGCTGAATCGGCAGAGCAGCCTTATAACACCAATGCGATGTCAGAGGCGGGCGATGATGATTCAGTAGAAGGTGTTACAAATGTGTCTATGCCACCCTTTACCATGGATGAATTTACCACCTATGCCCAGCGCGCAGAGCAGGGTGACTACGCGTTAGATTGGGTATTTGTGGGCGGTGGTAAAGTGAGTTACGGCAGCATATTTGCAGACGATCCGGCGACTTTAGCATCGCTTCTTGTCGATGCGTATTCCAACTACCTGTCGGCGCAATATGCCATTATCCCAGGGGCCAGCGATGCTGAAAAAGTGACGATTACTGTATCCATAGCCAATGTGAACTCGGTCACCAGTTACGCGAACGCTACCGCCTATTTAAATAGCTTGAGCGTGGTAGACAGTGCTGCACTTATTCAACAAGAAGGTTCAGTGGCTACCTATACCATTACGTTGCTGGGTAGCGCGCAAGATTTGATTAACACCGTTCGGCTAGAAAACAAACTTCGTCCAGTCACAGATGTCTACGGGCAGGTTGTCGAAAGCTACACCTTTTATTGGGGTAATTAATCATAGACACCTTTACGTCGCAACTGCCATTACCTGTAACCCTACCTACCGATGAAACCTTTGAAAGTATCATCGACAAAGGGAATCAAGAGGTGGTTACATTGCTAAAAGACGTTGCGACTGGCATGCCACAGTGGCGAGACGACCGGCGGCTGGTGAGTCTTGCCTCTCTTCATTTGCCACTGGTTACCCTACAGGGTGGCAGTGGCGTGGGGAAAAGCCACTTGCTTTATGCGCTGTGTCATCAATTGGCCACGCAACAGGTAAACCATATATATCTCAATTTAAATCAACACGCCCAGTGGTCGCTCGATATCTTCGATGGTTTAGAAAATTTATCGCTTATCTGTTTAGACAATATACATGCTGTAGCAGGCATTACCGCGTGGGAAGAAGCACTATTCGACCTGTTTAATCGTGTTATTGAAAACCCGGGGGCGCTAGTGGTGGGCAGTAGTCAACTTGGGCCCAGTCACCCTAAGTTTGTTTTGCCCGATTTGCGATCCCGTTTAGCCTGGGGGGTGATTTATCACTTAAACACCCTTGATGATGACTCGCGTAAGGATGTTTTACGTTTAAGGGCGTCTCAACGAGGACTAAAGTTATCGGAACAGGCGCTTCAGTTTTTGCTTTATCATAGTGATAGAGATTTGCGCAGTTTGCTGGGCTTGCTTGAACGTTTAGATACACGTTCGCTGCAAGAACAAAAAAAGTTGTCGGTGGCTATGGTGAAACGCGAGTTAGGTTTACCTTAAATGGATAAATGTGAAAAAAACGGAAGTGAAGTAAATTGATGGCAGCAAACTTAACAACGCTCAGTTATGACCACGAACATCGGCTTTCACAAACTGGGTAAGCATGACAATATGGACAAAAACGATCGGTAGAAAAACTCGCAATTTGCGCCTTATTAAATTGTTAGCTGCCAAAATGTGAATCAAGCTTATCTAGAAGCTCTAAACCTTTCTTTTTGTCTCCAGTAGCAGCAATAGCCTTAAATCTTACCTCAGTATCAAATTCAGCTATCGCTTGTGTAGACAACTCTTCTATCAATTTGTTTAAGCTCAACTTTTTATGCGCCGCCAAAGCCTTCAATCGATTATGCTTATCGTCTGGTAAACGTACGGTTAAAGTGGACATATTAAACTCCTCTCAAATAATCTTCGGGCGCTAATACTTTCAAACCATCAAATTGTAATTCCGCATTTCGCAGGTCTTTTAGGTTATTCGTAATAATGCTCTCGGCATTTCCTGCTACTGCAAGTTCAATAAGAAAGTTATCGCCTTCATCTTTTAAATTTGGCCGCCACAAATAATGTATCTGTACCCATTCGCAAACACTAAAAAATGCTGCTAGCAACTCGCTCACTTCGTCCTCGGTAAGCGGGCACAACTCTTTGATCTTGTCTCGCTTACTTACTGCTTCGTATTCCAAAAATAAGGTCGTGCTAATGAGCGGTTTTAGCTGACCCAACAAGCATTGCCGTATCACTTCTCGGGCAGGGCCTGTTTTGCCAATCAGAGCACTAATAAGTACACTGGTGTCAATAACTACTTTATTCATACCCTGTATGCTAGCGTATATGCTATCACTTTTCAATTTTACAGTGGCAGCTAACAACCTAATCAACACACTCACTTCGTTCGCTGGGACGCATACACGCGGGGCGGCTTCGCCATTAAGCCTCACATGTCTGCGCCCGTTATTGAAAAGTTATGTTTACAGTCGGACAAGGAGTAATTTTGAAAATATATTTTGCTATTTTTGACAAAGTTGAAGAATTAGATTTAGTTGGCTCATGGGAACTTATTGGGCTTTTAGCTGAAATGAAACTTTGTGAGCCTCCTAAACTTATTTCGTTAAATTCTATGAATCCTTCGGGTGAGCATGGAATGCGATTTAATGCTGATATACATTTTACTGAAAATATTTTTCCTGATGTCTTAATTGTTCCTGGAGGTAGTGGCGCGAGGTTGGCGATGGAAGATCCTGATGTAATTCAATATTTAAAAGAAACTAGTAGTCAATCTCACAGTATTTTATCTATTTGCACTGGCATGTACTTAATGCAAAGAGCGGGACTTTTTGCTAACAAAAAAGCGACAACACATTGGGCGTTTCTTGATGAACTAAAACAAGATAACTCCGTTGAGGTTATCGAGGAGCGTTATATTAAAGACGGTAATATCTGGTCATCAGCAGGTGTTTCTGCAGGTATGGATATGACTTTAGCATTTGTCGCTGATTATTTTGATGAGGCTGTAGCGTCGGAAATACAGTTGAATGCTGAGTATTTTCCATCACCTAAAATTTATGGTGATGCAGCGGTTTCTAACTCTAAAGTATCAAAATATATAAAGAAGGCTGTAAAGTAATGTAAACATAACAATAGGCTATGGCGTCAAGTGTTGCACTTTGGCTCTGCGAATTCGGGTATGCAATTACAAGCCGGCACGACATTTACTATTGAACCTATGATCAATCAAGATAGCCATAAAACCAAATTGAAAAAAGACGGCTGGACTGTGGTTACCAGGGACAAAAGGTTATCTGCTCAATGGGAGCACACCATACTCGTCACTCAAAATGGTTATGAAGTGTTGACCCTCCGTCCTTTCGAAATACAATGAATTGAGCACATAAAACCCAACGGCAGTGTGAAGGCTCTTAAGACGTCTTGAGTTCAACTGGTGAATGCAACGCTATCCTTGTACAGGGGGAGCGTTAGCATGACACCAAGAAAACCCATCGATTATTCACATGTGCAATTATGGCACTCAGATTGACGTAGTACCCGATAACTAGTGTTTCAAAGCCTCTCTGAAAGCCGAGCTAACCACTGTTATATTCTCAATAATTTGTTGTTAGTATCACGGTATCGCCATCGCGAGGAATGATGTACCTGTCCTTAACGGCATGCTTTTCTAATAGTGCTGCGAGACTATGGTGGTCAATTCGACAATGATCTAAGGCGCCCATGTGATTGCAAATAATCTTTCCAGTGCTTAAGTTCGCTAATTCGATAATCTCGTTTTCGTCCAGTAGTAAAGGTGCGCCCAGGTCAAATTGCGCTTTGCCCGTTGGCGCAACGATGTAGTCAGGCTGGTTGTCCTGAATGAAATTGCGAATAGAGTGGGTTAGCACTGTATCGCCCATTAAATATACACTTGGCTCATTGGGCAATTGAATAAAATAACCTGTACCGTGCTCCATGAATGCTGTTAACCAACCTCGCGTATGAGTCGCTGGAATACGTTCAATAGTACCATCAAAAAAGGTGCTTTTCTGTTGCGCCAATACTCGAGTCAGGATTTGTTTTTTATCGAGAAATTTTTCGTCTCTTGGCGTACAAAATGTAGGGATTTGACGTTTGACTAACCAGCGGACGCCTGCTCTATCAAGGTGGTCAAAGTGACCTTTTTGACAGTGCGTTATAAGTGCGTAATCGATATTGTCTTTGTACTCAGTAAATACATCGGGTAGATCTACCAAGGGATTCCGTTTATTACTTTTGTAGTAACGCAGTTTAGGCAGTGAACCTTTTCTTGCTAACATTGGGTCGACAATTATTTTGCCGTGACTAAATTCAATCAAAATTGTGGCATTTCTAATCTGTGTAAATTTCATAAGATCTCCTTTTTCGACTATGCTAAGGTGTGGAGTAACACCATAGTCAATCCATACTTTATGAAAATTTCACAGCTTGAAAATAAGTCGGGTTTGTCGCGGGATACAATTCGTTATTACGAAGATATAGGGCTATTGCCCGCACCCCATCGAAGTGCCAATGGATATAGGCTCTACACTAATGATCACTTGGCTATCTTGCAGTTTATTGTGCAGGGAAAGGCAATTGGCTTTTCGTTGAAAGAGATTAAAAGTGGACTCGATCGCTATTTGAAGTTGGGGCATTTATGCCCTGAATTCAAGCAAGAGTTAGAAGCAAAGAAACACTTTTTTTGTCAACGTATAAAAGACGATAAAGCAGTAGTAACGTACATAGACAAAATGTTGAAAACGAGTTAAGACTTCATAGTCAAAAAACAACGCTTTTGTAACGTACTCTGGACGTTTACAGCATTAGTTATGTGGGCGAGAAACAAAAATGTGTAAAGACAGTACTTTCTTTGTGTTTCTAATATAGGTAGTAGAAAAGGATGATACATAAGTTATTCTGTTGGGTTTGCCTAATAATAACACTCTGTTGGTCGTCAATGAGTTTGGCAATAGTGATTGTGACTGATTCCAAAAATATGTTTGATGTTATTGCACACAATAAGCCTCCACAGAGTTTTCCCGAAGAAGTGTATAACAGGGTGCTCACACAATTATCCGTAGACAAATTGCTGTTTGCTCCCCATGAGCGCATAAGTACGCTAATGACTGAGGGTGAACCTATATGCACTCCGTTTCGGCTAAAGACAGAGGAGAGGGAAAAGGTATATGTTTTTAGTCGCCCCACGGATTTCTTTTTCAATCGACGACTTTATCAGCAAAAAAGTAGTGAGCCTATTAGTCAAAAATTTCTCGACAGCAATGGGAACGTTATCGATTTAGTGGAAATGTTGGTATCTTCAACAGAATACACTTTGCTTACGGGCGCTAACCATTCATACGGGGATTTCTTAGATGATATTATTGCGAAAATTCCCCCGAATAACCTGTACGTCAGACACGGTATCGACCCTTACTCTTCGATGATTGAAATGTTGTCGAAAGGCCGAGTAGCCTTTTATCTGACCTATCCCAGTATTATGAGAAGTAACCCTGAGGTAGAAAACTTACGCAGCTATGGAATTGCTGGTACGCCCAGGTATGAAGAAGGCCACCTAATGTGTAATGATTTAGAGGGGAGCCGTGCTTTTCTCAGAGCTTTTGATGATGTTCTAATGTCGCTTTATCAATCTGGTGAGTTTGTCAATCTCGCGCAAAACTATATGTCAGAAGATGAGTGGGTACAGCTCAAGCGCATTGTTGACAGTACCCTGTTAGAAGATTAATCCAACCTTTGGTAATAGCGACTACGACCCATCGCGTGGAGTTCACACTTTAGCTTAATCTAATTCATATTAATCGAGAAAGACGAATAACATTGTATACAGAGTTATTTTCAATGTTCTCCAAATAGAGGTTATGTTCAACGAGTGTTTCACACAGACGTTGAACGTGTATTCTCTGTATCAAGATGACTGTCATGTCTGATAAGGGCTTTTACTCCTTAACCTCCGACATCATTGTAAGGTTATTCGCCCAAGTTTGTGCCTTGTTGTTTCTGGCCTTCGAAATAGGCTTTCTCTTCTGCCATTTCAACTTTTAGCTTTTTAATACCTAGACCAAGTTCTCGTCCTCGCTTTCTGGCGAAAACGCTGCATCCTGCAAACATGCCTGTACACAGTAAAATTTCAATCACGGCGTACAAACGTTCGGCGGGCACAGCGTAGGCGACGGTACAGCCATGCATAAGATAATAAAGGACGACGAAATTTGCCCACGCATGGGTGTAAGGTTTGCCCTTAATAACACCGGGTAACGGCAATAAAATAGGCACTAAATACAGCAATACAATAAAAATAAGCGAGTAGGTTTGGGTGGTACTTAAGGCAAACTGCCAAACAGCAATCCATGCGACTAACAATAGGTGGCAAATTAGCGCAAGGTAACGGTAATTGCGGGTATCAGGCGCCATGGGTGTTCTCCGGTAAATGTTGGGTAAGCGACTTTGCAAGTTGCGCTAAGCGTTTGCCTTGAGCCAGACATAAGGTTTTTTCATCGTCGCTAAGTTGCGTATTGTTGTGCATGGCCACATGTGTAACACCATAGGGGGTGCCGCCCGACTGAGTATCATGTAAAGCCGGTTCGCTATAAGGCAGACCACACATTAGCATACCGTGATGCATTAACGGCAACATCATAGAGAGCAATGTGCTTTCTTGCCCGCCGTGCATCGAAGATGAAGACGTAAATACACATGCGGGTTTATTAATTAAGCTGCCTTTTAACCAATGGGAACTGGTGCCATCTAAGAAATACTTCATAGGGGCTGCCATATTGCCAAATCGAGTAGGGCTGCCAAGGGCTAATGCTGAACATTGCACCAACTCTTCGTCGGTAACCACAGGTGCTGCCAAGTTTGCATTGTCTTGGGCGTGGCCATCCCCTTCATTAAGTGGTTTAACGGTTCGTACCCAGGCTTCTGCCCCCGTGCTTATTACCCCCTGAGCAATAGCATCGGCCAATTTACGCGTACTGCCATGGCGGCTGTAATATAGTACAAGTACAGGTTTCATTAAATAATTTCCAATACAGACTCGGGCGGTCTCCCAATACGTGCCTGACTTTCTGTAATAACAATAGGTCGCTCCATCAACTTTGGTGTTGCTGCCATGGCAGCAAAAAGATCGTTATCGCTTAAGGCCGTATCAGCTAAATTTGCGTCTTTATTTTCCTGTTCCTTAGTACGCATCATTTGGCGAACAGACTCAAGATTAAGTTTTTTAAACACATCGTTGAGTTCGTCAACACCTAATGGCGTTTTTAAATATTCGATTACCTGAGGCGCAATGCCTTTTTCTTCAAGCAACGCTAAGGTTTGACGGCTTTTTGAGCATCGAGGGTTATGTAGAATGACAGTAGAAGACATGATGAAATACCTAAGATGATCTTAAGGGTAAAATAATGGCGCAGACTATTGCCGTTTTTACATCTTTTTTCAAGTTTTTGTCGCCTCCTATGCTAAATTTGACACCAATGATAATGTGTCTACGCTAGACCTAACGCTTTAGGCTAGCGCAACGCAGTATAGGGTAGGGCACCATGAAGTATGTAAAATTGATTGGCATTATTGGCCTAATGGCTTTTTCAGTCATTGCTGGTTTTGTGGGTTATCAGTATACCAAGGCAGACTTTGTTACCACCGATGGCACCACTTATCAGTGGCAAGAATTGGAAGGGAACTGGGTTATTATTAACTACTTTGCGCCTTGGTGTGTGCCTTGTTTACGTGAAATGCCTGAACTGCATGAGTTTGACCGCGCGCTGCCCGCAAACACAAAATTGTTTGCCATCAATTACGACGCCTTGTCTCACAGTGACTTAGTGGCCATGCTGGCGGCTCATAAGATTACCTTGAAAGTTATTGAGGCAAACGAAGATACCTTGTTACCTATGGCCAAACCCAATTACCTACCTGCCACCTTTATTATCGGCCCTGATGGCAGGGTAAGAGACACAATAATGGGAGAAGTCACGGCGTCGTCATTAGCCCAACGCTTATCCCAATTAAAGGCGCTCTAAGCGCTCTTCCTGATCTCTAAATTGCTTTATGCGGGCACGAATACGCTGTTTTTCAAGGTGATCCTCGCCGGCAAAGTTATATGCATATTGAAGTTCATCGACCGCGCGGGTGTAAGCGCCATATAAGGCGTAAACTTCGGCTTTACTTTGATGCATTTGAGAAAACTGCTTGGCTTTTTGGTAAGCCTCCGTCATTAGTTGATAAGCAATTTGGTAGTCTTTGTTCACTAACAGGAAGTCCCGTAGTAAATCTATCGCTTGCTCATACTGGCTGGCGCTGATCAGCGCATTGGCTTGATTTAATGCCAACACCTGATTGCGCGGGTTTAACGAAACATGAGGTTGCAGTAACTCAACCGCTTTCAGGGGTTCCCCTAACGCAATATAAATATCTGTGGCAGCGTCAAGATAAAACAGATTGCTAGGGTCTTGTGACAGTAGCTGATTAATGACAATTTCTTTTGCTTTCTCGTTTTCTTCCGCTCTCATGTAGGCCAATGCTAAGCCATATTGCGCAGCCACTTTCAGCTTATAAGCATTTTTTTCTAGTGCGGCGTTAAAATAGTCCACGGCGTAATCGGGTTCAAAAGAATAACGGGCCATAATTCGCGCTTTGGCTAACTCGAACTGTACACTGGGGCGTAAATAACGTGCTGGATAATCAGCGGCCCTGGCTCGCGCATCGGCGATACGGGTTTCGGTTAAGGGATGCGTTAACAGCCGAGCGGGCGGTTTAGATACCATGCGGTATTCTTCCGCCATGGTAGAGAAAAAACTGGCGGCAGCTGTCACATCGAAACCGGCTCTTGCAAGCATGCTAATACCAATTCGATCAGCCTCTTGTTCATTGGTACGGGTATAGTCTATTTGCAATTGAGCGGATGCCGCCGATCCCGCTTGCATGGCAGCAATACCCGCTTCAGGGTTGGCCATAGCAATGAGTACGCCACCAATTAGCGATGCAATGGCTAAGGGAGATGAGCGTTTTTGTGCCTGCATTTTACGTGCGATGTGACGCTGGGTAACGTGAGATATTTCGTGGGCTAACACAGAGGCCAATTCACTTTCGGTTTTCGCCCGACGCATTAAGCCGGTATGTACGCCAATGTGTCCACCAAAAAACGCAAACGCGTTAATTGCATCATTGTCTACCCAGAAAAATTCAAACGGAAACTTCGCATTTTCAGCATGGATGACTAAGCGGTTGCCCAGGTCTTGTAGATACTCGTCAAGAACGGGATCGGCGATAACGGGGCTCTGCCCGCGCATTTGACGCATAACAGCGTCGCCAACAATCATTTCTTTATCTAAAGAAATGGCGTCTGACGCCACAACACCAATTTCAGGTAGCGCATTCTTATTACTGTATGTCGCGTCCTGTGCCACAGCCGACAAACTTGCGGTAACGCACAGTGACAAGCAGAACAACCAGATTGAAAATGTTTTTTTCATGTATCCTTAGGCTATTAGGTAAGGGTTATTGATTTATTAGAGCACTAAAGTTGTCTTTCAGTTTCAATTAATTTTCATCAATTTTTCATTCTGCCGCAGACATGCGTGATATACCACCCTTAGGTGACAAAATCTGTTACAAATTGAACAACATAAAGCGACTTTTTTGCGCAAAAAATATGCTGATTTTTAAACTTTCTATATTGCTCCAATCACACCTGTTACACTATGATGCATGCCACTTTAGTTATTATTTCGAGCGTTATTTATGATTAATGTGTTTGGTAGATGGTACCGACGCAAATTTTCCGATCCTGATGCAGCCATGCTGCTTATCCTTATTTTGCTCACAACCACGGTATTGCTGTTGTGGGGTGAGCTTATTATGCCTGTCTTAGTGGCAGCCGTTATTGCTTATCTACTCGATTGGCCCGTGACCAAATTAGTCAAAATTGGGGTGGGGCGCGGGCTTGCCTGTGGCGCTGTGTTGTTGGGTTTTATAACGCTCACCATATTACTTTTAATTGGGCTTGTGCCTATTATTTCAAAGCAAAGCGTGAATCTTGTGCAAGAATCGCCGTTAATATGGCAAAAGGCACAAGATTGGATCTTAACGTTGCCTGAAAAATACCCAGACTACGTGCAGGTGTATCAAATACATCAGATGATGGAAGGGCTGAATGAAAAACTGGTAGAAGTAGGAGAAACGCTTATTTCTGTGTCCTTTAGCAATATTGCTAATGTAGCGGCATTGCTGGTTTACATTGTGCTTGTGCCCTTGATGATATTTTTTATGCTGAAAGATAAAATGTTTTTCCTAGAAAATATCTCTCGACTTCTGCCTAAAGAGCGACGACTCATTACCCAGGTTGGGCATGAAATGAATGCACAAATCGCCAACTATATTCGTGGCAAGGTGATTGAAATCGTTATTGTGGGCGCGGTGTCATGTATTACTTTTGTCTTAATGGACTTAAGATACGCCATTTTGTTAGGGGTATTGGTGGGGCTATCTGTACTGATTCCTTATATAGGTGCGGCAGTGGTGACGATACCTGTGGCCGTGGTTGCCATGTTCCAATGGGGTTTTACCCCTGAGTTTTGGTATCTCATGATAGCCTACGGCATTATTCAAGCCTTAGATGGCAACTTGCTGGTGCCATTGTTGTTCTCTGAGGCTGTCAGTTTGCATCCGCTTTACATCATTATCGCGGTGTTGGTATTTGGCGGCTTATGGGGCTTTTGGGGGGTATTCTTCGCCATTCCTTTAGCGACCCTAGTGAAAGCTGTTGTTACCGCATGGTCGAGTAATCCTCCTGTGATGCAAGATAGCGCAATGTAGGTGGTATGAGGCCACGACAAACGCCAGTTAATCAGCAATAAAAAAAGCCGCTTCAGTAGCGGCTTTTTTGTGCATATAGTCATTTTCCCACGTGCGCGTTTAGGTATTTAAATAATCCAAAATGACGGTGTGGTGTTCTTTGGTTTTAAACTTATTGAAAACCTGTTCAATGGTACCGTTTTCGTCAATCATGAAGCTGATACGATGAATACCATCATATTCTTTACCCATGAATTTTTTTAAGCCCCACACGCCAAATGCATCAGCCACAGCATGGTCTTCATCTGAAAGTAGGGTGAAGTTTAAGCTTTCTTTGTCTGCAAATTTCGGTAAGCGCTTAACGGGATCTGGGCTGATGCCGAGTATTTCAACATTTTTAGCGACCAATTCTTCTTTGCTGTCACGCAGCCCTTGGGCCTGAACCGTACATCCGGGCGTCATGGCTTTCGGGTAGAAGTATACCAGTACTTTTTTTCCCGCAAAGTCGCTAAGAGATACCGTTTCATCGTTTTGATTTTGTAATGAGAACTGAGGTGCTTTATCACCAGCTTGTAAGGTTTTCATTTGTATCCTTCTTGTGTTTATCGATGACTTTTCCGGTTACGTTTAATGTTTCGAAAAGGGCAGTTAATTCTGCCTCTAAAGCGTCGAAGTTTTCGTGAGCAGGCATGTTCACGACGAATTTACACTTCATCGACTCTTTTTGTGAACCGGTCTGTTTGTATGTTTTTTGCCTAAACGCGCTTATTGACGCGTTTCTATCAGCAAAGAATCCCGTAACGGATTTTATAAGCCCAGCGGTATCTTCGCCACTGAACTCAACATGAAAAAGATGTTCCAAATTTTGCTTGGCGTGATGGCTAGTACGCTTCATCATTGACAGCAGATCAAGGCGCTGACACACGGGGGGAATAAGGCACTCGGCTTTCGTAATAGCCGGTTGTGAGCCTTCTAAAATCATTGTAAGCGAAAATTCTTTACCGTAAATGGCTTGTCGACTGTCGAGAATGTTGCATTGTGCTTCAGAGACCGTCGAGGCTAACTCGCTTAATATACCCGTTTTATCCGTGCCTAATATTGTCACGATAAGTTGATGTTTAGACATGCAAGTTTACATCTGAGGGAACCATTGTGACGATGTTAGCATAGAGTTTTTTGCGAAGTTAGCGCCTTTTTGGGGTGAGAAGGGGATATATTGGTAAATTCTTACCATTTTGCCTGTCGTGCCGCTTGTGTTTAGGCACTGACATATTTACCATGTGCGCTCACATTTTGCGGAGAGATTATGTTTACTGGCAGTTACGTAGCACTCGTCACGCCGATGTTCCAAAACGGCGATATCGATTATAAGTCATTAGAAAAGTTAGTACGCTTTCATGTAGAGCAGGGTACGCATGGGATTGTATCGGTTGGCACCACAGGTGAATCGGCCACTCTACCCTTTGACGAACACGTTAACGTAGTAAAAGAGACCGTTGCCATGGCGTCAGGTGCTATACCTGTTATTGCTGGCAGTGGGGCAAACTCTACAGCTGAAGCAATTTTTCTTACTGAGCAGCTCGGTAAAGCGGGTATCGACGGATTCTTAAGCGTTGTACCTTATTACAACAAGCCGCAACAGGCCGGTATGGTGGCGCATTTCAATGCGATTGCCGATGCCAGCGAATTACCTATTTTGCTTTATAACGTGCCTGGTAGAACTGTTGCAGACATGTTGCCAGAAACCGTAAGTGAATTAGCCGGGCATAAAAATATTGTCGGCTTGAAAGACGCAACGGGCGATATTTCTCGATTAAAAGCAACGCAGGCACTCGTACCGAAAGATTTCGTTTTATTAAGTGGCGATGACGGCACCAGTAGTGATTTCATGTGTGAAGGTGGTCACGGTGTCATATCGGTTACAGCGAATGTGGTGCCAAAGGCAATTTCGCAAATGTGCGAAGCCGCATTGGCAAAAGATTTTGCTCAATGTAAAGCGATTGATAAAACCATTGAACTACTCCACAGCGCCCTATTTATCGAGCCTAACCCGGTTATGCCGAAGTGGGCATTGTACAAAATGGGCATGATGGAAAGTGCTGAAATGCGATTACCGATGGTTTTACCGGAACTTGCAAGCCAAAAACATATCGAAGAACTATTACAAAAATACGAATTGATTTCTGGTTAATAAGGAACACAGATGAAAAGAACGCTGGCTCTAGCAAGTTCACTGGCCGTGGTAGCACTTGCAGGTTGTTCAAGCCAAATAGATAGAAAAACCGCTTCTGGCAGTTATGAGTATTTAAAAACAGAAGAAACGAAAAAACTTTCCGTACCTTCTGATCTCGATACGCCTGCTTTTTCCCGAGAGTTCGCGCTGCCTGAAGTCAGTAAAGATGCAGACACCTCACTCGTGGGTAAAAACTTAATTGTTCAGTCGCCAGCGCTTGTTTTGCCTCTCGTGACAGGGTCACATGTTGAGGAAGGTCAACATACCGCCACTATTTGGTTCGACCAAGTAGATGACAGTCAACCGCTAGATCAAGCCATTTGGAACTCGTTACTTAGCTTTTTGGATCAGCAAGGTATTGGTGTTGATAGCTTCGATCCGGACAATAAAGTACTTATCACCGATTGGATGATTATTACCAAGGAGCTTGATAGCCCTTGGTATAGCTGGACCAGTACGGAAAGCCAAATTGGTCGACGTTTTGAATTTAACCTCGACGTTAAACCTCACGGTAGAAGTGCGGCCTTAAGTGTAGACTTAAAAGACTACATGGAAACCGTGGGTGACGACGTGAAGGACGAAATTACTAGCCTTCAAGAGCGTCGCGAAGAGGTTGATGTATTAAACCAAGTAGTGGGTCACTACGAATATCAAGTACAACTTGAAGAAACCCGCAGAATAGCGCGTATCCGTCAGGGCCTTGAAACTGAAATGGGCTTTAACGATGACGGTGATGCAGCCTATGTGGTGTCGTCACAATATGATGTGGTTTGGCCACGTACCTTGCTTGTTTTGCGTAAACTAGGCTTCGACGTAAAAGATTTAGATAAATCAACAGGGCTATTATTCGTTACCTACAATGGTGGTGATGGAAGCTGGTGGGATGGTTTATTTTCTAGTAATCAAGAATTGTTAGAAAAGGGTGACTATCGCTTGAAAGTAAAGGCTGCTGGCGAAAACCGCACTAGCATTACCTTTATGGACAATGAAAGTCAGCCTTTTGAAGCTAATCAGGTGTCCGACCTATACAGCACTTTTGCTGAGGTCATGTCAGAAGATAACCTTGATATTTAATTGAGACTGAGAATGGAAAAACGTGACGAGCTTTACCGTGGTAAGGCAAAAACGGTGTATTTTACCGATGATAGCGACAAACTTATTTTGCACTTTCGCAACGACACTTCGGCGTTCGATGGCGAAAAAATAGAACAGCTTGATCGCAAGGGTGAAGTCAACAACAAGTTTAATCATTTCATTATGACAAAACTTGAAGAGGCGGGCATTGCCACTCAGGTGGAATCACTGATTTCAGATACCGAGTCTCTGGTTAAGAAGCTCGATATGATTCCAGTTGAGTGCGTGGTAAGGAACCTGGCAGCGGGCTCTCTTGTTCGCCGCTTAGGTGTTGAAGAAGGCCAAGAGTTATCGCCACCTGTTTTTGAGTTTTTCTTGAAAAACGATGCTTTGCATGACCCCATGATCAATGATTACCACATTGCTTCTTTCGGTTGGGCTACTGAAGCGCAAATCGCTAGAATGAAAGCCATTACGTTTGAAGTAAACAATGTGCTAAAAGCATTATTCGCAGAAGGCGGAATGCTACTTGTTGACTATAAACTAGAGTTTGGCGTCGACAAAGACGGTAATATTGTACTTGGCGATGAGTTTACACCAGACGGTTGTCGTTTGTGGGACAAAGAAACGCGCAAGAAAATGGATAAAGATCGTTTCAGACAAGGTTTAGGATCTGTGGTAGAAACTTACATTGAAGTTGCTCAGCGTATAGGCTTGTCACTTTAATTAAGTCGCGACTTATTGAAATAAAAAAGGACCTTCTCAGGTCCTTTTCTTTTGCACAATCAAAAGTTGCCCAGTCAAACAGGGGCGCGAGGGAGTCATACAGGATGAGGGTTATTGATGAGTAAAACTTGGGCGTTAGTGGGCGTGTCTATGCTGGCGTTTGCCGCCAATTCTCTTTTTTGCCGTATGGCATTAGCGAATACGCATATCGATCCAGGCCTGTTTACTGTCATTCGCTTGTTTAGCGGAGCACTCTGTCTTTGCCTGTTGGTACTTTTTAATCAACCCAAAAGTGCTAGGAAGCGTGCCATTTTTAGCGTGATATTTGCAAACGCGAAGTTGGTAGGGGCTATAGCCTTATTTATTTATGCGGCTGGTTTTTCATATGCATACGTGAATATGTCTACAGGCACAGGCGCACTATTATTATTTGGGGCAGTGCAGCTCACTATGTTATGTGTTAGCTATTTTACTGGCGAGCGATTTTCTTTATTACAGTGGATTGGTTTCGGCCTTGCCTTAGCGGGGTTAATCGTCTTACTCCTGCCTTCTGCAAGCACGCCACCCTTGGTTTCCGCGGTGTTCATGGTAATGGCAGGCATGGCATGGGGTGTGTATTCTTTATTGGGCAAAAAAGCCGTCAACCCGTTACGCCTTACTGCGGGTAACTTTGCCGTAGCCACTATAATCTCTTTACCTTTACTGGCTATGCTTGCGTTTGAAGGAAATCTACAGTTTGATATAGGCGGGGTAATATATGCGTTGGCATCTGGAATTATCGCTTCTGGCTGCGGTTATGCTATATGGTACAAAGCGTTACCTTTAATTCGTTCCACCACAGCAGCCACTGTGCAATTAAGCGTCCCTGTTATTGCTACCCTTATGGGGTGGGTCTTTCTGGCTGAGGCTATTAATATGCAAATTATCGTGGCGTCACTAATGACGTTGGGTGGTATAGGGTTGGTTATCGCCAAACGCTAAGTAAAACGGGGGTAGATAGGCATGCCTAAATACCCCATTCGCGTTAAGATAAACTTGCTAGTGCTTCACCTGAGTATTCACTGAGCTCACTCGTCTTATTTTCCTTAATTTTGTTTGCCCAGTTAGGGTCTTGCAGTAAAGCGCGACCCACAGCCACTAAGTCAAACTCACTATGTTCTAGTCTTGCAATAAGGTCGTCTACGGCACGGGTTTGTGACCCTTGACCTTTAAATGCGCCAAAGAAGTCCCCGCTAAGCCCAACTGAGCCCACGGTAATCGTAGGTTTGCCAGTGATCTTCTTCGTCCATCCCGCCAGGTTTAATTCACTTCCCTCGAATTCATTCTCCCAATAGCGACGTTGAGAACAATGAAAAATATCCACGCCCGCATCGCTCAGTGGGGTCAAAAAGGCGTCGAGTTCTTGCGGCGTATGAGCCAACCGTGCCGTATAATCTTGTTGCTTCCACTGTGAGTAACGTAAAACAATAGGAAAATCAGGGCCCGTTGCCGCTCTTATTGCTTTTACAATTTCAATAGCAAAGCGGCTTCGGTTGGCCATATTGCCACCCCAGCTATCTGTGCGCTGATTAGTGCCTTCCCAGAAGAACTGGTCAACAAGATAGCCATGGGCACCGTGAATTTCCACGCCGTCCATACCGATAGCCTTGGCATCCGAGGCGGCATCAGCAAAGGCTTGAATGACAGCCTCTATATGCTGCACTGTCATAGGTTCAGCGCCTTGTTTACCTGGTTTAAATAGACCAGAAGGGCCTGCACTAGGAAGCTCAGGGTAGGGGGCTTTTTCAGCAACACGCGCCATACCAACATGCCATAATTGAGGCATGATTTTACCGTTAGCTTGATGCACCTCACTCACAACCTGTTTCCAACCTATTAGTGCTTCTTCACCATGAAATTGAGGAATGTTTGCATCCATTGTGGCAACTTTATCGTTTACCGTTGTTCCTTCTGTAATAATAAGGCCCGTGCCACCTTGAGCACGCCGTTTGTAATAGCCTGCCACGTCTGAAGTAGGGATACCATTGGGCGAAAATTGTCGCGTCATCGGTGCCATTACCACCCGGTTACTCAGCGAAAGGTTCTTGCTATTAAATGATGTAAATAGTGCGTTTACGTTCGCAGTCATGGTGAATCCTTAATGTGAAACTGTAAATAACTGATCGGATTCATAATAAGGGCTAAGTCGACACAGTCAATTTTCTATTTATGATGGTTATTTATAAGGAAATAAATAGAGAAAAACGCAATGCACCTTTCTTAGGGTGAAATTTGCATTATACTATAGTTGTAAATTGCTTCTGGTTTAGTGTTATCATTACCCAATAGCTCTATTTTACTATGAGTACAGCTTGGTTATATTGCCTGTGTGAAGGGCTTATGCAGTTAACGAGGTGTTGTGGGAGGTCATATGGAAGTCAATGCTAAAGATAAGTCTCGTCGTCGGATTTTAAAGGGGCTTGCTGCCGGCACCGCTGTGGCGTCAATTCCGGCAAAATCAGTGTGGGCCAATACTGTGACGACTTCTATCGTGGCTTCGGGGCAGGGCTCTTCAAATCTTACTACGCAGTGTCTTGCTGTACTTTCTCCAGGTTACTACAAAAACCATAGTGGCTGGCCAAGTCACGAAAGTTTCTATTACATTTTTGGCGGCGATTTAATTGGTACTGCGGACACAAATACAAGCACTTCTGAATTGCGCAGCGTTACGTTACAAGATGTATTGGATGCGCCAGGTGGTGGCGGCACATTAAAAGTCTCTAACAACAAGAGTAAATTGGGCGGCCCATCTAATGTCAATTATTTCTTGGTTGCTATGTACGCGAACGCCTATATGTCTGGCAGCAATGATGTGTGGTTCCCAGTAGCCGACCCGTCATCTGGCGGTGCATATTCTACTCCAGAAGCCTATGCCCGAGACCTGTATTCTGACGCGAAATGGAATACCTATGCGGTGGCTGATGAAATGTCCAACTTTATTGACGATAATCACGTCGGTAACGTGTGTCAGTAAGGTTTGTCGTTTAGCGCTAACGCAACAGGGAGTGGCATGGGTTAATGAACCAAACCGTGACATTGCGTGATGGAATCATTCCTTTTTGTTTTGCAGATAATAGCGGCAGCGTGTTTTATGACGAATACAGTGGTGACATTCTATCACTTGCCCTTTGCTTTTCGATAGAGAGCGGTAAACTCCTCATTACCGAATACCATGCATACAGTATTGAAAAATTAGAAAAGCGTGGCTGGATTGTCAGTGATGATGCATGAAGTCATATTAAACACCGTCCCCTTTTCGTTTCGCGTGACAACGAACTCTACCCTTGTTATCAATAATCTTCAGCGGGTGTATGGTAGTGCCAACTTAAATACCGCGCCCACAGAAAACGATTTTGCCCATTATTCTGTGTCTCTACTTCTACAGCGTAAAGTAGGGCGGCCGTGGAAACAGCAAGCGCGTTTTAAATGCGATGACCTTGAGCCTTTCCTGCCTATGGACGCAGACAAGAGCTATGCAATGCTGGAGTGGGGGCTAAACTGGGTCATTGCAGCGCATGAGGTTAGCCATGTCATTGTGCATGCTGGTGTGTTGGCAAAAGACAATAAAGCCATACTGCTACCCGCTCACCCTGGCTCAGGTAAAAGTACCACCAGTTGTGCATTTATGAAGCATGGGTGGCGTCTTTTATCTGATGAACTTGCGCTTATTACGCCCAATACTTTAACGGTTACCCCATTTGTAAGACCGGTATGTTTAAAAAACGCATCAGTAGACATTGTCAGCGAATGGCTACCTGAACAGGCAAAATCAGACATTGCACCCAATACGCACAAAGGGGATGTGGCACACCTGGCGCCCACCGAGATATCGTGGCGTGAAAAAGCGAGTACCGCTTCGCTAAGTGCAGTCGTACTCCCCAGCTACCGGGCAGATACCTATTGCGAAATTCAACCTCTTACACACAGGCAAGCTTTTAATCAGATTTACGAGCATTGCTTTAATATTGGTATTTTAGGTGCCCAAGGGTTTAGTACCTTAGCGGGTATAGCCGACAAGGTCAGTGCGTATCACATTACCTTTAATGAGGCTGACGAAATAGTGAGCTTTATTGAAGAAACCTTGGCAATAGCAACGTGATCTTTAGTGCAGATTTCTTACATGGTATTTGGTTAAAGCAGGCTCAGCTGTCTTCGTTAAGCAATCGAGAGTGGGAAGCCTTAGTGTTATTGCTGAGAAGTGAAATGCTATTGGCGAGATTTGCTTATTGGTATGAGAATGAAAGTGAGGGATTTCCAGCGTTTGTTCAAGCGCACCTGGGTAATGCGAAAACCCTAGCAACCAGACAAGCTAAACAGGTTGAAATAGAAGCACGAATGTTAGTGCCGTTGTGCAGTCAGTTTAGTCAGCATATTTTGTTTTTAAAAGGGGCGGCTTATACCTTGCTTGGCGGCCAGCTGGCGAAAGGGAGAGTGTATTCTGATATTGATATCCTAGTGGATAAAGACGCACTATTGTCTATCGAAAAGCGTTTAGGGTTTAAAGGTTGGATTGCTAAACCCGTGAATAACTACGACGAAGCGTATTACCGCAAATGGATGCACGAAATTCCGCCTTTAATCCATAGTAATCGAGGGACTGTGCTTGATATTCATCACAATATTGTGCCGCCGGTATCCGGAAAGGCCCCCCCAAGCGCCATACTCACCGAGCACACCATGCAAAGCCAAGGTGGGTTTGAAACATTGTCAGCGGCCGCACTTGTATTGCATTCAAGTGTTCATCTGTTTTTTAACGAAGATCAAGATAAAGGTTACCGAGATCTCATCGATATTTGGTTGCTCATTCAGCGTTTTGACAGCCAGGAATTTTGGACTGAATTGGTGAGGTTAACCGACTGTGTGGGTTTTAAAACCGATGTTATTCTTGCCCTTTACTTTGTGAGTCAGTTTTTTGATGTGGGTGTGCCGAAGGCTTTGCAGCCTAACACTTTACCTAAGGCTAAATGGTGGTTGCTGAAAAAAATATACAGTAAAACAGTGTTGCCATCGCACCCATACATGCAATGTAAATATCAAGGCATTGCTATTACGTTGGCTTGGGCACGGGGCCATTGGTGTAAAATGCCAATACCCATTCTGCTGTATCATTTCCTTGTTAAAGGCAGCAGGAAATTCATTGAAAAGTTATTCGGTGACCATGTTTTTAAAAACAGTCAATCGGGCAGTTAAAGCTGTACTTTAATTTTGAGTGGGCACAACGCGACACAGCAACAAGGTAGTATCTCATCGTCATCAATAAACGCAAGTGGGTCGGTTTTATACTCTACTTCACCTTCAAGTAATTTTGTCCTGCATGCACCACAAAATCCTTCACGACAATGATAGTGAATATGCACGTTGGCGTTTTCGAGTGCGGTGAGTAGGGTGGTTTCAGACGTTGCAGATAGGCTTCCCACATCTACCACATCGATGCGAAAAGCCTTATCGTTTTTATTCATTACTGCAATAAATTACAGCTCAAAATCGGCAAAATCACCTTCGCCAACCGTTGAATCGATTTGTCCTACAAGGTAAGAGCTAATTTCAGATTCTTGAGGGGCAACTTGAACATTATCGGAATTAAGATAGTTGTTCATCCAAGGTAGCGGGTTACTGCTGACATCAAATGGTGCGTCAAGACCAATGGCTGTCATCCGTTGGTTTGCAATATACTCTACGTATTGGCAAAGAATTTCTTTGTTCAAACCAATCATGGAACCACTCTTGAACAGGTAATCTGCCCATTCTTTTTCTTGCGCTACGGCGTTCATAAAGATGTCGCGAGCTTCGTCTTTACACTCTTCTGCAATTTGCGCCATCTCGGGGTCGTCTTTACCCTTCGCCCATAAATTTAAAATGTGCTGGGTAGAAGACAAATGAAGGTTTTCATCTCGCGCAATCAAACGAATGATTTTTGAATTACCTTCCATCAACTTACGTTCTGCAAACGCAAAGGTACAGGCAAAAGAAACATAAAAGCGAATGGCTTCTAGCGCATTTACCGAGTTCATGCACAAGAACAGCTTTTTCTTAAGCTCGTACATATTTACCGTATAGGCTGTGCCACCAACGGTATGCACACCTTCCCCTTGGGTTTGCCAAAGTTGGGTAGCAAATATCAAATCGTCGTAGTACTTAGAAATATCCGCTGCACGGCGCTTAATTTCTTCGTTTACTACAATGTCTTCAAAAATTTCACTAGGATCTGAAAACAGGTTACGAAGAATATGCGTGTAAGAGCGTGAGTGAATCGTTTCGTAAAACGACCAGGTTTCTACCCAAGTTTCTAATTCCGGTAAGGAAATGATGGGAAGAAACGCAATGTTAGGGCTTCGTCCTTGCACAGAATCTAGCAGTGTTTGATATTTCAAGTTTGAAATAAAAATATGCTTTTCTGGGTCGGTTAGCTTTTGAAAGTCTACACGGTCTCTTGAAACGTCAACTTCTTCTGGGCGCCAGAAAAAGCTAATTTGCTTTTCAATAAGCTTTTCGAAGATAGCATGCTTTTGTTGGTCGTAGCGGGCAACGTTAACGGGGTTACCGAAAAACATTGGCTCAACCAAGGGGTTAGTACTTTGCTGATTAAACGTAGTATATTTCATGGTGGCCTAACTAAAAACTTAATGATAAACGCGTTTATTTATTGGTGTTCTTGCTGCGATAAGGCAAAGGGTGCGCACTAAATTTTGCACGCACCGCCAGCACAATCATCGTCTTCTTCTACTACCACTTCTTCCTGACGAGGCAAAGGCACGTTGGCTTTTGCATCAACGGCAGTTGCATCTGTGGCACCATCGCGAGTGTTATGATAATAAAGTGTTTTTACACCAAGCTTGTAAGTGGTTAGTAGGTCTTTCAGCAATAGCTTCATCGGGACCTTATTACCATCGTAACGGCTTGGATCATAGTTGGTGTTGGCAGAAATGGTTTGGTCAATAAACTTCTGCATAATTCCAACAAGCTGCAAATAACCATCATTTGATGGAATATCCCACAGTAATTCGTACTTGTCTTTTAATGTTTCGTATTCAGGTACAACCTGCTTCAAAATACCGTCTTTACTAGACTTAATACTGATGAATCCTCGTGGCGGCTCAATACCATTGGTAGCATTAGAGATTTGCGAAGAGGTTTCAGACGGCATAAGCGCTGATAAAGTAGAGTTACGTAGGCCGTGTGTTTTCACTTCCTCTCTCAATGCGTCCCAATCGTAATGTAAAGGTTCGTTACATACGCTATCTAGCTCTTTCTTATAGCTATCGATAGGCATAATACCTTGAGAGTAAGTGGTTTCATTAAACTTAGGACACGCCCCTTTTTCTTTCGCCAAGTTATTTGACGCTTTCAAGAGGTAGTATTGCATGGCTTCGAAGGTACGGTGAACCAAGCCATTCGCGCTATGATCTGAGTATTTAACCCCATTTTTTGCGAGGTAGTAAGCAAAGTTGATTACGCCCACACCTAATGTACGTCTACCCATGGTTGCGTTATACGCGGCAGGTACCGGATAATCTTGATAATCAAGCAGATTGTCTAGGGCACGTACAGCTAAATCAGCAAGCTCTTCAAACTCGTCTAATGATTCAATAGCACCTAGATTGAAGGCTGACAGGGTACACAGCGCAATTTCACCATTTTCATCATTCACATGTTGAAGTGGCTTAGTCGGTAGCGCAATTTCAAGGCATAAGTTACTTTGACGAACAGGGGCGACTTCTGGATTGAACGGACTGTGAGTATTACAGTGGTCAACGTTTTGTAGGTAAATACGGCCTGTACTTGCACGCTCTTGCATAAACAAGCTAAACAGTTCCATGGCTTTAATGCGTTTTTTGCGAATGCTATCGTCGTTTTCGTACTGCACATACAGTGCTTCAAACTTATTCTGATCCGCAAAGAAAGCATCGTAAAGCCCAGGTACATCTGACGGACTGAACAATGAGATGTAATCGTCCTTCATCATGCGTTGGTACATTAATTTGTTAAATTGAACGCCATAATCAAGGTGGCGAACGCGGTTTTCTTCAACACCACGGTTATTTTTAAGTACCAGTAACGATTCAATTTCCATATGCCAGATGGGATAGAACAAAGTCGCCGCGCCACCACGAACACCGCCTTGTGAACAGCTTTTCACTGCTGTTTGGAAGTACTTGTAGAAGGGGATACAACCCGTATGGAAGGCTTCGCCACCACGAATAGGGCTACCTAGAGCGCGAATACGGCCCGCATTTACCCCTATACCGGCACGCTGGCTAACGTACTTCACAATGGCACTCGCTGTCGCATTAATAGAATCTAAGCTATCGCCTGTTTCAATCAATACACATGAACTAAATTGACGAGTAGGGGTACGAACTCCGGCCATGATAGGCGTAGGAAGTGACAGTTTAAATGTAGACGCTGCGTCGTAAAAACGACGAATGTAGTCCATGCGCGTCGCTTTATCGTAATTAGCGAATAAGCAGGCCGCCACTAGAATATAAAGAAACTGTGCGCTTTCGTAGATTTCACCTGTAACACGGTTTTGTACTAAATACTTACCTTCTAGCTGCTTAACCGCCGCGTAGCTGAAATTCATATCGCGCCAATGGTCAATATAGTTTTCCATTTCTGCGAATTCTTCAGCGCTGTAATCTTCAATAATATGACTGTCGTACTTGCCCATTTCTACCATTTTACTGACATGGTCGAATAACGCTGGCGGCTCAAATTGGCCGTAGGCTTTTTTACGTAAATGAAAGATAGCGAGGCGAGCGGCTAAATATTGATAATCAGGCGCGTCTGTCGAAATAAGATCCGCGGCTGACTTAATCAAAGTTTCGTGAATTTCACTGGTATTAATACCGTCGTAAAATTGGATTTGCGCTTTTATTTCTACTTGAGAAACTGAAACGTTGTGTAATCCTTTAGCTGCCCACGTCACAACCTTGTGAATTTTTTCTAGGTCGATGGACTCTTTTTCACCGTTTCGCTTGGTGACAGATAAGTTATTATTCATGTTACTGGCCGTTGTCTGTTAGCGCTTGAATCGTGGGCATGTAGCCCTGTTATATTTTGTGTTCGTTTATTATTGTGCGGCGATAAATGCATTACCGCGATAACTACACAACAAAACACAACGAGGTTGGTTGAATGCCATCAGGCCAAAACCACGTTGCGTATCAATCTTACTTGCACGAGTTGTTATATTTTTTGTACTTTTTGCAATTTCTGTCTGTAATGTGAGGCTATTTACACCGCAGACCATTATGAAGGTTAGTCACCATGGTCTTGGACATAACCAAGCCGAGTGTCAAAAGCCAAGATCCTACTTTGATCGAGAAGAATGATCGTTTAGATGATCCTAGGATCTCCCCCTTTGAACTCATCACAAGATAGTGAGGTTTGCCTTCGATTGCAACCCAATACCTGTTGCTTATTCCACCACTTAAACTGGCACGGAAATTAGGTTAGTAACAACTAACTTTTTAGCATTCTACAATCGTCAAATCGATGGAATGCAAGCACTATTGAAAAAAATGATTAAAGGTTAAAATAAATTATTCCAAAAACCGTTTTTTTATAAAAACACGATATATGGTGGCTAAATTATCACCGAAGCCCTATATCTAGTGCCTTAATCTTCCCCACGTACAGTATAGAGTAGGTAGTTCACATCCACGTTTTTGTTTGACAAGTAAAAGCCTTGGGAAAGCGGGTCCATGTGTAAACCTGTCATATCACGGGGAAAAAGGTTTGCTTCATCTGTCATTGCAATGAGTTCCGATGGTTTAATGAAGCGACCATGATCATGTGTTCCCTTAGGTACGAGTTTTAACAGATATTCTGCACCAAGGATCCCCATTAAATAAGATTTAATATTTCTATTGAGTGTGGAAAAAAATACGTGACCACCGGGCTTAACTAAGGTCGCACATGCTTTTACCACCGAGGCAGGGTCGGGAACATGCTCTAACATTTCCATACAGGTGACCACGTCGTATTCAGCTGGATGGGCGTCGGCAAAGTTTTCAGCGGTTTCACAATGATAGCTAACCTTAACGCCTGATTCTAAACCATGGAGTTTCGCCACATCGAGTGATGCCTGAGCCATGTCTAAGCCAGTAACTTGCGCGCCCGCTTTTGCCATTGATTCCGCTAAAATTCCGCCACCACAGCCAATGTCCAATACCTTTTTGTCGAACAGCCCTTGACTGTGTTGATTGATAAAATCTAAACGAAGGGGATTAATTAGATGAAGGGGTTTAAATTCACCTTCGGGATCCCACCATCTTGATGCGAGCTCAGAAAATTTACCAATTTCTTGCTCATCAACATTCGTCATTTTTTACCTTCCTATTTGTGACTAATTAAAAGTAGCTAATTGCACCACCTAATAAAGCAATGAGACATCTTCGATGACAGGTTATGCTGACTGTATTTTATTGTCCGCTATTGCGTAAGTGTACTATTGGCTACGAGATAACGTGATAAAATAGCGCAAAACCGCACTTATGTGCATCGTTTTTAGTGGGGAATATCCATCTAGGGTAAACTGTTGAACGAAAAGTAAACGGTTGTTATAACCTAAGGTGGGTTACGTAATTAAGCGCTACATAATTTTGTCATCAAGTGTTACACTCGAACAGGATTATGACCCCCATAATAACAATGCGAGCCCTCAGTTAAGCGCGCTGTGTCACGATTGATATAGCATACGCACTGGAATGGATTACGCAGAACAAACCGAAATAAAGGGATTAAGCAGTTTATGTCTGATAACGCTAAAGAAATCCTCCCCGTAAATATCGAGGAAGAGCTAAAAAACTCTTATCTTGATTACGCGATGAGCGTTATTGTCGGGCGAGCCTTGCCTGACGTGAGAGATGGCCTGAAGCCAGTGCACCGTCGCGTGCTGTTCGCCATGAACGAACTTAAAAATGACTTCAATAAGCCATATAAAAAATCTGCCCGTGTGGTAGGTGACGTAATTGGTAAGTATCACCCTCATGGTGATTCTGCTGTTTACGATACTATCGTACGTATGGCACAGCCATTCTCGCTACGCTACATGTTAGTAGATGGCCAAGGTAACTTTGGTTCTGTGGACGGTGACTCCGCGGCGGCTATGCGTTACACAGAAGTTCGTATGGCGAAAATCGCCCACGAACTATTGGCTGATCTCGATAAAGAGACAGTAGATTTTGTACCTAACTATGATGGTACTGAATTTATACCAGAAGTTTTACCGACTAAGGTGCCCAACCTGCTAGTGAATGGGTCTTCTGGTATCGCGGTGGGTATGGCTACCAATATTCCTCCGCACAATTTAACTGAAGTTATCAATGGCTGTGTGGCGTTAATTCAAGACCCAGATATCACCATTGATGATCTCATGACCTATATTCCTGGTCCTGATTTCCCTACAGCCGCTATGATAAGCGGACGTAAAGGTATTGATGACGCTTACCGTACTGGTCGCGGCAAAATATATATGCGTGCTAAAGCGGAAATTGAAACGGAAGATAACGGTAAAGAAACCATTATCATTAATGAAATTCCGTACCAGGTTAACAAAGCTCGTTTAATTGAAAAAATTGCCGAGCTGGTTAAAGAAAAGCGTATCGAAGGAATTTCTGCACTCCGTGACGAATCTGATAAAGACGGAATGCGTATTGTTGTAGAAGTCAAACGTAATGAATCAGCAGAAGTGCTGCTTAACCATTTATATGCCAATACACAGTTACAAACAGTATTCGGTATTAATATGGTGGCGTTGGACAATGGCCAGCCTAAAGTCTTTAATCTAAAAGACACCTTAGAAGCCTTTATACTGCACCGTCGTGAAGTCGTCACTCGTCGTACCGTATTTGAGCTGCGAAAAGCCCGTGATCGTGCCCATATCCTTGAAGGTTTGGCGATTGCCCTGGCGAATATCGACCCTATCATTGAGTTGATTAAAGCCTCTCCAAGCCCTGCAGAAGCGAAAAAGGCTTTAGTGGCACAAGGCTGGGATCTAGGTGACGTAGCGCAAATGCTAGAGCGTGCTGGCGATGATGCGGCGCGTCCAGAATGGTTATTGCCAGAATTTGGTATTCGTGATGGTCAGTATTTCCTAACGGAACAACAGGCGCAGGCCATTCTCGATCTTCGTTTACATAAGCTAACCGGCTTAGAACACGAAAAAATCTTAGAAGAATACAAGCAGCTACTTGAGCTTATTGCCGAATTGCTACACATCTTAAACAGCCCAGCGCGTTTGATGGAAGTGATTCAAGAAGAGCTAGAAAAAGTACGCGACGAATTTGGTGATGAACGTCGTACCGAAATTACGGCGGCAAGTCATGATATAGATATTGAAGATTTAATTGAACAAGAAGACGTTGTTGTGACGCTTTCTCGTGAAGGTTATGTAAAATATCAAAAGCTTACCGACTATGAAGCGCAACGTCGTGGTGGCCGTGGAAAATCGGCAACTAAGATGAAAGATGAAGATTTCATCGAAAAACTGTTGGTGGCTAATACCCATGATCATATCTTATGCTTCTCAACCCGTGGTCGTTTGTACTGGCTGAAAGTGTATCAATTGCCATTCGCCAGCCGAAATGCACGTGGACGTCCTATTGTTAATATTCTTCCTCTTGAAGAAGGCGAGCGTATTACTGCTATTCTTCCAATTAAAGAGTTTGAAGAAGGCAAATATGTATTGATGGCAACGGCCAACGGTACCGTGAAGAAAACCGATCTGAGTCTATATTCTCGCCCACGTTCAAGCGGTATTATTGCCGTTAACTTGAATGAAGGTGATGAGCTTATTGGTGTTGATATCACCCATGGTGACGACGACATCATGCTGTTTTCTGATGCAGGTAAAGTGGTTCGCTTTAACGAAAAACTTCGTGACAGCGAAACAGGCGAAGTTAAACGTGACCCTGAAACCGGTGAAGAGCTATTAGCACTGCGTCCAATGGGTCGTACCGCAACAGGTGTTCGTGGTATCCGTTTACAAGACGGCCAAAAAGTGGTTTCACTGATTGTGCCTAAAGGCGATGGCCCTGTACTTACTGCTACCGAAAACGGATTCGGAAAGTGTACGCCGCTTGATGATTACCCAGCGAAGAGTCGAGCAACACAAGGTGTTGTATCAATTAAAGTCTCTGAGCGAAACGGTAAGGTAGTGGGTGCGGTACAGGTTGATGACAGCAACGAAATTATGTTGATCAGTGACCAAGGTACCTTAGTAAGAACACGTGTAAGTGAAGTGTCTGTAGTAGGGCGTAACACACAAGGTGTTCGACTTATACGCACTGTAGAAGGCGAGCACGTCGTTGGATTACAACGCATTGAAGAAGTGGCTGAGTTACAAGAACTAGATGAAGACGGTAACCCAATTATTTCAGAAGAGGTAGCAGAACAAGCAGAAACTGCTGTTTCAGAGCAAGATAACGCTGCACAAGACAGCGACGGCTCAACGACAGAAGAGTAGGGGTGGTGCGCTAACCGAAAGGCCTAGCGCGTTATCAGTGTTCTTTAAAAACAAGCGGCTTAAGCCGCTTGTTTTACCATTTAGGCAAGGTAAATGCTTTTTGAAACGGCATGACCGAGTCTTAATGGGATTATTTACAGGTGTTGAAAAACGCAATGAAAGAGGTTTTTAACTTTAGTGCGGGCCCAGCCATGCTTCCCAAAGAAGTTATGCTAAAAGCCCAAGCAGAATTTACCAATTGGCGCGACCTTGGTTGCTCTGTGATGGAAGTTAGCCACCGAGGCAAAGACTTCATCGAAATAGCAGCAAAAGCCGAACAAGATCTTCGTGATCTCTTGTCTGTCCCATCAAACTATCATGTGCTCTTTACTCACGGTGGTGGGCGAGGACAGTTTGCCGCGGTTCCACTTAACTTGTCTAACCCCAACGACACCAGTTTGCACCTTGTTAGTGGCTCTTGGTCTAAAGGGGCGGTAACCGAAGCAAATAAATACAACAAGGCGGTTGTGGTCGGCGATGTATCAGAAAAAGACGGTCTCCAGTATGTTGCACCACCGGCTTTAAGTGATATTGACCAGTCTGCGGCTTACTATCACTTTTGTCCTAATGAAACCGTTGACGGTATCGCCTATGACTGGTTGCCTGAAGCGGGAAATGTGCCTTTAGTGTCAGATATGTCTTCTACCATTTTGTCGCAACCGTTGGATGTGGCGAAGCATGGCGTTATTTATGCCGGAGCCCAGAAGAATATTGGTCCAAGTGGTTTATCTGTGGTGATTGTTAGGGATGATCTTGTTGGCAAAGCCCGAAAAGAAACCCCCTCCATTTTCGATTACGCTTTAGCAGCAAAATCTGATTCCATGTACAACACGCCGCCAACCTTTTCATGGTACTTGGCTGGTTTAGTGTTTGAGTGGTTAAAAGACATGGGCGGCGTGAATGCCATGGCAAAACGTAACGGGGAAAAAGCCGCGCTACTGTATTCTGCTATCGACAGTTCAGATTTTTATTCGAGTAAGGTTCATCCTGATAACCGCTCCAAAATGAACGTTCCTTTCCATCTGGCTAATCCGGCGCTAGACAGCTTGTTTTTAGAGCAATCACAAGCAGCAGGCTTACTGGCGCTTAAAGGTCACCGCTCTGTAGGTGGCATGCGAGCCAGTATTTATAATGCAATGCCAGTCGAAGGTATTGTGGCGCTAGTTGAATTTATGCGCGAATTTGAAAGAGTAAATGGGTAAAAAATGGAACAGTTAACATTAGCACCGATTGCAAAAGTATCGGGAGAGGTCAATGTACCTGGTTCAAAGAGCTTATCAAATCGCGCGCTGTTACTGGCCGCTTTAGCAGAAGGTGACACTGAGCTAACGAATTTGTTAGACAGCGATGACATTTCGCATATGCTTAACGCGCTTACGCAATTGGGCATTCAGTATACGCTTAATGAAGATAAAACACGCTGTACGGTTAGCGGTAACGGCGGGGCATTTAATGTCGCAGAACCACTAGAACTATTTTTAGGAAACGCGGGTACTGCAATGCGTCCTTTGTGTGCCGCCTTAGCTGCAAGCAAGGTAGACTGTGTACTTACCGGCGAGCCACGTATGGAAGAGCGCCCCATTGGCGATTTAGTCGATGGGCTACGTGAAGCCAATGCTGACATTAGTTACCTGAAAAACGACGGTTTTCCACCTCTTCAGATAAAGGGTAAAACCTTGCTTGGTGGGGAAATGTCCGTTGACGGTAGTGTATCCAGTCAGTTTTTGACAGCGCTGTTAATGGCAGCCCCCTTGTTTGCAGGCGATGTCACTATTCGTATCAAAGGCGAATTAGTATCAAAACCTTACATCGATATTACCTTAGATACCATGGCGAAGTTTGGTGTGTCTGTTGAAAATGACAACTACCAAACATTCACCATTTCGGGAGACGCAAAGTACGTAGCCCCGGGGAAATTTATGGTAGAAGGTGATGCATCTTCGGCGTCTTACTTCCTTGCAGCCGCTGCCATTAAAGGTGGTACGGTACGCGTAACCGGTATTGGGCAACATTCGATACAGGGTGATATTCGTTTTGCCGATGTACTTGAAGCAATGGGTGCAAAGGTGGTCTGGAATGACGAATACGTAGAAGTGACAGGCGCGCCGCTCAAAGGTGTCAGCATGGATATGAACCATATCCCTGATGCGGCCATGACCATAGCGACTACGGCTTTGTTTGCCGAAGGTCCAACAACCATGACAAACATCTATAACTGGCGGGTCAAAGAAACTGACCGTTTGGCGGCCATGGCAACCGAACTGCAAAAATTAGGGGCTAAAGTGGAAGAGGGCCATGACTCTATTAAAGTTTGGCCAACGGCGTCACTTAAGCATGCGGAAATTGACACCTACAACGACCATCGCATAGCCATGTGTTTTTCTCTTGTGGCGTTAAGTGACACCCCTGTTACCATTAATGACCCAGGTTGCACGCGTAAAACCTTCCCAGACTACTTTACTCGATTTGCCACGCTATACAGCTAATTTGGCGTTTATCTGCAAAATTGCAGCGATCTGCCCTTATAAATTAGTCTAACATCCAATGCCATCGTCGCCCGGTGGCATTGCTTATCTGTTATGAACGCGTATAATTGCGCGCGATTTTTTAGTATTTTAAATTCTGGAGCAGGTATGCATTCCACACCCGTTGTCACGGTAGACGGTCCTAGTGGTGCTGGTAAAGGTACGTTAAGTAGCTTACTGGCGAAAAAACTAGGTTGGCACTTTTTAGACAGTGGCGCAATTTATCGCGTATTAGCTGTTGCCGCCTTACACCACGACCTTCCGTGTGAAGATGAAGAATGTGTTGTTCCACTAGCAACCGGTCTTGATGTAAGTTTTGAAACTAACGAGGATGCAACCCGCATTATCCTTGAAGGCGAAGACGTTACAGATGATATTCGTACTGAAGATGTGGGCGCAGTCGCCTCTAAAGTCGCAGCCTTACCTCGAGTAAGAGAAGCATTACTTAGACGTCAGCGGGCATTTCAGCAAGATCCGGGTTTAGTGGCCGATGGAAGAGACATGGGCACCGTTGTATTCCCGGAAGCAAATGTAAAGATATTTCTTACAGCCAGTGCTGAAGCCCGCGCAGAGCGTCGCTATAGCCAGTTGAAAGATAAAGGGATGGATGTTAATATTGCGCGCCTTTTAACCGATATCAAAGCAAGAGACGAGCGTGACACACAACGTTCAGTTGCCCCTTTGGTGCCGGCACAAGATGCAGTAATTATTGATTCGACGGACTTGGATATTGACCAAGTCTTTGAAAAAGCGATGGATATTATTTCCTCACGCTTGTAAAAAGCGCGAGACAATCGCATCCAAAGCAGCGTTGCAACAGGGAGTAGCGACGATTTTTAATAACCCCACGTTGTCCGGATTAGAAGCGTGGATATCAACTTAAAAGTTTATTTAAACCTTATGACTGAAAATTTTGCACAACTTTTTGAAGAAAGCTTACAAGAACTAGAAACACGTCCTGGTTCAATTGTAAAAGGTACTGTTGTTTCTATCGACAAAGACATCGTTCTTGTTGATGCGGGCTTGAAATCAGAAAGTGCTATCCCAGCAGACCAATTTAAGAACGCTGAAGGCGAACTAGAAATCGCTATCGGTGACGAAGTAGACGTAGCACTAGATGCAGTTGAAGATGGTTTCGGTGAAACTATCCTTTCTCGCGAAAAAGCGAAGCGTCACGAAGCGTGGGTTGAGCTGGAAAAAGCTTACGATGATAAAGCGACTATCAAAGGCGTTATCAACGGTAAAGTTAAAGGCGGTTTCACTGTTGAAGTTAACAGTGTTCGCGCATTCCTTCCTGGTTCACTAGTTGACGTACGTCCAGTACGTGATACTACGCACCTTGAAGGCAAAGAGCTTGAATTTAAAGTTATCAAGCTTGACGCTAAGCGTAACAACGTTGTTGTTTCTCGTCGTGCAGTTATTGAAGCAGAAAGCAGCGCTGAGCGCGAAACGCTTCTTGCTAACCTTGAAGAAGGCCACGAAATCAAAGGTATCGTTAAGAACCTTACTGATTACGGTGCGTTCGTTGACCTTGGCGGCGTAGACGGTCTACTACACATCACTGATATGGCTTGGAAGCGCGTTAAGCACCCAAGTGAAATCGTGAATGTTGGTGACGAAATCAACGTTAAAGTACTTAAGTTCGACAAAGAGAAGCAACGTGTTTCTCTTGGTATGAAGCAAATGGGCAACGATCCATGGCAAGAAATTGCTTCACGTTACCCAGAAGGTACTAAGATCAACGGTCAGGTAACTAACCTAACTGATTACGGTTGCTTCGTAGAAATCGAAGACGGCGTAGAAGGTCTTGTACACGTTTCTGAAATGGATTGGACTAACAAGAACATCCACCCATCTAAAGTTGTTAACCTAGGTGACACAGTAGATGTTATGGTTCTTGAAATCGACGAAGAACGTCGTCGTATTTCTCTAGGTCTTAAGCAGTGCATCGACAACCCTTGGGAAACTTTCGCTAAGTCACACGAAAAAGGTGACAAAGTGTCTGGTAAGATTAAGTCAATCACTGACTTTGGTATCTTCATCGGTCTTGACGGTGGTATCGACGGTCTAGTTCACCTTTCTGACATTAGCTGGAACAAGTCTGGTGAAGACGCAGTTCGCGACTATAAGAAAGGCGACGAAATCTCTGCAGTTGTACTACAAGTCGACCCAGAGCGTGAGCGTATTTCTCTAGGCGTTAAGCAGATTGAAGAAGATCCTTTCAACAAGTATCTGACAGATAACAAGAAAGGTGCTATCGTTACTGGTACAGTAACAGCAGTTGATGCTAAAGGCGTTACTGTAAACCTAGCTGAAGAAGTTGATGGCTACATCCGTGTTGCAGATCTTTCTGTTGACCGTATTGAAGACGCAACTGAAGAAGCGAAAGTTGGTGATAGCATTGAAGCGAAATTTATGGGCGTTGACCGTAAGAATCGCACTGTTAACCTTTCTGTTAAAGCGAAAGATCAAGCTGACGAGAAAGAAGCTATCGATAAAGTTAACCAGCAAGAAGACGCTGGTTTCGCTAACGCGATGGCAGAAGCATTTAAAGCTGCTAAAGGCGAATAATGCTGCTGCGGGTGTGCATATGCACACCCGATTTGCGCTAGCTGTTTAACCATATTATTGACAATGAGGTTTATATGACCAAGTCTGAATTAATTGAACGGCTCGCAGATCAAGCGCGTCACATTCAAGCGAAAGAACTCGAATTAGCGATTAAAGAACTTCTCGAACAAATGGCGCAAACCCTTCAAAAGGGTGAGCGTATTGAAATTCGTGGGTTTGGAAGTTTTTCACTGCACTACCGTGCGCCTCGCGTAGGTAGAAATCCAAAAACCGGTGAAACAGTAAAGTTAGATGGTAAATATGTACCACACTTTAAACCTGGCAAAGAGCTTCGCGAACGTGTTGATGCGTCAATAGCTTAAAATAAAAACCGCACCGAGTGCGGTTTTTTTGTATTTGGCTATGGGTTAAACAAGTTAACTTTAGTTTAACTATTGACCCCATAATATATACGGTTTTATAGTAATAGGCTGTATAAATAATAAGTGGTGCTCGGTGTACCAATGTCTGTCGGCGAAGAAGAACAAATAATAAAGCAGTACCAGCCGCTAATACGTGCATTAATTCCTTATGAACAAGACAATAGACTGTTAGAAGGAATTAATAAGTTTTCAAAAAGGCTGCCAAGTAGTGTCCGCAAAATCGTAAAAGAAGAAGTGGTAAGACTGACTTCTTTAACCGATGCCTCCGCGGATAATTCTGCGTTCGCCCAATTCCCCGTGATGAAATTCAAACACTTTGGTATCCCAATGCGGTTAGACAAAGTGGGCGCGGAAATCTTAAAAAGCGAAACCTCGCTTTACCAGGAACGTTATACTGTGGGGGTGTTTGAGTCGGTCATGAATTCCGACTTCTATCAAACCCAAATCAAACGTGACCAATTCAAGAAAATCGTTGATGCGTTTAAAGTAGAAAGCCAGTCATTTACGGATATCGATTTTGGCAACGATATTGCCGTTAGACCTAATTTTACTGTTTCGTCTCCAGACTTTGAAAAAGGCCGTCACTGTACCGTCAGTTCGCTTTCATTCACGGGATTAGCAGTAGAGACTAAGCGTCCACCGAATGTAACTACCGGTGATATTATCACTTTTACTATCCCAGAAGTGATGGGGTTAACGAAAGAGCCAACAGAAATTACCTATGAACTAGATACCATTAAGTACAATAAGCATCTAGGAAAATACGAATCTTTCTTTACCATTTCATCGGAAACTGACCTCGGTTTATTAAACCAACTTAAACGCTACATTAAAGCTGTCTCATATAAACAGCCCCTTCAACGTGACCTCGAAATTGAACGGGCTATGCAAGATTTAGAAAGGGACAGAATTTTAGAGAATAGCCCGTGGATGCCGGTTTTTCTTGCGCCAAATAAAAAATTACTCAAGCCGGTTATTTCGTTATTCACCAAAGCCAACGTTGAACATAACAACGCTGATTTATTACTTAAGAGTTTGCAAGACAAAACCATATTCGATGTGTTGGCTACAGAATTAATGCGCTACAACGAGGCGTATATTTTTTATGGCAAGATTAAAACCAAAAGCGGTGAAATAGCGATTACGGCTACCCATAGGCAATTGTTAGCGATGGGACAACTCAATGCTATTGTGTACTTGCTCGTTAAAAATAACGACTTTATTTGTACTCAGTGTCGTTTGGATGACATCACTAAAGACGACAAACAAAAAGCCTTTGCTATTCATGACATTGCCAGCAAAGACTTTGAGCACCTCGGCGCCATAAGTCATGTTATGTATTGTCGTGATGTGACTGTGTATCTTAACAACCTTACCCTTAGCGAAAAGTGCGAGTTTAAACCCTTAGCGAAGTCTTTAAGGGCATCAGGCGAACGTTGGCACATAGATTATGTTATGGAAGAGGCGTTAGATCGCCGCTCTGAAACCCGCTACGTTATTGATAAATCCGCGCAAATTAAACTAGGCTTGTTAAATTCTCTAGACGTTAGAGTGTCAGACCTGTCGGCAGTGGTATGAAATTACTCGTGCCTGTAGGCACAGATTTACAGCCTGAGCTTAGGGTATCTGTGCCAGACCTTAAAATAAAAAATGAAAAGTATCGGGTTGTTCACTACGATAAAAGTTCAGGAACCGTGCGACTTTGCCTGCAAGACGACGGTAAAAAATCGAAAACCTGTGCTAACGTTGATGCCATGGTCGAAGAAAATACCGCGTATTTTAAGTTAAGAGATGTGGCACGCATCCAGCGCGCGACCCATAGGTTTATATGGGAACTCGCAGTACGACACATGCCTTCTTTATCAGTGCTGTGTGTGATGAACAGACATATCTTAGACCGCTTAAAAACCGTTTATCAAAGTGATGCTTCTGACGATTTGTATCCGTTCTCCCGTACGCAGAATATAATTCCACTTCACGGTTTTTTTGCTGATAAAGCGCAATCAAAACCGAAGTCACTGATGTTAGATGCCATGTTTAAAGGTGCCATGGATCATAGCTTAGTGGTGCACTGTGTTCGGAAAAGTGACAACCGACTTGTTTACATAAAAGAGCGCGACTTTTTATATACTAAACTTAGAAGTCAAATTCAGTCACAACTAGAAGAAGAAAAAATTCAAATTAGCGCAACAGATGTCACTGCGATTCGCTGTCATGGTGCTATCACGCCGTTAACTAAGAAGCGGTTAGCGCAGTTGTCTAAGTTAGATAAAGCCATGTACGACAAGTTAGAAACCATGCAAGCCGGTTATACCCATTGTATCTTTGTCACAAACATGTCCGCTCTCCATCACGATTTAGTCATGGCCAAGCTGATTGCCAAACCCACCCAAACAAACAGTGAAAAAGAAGGGGCAGCGTAATAAACATCACCCTAAATCATGGGGTTTTGGTATTATCTGTCTCAGCATTTTGCTATTCTTAACCAATAAATATTTAGAAGGGTTTGATCTTGAAAGGGATCTTAATACTAGTTTTCGTTCTAATCCTACTGGCCTTAGCGTTTGTCATTGGTGCGCAAAACGAAGCCGAAATTACGGTTAACTACCTCATTGCTCAGGCAAATTTACGGTTGTCGTCGTTAATTGCAATCCTCTTGACCCTAGGCATTGGCATTGGCATTTTAATCATGTCGATTAGTTGGTTACACCTTCGGGTTCAGCTGATGTCTGCTAACGCAAAAATTAATAGCCTGAAAAAAGACCACTAATTATGCTCGAGTTGCTGTTTTTACTATTGCCTGTTGCGGCAGGCTACGGCTGGATCATGGGCCGAAATAGTGTGCGCCAAGCTCAGCGTAAACAGTCGAGTATTCTTTCTAAGCATTACTATAAAGGCTTAAACTTTCTCCTTTCCGACCAGCCAGACAAAGCGGTTGATACCTTGATTAAAATGATCAATATCAACAGCGATACCATTGAGACTCATATTGCGATGGGTAACTTTTTCCGTCATCGGGGAGAAATAGACAGAGCCATCAAGGTACATCAAAATTTAGTTAGCCGTGAAGAAATACAGCCAAATCAACGTGAAAATGCACTTAAAGAATTGGGGCACGATTATACTCAAGCTGGCTTTCTAGAGCGGGCCGAAAACGCCTTCCTACAATTGCTCAATAGCGAAAAGCACTACCTTGTTGCGCAACAGCAACTGTTCAGCATTTATCAAACCACAAAAGAATGGGAGCGTGCCATTGAGCTTGCGGAGCGAATGGTGGAGTGTCACGGTGATAATGATGATGTATGCGAACGACTTGCCCACTTTTACTGTGAACAGGCTCACGTTGAACTGAAAAACGACAGTGAGGGCGTTGCACTAACGTTACTGCAAAAAGCCGTGAACGCTGATGAGCATGCGGTGCGCCCTTGGTTAATGTTAGGCAACTTGGCCTTCAACCAAAAGCGATACAGCGACGCTCGTGCGTATTTTGTGCAAGTGGCAGAACGAGATATCAACTGGTTTAGTGAAGCGGTACCAAGTTTAGAAGAAATTGCAAAAGAAACCGGCGATTGGGACAGCTTTGAAAAAAGTTTAGAGGCCCACTGGCAAGAATGCGCCACTTCGTACTTGGCGATGGTTGATGTACTTCTGATGAAAGGTGACACCGGCCAAGCCGCAAACTATCTATTAGAGCAGTTGCGTAAACGACCTACCATGCGCGGCTTTAAAACCCTCATGGGGTTATATATTGATCAAATTGAAGATAAAAATTCGGCTGACAGTTTGCGCTTACTCAAAGAGCTAGTAGAAAAGCAGATGCTACAGCGGCCACAATACCGTTGTAACAGCTGTGGATTCTCAGGCCGAAAGTTATACTGGCTATGTCCTTCATGTAAAAAGTGGGGCGTAGTGAAACCCATAAAAGGTTTAGACGGAGAATAAGTCCACCATGCAAGAACCCCGCGTAATTGTTGCTTTAGACTACGATAATAAAGAAACCGCACTTTCGTTTGTGGCGCAACTTGACCCTTCACTGTGCAAATTAAAAGTAGGCAAGGAAATGTTTACGCTCTTTGGCCCTGAATTTGTTAAAACCTTGGTCAGCAAGGGGTTTGATGTTTTTCTTGATCTTAAATTTCACGATATTCCCAATACGGTCGCAAAAGCGTGTAAAGCGGCTGCAGAACTGGGTGTATGGATGGTAAACGTACATGCCTCTGGTGGTGTGCCTATGATGAAGGCTGCTAAAGAAGCCATTGCCAGCAGCAGTCACCCTCAAACAAAGTTGATTGCGGTGACGGTGCTAACCAGTATGGATCAGGCTCAGTTGAGCGATGTCATAGATAATGTTACGCCCCAACAACAGGTACTTCGTCTTTGCAAGTTAACCCAGCAAGCAGGGTTGGATGGCATTGTGTGCTCGGCGCAGGAAGCTCAGGTGTTAAGGCAAACCTACACTGATGCGTTTTTACTGGTAACGCCGGGGATTCGCCCAAAAGGCGCGGATGCGGGCGATCAAAAAAGGGTAATGACACCCGATGAAGCCATAGATAGCGGCGTAAGCTACCTGGTGATGGGAAGACCGATAACGAAGTCTGACGATCCTGTTGCGGTTTTAACATCAGTAAATCATTCAATAGCGTAAACAAAAATGCCCAGCGACTAAGCTGGGCATTGTATTTAACTGACTAATGAAAAGCGATAATTAGCCTTTCAGCGCTTCTTCTGCTGGCGTATAGGTTAAGCCCAACTTTTCACCCAAGGCATCCACCACCGCTTTGTATGTCACTTTACCTTCGTGAACATTTAAGCCGTTTAATAAATGCTTGTCTTCCAACATAGCTTTCGCTGGTCCTTTGTTAGCGAGGGCCAAACCAAAAGGTAAGGTGGCATTGTTTAATGCCATGGTAGACGTACGTGCTACACCACCTGGCATGTTCGCCACACAATAATGTACAACGTCATCAATCACATAAACAGGGTCTTGGTGGGTGGTGGCTTTCGAGGTTTCAAAACAACCGCCTTGGTCAATGGCTACATCCACGAGAACAGAGCCTGGCTTCATCGCTGAAATTTGCTCGCGATTAAGAAGCTTAGGTGCAGCAGCACCTGGGATAAGTACCGCACCGACGACTAAGTCTGCGTTAGCAGAATAATGCTCAATAGCATCTACGGTGGAATAAACGGTTTTAACTTGGCCGTTGAAGATGTCGTCAAGTTGACGAAGACGCGGTAACGAACGGTCGAGTATAGTGACATCTGCACCTAAGCCTAACGCCATTTTAGCTGCATTGGTTCCTACCACGCCGCCGCCAATAACCAATACTTTTCCTGGAGCAACACCGGGTACGCCACCAAGCAGCGTCCCGCTGCCGCCATGGGCTTTTTCTAAGTAATGGGCGCCAGCTTGTACTGACATTCTACCTGCAACTTCGCTCATTGGTGCTAGTAGGGGTAAACCACCACGGTCGTCGGTCACAGTTTCATAAGCGATACAGGTTGCCCCAGACGCAATAAGAAGTTCGGTTTGCGTTGGATCTGGCGCTAAGTGAAGGTAGGTGTAAAGGGTTTGGCCTTTACGTAACATTTTACATTCGTTGGGTTGAGGCTCTTTCACTTTTACAATCATTTCTGCTTCAGCAAAAACTTGCTCGGCTGTAGAGGCGATGGCTGCACCAGCAGCGATATACATATCGTCGCTAAAACCAATGGCGTCACCGGCCAGTGTTTCGACTAACACTTGATGGCCGTTGCTAACAAACTCTTTAACGGCGGCGGGCGTTAAGCCAACACGGTATTCATGGTTCTTAATTTCTTTTGGTACACCAACTAGCATGTAAATTCCTCTGATGTTCAGCCTCATGACAAGGCTGCTGTGATTTATTTTGTGCCAGTATACGAGAGATAATGAAAAACTATGTGCTGAAAATAATCACAAGTCAGTATATAGTATTATTAAAGTAACATTTCACAGTATTTTGTATGTTAGTAAAAACACCCAAACACCTTGACCGAATAGACAGAAATATTCTTATTCAACTGCAAAAAAACGGCCGCATTTCTAATGTAGAATTAGCCAAAGAGGTGGGGTTAAGCCCAAGCCCGTGCCTAGAAAGGGTAAAGCGGTTAGAGAGCCAAGGGTATATTAAGGGTTACCATGCCGACGTTGATCCAGAGAAGCTTGGTGCGGCTATGTTAGTGTTTGTTGAAATCACCCTAACGAAAACCTCCGTGGACATTTTTGCAGAATTTTCTGCTGCGGTGAAACTGCACGACGATATTCAAGAGTGTCATCTGGTTTCCGGCGACTTTGATTTTCTGCTTAAGGCGAGGGTGGCTGACATGTCGAGTTATCGACGTTTGCTCGGTGATACTTTGCTTCGCTTACCCGGTGTGAGTGAGTCACGAACCTATGTGGTGATGGAAGAAGTGAAATGTACCACGGCACTTAGAATTAATTTGAAGTAATGAAAGCGTGGCTCAAGTTAGTGAATTTGTGATAGGCTGTGCAAAAGTACAGTGGTTATTGATAACTCTGCAATTTAGTGCAGGTTTTTAAAAAGTGATTTAGGGTTATGGCGCGATTGACAGGAGTTCAGCGAGTGTGGGAATCAGGCATGATTATGGCCTGCGTTTTCGCCTTTTTCTTATTGCTGGCATTGGTATCTTTTCATCCTGGTGATCCTGGCTGGAGTCAAGCTGGGTTGCAACTAGACGTTCACAATTGGGTAGGCGCCACCGGTGCGTGGGTTGCCGACCTCTTGCTGTTTTCATTTGGGTATTTGGCGTATCTCATGCCATTTGGGGCAGCATTTTTAGGTTGGTTTCTTTTCCAACATATAAAATCCCTGAACGAATTCGATTATCTCACCATAGGCTTACGCATTATCGGCGGTTTACTTATGGCGCTCGGGGCAACCGGTATCGCTAGCATTAACTTCGACGATATATTCAATTTTTCCGCGGGAGGCTTTGTCGGCGATGTCATCAGTACCGCTTTAGTGCCTTATTTTAATACCGCAGGTACTATATTGTTGTTACTGTGTTTCTTTTGTACTGGGTTTACGCTGTTAACCGGGGTGAGTTGGCTGACAATTGTGGATAGGCTTGGCGAGCTAACCCTATGGTTTGGACGCAAAACACTCTCGCTTCCTCAGCAGGCCTTGGCAATAGATATGCCTAGACTAGCATTGCCGAATAAAAAATCTAAATCTAGCGCCACTGAGTTCGATATAACCAGCATGCGCGCAGAGCCGCAAGGTAAAGAGGAGGCCTCTAGCCAACCTCAAACCAGTGCGCACGGGGAAGCGCCATCAACCGCTACAGACAACGAAAGTGACAGCCCCATCCGTCATGACGGGGCTAATGCTTCACACACCACAACGCAAAGAAGTGAACCAACCTTTGGTGAACTTGGCGACGATTTACCACCTTTTGCCCCTGATGAAACTCATACGCCCGCGGAAGAGCCATTAGAAGCGAAACCTTCACCGTTCTCATTATCGGGAATGCGTGAAGCCGTTAAAAACAAGGTGCACGCGGTAAAAGGCGCTGAAGACAAACGTTTAGAAGACAAGGGCTCAGAAGTCACAGCCCCACGACCGGCAATAAAAGAAGAGCCAGTTTTTTCCACTGATGTGATCGGCGAAGACGAAGCTGTTGCTACCCCCGCAGATGATGAACAGCAAGAAACAGCGCCGCCTGTAGAAAAGGAACAAACTCACGCCCAACCTCAGCCTGCTAACTTTACCCCGGTTGCGATGGGGGCCAAACCCGTGAAAGCTCCAAGAGGGGAGGGGGCGGAAGACTTACCTCCTATGCCTTCTTTTGATTTGCTAGAAAGAGCAGACAAACATGAGAACCCACTCACGGAAGAAGAAATAGAAGCCATATCGCGCTTGGTAGAAGAGAAACTGGCCGATTTTAATATTGAAGCGACAGTAGTTGGTGTGTACCCCGGCCCTGTTATTACGCGTTTCGAGCTTGATTTAGCCCCTGGTGTGAAGGTAAGTAAGATTACTGGCCTATCAAAAGATTTGGCGCGTGCAATGTCTGCCATCTCTGTTCGTGTAGTGGAAGTTATTCCAGGCAAATCCGTGATTGGTTTGGAGTTACCCAATAAAAAACGGGAAATGGTGCGCTTAAGTGAAGTGATTAGCTGTGACGCGTTCCAGTCTCATCAATCGCCGCTTACAATGGTGTTGGGGGCTGATATTTCTGGTAAGCCGGTGATTGTAGACTTGGCGAAAATGCCTCACCTGCTAGTGGCCGGTACAACAGGTTCGGGTAAGTCTGTGGGTGTGAATGTTATGATTTTGAGCTTGCTGTATAAGAGCACGCCTGAAGATGTTCGCATGATCATGATTGACCCTAAAATGTTGGAGTTGTCGGTATACGAAGGCATTCCTCATTTACTTGCGGAAGTGGTCACCGACATGAAAGAAGCCGCCAATGCGCTGCGTTGGTGTGTTGGTGAGATGGAGCGACGTTACCGCCTCATGAGCGCGTTAGGGGTAAGAAACTTAAAAGGGTATAACGCCAAAGTTGCCGAAGCCATTGCGAATGGCACGCCAATTAAAGACCCGCTATGGAAAAGCGAGGAAAGCATGGATCCGGAAGCGCCAGATCTAGAAAAGCTTCCCGCTATCGTGGTGGTGGTTGATGAATTTGCCGACATGATGATGATTGTGGGTAAAAAGGTAGAAGAACTTATCGCGCGTATAGCACAAAAAGCCCGTGCGGCGGGAATACACTTGGTGTTGGCGACCCAGCGTCCGTCGGTAGATGTTATTACCGGCCTGATTAAAGCCAATATTCCTACCCGGATAGCCTTCCAAGTGTCGAGCAAAATAGATTCTCGCACCATTCTTGACCAACAAGGTGCAGAAACTTTGCTCGGTATGGGAGATATGCTTTACTTGCCGCCAGGTAGTCCGGTGCCCACTCGGGTACATGGCGCATTTGTGGACGATCACGAAGTGCATGCGGTTGTCGCCGATTGGCAAAAACGCGGTGAGCCTGAATATATTGATGAAATTCTTAATGGTGAAGCCAGTGCCGAGGTGTTACTTCCAGGCGAGCAGCCTGAAGGCGAAGAGCAAGAATTTGATGCCTTCTACGATGAAGCCGTTGCCTTTGTGACTGAAACACGCCGGGCCAGTGTGTCTAGTGTACAGCGTAAATTTAGAATTGGTTACAATAGAGCCGCGCGCTTAGTGGAACAAATGGAAATGAGTGGGGTCGTAAGTGCACAAGGGCATAACGGTAACCGTGAGGTATTAGCGCCGCCCCCACCTAAAGACTAAATGACGGAATAAGTTTATGAATAAAGCAGTTTCTATTTATTTCGCTGGCCTTGTGGCTTGCACGCTTACCAGTGCCCACGCTGCTACGCCAAGTGCGTTAGTTGACACGGCTACTATGCAGGCGAGTACACAAGAAGACAGTACCCAAGAAGACGGGCAACTATCTCAGCAGCAACTACAAGCCTTGCTTGTCACCATGAAGCAGTTTCGCGCTGACTTTGAGCAATCTGTGATGGATGCTGACAACAATGTCGTCCACGAGGCGCAGGGTAAACTTACCATGACTCGCCCCGACAAATTGCGCTGGGAAACCACGTTTCCTGATGAAACTCTGTTAGTTGCAGACGGCGAAGCTGTGTGGAATCTTGATACCTTTGTTGAGCAGGTAACGGTATTATCTCAGGCGAATGCCATCAAAGATAACCCCATCATGCTCCTTACTGCTAACGATGCAGCCACTTGGGACAAATTCACTATTGAGCAGGTACGCAACCCAGACGAGCCAAGCCGTCGTGGCTTTCAAGTTACGCCGAAAGAAAAAGGCGGGCAAATAGAAACGCTCACTTTGCAGTTTAATCAAGACAACGAACTTGCAGTCATGACCATGCTAGATGCTCAGCAGCAAACCAGTACATTGGTGTTTAACAACATCGAAACCCGTTTTCCGCTTGCTGCCGATACGTTTACGGTTGACATACCTGAAAGCTACATCGTTGATGATCAGCGTTGATGAGCAATGTTAATCAAGCCTTTGCGCCCTTAGCAGCGCGCATGCGCCCGGTAACTATTGAAGAATACAGCGGTCAGTCACATTTGTTAGGGCATGATAAGCCACTGCGTAAAATGTTAGATGCAGGGCATTGCCACTCAATGATATTGTGGGGTCCTCCGGGTACTGGCAAAACCACATTGGCAGAATTGATTGCCCATTACACTAACGCCACCGTATTGCGGATATCGGCAGTCACCAGTGGGGTAAAAGACATTCGTGCAGCAATGGACGCTGCCGAAGAGAATGCCCGTTACAATCAGCGTACGCTATTGTTTGTTGACGAGGTGCATAGGTTTAACAAAAGCCAGCAAGATGCTTTTTTGCCTTTTGTTGAGTCTGGGGTGGTGACCTTCATTGGCGCCACCACCGAAAACCCTTCTTTTGAACTGAATAACGCCTTGCTGTCTCGGGTGCGTGTTTACGTGCTAAAACCTCTTGAGAAAGAGGCATTATATGAATTGGTTGACCGCGCTCTGTTAGATGCCCAAAAGGGGTTAGGGCAGCGAAAACTTACCATTGCCGAGAGTGCGAAAAGTGCCTTGGTGGAATTAAGTGGCGGCGACGCCAGACGCTTACTTACCTATTTGGAACTTTCTGCAGACTTTACTAATGACACTGAAATTAACATCGGTGACATTGAACAAGCTGTGGGTGAAAAAGTGGCCAGTTACGACAACAAGGGTGATACGTTTTACGATCTTATTTCGGCGTTCCATAAATCCGTACGGGGCTCAGATCCTGATGCGGCACTTTACTGGTACGCCAGAATACTTGACGGTGGGGGTGATGCGCTTTATGTGGGTCGACGATTACTCGCCATCGCGTCTGAAGATATTGGAAACGCCGATCCGCGCGCTATGCAACTGTGCATTAATGCGTGGGACACCTTTCACCGTGTTGGCCCTGCTGAAGGGGAGCGGGCTATTGCACAAGCCGCAGTATATTGTGCTTTAGCGGCAAAAAGTAATGCGGTATACATGGCCTTTAGCGAGGCGAAAGCCCTAGCGCGTAAAACCTCCGATGCTCCCGTACCCCTGCATTTACGCAATGCGCCTACCTCACTGATGAAAGAGCTAGGTCATGGTGATGGCTATCGTTATGCGCATAACGAGCCAAATGCATTCGCCGCCGGAGAAACTTACTTCCCTGATGGCTTAGCCAATACGCGTTTCTATCACCCTAATGAACGGGGATTGGAAAAAGCGCTAAAAGCGAAGCGAGATTATCTTGATTCACTTAATGCGCAAAGCCCAATAAAAAGGTAGAGTTATCAAGGCAAATTTAGCCTAATCACTTGTGTTAGCTAATAGGCAACGATGGTACATATTCGCGTTTTATTGCCACCTCACTCAAACCACTAATAACTGCGCTTAGGGAGTTTAATTTTGCCTCAAGGGTTAGCTTTGTATTGTTTTATTGCCGTTGGCGGCGCAACGGGCGCGTGTTTACGGTATTTTGTTACCACAACGGTAGATTCCTTATTTGGAAAACACATGCCGTTTGGTACACTAGCCGTGAACGTAATAGGGTCGTTCTCGTTGGCATTACTTTATGGTTTTATAGAACGCCACGATTTAAGCGACTCACCTTACAGAGCATTAATAGGTGTTGGACTGTTAGGGGCATTTACCACGTTCTCCACGTTTTCGGTAGAAACCTTAACGTTGTTAGAAAATGGGCTATGGCTAAAGGCGATAGCAAATGTATTTCTTAATGTTGGCGCCTGTTTACTGGCAGGTTGGCTAGCCATTGAATTAATGAAAGGATAAGTAGAAACACATGTTAGATCCAAAGTGTTTGCGAAGCGATATAGAACAAACAGCCAAGCGACTGGCTGCCCGTGGTTTTAACCTCGATGTAGCAGCTTTCAGTTCCCTTGAAGAAAAAAGAAAAACACTTCAGTCCAGAACACAGGATCTGCAAAACGAACGTAACGTACGAAGTAAGTCCATCGGTAAAGCAAAAGCGCAGGGCGAAGACATTGCGCCACTTCTCGCTGAAGTGGGTAAACTTGGCGACGAACTGGATGCCGCTAAAGCTGAGCTTTCTTCGTTGCTAGAAGAAATTAATACGTTCACCCAGGGGATTCCTAATTTACCTGATGAATCTGTGCCTGAGGGTAAAGATGAAGAAGACAACGTTGAGATCTCTCGATGGGGTGAGCCTCGTCAATTTGATTTTGCCGTGAAAGATCACGTGGATGTGGCAGAAGGCCTAAATAATGGCCTAGACTTCGCCACCGCGAGTAAGCTTACTGGCAGCCGCTTTGTGGTTATGCGCGGTGATGTAGCACGTTTAAACCGTGCCATAGCGCAGTTTATGCTAGATGTTCATACACAAGAACATGGCTACCAAGAAATGTACGTGCCTTACCTCGTGAATGCCGACAGCCTATACGGTACTGGGCAACTGCCTAAATTTGGTGAGGACTTATTTCACACTAAACCGGCAACGGAAGAAGGACAAGGACTAAGTCTTATTCCCACAGCCGAAGTACCACTAACGAACATTGCCCGCGATGAAATTTTAGATGCGAAGACACTGCCAGTGAAAATGACGGCGCATACCCCGTGTTTCCGTTCTGAAGCGGGCTCGTACGGACGTGATACCCGTGGCCTTATTCGTCAGCATCAGTTTGACAAAGTAGAGCTTGTTCAGCTAGTTAAACCAGAAGATAGCTTTGACGCATTAGAGGCACTGACTGGCCATGCTGAGGTTATCCTTCAGAAGCTTGAGCTACCTTACCGTAAAGTACTGCTATGTACCGGTGATATGGGCTTTGGTGCGTGTAAAACCTACGATCTGGAAGTGTGGTTACCCGCGCAAAACACTTATCGTGAAATTTCCTCATGTTCAAACATGTTAGACTTCCAAGCCCGTCGCATGCAAGCGCGTTTTAGAAACCCTAAAACGAATAAGCCAGAATTATTGCATACCCTTAACGGCTCGGGTTTAGCGGTAGGTCGAACTCTTGTGGCTATTCTAGAAAATAATCAGCAGGCAGATGGCAGTGTGACTGTGCCTAAAGCACTAGTGCCCTACATGAATGGTCAAGAACGTATCAGTGCCAACTAAGCTGAAATAATGACATGAAAAAGCCCGTACACAATGAAGTGACGGGCTTTTCTAATGATTGAGGTAGCGATTTTATTGCCACCTATATTGAGAAAACTTACTTTTTCTCGCTAGCAACCGGTTGACCGTAACTCGGTGAGCGAGGGCCATAAAGAAGGCCGTTGTAACTTTCTGCAGATAGAAGACGTGCAGACGCGATAGCGGCAATATCAAAACCTCTATCTGTCACGGTCTCAAAAATTTGATTTACCGCAGCTTGAACCAACATACCCACTAAACCACCGCTGTTAGCATTTTGTTGTTCTGCACTTGAGGCGTTAGCCGTTCCAGTCCATAGCATTTGGCCAGAAGCCAAATCAACTAACGAGGCAGTAACGGTTACGCGTGTTTCACTTGAAATCACCACGTAACTCGTCCCATAGTCTTCAATAGATACATATAAGGCGGCGTCCGCACCGAAAATTTCTTTCAACTTCGTGGGGGCCACTGCATGTATATCACTGGCCACGGTAAGGCCATTGTTGTTAAAGGTTTGATTAACCATAGCAACAGGGAACACGTAAAAACCAGATTCAGCAATGGGTGTAGCCATTTGAGTCATAACACTGTAGGGCGCAATAACTTCCGGTGTATTGTTAATAGGGGGTAAAATGATAACCGACGCTGGGTTGGCTGCTTTAAACGCACTGTAATCGTGAGCTGGCGGTAAGCTTACGCAGGCGGATAAAAGCGCCATTGCACCAACAACAATGAAAGATCTGAACAACATTGATTATGCTCCCTTTGCTGATGTAAGTAAAAAGTCGATGTATTGGACCGACTCGGGGAACATCTGCTTTTCTTGTTCAAAATGTACTTCGCCTTGTTGTGGGTTGCCCGTTTCAAAGTAAAGCATGCCTAAATGGGCGTGAACGCCAGGAGCGATAGGCTTTCCATTAGCATCAGCAAGTTCGATGGTTTCTTTAAGTGCCGTTATTTGTTCTTCCAACGTTGCCCCTTCACCTTTAAGATAGGTATATACGGCCGTGTTGTATTCGCCGTAATAATAAAGAGGTTCTGTTGTTTTACAGCCCACTATGCCAAGTGCAATGGCCATCGTTATGATTGTTTTTTTCATCTTATAGCTTCCACGCGCCTGTTTCGATACCGTTTACGAGGTTGTTAACTGACTCGCGGATGGCTAAATCAAGAACTTTACCGTTCAATGTAGCGTCGTAACTTGCTGTGCTACCAAAGCCGATGACTTCGCGTTCAGATAAGCTGTACTCACCTGCACCGGCTACCGAATAAACCACTTCGGACGTCGTAACGTCCACGACGTTCAGCGTCACTTTTGCGTAGGCTATTTGTGATTTCCCTTTACCCAAAATACCAAATAACTGCTTATCGCCAATGGCTTTGCGACCGAACTCGGTAACATCGCCGGTAACGACAAACCGGGCCCCAGATATATTTTGTTCTGTACCAGTTAGCTTTGCTTCCTCAGCCAGTAAACTCATATTATCGCGGTCTAGCACGCTAAATCGATTGGTTTGCTGCAAATGGCTAATAAGCGTCGTTTTTGCTTGGCCGCCTAAACGATCTTGGCCGTTAGAGAAAATACCATTTTGAAAACTTGAACGGTTAACGAATTGACCGACAACCAATTTCTTTTTCTCACCCGTATATTGGGTGTTATAGGTGTTTACTTTAGGTGTTTCGACAACCTGTGAACTGGTTGTCGCGCATCCCGATGCCACACTAACGATAGCGAGAATAGATACCGCTGAAAGTAATTTTTTATTATTTTTCATATTCATATTAGTCCCTGATTTTATTATGAAAACGCAAATGAATGTGACTTTGCGCGCGTTTTTATAACACAAAATCAACAGGAAAAAACTAACAAGGCGAGAATAATTCGTAACAATACGTTTATGAAGAGCAATCATGTGTATTTAGTTAGTGCTCTCGTTACCGTACAAAGCTTAAATTAGTATTGGCGCCATACCGCACGTTAACAAAGTGGAATAGTCAGCTGGTAGGACGAATACTTACAGTGAAAAACGCTGGCGTAAAAAGCGTGCGATACCGTCTTCGTTATGATGGCCAATGACCTCACTGGCGGCTTGTTTTATCGCTTGTTTAGCATTGTCTGGCGCATAACTTTCGTCTGCCAGTTCAAACATACTTAAATCGTTATCACCGTCGCCAAAACAAATGATGTTTGTAGCACCAAGCTGCTGTTTTAATTGTTTTACTGCGCCCCCTTTACTAGCAGCGCGATGGTGAATATCCATCCAACTAAAATTATTCCCTTCAATCGCCGGGCCAGAATAAGCCACCAGAGTGTCTACCTTATTAACTCTGTCCCACAGGGAATGAATGGTAGCGCTATCACCAATCATACTGATATTCGTAATGTTATCGGTCAGTGAAAGCTGGGAAAGAGGTAATAGCACCGCGTCGGTTCTTTTGAAGTATTTACTCAGTAAATCATGCTCTATGGGGTGACGGGCAGGAGGGTGGTAAACTTCGTGTGATGTGCCTGCAATCACGTTGACAAAAGGAGTGATCCCCTGTTCTTGCGCCAGACTAATAATAAACTCTAATTCATTGGGGTTAACCAAGTTTTCTAATTTGAGTGAATTGTCTTGTGGGTTAAATACCGTGACGCCGTTATTGTAAATATGTGGCAGTAAAAAGCTGTGTTCGGCAATAATAGCACTGGCGGACAACATGGTTCTGCCTGTGGCAACCGTATAGGCAATGTCGTTTTTTCTAAGAAGGGCAAGGGTCTCACGGGTGAAATCCGATATTTGTGATTGGCTATTTAACAATGTGCCATCTAAATCAAAAAAAATGAGATCCATGGGTTATTCCTAGGTGTTAATGCGCGTAAGGGCATTCAATTAAAACGGGCGTCGCTTATAGGCATTTTGCAGGCTTAGGCAACCCAGCCAGTTTAGTGGCTTGTTTAGCAGGTCCTTTCTTAAATAAGCGTTGCAAGTAACGGCTATTTCCTTTTTCAGGCCCGTATTTATTCGCCATGGCTTTTACCAATGCACGAATGGCCGGACTGGTTTCGTATTCTTCATAAAAGCCGCGCACAAAGCGAATCACTTCCCAATGGGCATCGGTTAACTCAATATTTTCTTCGCGAGCAAGAATTTCAACCATCCCTTCTTCCCAAAGGGTGTAGTCAAGGAGATAACCCGCTTTGTCAGTTGCGATAGGTTGGCCTTTGTATAGAAAGTTGTAGGTTTCTTGGGTCATGATTAAAGCGTTACCATTTGATTAAATGTGCTTGTGAGGGCGGCAAAACCTTGATAATCCAACGGGTTGACTGCTTGTGAAAGCGTGACGCCACGAGCAGTAGCATCCTCTTTTATCACGTGAACGTGCAATACGGACTCGGCGTTAGATTTGCTGACGCACTCAGCGAGAAAGGCTTGTTCCACAACATGGGCGTAAGCGCCATCGCCAGAAAAGACAATGCTGGTTGTTGCATTGTGTGAAAGCGCAGCCGTAATCAGTGTTTTTTGGCGAGTATCCAATTTGGCTTGAGTTATGTTGATCAGCATTAAAACGTTACCACATGGTCGGCACTATTAATTAATGAAATACGTGCAGGGGCGTCTACATAGTGCGCGTCTAGTTCAGCGGCGACATCTGTGTTGGCTAAAAGCGCACTTATATCCCATTGGCGCGCACTGTCTTGACATATAAAACATGCTTCTATGTCAAAAAATGGCATGGAGGCTAATCGTTTACTGTGATTCTTCAGCGTATTTACGGCATCAGTTTTTACTAACTGTAAAACCCCTTCACCTTCAAAAAGCACATGAACAATATGGCCGTAATTTGTCGCCGCCAGCGCAAAATCTAAACCCTCTTGGCTTTTGCCGCTGGTGTAGGGCGCTTGGGTAAATCTGATTAAAAGTGTGGCCATTAGAATTGCACCAACCGTTCACATTGATGAAGCTCACTAAAAAATTCGCCAAGGCCGGCTTGCACAAAGGGGGCCGTTAAGTTTACAGCGCTTATGCCACTTTCAGCCGCTTCTTGCTGGCTCACTATTCCCCTTTTAACCGCCGCGGTAATACAGACCAAAAGCTGAGTGTTGTGTGTGCTTGCAAGCGACTCCCATGCGCCGTAAACATAAAAGTCATTGCCACTTTGAAGCATCATATTATTACAATGATATACGCCATCGCCATAAAAAAAGACATGCTTTAAGGTATCGCCATTGGCCAATAAGCCATCGATAAAGGCGAGGGCGCGTTGGGCACAATCACCATGGTAGGGGGAGGACGTGATAAGTATTGAATATGCTTTCATACAAACAAAAACACCCCGGTTAAGGGGTGTTTACTTTAACCTTTATATATTCGCTTAGTCGTCGCCGCCAAACGCACCGAGTAGGTGAAGAATAGAGGTGAACAAGTTGTATATGTTCAAGTATAGCGAAACTGTCGCACGAATGTAGTTTGTTTCACCACCATGAATAATACGGCTGGTATCAAATAGAATGAAACCAGACATAATAAATACGATAGCTGCACTAATTGCTAGACTAACCGCCGGCACGGCGAAGAAGATATTCGCAATTGCCGCCACTAGTACAACCACAAGACCTACCACTAAGAACCCGCCCATGAATGAGAAGTCTTTCTTTGTAGTAAGGGCATAGGCAGACAGCGCAAAGAACACTAATGCTGTTGCACCTAGCGCTTCCATAATTAACCCTGGACCGGCAACACCTAAATAAAAGTTAAGTGTGTAACCTAACGATGCGCCCATCAGGCCGGTAAACGCGAACACCCAGTATATACCAGACGCCGAGTCAGCTTTCTTTTGTACAACAAACAGTGTAATAAACGCACCGATAGTCATTACCAGAGACATCATAGGAGAAATGCCTACTGCCATAGCTATACCAGCACAAACCGCACTAAACGCTAGTGTCATCGCAAGCAGCATGTAGGTGTTGCGTAGAACCTTGTTCGTTTGCAATACCGATGGTTGAGATGCACTTGAATACATCGAACGTTGATCCATTGTTTCCTCCAATAGGACTATGATATGACCAAAATGGTACACAGTTATTTAGTGTATGTTGTATGGCTTTTAGTTCCCATTTTCAAGTAGTTTCAGATGAAAATTCGATTAACTGAAGATAAAAACGCCTTATTGCCTTGATAAACAATCTAATTGGATGATTTCTCGGCAGTTAAACAATTTTTTTCAATTTTCGCTTTACAGTCATAAAAATATCATTAAGATACGCAGCACTTCAGGAGAGTTGGCAGAGCCCGGTTTAATGCACCTGACTTGAAATCAGACGTGGGGTCAAACCCACCGGGGGTTCGAATCCCTCACTCTCCGCCATATTAGAGAAACCCGCACATTGTTGCGGGTTTTTTTATGGGCAGAATAACCCCTTTGTAGAGTGAGGGTGAGAGCCCCCGTTGTTCGACCAATCGTCGGGAACGATTGGTGCCGCCGCAGGCGCCCGAAGGGTCGGGTACAGGACGTACCCGAGCACATCCCTCACTCTCCGCCATATTAGAGAAACCCGCACATTGTTGCGGGTTTTTTTATGGATAAAATATATCCACCAAAAAAGGCCTCGCTGCAAAGCAAGGCTTTTTTCTTTTATCTGACTGAAAGCATTTGTGATCTCATCCTGTCTCGTTATTGTAAGTAGATTTCTATTGAAAAGAATGATTGCGCTGTCGTGCCTTGTTCATATAAAACTGATAAAAACGTTGCAGCATGTTTAAGCTGGTGAAAAAGCGAATGTAAATATACCGGCGGGAGGCTCGATAAATGGCATCGTTTGCTAAACTTCAGAGTATGTCAGTTAAACGTTACCAATCGTTCATCTACTAATTTAACTGTATAACTATGTGTTAATTCGCGATCGCCTTGGTCGTTTGTGGTATTTGCACGTCTTAATAAAAATAAATGGGGATAATATGCAGGCAATGTCTACGCTCAACTTGAGGGATGGTTCTGTTGAGCAAAAGCGGGAAGAGGTTAAAGCTTATTTTCTTGATTCTTTTAATACCTACGAGGCTTTATTTTCCTGTCTTAATGGTGACGACGCCTTTTATGCGCGCCCTGAAAAGCTTCGCCACCCACTGATTTTTTATTTTGGTCACACCGCTACGTTTTTTATCAATAAACTGGTTTTAGCAAAAGCCATTAGCCAGCGGATTAACCCTAAGTTTGAGTCGTTATTTGCCATTGGCGTTGACGAAATGAGTTGGGATGACTTACACGATGAAAACTATCATTGGCCTGCTGTAAGCGACGTTGCTGAATACCGAAATAAAGTGCGCGCGTTGGTATGCGACTTAATAGACAAACTAGAATTTACGATGCCCATAGATTGGGAAAGCCCCATGTGGCCTATTGTCATGGGCATTGAACATGAGCGCATTCATTTAGAAACATCGTCGGTGTTAATTCGCCAATTACCGCTTTCTATGGTAAGTGCATCTAGCGCCTGGCCTGTGTGCCCAAACTGTACATTTGCCGAGAGTGAACTGCCGCAAAATAGCTTAGTTCCAGTGAAAGCAGGGCATGTGGATGCGACTAAATCGTGGGACTCGGCCTATTATGGTTGGGACAATGAATATGGTGAACACCAAGCCCAGGTTAATGAATTCAAAGCCGCCAAGTTTCTGGTGTCGAACGGGGAGTTTCTTGACTTTGTTGAAGAGGGGGGCTACCAAAACCCTGACTACTGGGAAGAGGAAGGCAATCGATGGCGCGAGTATACCAAGGCGAGCCATCCTGTGTTTTGGCGTAAAGCCGACGAGGGTTATGTTTACAGAAGCATGCTTTCTGAAATGCCTCTACCGTTAGATTGGCCTGTTGATGTGAATTATCACGAAGCAAAAGCATTTTGTAATTACAAAAGTGAAAAAACAGGCCAATTGATTCGTTTACCTACCGAAAACGAATGGTTTCGCTTACGTGACTTTAGCGGTGTAAACCAACCGGTATATTCCAGTGAGTTTAATATTGCATTGAGTCAGTATGCGTCTAGCGAGCCTGTCACGAAACATAAATCCGGTGAATTTTATGATGTTGTGGGTAACGTTTGGCAGTGGACGGAAACGCCCATTTATCCCTTTGATGGATTTAAGGTGCATCCGCTATATGACGACTTCACAACGCCAACCTTCGACAATAAACATAATTTAATTAAAGGTGGCAGTTGGATCTCAACAGGGAATGAAGCTATGAAGCATAGCCGTTATGCATTCAGACGGCACTTTTTTCAACATGCAGGCTTTCGCTACGTACAAGCTGAAAGCCTCATTCAAGTTAATGATTTAGACTATGAAAGCGACACTCAAGTGTCTCAATACAGTGAATTTCACTATGGTGATGAATACTATGGTGTGCAAAACTTTGCAAAGGCGAGCGCCGAATTTTGCATCGACGCTATGGCACAACGTCCCGCACAAAAAGCATTAGACTTAGGCTGTGCGGTAGGGCGCTCTAGTTTTGAGTTAGCGAAACATTTTGCTCATGTTGATGGTATCGATTTTTCAGCCCGTTTTATTAAAACGGCGTTTACCATGCAAGAGCAAGGTGAAATTCGTTATCACCTCATAGAAGAAGGTGAACTCACTGCATTTAAAGCCAGAAAACTGTCGGCGTTGGGCTTAGACAATACGGCAAACAAGGTGGCGTTTGCCCAAGGTGATGCGTGTAATTTGAAACCCCAGTACAAAGGTTACGACTTAATTTTTATGGGTAACCTTATCGACCGAGTCTATAGCCCTCGTAAAGTATTAGAAGACATGAGCCATAGGCTTAACAGAGGCGGCTTATTAATTATTGCTAGCCCGTTTACTTGGTTAGAAGAATACACAGAGCGTTCTGAATGGCTAGGGGGGTATAAAGACGAAAATGGTGAAACCTTGAATTCAACCCAAGCATTAGAAGATGCACTGGCGAAAGATTTTGTGCGGGTTAAAGCTGCACAGGAGATTCCGTTTGTTATCCGCGAAACTAAGCGTAAATTTCAGCATACGCTGTCTGAATTTAATGTATTCGAAAAGAAGTAACGGTGTAGCGTGATAAGTTGAACCCATTAGGGTAAAAAAGCATTGGGAAAACCATGGGACGACATTCAAAAATGGGCCTGACTGAAGCCAAGCAGCCACGTTCGCTGCTAAGTAAAATGGATGCTTCGTATCACGCCGCATCGGGTAAAAACTCCCCTATGGCCAATGTATCAAACGGACAGGCGGGCCAAGCATGTTGGCACGCCCAGTGGACGGCGCCTTCATTACATGAAGGGGGTGATCATACTTGCAATACGCCCATGGCTAAAGATAACCTTGCGCATACGCGAACGAAGTTTCTTTCTCAGCAAACGGGTGAGTCGACAACGCCGGTGGATCCCTTAGGCATGGGGATCGCCGATATGGACTGTCCGCCACCTGGGGTTATTGGCAAGCGCTTGGCAGCTGCACTTTCATCACATTACGGCTATCACGACATTCATCACGCCACGGCGAATGCGGTATCTCACTGGTTTAAGCCTCAAGGTACACAGCATAGAGAGACCAATTCTCCGGTAAGCCCACATTCTGTGGTGGGTGTTGCCAGTGTGGTGAGTGCGGTGGATGTGGCGTTAAAAACATTCTGTCAGCCTGGCGACAGTATCATGATCCTGACTCCCACCTATGGGCCGTTAAAAGCCTGTATTGCCTTAAATGGAATGCAAGCCCACGACATTGCGATATCAACAAGCAGTAAGGCAGCGCATTCCATCAATCTGAATGCATTGTGTGAAAACGCATCGGCCATGGTGCTATGCCACCCTAACAACCCAACGGGGACGGTATTATCTGAGCAATGCCAAGAGGAAATTGTGACGTTTTGTCATCAACATAATATTTTGTTGGTGACAGACGAAGTGCATAGTGAATTTGGGTTTTCGAGCCCGTATCGGCCTGCTTCAGTGCCACTATTTGGCAGTAAAAGTCGCCTGCGAGACCGCTGTAACATTATTCATATTAACAGTGTTTCAAAAGCATTTAACTTGGCCGCCGTACCAGGGGCTTCATATGCCATCGTGCCCAACCCAGATAGTAAACAGCAGTTTGCCCAGGCTATTAAAGCCCGTCATCTTGAGGCGAGTTTTTTATCTCAGCTTGCACTTATTGCGGCCTATAAAGAGGGGGGGGCGTGGTTAAACGCTCTGCGTCACAGTATTGATTACAATCGCCAGTTTGTTGATTTTTATTTTAATTATCATGGTTTACACCCTGATTATACCCTAGGCCAAGCTGGGTATTTTTTATGGTTAAATTTAGAGTCGAAGGACGAATCCCGCTACACTTGCACCTTTGCCGCGCGCAGTTTTCAAGCCTGTTTAGACCGTGGAGTAATGGGCACTGACGGTCAATCTTTCGGTGCCCCGGGATTTATTCGACTTAATTTAGCCTGCCATCCTCGTGTTATTGAGCAAGCGTTAGATCGCATCTTCTTTAACCGCTTTTAGCTTGCGTGTGTTTTATACCTCGCTTACCTGCGATCGGCGCCATTCTATTTAATAGAACAGTAATCAAGCTTTTATGAAATTTAATCCAAGTTATTGCGAAACTATAATGCGCATATTGGCGAATAGATTTAGTGCGATTCACCGTTTGAAAAACGCGCACGCAGAGTGGAGCAACTTACATGGTTTACATGAGAAAGGCAGAAGAAAGGGGCAAGGTTAATTTAGGTTGGTTGAATAGCAACCATAGCTTTTCCTTTGGGCATTATTACGATGTTAACCACATGGGCTTTTCCGTGCTTAGGGTGATTAACGACGATGTGGTTCAGCCCGGTAGAGGCTTTGACACCCACGGCCACAAAGACATGGAAATTGTGTCTTATGTTGTGAAAGGTGCATTGAAGCACAAAGATAGTGCTGGCAATGAATACCAAGTGCCAGCGGGAGACATTCAAGTGATGAGTGCGGGCAGGGGAATTATGCACTCAGAATACAATGCTTCTGACACAGAGGAAGTCAATTTTTTGCAGATTTGGATTCTACCGAATCAAAAAGGGGGCGCACCTACCTACGGACAAAGGGCGCTGGCGCCAAGGGGGGAAACAAATCCATTATCGTCTAGGACGCTAACGCCTGACATGTCACTACCCCGCACAACAGAAGCGCATCAAGATGAACATGGTGCGAATGCTAACGTTGCTGCACGCCAACGTCAGCTGCTAGTGTCTGCAGATGGCCGTCAGGGCTCGTTACCCATAAAGCAAGACGCCAGTATTAGCAGCATTCACCTTTCTGACGGCGAACAATTTACCTTGCATACCGGGGCCAGAAAGGGCTATTTGCATATTGTTCGCGGTACGCTAAAGGCCAATATAAAAAGCGAATTACAGGGCATTTCATTGCGTCAGGGTGATGGCTTGGGCATATATATGAACGACCGTTTACAACTGGACAGTCAGGGTGAAGCTTTGGCCTTGTGGTTCGATTTGCCCAATATCTAAACCTAAGTAAATAAGTTAGTACAATTTCGTTGAGGGCAAATCTCCGGTAAACGCTTCACCTTAACGTATCTCGTGGTATGATGAAGGCAACTTGGACTTAATTGTTGAACGTTTTTCTTTTAACAGCAATCGCCTGCGGCTATTTTGCTGGAACGTTTATTGCAAAGTTTATGCAATATACTGCGACGTTAAAGCCAGCATTAAGTACACGTGTAATAAGAACAGAAGTCAGTGAGATACTAGTGTGATTAAAATTATCCTAGCAGATGACCATGATTTGGTCAGAACAGGGATCCGCCGGATTTTGGAAGACGAAAGTGAATTCTCCGTAATAGCCGAAGCTAAAAACGGTGAAGAGGCGGTACAGTTGTGCCGTAAAAACGCACCAGATGTGGTACTCATGGATGTAAATATGCCCGGTATTGGCGGGTTAGAAGCAACCAAACGTATTGTCCGTATGTCTGAAAACACGCGGGTGGTTTGTGTGTCTATGGTGAAAGAAAGCCCCATACCCATGCAGGTAATGAACGCAGGGGCGTTTGGCTTTTTAACTAAAGATGCCGAGCCTGAAGAAGTCATTCGAGCGATATATAAAGTGGCCGCAGGTCAAAAGTATCTCGATAACGAAATTGCTCATAGCATTGCGATTGACAAATTATCTCCAAGTTCAGAAAACCCGTTTAATGAACTTTCTTCCCGTGAACTCAGTATTGCATTAAGACTCACTAAAGGGCAGCGGGTGCCAGATATTGCAAACGAACTTAGTATTAACGCAAAAACAGTGAACACCTATCGTTATCGCATGTTCGATAAGTTAGGCGTAACCACAGATGTTGAACTTACTCACCTAGCGCTGCGCCACAAACTCATTGATTCTAATTTACTTTAATAGATGTCTACGTTTGATTCAGCAGCATTCTTAAAAAATTTAACGTCTCAGCCTGGCGTGTACCGAATGTACAACGCCCAGGATGAAGTTATTTATGTCGGTAAGGCCAAAAACTTAAAAAAACGGGTATCCAGTTACTTCAGGATAAACGTGGATAACGCCAAAACACGTTCATTGGTTAGCCAAATTGCGAAAATGGACGTCACCGTGGTTAACAGCGAAACCGAAGCCTTCTTGCTAGAAAATAACTTCATTAAAAAGTACAAGCCTCGCTATAACGTAGTGATGCGAGATGATAAGTCATACCCTTTCATTTTTTTATCTGATCACGAACACCCTCGGCTTTCATTCCACCGAGGGCCGCAAAAGAAAAAGGGGGAGTATTTTGGCCCCTATCCAAGCGCTTGGGGGGTAAGAGAAAGCCTGCGCTCAATGCAGAAAATTTTCCCCGTTCGTCAATGCGAAGATAGTTATTACAGAAGCAGAAGCCGCCCATGTTTGCAGTATCAAATGCAGCGGTGCAGCGCCCCCTGTGTGGAAGGCTATGTATCTAACGAAGAATACGCTGACCAGGTGGCACTGGCCAAGTTATTCCTCAAAGGAAAGAACCAGCAGGTGATAGGTACCTTGGTTGAGAAAATGGAATCTGCCAGTGAGCAGCTTAATTTTGAAGCGGCAGCCAGATATAGAGACCAAATTAATGCATTGAGAAAAGTGCAGGAACGCCAATGGGTAGCGGGAACCCAAGACGAAATGGATGTATTTGGGTTTGCGGTTAAAGGCAATATGGCGTGTATTCAAGTGATGTTTATTCGAGATAGCCAATTGCTGGGAAGTAAAGCGTTTTTTCCTAAAGTGCCCTCTACCGCCGACGAACAAGAAATTTTTGAATCATTCTTCTTACAGTTTTATCTGGCTGGCAATAAGGTTATTCCAAAGCAAATAGTCCTTCCCCGAGAATTAACCGATGATTCAGCCATAGCCACCTTGCTCAGTGAAGAAGCAAAGTACCGAGTGACCTTTTTTAAAGGGGCCAGGGAAGAAAAGCGACGTTATCTTCAGTTGGCGCAAGCCAATGCTGAAACGGCGCTAGAAAGTCAGTACAGCGCGCAAAAATCGGTTTTTGCTCGCTATATCGACTTAGAAACGGCGCTAGAACTCGAAAACCCCATACAGCGCATGGAGTGTTTTGACATTAGCCATACATCAGGGCAACAAACCGTGGCGTCCTGTGTGGTGTTTAATAGAGAAGGGCCGTTAAAAAGTGATTATCGCCGGTATAATATTGAAGGTATTACGCCTGGCGATGATTACGCAGCTATGGCGCAGGCGCTGAAGCGACGATACAAATCGGTTAAAGAAGTACAAAAAATACCGGATTTGCTACTCATTGATGGAGGAAAAGGGCAGCTAGCGCAAGCAGAAGCCTTTTTCGAAGATTGGCCTCATGATAAGAAACCGATGTTATTAGGTGTGGCGAAAGGCACCACACGAAAACCTGGATTAGAAACCTTGATCTTGGCGGGTAATCACGATGTGGTACCCATGGACCCGCATGCGCCCGGCCTTCATTTAGTTCAACATATACGTGATGAGTCACACCGTTTTGCAATTACAGGGCATAGAAATAGACGACAGAAGGTTAAAACCACGTCTAGCCTTGAGAGCATTCCTGGTATTGGAGCAAAACGTAGACAGACCTTGTTGAAATATATGGGGGGGTTACAAGGCCTTAAAAAAGCCAGTAAACAAGAAATTGCGGGTGTACCCGGTATCAGCCAAGACTTGGCAGAGACTATTTACGACCATTTACATCAATAACACACAAGCTTCCGCGCATTTTTTTGTGACATGGGGTAATGTGTGTGAAAACTAAAGCGATAACGCTGCGCTAAATCGCCAGTCATTGGCAAACATTGAGATTTTTTTATGTGGACTGTTCCAAATATCATTACTTTATTTAGAGTAATTCTGATACCCGTATTCGTAACTGTGTATTTTTTAGATTGGCGTTGGGCGCATGAAGCCGGCGCATTTATATTTTGGTTAGCGGCTATTACCGACTGGTTTGATGGCTACCTCGCAAGAAAATTACAACAGAGCACCCCCTTCGGTGCATTCCTCGACCCCGTTGCCGATAAGCTAATTGTAGGCGCTGCGTTATTAATGATTACCCACAGCTACGCAAATTTGTGGATTACCTTACCCTCAATTGCATTACTCGTAAGAGAAATTTATGTTTCTGCGTTACGGGAATGGATGGGGCAAAACGGTGTGCGCGAAGCGGTAAAGGTGTCGTTCATAGGAAAAGCGAAAACAACTGCTCAAATGTTAGCCTTAATCGGCCTGTTGTCAGGACTAGAAACCTTCATGGGCTTTACCATTTACTGGGTCACACTTGGTTATATTCTTCTTTATATTGCTGCACTGTTGTCTTTATGGTCAATGTTGGTGTACACAAAAGCAGCATGGCCACATTTAGGTGGCAACGCAATTAAACCAAATTGATCGCGTTATAATCAAAATGAATAAAAATAAGGCAAACGAACAAAAAAATGCAAATTTTCCTTAATTTTCACTGTTTTTCGTATTGACAGTTTGGCGGGTACAGGTAGAATGCACCCCACATTTCGAGAGGACATCACCGAAACGAAATGTAAGATTTAAGAGTGCGGGAATAGCTCAGTTGGTAGAGCACGACCTTGCCAAGGTCGGGGTCGCGAGTTCGAATCTCGTTTCCCGCTCCAAAATCTAAAATGCAATAGCTAGTAGGGCGGAATGGCAGAATGGCTATGCAGCGGATTGCAAATCCGTGGATCTCGGTTCGACTCCGGGTTCCGCCTCCATAAGCTGCCTTGCAGCATCAGGTTCTACGCCTGACACCTTTGCTGAAAAGCAACCCGATGCCCGGGTGGTGAAATTGGTAGACACAAGGGATTTAAAATCCCTCGCTGGTAACAGCGTGCCGGTTCAAGTCCGGCCCCGGGCACCATTTCTTTATTTCATAAAATTCTAAGAGCTTTCAAATCCCTTTATAATCATTGCTTTAACAGTGATTTGCGTTTCATATCATTTCATATACGTTTGCAACATTTCATTTTTTTAGTAACACTAACTGTAACAACAACGAAATGTTACAAAAACGGTGTTACAAAAACATGCCCAGGAACGTAACCGCCTTAAGCGCAACCCAAGTAAAACAGTCAAAACCTAAAGATACGGAATACAACCTATCAGATGGAAAAGGGCTTGCTTTACGCGTAAAGCCAAACGGCTCTAAGCTATGGATATTCAACTACTCAAAACCTCACACCAAAAAGCGCAGCAACATCGGAATAGGTATTTACCCCGAAGTTTCACTTGCTGATGCCAGAGAGCAACGCGAGGCGTTTAGGAAATTACTAGCAAAGGATATAGACCCTAAAGAGCACAAGGATAATGAAAAAGAAAAGGCTTTACTTTCAGCTTCTCAAACTTTCGAGAGTGTCTCTAAACAGTGGTTCGATGTTCATGCCAGCAAAGTATCAGAGGGAACACTTAAAAATATAAAGCGCTCTTTTACCAATGATGTTTTCCCACTTGTTGGTAAAGTTCCTATTGATCAGCTAACGGCCCCGAAAGCAATAGAAGTAATTAACGCTATAGTGGGGCGAAATAGCCACGAAATAGCGCGCAAAGTTGCTAGGCGTATGAATAGCGTTATGACATACGCTGTTAATGCCGGCATTATTCACCACAACCCACTTATAGGTATAAAAGAGTTAATACCTTCGACAAAAGTAAAGCACCAACCCACCTTAAAACCCGAAGAGCTGCCAGAGCTTGTAAAAGCCCTTAAATATTCTTCCGCAAAAATCACTACCCGATGTCTTATTGAGTTTCAGCTTCATACCATGGTGCGTCCAGGTGAAGCAGCAGAGGCGAAATGGTCAGAAATAGACTTTTCCCAATCTGTTTGGGCTATACCTGCCGAACGCATGAAAATGGATAGGCCTCACCTGGTACCGCTCACCCCCCAAGTATTAGAAATTCTCGAATTAATGAAACCGCTAAGCTTTCATCGAGAGTATATTTTTCCTTCTCATATCGACCCCAAAAAACCAGCGAATAAGCAATCCGCTAATAAAGCATTGCGCGATATGGGCTTTAGGGGGCGCTTAGTTGCACATGGAATGAGAGCATTAGCAAGCACCACGCTAAACGAGGAGGGCTTTGATCACGATGTTATTGAAGCAGCGCTAGCACACAAAGACGAAAACGAAGTAAGGGCAGCATACAACCGCGCTCAATATCTAGACCGCCGCCGCTCGATGATGGAGTGGTGGTCTAATAGGGTTACGGGGGCTTTGTAAATGTCTGCTTCAAATTATCGGAAAGACAGGTGGGAAAACCTAAACGAGTTTAGAACGTTGTTTGAGTCACAGAAATCCAGTATCAATGATAGCGGGAACGATATATTTAGAATGCTAGAGGATCAATGGTCGCAAGCTAAAACTGTTATCAACTTTTCAGTTGAGGGCGAAGAAATACAGTATGGAAGGGAGCTTATACAATACGATTCCGAAAGAACACCAATTGAAGTTTTTATGGATATGGTACTAACCGGAGTATACCCACCCCCAGAGTTTCTATTCTTGATAGCCTATATATTCGATATGTATTTTCGAAACGAGGGAGAAGTAAATTTAGAGGAAATTTTCTTTGGAAGGACTAAGCAGCAGTTTGGAAATTTTGCTGCAAGGAGAGCAAAATCAGAGAATGATAAATATGAGGCTTTTGAGAATGCCTATGAGGCCGCAAAAGAAATTGCTGATTTTGATTTTACTTTAACTAGGTTTGCTGAGGTTTACTTAAAATCATCAGAAAATAACGAAAAAGATATCGAGACTTTTTTGAGGGGAAGGCGTAGATGGAAAAAACAAGCGGACAAATAACCTGTTTTTGTGTCCGTTACATTAGCGGATGAAATTAAGAGAATGGCCTTGAAATTAACAAAACAAGGCTATTCGAAATGCAACCTTCTATCTCAATTCTAAAACAAAGCGAAGTGTTAGAAATAACACGCCAATCAGCTACAACGTTATGGCGCCAGGTTAAAGCCGGCACATTTACCCCACCAATTCAAATTGGCACTAAAGCGACTGGCTATATAAAAGACGAGGTTAACACTGTCTTATCGGCCCGTTCTATAGGTATGCCAGAAAGAGAACTCAAAGCACTAGTTAAAAGACTTGTCGCGCAAAGAAAAGAGCGAGCTAGCCGCTTACTTGAGACGATCGCGGCTTAGGGGGCTAGATGAATATCGACACAAGACAGACTCAATCACGCACGAGTTCAGGCATAGATAATCCTATTGTTCCACTTATTGAAAGCGTGAGCAGTGATTCAGCCAATCAGTATCGTGTAGTTCGCCTAAGGGACGCAGCTAGGTTAATGGGAAAGGGTGTTTCCACAATTTGGAAAGAGGTGAAAGAAGGGCTCTGTATACCCCCATTTAGTATTAGTCCTAAGGTTAGTGGTTACCTCGAAACGGAAGTTAAGGTAATGATTGCTTCAAGAGCTGCAGGCCTTACGCAAGAGCAACGGGTTGAACTTGTTAGTAAGCTACTAGCTCATCGAGTTACCCAAGCGCAAAATATAATTTATGCTTTTACAGAATGAGGTATTTATGGAAATCAAACGAAGCCCTTTCATTACAAGCAAAGAAGTAGCGCGTTATCTTGCTATTAACGAAAACAACGTAAGGCGATCTAGAAGTGATGGTGTGTTATTGGGGAACCCTGCGCCTCCACATTACAAAATGGGGCATGTTATTCGCTATCGCGAAGACGAAGTAAAGGCGTGGGCTGAAAAGTTGCGTGTAGGGGGATTCAATGAAAATACTACCGCCTAAATCAGTAATGAAGCAAGAAGCTATACAGCGAATTAGCATGTATGCCGACAAATACAACAAAGGCGAAGAAATAGACATAGCAGATTTTTTCGCAACTATGACTTTGTATGCCTTCGGTGCAAAAGAATCAGAGGTGTTGCATTTGATTCGGGTAAACATGCTCGAAGTGATAACAGAATTTGAACCCCGTAGAACGCTAGACGCATAGGAGCGGTTATGAATAAGCAAAAAAAAGCTGCCCCTAAGGACAGCTTAAACGACATCAACACAAGAACAACACAAACTCAGTCTAATCAAATCAAGCCACCTTTCAAGGTTGAGTTATCCCTTAACGCAATATTACACAAAGGGGCACAAGGCATAACACAACCAGAAGCATTTAATGCTTATCGAGAGTCTTGTTTGCATACAACTATCAGTACCCTAAAAAATGAAAAGGGAATTGGCTTTGTTTCCGAACCCGATTTGGAAACTGTTGTTCATTTCTATCAAAAGCCATTTAACCGTTATTGGTTGGCAACTGATGAAGACAGGGTAATGGCCCTTAAGCTATTGAATGCTTATAGGTCTAATCGCGGTCTTCCGAAAGTTAACTTTGAAGCCTGGCATAGCTCCCCAGATAAAGCAGCGTAAACAGTTGATTACCCTTTTTAGGGTAATTGCTTACCCGTTACGGGGTAAAGTAGGGGGTATTGTGCCTAAAGATAAAATGTTCACGGTCTGCCCGGAGAAAATTTTTCTGTGTAACCAGGTAATCGAGCTAAGCGGTCTTTTAGATGCCGCGATTATAGGCGATCTATTTTATTGGTTAGCCAAAGGCGAGAAACCATGGCGAAAAGCTGAAGACTACGCAGAAATGTTTAAAGTAGACGCTAAAACTATATTACGACACTTCGACAGGCTTACGGACGAGCTCAAGTATCTAAGCAGAAAAAGAACCCGGTTAAATAACGGCAAGTATGGAGCCTACAGATTCTCAGATAATCAAACCAAAAATTCAAAAGCATTGTTGTCGATTTATAAAGGCATCTTACAAAATTCTGACATAGCGAATGATTTTGGCGAGTTTAATCACGAAGAACCTGAATACAAAGAGGTGCCAAGTATACAGCTTTTACATATCGGTTCGATTGCAGAGCTGAAGTGCTACAAATCCTCTTACCTATTGGGGCGCTTATGTTGGGCTGAGGTGGCGAGAGGACAGGAAGAACTGTTCTTTGCTAGCAAGTCGCATTTTGCAAGCTGGTCCGGTCTGCAGCGAAAAACAGCGATCAGGGTGCTGGATAAGCTCAAAGTAAAAGGGGTTATTGATTACGATTGTTCGGATGAGACTTTAGTAGTGAGAACGTATAGCTGCAGCTTACATGACTTTTTCATCTCTTATATGGATGAAAAGCAGGAAGTCCGCAAAGAAAACCTAATGAGCCTTGCAGCATAGACAAAACATCGAGCAATTAACCACTGGTCAAAATGTCCTATGGTACTGGTCAAAATGTCCTATGGTGTTGGTCAAAATGTGCTATGGGGCTGGTCAAAATGTCCTATAGAACAGTTTCTTTGTAATAGTTTCTTTGTAACAGTTTCCTAGTAATAGCTGGCCGACTTTTTTCAAAAGTTCGGCGCAACTAAAAATAACTTACATACAACTAACTGGTGGGTTTGTGCTGAAGCTTTCGTTCGCAAGCATCTTTTACCCACTCAGAGAAAGCCTGGTTAGTTTTGGCTCTGTCTTCATTAATTTTGGAAAGGAGATCATCTTCAAAACGAATTTGCTTTCTTGTTGAACCTAAGCGTTCAAAACTTTTTTTATTTTCATCTTGCATTGGTACGTACCACTTTGCTATGGTTATTTGGTACGTACCACTATACATTAACAAACTGAACCAAACAACGGGGCGATACCATGACAAAATCAATGATCAATAAAGCGAATGATTTAGAGGATTTAGTAAGTGCGAATATGAAAAAGGCGTCAGCGATACTTGCCGCAATGAGAACATTGCAAAGTGAAGAATGTATGTTGAATGATGAAGAAACAGGGAATCTACTTTGGGCTGCGTCTGATCTTATTGATGAAGCGATAGAGGCAGATACTAATTTTCTCAATGAGCAAAAAGATAAAAACGTTCTGATTGGTTACCAGCAAATACCAGCGAAAGGCCACGAAATAAAAGCTGTAAAGTAAAGTGGAATATATAGAGCGCTTGAGCGAGCGGATCTTAATCCACGTGAAGGCTATTTTATTGCGTTTGAAGCGCTAACTTCTGTTCACGAACTAGTTGATACATTCAGTCATACGTATTAGAAAGCGGTAGCGTTGAACTGGAAGCAAAACACGATAGTGTTATATCAGCGTTTACTGAAAGGGTTAAAGTGAATGTAAGGGCGCATAGGAGTTATTGGGTTGTTCGATGCCAATTAGCTCATTATCTCAGTTAAAGGTAGGCTACTAAAAATAAAGTGGCCGCTTTTTTTTAAATTCAAAATTCTTCGAGTTTGCTTGCCATATACCTGTCACGGAAAAAACTCAAAACCCCGCAATTGAAAGTATAATCAACACTTTACAAGCTTTTTCGGGTGTTCCAATACGGAATACACAATCCCGTCAGTATACAGCCAATGAAAATATGTGAAATGGGTAAAAAATAAAGCAATTACAGTAGTATGGCGCAAGTATCGGGTAATCCATTGAGGAAAGCACATTGCTTGTCATATGCTTGACATGAGAACTAATAAGAATCGAGTATTTGTTAGTAAATACATTAAGTTGCCTTGTTTTTGGCGTTTTCCATAGAGGAATACACAATTCCGTCCATATCCCGTCCGTGGAGATTTTAAGCGTAGGCGAAAAAAATAATGTATTCAGTAAGATGGTGTAATTTTGGCGTTTTCTAATGTGGAATACACATAACCGATGGAAATCCCGAATTCAGGACTAAACAGTCCTTAAATAAGGATTATCTATTTAGCCAGGCAGTAACCAAAACCACACCTCAAGCCATACCCCACGCGCAACCTTGTTAACGGTATTGGTGTAACCGTTGAATCTACCAATTAGTAAACAAAAGTTAACTGATCAGTTGAATTTGACTAGTATCTAGTCGTATTCGACTGGTGACCAATCAACTGACCAACCGCAAAGCGCGTTATAGTTGCCTTACAGGGCAACTGCGACCAATCGCGTGACCAATTGAAAGGCCAGTACACGTGTGTTAGTGGGGGGGATGAACGAAAGTGTAAGTAAGATCATTCAACCCTGTAGTCTAGCGTTCTGCAAAGCCCATAATGGATAATTTTCACATTTATAACTAATGATAAGTGAGTGTGTATAAATTGGTTCAATTAGAACTGTTAGTTTTGCCCTAACTCTGCGTTCCTTTTACGAATATCCTTCGTTTTATTTCGAATAAGGAAACTTATAGTGGTAGAAAGTATTAAAACAGTAAGTAATGGTAGAAAGATTGAAGGGATCCGTAAACTTAGTGGTGGAAGGCTATTAACTCAAACTATCACTCTAGGAAACGTGACAGTAGTAGATAGCCAAGAATATAGCGCCAAGGACAAAGATGGTGTTATGCTGGTTTATGCTGAGCTTATATTGTTTCAAATATTTGCCGGCCGAACGATGGGAGGTGGTTAAAATTAATTGTTTTAACTTATGTTCTCTCAACGATACTATTTAACAGGTCCTATATATTAGGAACAAGGATGTTTATGAATTCTATTCAGCGTTGGTGGAGCATGCTGTGTTACTTCGCCTGTGCCATTTATATTGGTTATGGGACTAAATGGTATTTAGGGTTAATTGGCTTAGTTTGTATCTATACACTATCTATAGTGACAGGCCTTTTGATGATGCGTTTGCTGCCCGTATTGCCCCAGTTTTTAATAGCTGCCTGGAGTTTAATCAAGCCCTTATTGGTTGCATCTATAGTCGCATATCTTCTCTTGTAATTATCGTAGGCTGATCGCACCGCCTAGAAAAAAGGTACTTCCCGAGGGGGCCTTCCAATACGGGTAATTCGCACCCCGATTAAACTCTATTTATGAGCCATTTTAGACGCTGGTTGTTGTTTTGTTGTTAGGTTTTGTTAGGTTCTAGCATCTGCGCAACGAGAGAGTGTATTTCGCTGCAGGCTACATGTGATAAAGGCGGTAGCAAAAATAACGTAGGTGGGCTTATGCGCGGATTTAAGAATAATTTGAAATTATAAAAGGAAAACGCAACAACCTAAGTTTTTTAAGGCTGGCGTAAATGGTTGTTATAAATTAAAAGGTGGGGTGCCGCGCAACTAAGCTACTTCGAAGGACTTTAAACAACTTCAACAACACTACTTCTTAGTCGCACGGCTTTTAAACTTTATCCGTGAATTATAGCAAGGGCAGCTTTGGCTTGTTTTACCCCTTCTTTTTTTATGAGGGTTATTGTGTATGCGGCCCATGGCTTACACTGCCAATAACGGATCCAGCTTACGCCGCTTTTATGGCCCGTTCTGTTATCAACTACGATTTCGCCGGGGACATCCTCATTTTTGTCTAAAGAAAAACTTTCTAAACCATCAGACGCTTCCATAACGATTATAAAGCTAGCGCTTTTTGTCTTAAACGTTAAGTCAATTTCTTTACTATGAAACGGCTCAGGTTCAATGATTTCCATTTTGGTGCTATGGAAATGCGTTTGTCCTAACAGCTTTCTTGATTGATTAAAGGGGGTAAGAACTTTAATTGGATTTTGGTCTGGTGCTTCGTTTGTTTCGTTAATTGTTATATTCATATTTGCAATACTCTTTGTTGATGGAATCTATATTGTATTGGCTAAGAATGCTTCTTAAAAACAACAAGTTTACTTGGTTTGGCTAGCTTAGAGTCTCTATTAGTCTATGACTGTCTAAAGTAATTAAGTCGCCCTTTTTATGACAAAATATTCTATAAGTATAGTTATATAGGTGTTGGCTTTTATTTCCATTTGGAATATAGCTAAGTATGACTGACAACAAAGCACAAACGCTTTTAACAGATTGGGCCGCTAACTTAATTTCACCTGAGAGTTCGACAAGCTTTTACGATAAGAATGTGTTGGCCTTAGATTCTGCCAGTTATAGCAAACACGCTTTTAGGTCCGATATTCCACTTTATAAAGGGGGAACAACCCTCGATGTTTACAGGCAGCGTATATCGTGTTTACTGAAAGATCAGCTTACTGAATTGCAGCTTAAAGCCGCGTTTTTGTATTTTATGAGTTCTAGGAACAAATACGCACAAGTTGCCAGGGCGCTAAACTGTAACCCTGAAACAGTGACTACGGCTGTAAATAAAGCAATTAGGTTAGTTAAGGGCGTTTGAACAATGGGTTCGTGTTCTTGTTTGGGTATTGAACTGAGGTAAGGTGAATATGCGTTTTATAAAATTGGAAACTACAACTGGTAGGCAGTATATTAGTGTTAATCATATAGTAAGCGTGAAAGCTGAAAGCAACGGAAAGGCTATAATTAAGCTAGTCTGTAAAAGTACGATTACTGTAGATTTAACCCCTGAGCAGGTTATGAATAAGATATTTCCGTAAGGGGGATTTTTAGTAACACCAGTAGTAACACTGGATAATTTCCTTTTTCACCAAAGCTATATTAATCAATCGCTTGTGGCGTTTATTCCATTCTGGCCCCGGGCACCACTATTTTTCCTTATAAATCAACAACTTACGGCTCTACCCCATAAACGGGGGATCAGCACTCATCTTACCCTATTGATAACACCATCCCATCCGCAATGGGTCATCACTCTTATTCTGTAATTTTCAAAGTTTCTAAAACCATACGCTCTTCTCGATATCATTTCCATTTTGTTGTGGAAGCCTTCGGTGACGCCGTTGTTCCGTGTAAAGCGCCACATTGCCACTATCGGTTGTAGCCAGGACGTCAGGGACTTCGCTAAGGCTTTGAGTGGGCTTTGATGCAATTGTGCGAGTAACTCTAAGAATTGAGGTAGCTTTTTTTCCATCCGATTTTGGTTCATCGTTTTCATCAGCACGAAACGGATAAGCTTTTGTTTCGTTATATACAATGCGCGTAGGACGGGGTAGTTCGCCAAGTAACGGTCTAAGTTTGCTCTGTTATCTTCGTTTAGTCGCCATTGATGCCGTCGCATTAAACTCAGTAAGCCACGATTCTTTCGCCCCTCGGGGTGCTGTATTTGCCATGCTTTCAAAAAATGATGGTTTATCAATCGCACGACATGAAAGCGGTCAGCGACGATTGTCGCGTTAGGAAAGTACTTTTTAGCAATGCTGCGATACGTTTCGGACAAATCCATAGCGATGAGTCGCACGTTTTCTTTGCCGGGTAAATGGCGTAGATAGCTGCGTAAGCTCAGCTCAGAACGCCCCAACTTCACATCAAAAACGTTGCGGTTACGTAAATCCACTAACGTAGTGGCGTAGCCCTTTTTGCGCGTGAAGAAGTGTTCGTCTACCCCCAACATCTCGGGGCAGGGGCGACTGATAATCTCTTTATGTTTTTGGCTGATATGAGATTGGTACCACCGCTCTACCGTAGTTGGACTAATGCGATGTGTGCGTGAGATGCCACGCTGCGTAACACCGCCGTGGTGCGCCTCAAAGACTTCCAAGCGAAAGCACTCTGATGCCCGATAGCGAGGCCGAATCCCAACAAAAGGATGCCTGAAATAACGACCACAGCATCGACAATGATACTTAGGCACCTTTAAATGTAGCGTTAGCACCTGATTACCTTGACGCGTGTGCTTTACAGTGCGCTTATGTGTGGCTTTTATGCGTAAATGTCGACTCTCACAATGCTTGCATAGAGGCTTTTTAGTAGGCTTTGCCCACACTTCAATAAAATCATGTCGATGAACACGTTCTATTTCTAACTCACTTATGCCTAAAATAGTACCTGCGTGGGACATCTGTACTCTCCATTAAATGATTCTTCGCAAAATCAGTTTAATGAATGCGGATGTCCCCCGTTAATGATGAAGAGCCTAAAATATTCAACACAGCAAACGTATTCAACCTTTTCTAGCATCAGTTATTTCAATGCTTATTACTGCCGATCATTGACGAGGGTAGAGCACGTTTCCTTATGCGAAAAAGTACTCTGACCCCATTATTTAAAGTTAACGGCTGTATCGTCTTGCCATCATAAGACCTACACCTAATAGTAATAGACCTAATGATTGACTTACAGGAACGTAATAGTAGGTAATTCGCACGTCAGCTGATGCAAAGGTATCAATTAATGTAGCAAGGTTACCGCCACCGTTAACTGTACTTGTTGCAATTGCTTCGAATAAAAATTGACTTTGGCCTATTCCTGTAAATAACGTCAGTAGGCTGGGTGAGCTTATTATCAAACTTTCATAATCGTTAGTGGCTAAATTAACGAACTCCACACCTGAGGTGCCATCGTAATCAACAACACCATCAAAGGTCGACAAGCTATCTGTTCGTGTTGTTGAAGGCGTTGCCGTTAATGTTGTTGTTCCATCTGGCAGTTGTAGTGTGATAATGGTTGATAAAACAGCGGTAACACTCGACGCTCTTGTCGTACTTCTGTTCTCAACTTGTATAGAGCCGCTTGACCGAGCAAACAATTCAACCACGACAGATTCCAGTACACTGCCTGTGGTGTTATCGAATAAGTTAAATACTACAGGCGTGTCAAAATCTGTTTGGTCACGAGTGACTGTGAGGTCTTGCACAATAACAGCAGCATTCGCAAGAATGGGGGTTAACAGCAAAAATGTACCGCTAATAAGGCGTTTAAGCATTGATTTATACTCAAAAGTGTCTAGAGCCAAGCGATTTTGGCTGAGCGCCTATAGCATTTCTAATGCCATTTTTTATATGTATTATTTATCAGCTAGTTAGCTAATTATAATTTCATTTCTCGTACTAGAATGTAAAAACAGCTGACAGCACTTATGGGACGACTGATACTAACGTCAGTGAAGTTTACATTACCGGCATGATAATAGAGTGTGGGAATAGCTCAGTGGGTAGAGTACGATTCTCGATTCCCTACTTATTGCACTCCATCGGTTCTGCCACAAACTAGTGTTACCTTTAACGCTCGAGTTATAAAAATTAACGCTTCCATGGTTGGACCAAGCTTTTAGAAATCGGCTCCCCGAACTAGGTTTTTATGGTAATATTTGGCGACTTCAATATACATAGATATTCCCTTGTTACACAAAAACTCCGTTATGCAGCTTCGGGCTGACGAACTTGCTACTGCACAGCGTGCATTTAATGCCCGAGGCAGCAAAGTAGTGCGCTGTGAAGGCTGTTTATTACCTACAGTGAATTGTATGTGCGCCAGTAAGCCGACACCCGCTGGCCAATGTGCGGTGGCGTTTATCATGTACAAAGGGGAATACTATAAGCCCACTAATACTGGCCGGCTTATCGCCGATGTTATTGCTGATAATCATGCTTTTTTATGGCATCGCACCATGCCTTGTGAACCATTATTAGCGCTATTGAACAACCCGCTTTATCAACCCATCATTGTTTTTCCGCATGAGTACGCAAGCGAAGAACGGTGTATACATCAGCCTGTGGCCGCGCCGAATAAGAAATTACTTTTTATCTTCCTTGATGGAACCTGGCGGGAAGCGCGAAAAATGTTTGGGAAGAGTCCGTACTTAGATAGTTTACCTGTGTTGGGCGTGTCACCGGATATTGCTTCAAATTACCTATTGCGAGCGTCTACACATGAGTTTCAGCATTGTACCGCAGAAGTGGGGATCAGCGTGTTAGATCTAGCGGGCGAGACCGAATCTGCGCGTAACTTGGCACAGTATTTTAGTGTATTCAGGCATCAGTATTTAAAGGGCAAACCCCATTTAACCCATAAAATTGAATTTGCAAAAGCGCAGGTAGACCAATAGTCTGCTTGCGTCGTATTGAACTTAGCATCTATAGTGATGTTTTGATTAACCAAGGAGAAAAACATGGCATCAGTAACGTTTCAAGGTAATGCAGTGACAACCGTTGGCGAGCTGCCAGAAGTTGGCCAACCAGCGCCAGGCTTTACGCTAGTTAAAGCGGATTTAGGCGAGGTTACATTAGAAGAATTAAGCGGCAAACGTGTGATCCTTAACATTTTTCCGTCTATTGATACGGATACATGCGCTACGTCTGTACGTAAATTTAACGAAGAAGCGTCTAAGCTAGAGAATACACAGGTTATCTGTGTGTCTGCCGATCTTCCATTTGCTGCTGGTCGCTTTTGTGGTGCCGAAGGTATTGAAAATGTCATCACAGGCTCAACGTTCCGTTCAAGCTTCGGTGAAGACTATGGCGTCACTTTCTCGTCTGCGCCACTGACTGGGCTGTTGTCTCGTAGTGTGGTTGTGATTGATGCGGATGGCAGTGTACTTTACACAGAGCAAGTTGCTGAAACTACAGAAGAACCCAATTATGAAGCAGCAATAGCTGTTCTATAAACGACACCGCCCGCAGTGAAAGCTGCGGGTTTTTAGGTATTCTCATGTCTATCCTTATAAACGCCTCGCAACTTTCATCTGAACTCCAATCTGCACCACTTACTCTGGTGAGAGCAGTAATGGACGACCCAGTCTCCAAACAAGCCGACAATCGTGAGGGCATGGTGCTCCCCAATTCTGTCGATATTGATTTAGACGGGCAGGGTAGCGATCATACTACGGGATTTCCCCATAGCATGCCGTCGGCTCATGATTTTTCGTTACTATTGGGGGAAGTAGGGATTACCCATAATAGCGATGTCGTGGTTTATGATACTCGCGGTATATATAGTGCGGCGAGAGTGTGGTGGATGCTCAAAGCCATGGGGCACAAAAAAGTGCGTATTTTGGACGGCGGGCAGCCCGCGTGGGAATTGTCGGGTTTTCCAGTAGGTGAAGCTCAACCGCTAACCCATTTACACTATCAAGCCGCGCCAGAACCTAATTGGTTTGTTAATAGCTCTGCGGTTTTGCACGCGTTAGATTCCCAAACGCAGCTGTTAGATGCACGCAGTGAAGCGCGATTTTCAGGTGAAGTCGAAGAGCCAAGACAAGGGGTAAGGTCGGGGCATATGCCAGGCGCCTTCAATGTTCCTTTTGCTCAGCTTCTCGATCAGGGGAGATTTAAACGGGTAGAGGCGCTTCAACAAATTTTCGATGAAGCAAAGGTCGATCTGTCTTTACCCATGATATGCACGTGTGGTTCAGGCGTTACCGCGTGCATTGTGGGCGTTGCCGCCATACTGTGCGGCGCATCTCACATCGCTGTATACGATGGCTCATGGTCAGAATGGGGCGCTAATCAAGCGTTTCCTGTGGTTAAATAGTATTTTAACAATATGAGTAAATAAGATTAAATATGGATAACTTACCTCGGGTTGTGGTATTAACTGGGGCTGGCGTTTCGGCTGAGTCTGGAATAAAAACCTTCAGAGATAGCAATGGCTTATGGGAAAATCACCATGTGGAAGATGTGGCTACACCAGAAGGTTTCGAACGCAACCCTGCTCTAGTTTATCGATTTTATAATGCCCGTCGAGCGCAACTTCATAGTGAAGAGGTTGTTCCGAATGCCGCGCACATGGCGCTGGCGCAATTAGAAAGAGCCCTAGGCGAAAACTTAATGCTGGTTACCCAGAATGTGGATAATTTGCATGAGCGAGGGGGGAGTCAACGGGTGCTGCATATGCACGGCGAACTGCTTTCTGCCCGTTGCCTTTATAGTGAACAGCGCTTCGCGTGGTCTAAAAGTTTCGATGCTCACTCTGTCTGCCCCTGTTGCGGGCGTTTTTCTCTGCGCCCTGATATTGTATGGTTTGGTGAAGTCCCTATGTATATGGACACCATTTTTGACGCCCTTTCGAAGGCTGATATTTTCATTGCCGTGGGCACTTCTGGTCAAGTTTATCCTGCCGCGGGCTTTGTACAAACGGCAAAAGAGTATGGTGCGCATACCATCGAGGTAAATTTAGCGCCAACGTCGACTAACCTTTATTTTGATGAGTCGTTAACAGGTAAAGCCTCACAAACAGTACCTTTGTTAGTAGACAGAATTATTAAGCAAACCGAGACCATTTAATGCAGTATTTAAATGAATTTATTACGATCGCCTTAGTACATCTTGTGGCCGTGGCTAGCCCAGGGCCAGATTTTGCTGTGGTGGTGCGCCATAGCGTGGCATACGGGCGTCGCATTGCTATTTACACCAGTGTTGGGATTGGCTTCGCCATTTTATTACATGTCGCCTACTCCTTAGTAGGGTTAAGTGTGGTGATAGCCACTACGCCTTGGCTGTTTACTACCTTTAGTTATTTAGCCGCTGCTTATCTGGTTTATTTAGCGATTGGGGCGTTGCGTAGTGGGCCGCCAAAAGATGAAAAGGTAGATGCGCCCGCCGTTGAAAGCCAAACTATCTCTGTTAAACGCGCCTTTTGGGTGGGCTTTTTAACCAACGGATTAAACCCTAAAGCCACCTTGTTCTTCCTGTCTTTGTTTACTGCTATCATCAGTGTAGACACGCCCTTCATGGTGAAAGCGGGCTACGGTATCTATTTAGCTTTTGCGACTGGACTATGGTTTTGTTTTCTGTCTTATTTACTCAGTACTAGCAAGGTAGCTCACCTGATTGGCAAAAAAGGGTATTGGTTAGATAGAGCAATGGGCGTGTTGCTTGTCGGTTTAGCGGCAAAACTCGTGTTGGGTTAACACTCTCCATTCATGTACAATACGCCGGTTAGCCTAATTTTGTAGTAGAGGACACAGTGGCGAATAATATGATGCCTGAGAATAATGGCGATCACACAAAAACAACGTTACAACGTACCCTGGAAAAATCCCACGACTTTGATGTAAAAGCGGTGTTTTTGCGGGCCAACCAAATGACTAAGGCAAACTTTGCAACCTTAATTCAGGCCTGTATCGTGTTGGTCGTTGTCTTTGTTATAATAGGCGCTATTACACAGCCGTATATTACGGTACATGACGACGGCTCCTTTACTATACAACATCAGTCATTTATTGAAATTGCCACTGTTTTTGTGGTGTCACCGTTAATTACCGGCCTGTATATGTTGGGCTTAAGTCATGCGCGTAAGACTCCACGTACGGTCTTTGCCTTATTCGACTATATCCCTCTTATCTTCTTGTTGGCACTAACCCAGTTGGTTAACAGCATTCTTATGCAACTAGGGTTAGTGTTACTGATTATTCCAGGGTTGTATTTTTGGATGGCCACCTCTTTTTCGTTAATGTTGGTGGCAGACAAGTCACTGACTCCGCTTAAGGCCATTTTATTATCTTGTCGCGTATTTAACGCTTATTGGGGTCAAATCACTGCGCTTTTCATGATCATGGCAGTGTTGGCGATTACCATACCACTTACACTTGGGCTCTCTCTTATTTGGATCATGCCTTTGTATTTCAGCCTTATCGGCGTGTTATACGAAAAGTTAATTGGCGGAGAGCAAGTTCGCACGGAAGCTAAACCAAAGGAAAGGAACGAGTCTAGCTTCGATGCATAAACGAGAAACATTTAAAATTGTCGCCATTATGATTGTTGTATTGGCGGTTATTGTTATTAACGCGCTAATTTTTACGAAAAAGTCGCCGTCGATTTTGGATATTCCTGAAACTCAGGAAGCGAAAAAGCCGGTGCCGGATTTTTCTGTGTACACCGATGTTAAACAGAAAAAAGCGGCGTTTTTCGACTATCTTCGACCCGAAGTCGAGAAGCAAAATAGCTATATTTTGACATTACGGCATTATGTTCAAACCCTTTACCGTAAAGCAATCACAGACGAACCTTTGTCAGACGATGACATTGAAAAGCTAGACTGGTTGGAGGAAGAGTACCGGGTTAAATCGTCACAGCCGTTAAATATGCGGCTATTAGACTTACTAGACAAAATTGATATTTTACCGGTTGAGTTGGTGTTAGTGCAGGCGGCAAACGAGTCAGCATGGGGTACCAGTCGCTTCGCCCGCAAAGGGTATAACTTTTTTGGACTTTGGTGTTTTAGTAAAGGGTGTGGTTTTGTTCCAAGTAGGCGAAACGAAGGTGCCTCTCACGAAGTCGCTAAGTTTGACAGCTTGTCTCGCGCTACCTACACGTATATGCGCAACTTAAATCGCCACGACGCTTATGAAGATTTACGTGAAATAAGAAGTCGACTAAGAGCCAATCAAATTCCAATTACTGGTGTGGCCTTAGCTGAAGGATTAATGAATTACTCTGAACGTGGAGCAGCCTATGTCGACGAGTTGCAAACCATGATCAGATTTAACGAGGAATATTTAACCCAATGAAATCACTAGTTTCTTTTGTTCTCGCTGTAGGGCTTGTTTTTCCCGCGTGTGCAGAAACCATCGATGTAGAATACAGCCGTTTTTATAGCCATGTAAAAAAGCTAGATAATGAAGATACTCAGGCTCTACAATTTGCGTTTGGTTTTCTACGCGTGGGAGAAGGGCGCCTTTGTGACATTAATCAGGCTGATATTGTTACCGATAAACAAACCATGACGTTAGAAGTGAGTAAAGAGGGGCGTTTTACTGTGCCAACCGAGCGTGCGCTTAAACTTGCGAACGCCTACGTGCGTATTGATTTAAAAGAGGCGGCTAACCTGTGTGATATGTCGGTACAACTAGAAACACAGCCGTCCTATTTAAAACCCCACTATACGGTAGAAGAACTGAATTTTTTATATGCGCAGTACGAAGCATTTTTCAATGAAATGGGCAGCTTTTTGTCTTTTCTTATGCCCAGCGTTACCGGTTTAATGATTCAATTTAATGATGAGAATTTAGATTATATTACGCCAGAAGGGCTACCTATTAATAACGGCGTATTACAGCTTAACGAAGACTGGTTGAAAGACGCTAAAGGTATTACGTTACCCGAAGCGCCACTTCGTATTACTGCGTTAGCGTCAAGTTAGCAGTTTAATCGCTAACGCATTAGGCTTTTTAGGTTAATAATTGATAGCGGATTTGTTCCGCTATTCGATTAATGGTTTCTTCCCCTTTTGCGCATAACTCTTCGGCACGATGAAATTCCATAATGCCTACATCGGTTAATTGAGGCTCAATAAGAATATCTGGCGGATCGCCCGCGAGTCTGGAACGGGTTACTCTGGCTTGAAGAATCTCTAGCGAACTGCTCATGACGCTCATAATACCCGGTGGATTACGTTTGTTAACCTTTACCGGTACCTCTGTGAGTTCTTCTTCGACTTTTTCAATAACCTCTGCGGCAAGTGAATCATCGGTTTGCGCTTCTGTATCTTTATCGTCTCGTTTGCTATCTGGTGAAAACCACTGCTTTAAAACATTTTGGCTTTTGGTGAAGAAGTCTTCGGTTTTACGTTGGTTTTCTTCATGGTCTTGGCGCAGTTTTTCTAGCCTAAGTGGCCTAAAGTCGGCGTTTAAGTTAACCGCAATGACAAAATCAGCGCCCAATTGACGACAAAGGTTCACGGGTACTGGATTTACCACTGCACCATCAACCAGCCATCTGTCTTCATAAGGTACAGGGGAAAACAAAGCGGGAATAGCGCAAGAAGCTTGAATACTGTTTCCCACAGGACCTGAGTTGAACACGACTTCACGGCCGGTATATAAATCTGTGGCTACCGACGCAAAGGGTTTGTTCATTTCTTCATAGCTTTCTGCACAAAACTCAGACGCCAATTTGTCGAATACTTTTTGTCCACTTGCCAAGCCACCGCGGCGTAAACCAACACCCATAAGCGCTAATACTTGCCAATCGCTTAGGGAACAAGACCACTCTTTTAGCCCCTCTAACTTGCCGCTTGCATAGGCAGCACCGACATAAGCGCCAATTGAACACCCAGCAACCACATCGATTTTTATGCCGAGTTTTTCCAATGCTTGGATAATACCTATATGGGTCCAACCTCTTGCGGCGCCAGCGCCTAGTGCTAAGCCAATCTTCATTTACTTTGCTTCCGTCATGTTCACTATGTGAATATCGTTTTCTTCTTCAGCAGTGGGTTGAGTATCAAAGCTAGGAGGATCAAAACCAATATCACCGTCTGCCACCGGCGCATCTTGCGTCTTGATGCTTTTAAAATCGTATAAGTTTTTATCTACTAAATGGGAAGGTGCCACATTCTGTAATGCGCTAAACATAGACTCAATTCGCCCTGGAAATCGTCTGTTCCAGTCTTGTAGCATGGCTTTAATATTCTGACGCTGCAGATTCTCTTGCGAGCCACATAAATTACAGGGAATAATGGGAAACTCAGCAGCCTCGGAATATTTGATAATGTCTTTTTCATTACAATAAGCGAGGGGGCGAATAACAATGTGCTCGCCATTGTCGCTCACTAGTTTAGGTGGCATAGATTTTAACTTGCCGCCATGAAACATGTTCAAAAAGAAGGTTTCAAGCATGTCGTCTCTGTGGTGACCCAGGGCAATTTTTGTTGCGCCTAGTTCTTTCGCCGTACGGTACAAAATCCCTCTGCGCAAGCGAGAACAAAGCGAGCAGGTCGTTTTACCTTCAGGTATTTTGTCTTTTACAATGGAGTAGGTGTCTTCTTCAACAATTTTATACTCTACCCCTAAGCTATCTAAGTATTGCGGTAGGACATGCTCAGGAAATCCAGGTTGTTTTTGATCGAGATTAACCGCCACGATATCAAAATGAATGGGTGCAATTTTTTTCAAAAACATGAGGATATCTAGCATGGTGTAGCTATCTTTACCACCAGATAAGCACACCATCACTTTATCGTTATGCTCAATCATACCGAAATCAGCAATGGCCTTACCCACGTTGCGACGTAAGCGTTTTTGAAGCTTATTTAGGTTGTATTTTTGTTTACTTTGCGATGGGCTATTAGCAACATCTGCACTGCTGATATTTGCACTCATAATAATACTGGCTTGGTTACTGCGAAAGCCGCCATTATACAACAAAGTCGACTTTATGAGCCATGCTAGTAAACACAATAACCCGCTTTAACGAAATTATTGCGCGATGTACAGATAATGGGCTGTCGCTATTTTTTATTCGCTAACGGCGATACAAAACCATCAGGTTTTACGGCCAGCACGTCGCAATCTAGTTCGTCAATCACGTGTTCTGCCGTATTGCCAATTAGTGCTGCCGACAGTCCCACCCGCCCCACGGTGCCAATTATCACTAATTCCGCGTCAATATCTTTGGCTACCATGGGGATGACTTTTTCTGGTAAGCCTTCTTTGACATAGGTGTTTGCTGTGGTAATACCGTATTTTTTTGCATGGCCTGCCATTTCAGCTTGGTGATGATGTTTTACCGAGTTGTTGTAAGCGTCAGGGTCAAATTCCGGTACTTCTATCGCAATATTTAACGGTGTAGAAGGGTAACTGTTGACGAGATTGACATTGCCGTTCAGTAACTTTGCATAATCATTGGCAATCACAGTCAGTTTATCGTTCAATAGGTTATGTTCGTCATCTTCAGAACCCACATTCACCGCAGCGATGATTTGGCCACCTTCTGGCCAATCATGCTCTTTCACTAATAGCACTGGGCTAGGGCACTTACGCAGTAAATGCCAGTCGGTTGGCGTAAAAATAACCGAGGCGAGATCATCGTGACGCTTAGTAGCTTTTACTACTAAATCAATATCGTTATCAATAACATGGTGAATCACTGCCTCAAAAGCGCGATTATTCCACTGAACCACAATGTCTATATGGGAAAAGCCAAGTTGGCGTAAGTGTTCTGACAGCCAGCTTGCATGCTCTTTGGTAACGGCGTCTTTCATAGCCTCACGTTCATCCGGGCTTAACATGGTGGTCATATCATAGGATAAATCGTATACCACCAGCATAGCGGTGATCGTTGCGCCTGTTTTGTCAGATATTTCTTGAGCGCGACTGAGGGCGGGCTGGGTGTCTCTCTCCATTTCTACAACAGCGAGAATGTGTTGATAATTAATCATAACCCCTCCGAACTTCATCGTTTGCGATAGTTATGATGTAAGTGTAATACCTATTTGTAAAAACGTAAGTTGTTTTAGATCAAAGCGATTACAAAATATCAGATACCTGTACAGGCAATCGTTGGCACAGTGACATTTTGTAGTTTACTGTCCAATGCGTCGAAATTGAGAATAGTGATGAGTTTGCCGTCTACGCGAATGATCGCTTCTTTTTGAAAGCGACTTAATAAACGGCTTATTGTCTCAATGGTTAACCCTAAATAGTTGCCTATTTCGTTTCTTGTCATCGTTAAATGAAACTCACGATGGGAGAACCCTCGCTCTTCAAAACGGCCAGAAAGATGCGCCAGAAAATATAACAACCTTTCTTCGGCAGAACGCTTATTGAGTAACATGATCATATCGTGATCCTGCTTAATTTCAGCGCTCATAAAGCTCATGATCTGGCGGCGCAATTTGGGGAATTGCACCGACATTTCATCCAATGTTTCGTAGGGGAGTTCGCACACCATGGCGGTTTCAAGCGCTTGGGTATAGCTTTGATGCTTTTGGCTACGAAGGGCGTCAAAGCCGATGATGTCGCCAGGAAAATGAAAGCCGGTAATTTGCTCTTCACCATCAGCGTTAGTGACAAAGGATTTGAAAGAGCCGGTGCGTACAGCAAATAACGAATGAAATACATCGCCATTTTTTACCAGCGCGTCGCCTTTATGCAAGGGCTTTTTTCGTTCAATAATGTCGTCTAGCGACTCAATTTCTGTTTTATTCAGCGCCACGGGTAAACATAAATGACTAAAACTGCAATTTTGGCAGTGAATTGAAAACTCGCTTCCTTTGCTCATAATAACCGCACCTAAACTGGTAAACTCTACGTAAATGTTACTACGATAGCGGCTAAAATGCGCGATAAATTAAATAAATTGCATATAAGGCCATACAAACCGCTAGTGTCTGTCGAAGTTTTGGCTGCTGGAAAGCAGACACAATGTAAGCCGCCCCCGTGCTTGCCGCGAGTAATGTAGGTAAAGTGCCCAAGCCAAACGCAAACATAATGGCAGCACCGTCCACCGCTGTCCCTGATGCTAATGCCCAAGTAAGGGTGGAATACACGAGTCCGCAAGGTAACCAGCCCCAAATAAAGCCGTACGGTAACGCATGCCAAGGGGTTTTAAAGGGGAGAAAGCGTTTGGAATAAGGTTGAATACGTTTAAATATGCCTTTCCCTAGGGCCTCAACATGGGTTAAGCCTGTCCACCATTTTCCCAAATAACAGGCTAAGGCCAACAGCATTAAAGCGCTGAGTAACGAAAGCACATAGGATGCGACAGGAATATAGTGGCGGGCAATTTGCCCCATGGCACCTGTGATTGCACCAGCTAAGGTGTAACTAGCTATACGACCAAGGTTGTAGGCGAGGGTAAAAGGAAACGCGGGCTTATGGCTAGGCGTAACCGAACGAAGCGCAGCGACAATACCACCGCACATGCCAACGCAGTGTACGCCCCCAGCAATACCGATGAGAAATGCTGACAACAGATTAATTTCTGTCATCGTTTTCCTGATTTTGTTGCACTTTTTTGCGTTCTTCAGCCAAGGCTTTTTCCTCTGGCGATAAATCATCATCAAATAAAATGCTGTAACCCTGGCGGTCTAAATCTTCAAATTGATTCGAGCGTACCGCCCAAAAAAAGATAACCACGGCCACTGCAACAATAATAATGGCGATAGGGATAAGAACGTAGATAATACTCATATTAATTATTTACTTAATAGTCGTGTTGAATTGGTTACTACGATAATACTGCTGAGAGACATACCCACAACGGCCATCCAGGGAGACAACACACCGGCAATGGCAAAGGGAAGAATCAAAATATTGTAACCTACAGACCACGCGATATTTTGTCTAATTTTACGTTTAACATTTAGGGCGACATTAAGCAGCTGTGGCACGGATAAAAGACTATCACCCAGCAAGATGACATCGGCTGCCGTTTTTGCCACATCGGTGGCGTTACCCACTGCAACAGCCACGTCTGCACTTGCAAGCACTGGCGCATCATTTATCCCGTCACCCATCATAAGGACTTTTTTGTTTTGCTGTTGAAGCTTTTGTACTTCTTCAAACTTTTGCTCAGGGGACAAGCCACCAAGGGCAGTTTGAATAGGCAGGGTGTTAACAATATTATTCACGTTTTCTTGGGTGTCACCACTTAATACCATCAACTGATATTGGCTTAGCATATCTAATGTGGCTTGCGTGTCATCACGTAACTTGTCACTGACTAAAAACGCCGCTATTAGCGTGTTGCCAGACACCAATAGCACGTTGGCAACGAACGGCAAATTGGCGGGGAGTGATACGCCACAATAGGAAGCAGATCCCATGGAAAATGCACTGCCATTCACGTTTCCGCTAATTCCGCCTCCTGGCGTGACTTCGAAGTCTGATACTTTGTGCTTAATCTTACCTGTAAATGCTTGTTGGATAGGGTGTTCTGAGCGCGCTTCAAGTGCTACGGCAATGTCCATCGCTGTGGTTTTATCTACACCCTCTGCAAACCACGCCGACTGAATGGAAAACTTCCCTTGTGTAAGGGTGCCGGTTTTATCTAACGCAATGGTGTCAATGTCATTGAGTTGCTCAAGGGCATCAGCACGTTTTAGCAAAATGCCTTGTTTGTTTAGCTTAGCCACCGCGCAAGTGAGTGCCGAGGGCGTGGCCAAACCGAGTGCACAAGGGCATGTGGCAACCAACACGGAAATGGTAATCCAGAAGGCATCTTCATTGCCCACAAATGTCCAAAACCCGTAGGTGGCTGCTGAGATTACCAATACGGCGCTTACAAAATATCGAGAGAACTTGTCTGCCAGCAACGCGGCTTTGGGTTTGGAGGCCATAGCGCTGGCCTGTAAACGGACAATTTGATTAACCAACGCATGTTTTAGGCTTTGTGTGACTTTAATGGTTAATGCGCCATCTTGGGCAACGGTACCACCGTAAACACTAGCAGTAGGGCGTTTATTCACCGGATTAAACTCGCCGGTGAGCATACTTTCGTCCACAGAAGCGGTGCCTTCCAGCACGATACCGTCTACCGGAATGGTCTCGCCAGCCTTTACAAAAACAATATCTTCTGGCCTTAATTGCTTGGCTAAACAATTCGAAAATGTGCCATCTGCATTCACTTTTGTTGCTGATACAGGAATATACTGCGTCATATTGGCAGAGATTTGGGCTGCCTTATGTCGGCTTCTGTGTTCAAAAAAACGGCTAAGTAGTAATAAGAAGATGAACATACAGATTGATTCGAAGAACACTTCGCCGGTTTCAAGCAAGGTGGCTCGTAGGCCGGCAATATAAGTACCAAATACGGCAAGGGTAACAGGCACGTCCATGTTCACGGTTTTTGCACTTAACGCTTTAATGGCACCTAAGTAAAAATTGCTGCCAGAATAAAGCACCACAGGTGTGGTAAGGGTAAGCGCCACCCAATAAAAGTACTGACGTGTTTCTTGTTCAATGGCACCAAACCAATCGAAATACAATCCGGCCATAAGCATCATCACTTGCATCGTCATGATGCCTGCTAACCCGAGTTTCTTTAAAAAGGCTTTTTCTTCTCGTTTGTAGCTGGCTTCGTGTTCGTCGGCTTGAAAGGGCGAGGCGTGATAACCAATGCGCTTAAGGCTGGCCATAATTTGGCTAAGCTTAATGTCTTCATCTAGCCACGTCACTAGTGCTCGCCGTTCTTGTACGTTTACGGCGACTTGCTTAATCCCTTTTACCTTGCTCAATTGCTTTTCAATTAGCCATCCGCAGGCGGCACAGGTTATTCCTTCCAGGGTAAGTTGAATTTGTTTGTAGTGACCTTCATCAAAAACAAAGTCTTCTTGTAGGGCGGGATCGTTATAAACAGCCAGTTCATCTAGTGTACTTAAAATGCTGTCATCCGACTTATTAGCGGGTTCTGTTCTAAATTGGTAGTAATCCTCTAAGCCGTTATCCACAATGGCTTGTGCCACTGCTAAACACCCTGGGCAGCACAGCTGCCGAGTGTCGCCTAAAATCTGGGTTTCAAAGATTTGCTTACTGTCATTGGGTAGTCCGCAATGATAGCACTGAGAAGAGGATGCCATTAGGGATTAAACTTTATCGCGCCAGAGTAGGGTAATTGCACAACGTTTTGAATTTTCCACGACTCATCAATAGGCGTGAGGCTAATACGCCATTTCCCATCAAGAGAAACCTCTGTTGAGCCACGATATACACCTTGTGCATCTCGTGCGAGTAAAATACTGGTGTCACGCTCTTCCAAAGTAACATGGTAAAAACTCAGTTTAAGCGCGGTGCCTTCTTGTGGAATACCAGAATGAAACTTCAACGCAATACGGCCATCATTCACAGTAAGCTCCGTGGTGATATTGCGTTTTCTCGCCATAATCTCTTTATCTAGTGTGGCGTTTATGGCTTTTCCTTCTTTATAGTAGTCGTCTACGACTAAGCTATCTTCGGTAGAAATCGCTAATTTTAGCAATACGCCCCCCATGATGAGGGTAATGATAGGGACGGCAATGAGGAACCAGGGCCAGAATTGTTTATACCAAGGAGTATTCATTAATCGGTTTTCTCGTGTTTACAGCATTAACGCCCTAGTCGTATTTCACTTTTTGCTTGATTTCAGCGGAAAATAAGACACTGGTATAGGGGCGACGACCCCTGAAAAGCTCAGGGCTACCTGTTTGTATTTTCTCATAAAAAAAGCCTCGTGATAACGAGGCTTTTTAGGATTTTAATGATTTACATCATTAATCATTTGAGAGGCTATATACGTAAGCCGCAACAACATGAATTTTATCTTCACCCAAGGTTTTCTTAAATGATGGCATAACGCCATTACGACCATAGGTAAGCGTTTCAGTTACTGCTCTGTGGCTGCCGCCGTAAAGCCAGATGTTGTCAGTCAGGTTAGGCGCACCCAGTGCTTGGTTGCCTTTGCCGTCTGCTCCGTGACAGGCTGCACACACTGCAAAGCGTGCTTGACCTGCTTCGGCTAACTGTGGGTCAACATCGCGACCGCTTAGGCTAAGTACGTAGTTAACGACTTCTTCAATGCCTTGCTCACCTAATGTGTCAATCCATGCAGGCATGGCAGCTTGACGCCCTAGGGTTAAGGTCTCAACAATTTTGGCACCAGAACCGCCGTATAACCAATCGTTATCCGTTAGGTTAGGGAAGCCACCGTTTTGACCGCGTGCATCAGAGCCGTGACACTGAGAACAATTTTGTAGGAACAAACGTTGACCTACTTTATTGGCTTCAGGATCTTTCGCTAGCTCTTCTACCGGTACTTTTGCATACGCAGCGAAAATAGGATCGAATTTTTCAGCCGCATAATCTAACTCACGATCATACTGAACAAACTCGCCATTTTCTGTCGCGTCAATACGCGCTTGCATCGATTCCTCTAGAGATTGAATATTTTGGTTAGAACTCTTCCAACCAAAAATCCCTTCGTAAGACCCAAGACCTGGGTATAACGCAAGATAAATGAATCCCCAAACGATGGTCATGTAGAACATAATTGTCCACCAACGAGGTAGCTGGTTATTGAGTTCCTCAATACCATCAAACTCGTGACCCATTGACTCACCTTCTGGCACGCCTGTCTGGTTGGATAAACACCAGCGCAGAAGGAAGTAGCAACCAATGATTAACCCAAGGGTTATCACTGAAATCCAAATTGTCCAAAACATACTCATGAGTTCAAGACTCCTGCTAATCTTCTTTTGATTTTTCTTTTTCTTCGTCTGCAAACGGTAGGTTTGCGGCTTCATCAAACTTCTGTTTGTTACGGCCACTGAAGGCCCACCAAACAATGCCGATGAAGCAAACAAAGACGATGACAGTAAAAATGCTGCCTACAATTCCTTGATCCATATTATTTCAAATGTGTGCCAAGAGATTGTAGATAAGCAATAAGGGCTTGCATTTCCGTTTTACCCTGTACTGCCGCTTTCGCACCCGCGACATCTTCGTCGGTATACGGCACGCCGAAGCCACGGAATACTTCCATTTTTTCAGCTGTTAACTCGCCATCAAGCGTGTTTTCCGCAAGCCAAGGGAACCCTGGCATATTCGACTCAGGCACAACGTTACGAGGATTAAGCAGGTGAACTCGGTGCCATTCATCGCTGTAACGACCACCAACACGGGCTAGGTCAGGACCAGTACGCTTAGAACCCCATAGGAAAGGGTGCTCCCATACTGATTCGCCAGCAACGCTGTAGTGACCATAACGTTCTGTTTCAGCACGGAATGGACGAATCATCTGGCTATGACAACCTACACAGCCTTCACGGATGTAGATGTCACGACCTTCAAGTTCAAGTGCAGTGTAGGGACGTAAACCTGTTACCGGTTCCATCACCTGTTGTTGGAACATTAACGGGGTAATCTGCACCATAGCACCAAAGCTAATAGCGATAAGGATGAGTACCGTTAACAGGCCAACGTTCTTTTCAATTAACTCATGTGGGTTTTTCATTCTTCGTCTCCTTTACTACGCTGGCTGAGTCGCTGGGTCTGCAGCGATACTGCCTTTAGGGGCACGAACGGTTTTCCATGTGTTGTATGCCATAACAAGCATACCCGCTACCACGAAACAACCACCAATGAATCGAACCACATAGAAAGGCTTAGACGCTTCTAATGATTCCACAAAACTGTAGGTTAAGGTGCCGTCAGCATTAACTGCACGCCACATTAGACCTTGTAGTACACCAGACATCCACATAGCAACGATGTATAACACAACACCGATGGTCGCGAACCAGAAGTGCACGTTAACCAGTTTAGTACTGTACATAGCACGTTGACCAAACAACACTGGGATCAAGTGGTAAATTGAACCAATTGATACCATGGCAACCCAACCTAGTGCACCAGAGTGTACGTGGCCGATAGTCCAGTCAGTGTAGTGTGACAGTGCATTAACGGTCTTAATTGCCATCATTGGACCTTCGAAGGTAGACATACCGTAGAAAGACAATGAAACAATAAGGAAACGCAGTACAGGGTCGGTGCGAAGTTTATGCCACGCGCCAGATAGCGTCATAATACCGTTGATCATACCGCCCCAAGAAGGAACGAATAAGATAATTGACATCACCATACCCAAAGACTGAGTCCAGTCAGGTAGGGCAGTGTAGTGTAGGTGGTGAGGACCGGCCCAAATGTACAATGAAATTAGCGCCCAAAAATGAACGATAGACAGTCTGTATGAGTAAACCGGGCGACCCGCCTGCTTAGGAACGAAGTAATACATCATGCCTAAGAAGCCCGCAGTTAAGAAGAAACCTACTGCGTTATGGCCGTACCACCATTGCATCATGGCGTCTACGGCGCCAGCATACAACGAATACGACTTAGTGAAAGACACCGGAATGGCCATACTATTACCTATGTGCAATACAGCCACGGTAAGCATGAACGCGCCCAAGAACCAGTTTGCCACGTAAATATGCGACACTTTACGGATAACGAGGGTTCCGAAGAAGTTAATGATATAAGCGATCCAGACCAGCGCAATCAATATATCGATTGGCCATTCTAGCTCAGCGTATTCTTTAGAACTGGTCAGTCCGAGAGGTAGCGAAACGATCGCTAACACAATAACGGCTTGCCAGCCCCAAAAGGTAAATGCGGCTAATTTGTCGCTGAACAGTCTTACCTGAGAGGTACGCTGAACAATATAGTATGACGTTGCGAACAATGCACAGCCACCGAAGGCAAAAATAACGGCATTGGTGTGTAACGGACGCAGACGCGAGAACGTTAGCCATGGTGTGTCAAAGTTGAGCATAGGTGCAAATAATTGCGCGGCAATAAATACCCCTAGGCCCATACCAATGATACCCCAGACTATGGTCATGATGGTAAATTGCCTAACTACTTTATAATTGTAATCAGGTTGTGCTTGGCTTATTTCACTCATTTTAATGAATCTTCCACTTCAAATGAACTATGGTCTCCAACTGCCGGAATAGTACGGTCGAGACGTGTATCAGCTAAGGAATAACGCTTCACACCGAGCTCGGAAAGAGTAATAATTATTGTCTCCAAGCCAGTTGGTACGCGGATGATAAGGTTTTTAATTACAAAAAGATACCATAAAGTCGCTATGCTTGATCTCCATCAATGAAGAAATACACAAAATTTAAGAAATGCTAAAAAACGAAAACAAATTTAAAACAAAAAATTTACATTCATGGCTAGGCCCGCTGTGTATTTTTCTTGTGGCGGCGACGCTTTTTATTGGGCACCGGTTCCAAGTTGCTAAGCAACAAGGTGACGATGCTACAAAGGGAATAGGCAATAGTTGTCATTTTGTCAACGGACGTTGCCGATTTTTAATTCAAGGCAGACAAGCCAGTGCGCATTTCTCTGAACCGCCAGAACCAGAAACCTCGGTCACACTCACCCTCTCGTTACCCGCAGGTACTCAGGTTGAAAGTGCGTGGATAGAAGGGGTGAATATGTACATGGGAAAAATACCCGTACTGTTAGATCAGGAGGATCAGTCCCATTGGTCTGGGTGGTTTATGCTGGGCAGTTGCAGTGAAGCCTTTATGAAATGGCAATTGCGCGTGAACCTAAAAGACACCACCGAGCCAACGTATTTGTATTTTACCACTGAAACGTAAAACGCCTGAGCGACCCTTTTAAGTCTGCCTCAGGCATTGAATTAGTCACAATAATGAAATTGCCAAAAACGGGGTAACAGAGGATTACATTTGCGACTGAAGGTAGTTTTGTAATCCTAGGCGTTTAATCAGTCCGATTTGCTGCTCTAACCAATGAGCGTGATCCATTTCAGTATCGTCGAGTAACACAATAAGCATATCGCGGGTGACGTAATCTTTTTCTGTCTCGCATAATGCTATTACTTCACGCAATTTAGCATCAACTTCATACTCAACACGCAAGTCGCTCTCTAGCATTTCAGGTACGTCTTTACCCACTTTAAATCCAGTACGCGTTGTCATATCAGGCGTGCCTTCTAAAAACAGCATACGCTCAATAAGCTTAGTAGCGTGGCCACGCTCATCATCGAATTCGTGATCAATACGCTCGTAAAGCTTTTGCAAGCCCCAGTCTAAATACATTTGCGAATGGATAAAGTATTGATCCATGGCCGCAAGCTCATAAGAGAGAAGCTCATTAAGCCCATTAATAATTGCTTGATTACCTTTCATTAGTCGTCTCCCATCACTTGAGCTTGAAGATAGTTTTCTATTCCCATGGCATCAATTTGATACTCTTGCGTTTCAATCCAGTCTAAGTGTTCTTCTTCATACTCTAAGATGCTTTCAAGAAGATCACGGGACACGTAGTCTTGCTTTTCTTCGCAAAGTGCAATGGCTTCTCGTAATAGTGGCAATTGCTCTTTTTGAAAACGGCTATCGCATACCAGCATTTCCTGAGTATCTTCACCAATGTAAAGCTTACCCAACGCTTGAAGGTTAGGAAGCCCTTCAAGAAACAGAATACGCTCAATTAGGTCGTCTGCCTGTTTCATGTCTTTAATGGATTTTTTGTAATTCTTTTCGTTTAGTTCTTTCAAGCCCCAGTTTTTGAACATACGAGCATGAAGAAAATATTGGTTAATTGACGTTAACTCACTGGTTAATATGTCATTTAACTTTGCAACAACTTGTTTATCACCTTTCATTGCGTTAAACCCTTATCAAATTATGACGATAGTATAGGCCACATAACGTGAAAAATCAAAAAAATCCTTTAAATACAATGAGATACAAATGGCAATGGTTATCACTACATCCTTTGTTTGCATTTGATGCTGTGCCTAGGCTCTAGGCGCATCGACATACGCTAAACTTTCTTCAGCAAAACCTAACCCGGCTTCCGTGAAGAAGTTAAATACCTTATCAATATCATGGTTGAGCAACTCTTGAACTTCATCTTCGTAGCGTGCGATTGCGGCGACTTTTCCTGTGTAGCCCGCATTGGTCAGTTGTCGTTTAATGTTGATGGCATCTTGGATGGAGGGAAGCGCGAGTAAAATCAACTTAACATTACGTAAATCAAGGTTGTCCCACAAATCAACATCTTCACCATCGCCCACAATGACATTATGACCTTCACTGTTCATTTGCTTCACTTTAAGCCTATCTGCATCCATGCCCCACACGTTAACATCGCCAAGTTTTGCTAATGCATTAAAAGCCCCTTTACCTACTCGCCCCATACCTAATACCAGGAATTCCGCGTTGTGTAAGGTAGGGTAGACGTCTTCTTTTAACCGAGTTTGTTTCTCAAAACGCTTAATCGCGTCTTTATATTTGTTATAGAGTGAATGGGAGTTGCGGTATACCACGCTGGTAAACACAAATGATATAGATACTGCAAGGGCAATAATCACTAACCATGTATTGGCCAATAAGCCCAAACTCACTGCTAATGCGCCCACAATAAGCCCGAACTCACTAAAATTTGAAAGCACCAAGCTAGCAAGGTAGGCGGTTCTACCCCGTAAACGCAGGGCAGTAAACAGGCCGAAGAATAAGCCCGCTTTCAGCGGAATAAACAAACAGAATACGAGGGATAGGATGATCATATTCATGTCTGGTAGGGCAGTAAGACCAATGGTTAGGAAGAAACCAATTAAGAAAAGGTCTTTAAAACTCATTAGTGACTTAGCTAACTCAGTAGACTTTTCGTGTTGCGCAAGCATGATGCCGAAAATAAGCGCGCCAAGATCGCCTTTAATATTCACTAACTCGAAAAGATTGTAGCCGCCCAAGGCAAGAATAAAACCAGTTAGCGGTAATAACTCGCCGTGTCCAGATTGATTGATTATGCGGTGAATAAAAGGCAGTGCTGGAATAAGCGCAAGTAACCCTAAGGCCCACACAGACGGCAGTTTACCGGTCGCTGCCACTAAGAAGATAACGGCAAACACATCCTGCATAACCAAAATACCAATAGCAAGCCTGCCGTGACGCGTTTTACTTTCGCCACTTTCTTCAAGCACTTTCACTACACAAACAGTGCTTGAAAAGCTCAGTGCAAACGCGATCAGCATGGCACTTTGTAACGTTAATCCGCCAACAAACTGGCTGGCAAGCGCGGCCACACCATAGACCGCGCCGGTAATGACTATCACCCAAAGTAGAGTATGACTTAGGCTACCCGCCCACACTTCACGTTTGCTTAAATCGCGAATGTTAAGTTTTAAGCCGATGGTGAAAAGCATAATCGTTATGCCTAAATTCGCGATGGTTGTGAGCTCGTCTGTAAGGGTATAACCGGCAATATTCAGTAAGAAACCCGCTAATAAATAGCCTACCAAAGGCGGTATACCGACGAGTTTAACGGTTAAACCACATACAAATGCAAACAGAAGAAATGCATACTCCATGAAATACCTTTCATCATTTCAGTTAATGTACAAAGCACGGCCCAAAAATGGGCGACGTAAGGACTAAAGTTAAACTAACCGGAATAGACTAGCATGTAATTGAAAACTAGCGTATTGAAATCTGAAAATACCGTTACGCATAACCATATTTTTGAGGCGTAGGCTTGTGCCTAACGAATTGTTATTAAACTAAATTTGAACTAAATCTAGCGTGGCTGTGTAAACACACTAGATAACTAACTGAGGATTAATATGCGGAATTGGATCATTGGTGTTTTAACACTTATTGTGGCGATAAATGCCATCCTCGGATTGATATACCAGCCGGTGTGGTGGTTCCTTATTCTAACGTTGTTTATTTGGTGTGTTGCGATTTACGATGCGAACCAAAAACACCATTCGATACTTAGAAACTTCCCATTAATTGGCCGCGTGCGATGGACCGTTGAAGCGTTGCGTCCGTATTTGCAGCAATATGTGCTAGAAACGGACACCGGCGGCGCGCCTATTTCTAGAATGTTTAGAACCATTGTTTATCAGCGTGCTAAAAATAACCGAGAAACCGTTCCGTTTGGCACCCAACTCGATACCTATGAAAATGGATATGAATGGATAGGCCACTCACTATCCGCCCGTGAATTGAAAGAAATGGAAGACGACCCGAGAGTGAATATTGGTGGTCCAGATTGCAAAAAGCCTTACAGTGCGAGTGTACTTAATATCAGTGCCATGAGTTTTGGTAGCTTATCGAAAAATGCCATATTAGCCCTGAATAAAGGCGCAGCAAAAGGCGGTTTTTTCCACAATACCGGTGAAGGCGGATTAACACCTTATCACTTGGAAAATGGGGGAGATGTAGTGTGGCAAATTGGCACAGGCTATTTTGGTTGTCGCACTAAGGACGGCAGGTTTGATGAAAAAACTTTCGAAGAAAAAGCCCAGTTAGAACAAGTAAAAATGATTGAAATAAAGCTGAGCCAAGGGGCAAAGCCTGGTCATGGTGGCATTTTACCTGCGTATAAAAATACCCCTGAAATTGCGGATATTCGTGGCGTAGAACCTGGCACACAGGTTGATTCTCCACCCCGTCACAGCGCCTTTTCGACGCCCATAGAAATGGTAGATTTTATCGCTAAGTTGCGAAAACTTAGTGGCGGTAAACCTGTTGGCATTAAGTTGGCTTTAGGGCGAAAAAGCGAGTTTGTCGCGATGTGTAAAGCCATGGTAAAAACCGGTGTAACGCCTGATTTTATTACCGTGGACGGCGGGGAAGGTGGCACAGGCGCTGCGCCCCTTGAATATACAAATTCAATTGGCTTTCCTTTACGAGAAGCCCTCGCATTTGTTGATGATTGTTTAATTGGTTTTGATTTGCGTCACAAAATTAAAATTATCGCATCAGGTAAAATCATTACCGCTTTTCAACTCGCGAAAAATTTAAGCCTTGGAGCAGACTTGTGCAATAGCGCAAGAGGCATGATGTTGGCGTTAGGTTGTGTCCAGTCTTTGTCGTGCAATACAAATAGATGCCCCACGGGGGTGGCTACGCAGGATCCGAAACTGACGAAAGGCCTCGATGTGGCGGACAAGTCGATACGCGTGTATTTGTTTCATAAAAAAACATTGCATGCCCTCATGGATATTCTTTCGTCAACGGGCCATGTGAGTACTACAGAATTAAACAGAACTCATATTTTCAGACGGGTAAATCAATGTAACATAGCCCGTTACGATGAGATATTTCCCCTGGTCAAACGGGGAAGTTTACTGCAAGACGAGGTACCAGAGCGGTTTAAGCTTCACGTAAAAGAGGCAAACGCAGATAGCTTTATGCCGTGCAGTTTACTGGCAGACATTGAAGAGGAGACGAAAGAAGTCTCCTAATTTAGCTTGCTCTTTTGCCCTTGCTCAGGTTTTTCAGGCATACGTAGCTGATATAAACGATATTCAGACGTGCGATAAGGAACCACTTTGTAAGTCGATTGCAAAAAAGTGACTAAATCGATGAGTTCGCTGACGGTTAGCTCATCGTTCACGTTTCTCATCAGCGATACACCATCTTCAGAAGTTACACTCAATGGTTGTCTGCGTGTTAATTTGTGAGAGGGGTTTATTACACTGGTAACGAGTTCCCCATACGTGGTAATTCTGCCACTTGAGCCACCCAGGGGAACGGGCTTGCTGATGTGATAAACGTGGTTTTCGTCTACATTTATACCTTCCATTGTGTGACAGTCGGTACATTGGTGACGAACAAACACGGTTTTGCCTTTATCGATATCACCCTCGGGCAAACTAAAGCCCCGTGGTGAATTAGCACCGAGATCGCAACCCGCTAACAGTGTGCTGGCGACGAATACAACGAGAATATATTTAATCATGGCTTTAACTTTCCCAACAGGTTATGACACTATAAGTATGTGACAACCTGTGTGAAAAGATTTGATTTCAATCAAGGAAGTTAACGCTAATACGCGTAATAGTGTGAATCCTTAGCGGCGATTTTATTTATCCCCGACAACCACGTCACGAAAGAGGTGTATTATGGAAGCCTATAACAAGATTCTTGTTCCTATTGATGTCTTTAGCAGCTATGAACAAATTATCGAGCGTGCTTTAAAACTAGCCGGCAGCCCACAAGACATTCATTTGTTGTATGTTGCGTATCCGCAGACCAATCTTGAGCCTTATGGTTTGTTTCTAGAGCGCGATTTCTCAGATGAAGTAAGAAGCCAAGCGCTGAGTAAATTAAGAGAAATCGCCGAGGTTTACAATATACCGACTAGTCATGCCAATGTTGAGATAGGTGCACCTGCTGATGAGATTCATCATTTAGCGGATAAAATTAGTGCCGATCTCATAGTGATTGGTACCCACGGTCAAAGCGGTTTGAAACTCCTTTTAGGCTCCACCGCGAATGCAGTGTTACATGGCGTTAAGGTGGACGTTCTTGCCGTCAAGGTAGAATAATCAAAGGCGAATAAGCGCAGCAAGTAGGGCGCAGAATATGCACGTAACAACACTGTAACTTTTATAGGTTACTGTGATTAATCATGTTCTTAATTCAACGTTACTATGCCACCTAAACGAACGGGACTTTCGCGGTTAATTTTTGCTACAGGTTATTCAATAAAAGGCTTAAAGGCCGCCTTTGCCAGTGAAGCTGCAATACGACAAGAATGTATTGCCATGCTTGTTCTCATACCTTGTGCATTTTATTTAGATATACAACACGTAGAACGTCTACTGCTACTCTTTTCGTTATTTATTGTTTTTATAACTGAATTATTAAACACTGCTGTTGAAAAATTGGCCGACCATGTCAGCACAGACATGCATGAACTTATTGGAAAAGCCAAAGATATCGGCTCAGCCGCAGTATTCATAAGCTTGATAATGGCGGCCACAACCTGGGGGATCATTCTGTTTTAACGAAGATCCCCAGGTAGCAAAGCCATTTAGGTAAATTAGCTTAATCTGTGAAACTACAGTGGTTTGGCTCGACGGCCATCTTTTAAACTCTGAGACACGAGTTCTAATATTGTGCTATTGAGGTTTTTAATGTGAGAGCCATGCACTCGCGTATCGCCGCCTTTTTCTCTGTCGGTAATTTTGAATACCACATCTTCATCCTTAGAATTCACAATAACACGGACGTATTCGTCTTCACTGGCATCTTTGCCACATAGCGGAACATGGATATAAAGGGGCTCGCTATTGACTGTGACATAATCAACCACTTGCTCTTTGCTTTTGAACGCAGGTTTTTTCTCTGGATGTAACGACCAAGAACTAGAGGGAACCACCAGTTCGCCTAATAGTTTTGCGTGAGTTTCTTTAACACCGTTTTCCATATCCACTCCTTGTTTATGTTCATTTAACGAGTACAGCGGCCTTGATAAGGCTGATACCTACTTATATCGCTGAGATATAATGAGTACGGCGCTATGTAGAGAATGGATTTTTTAGGTTTGTACAGGTGGGAACAGTGACAGATTAGCGTTTGAATTTTTGAGACAATTTTGCCATTCCACCACGCTTTACATTGGCTTGCTGAGTGTAGTGACCGGGCATATCGGGCGACTGCCAACCGCCTGCAAGTTGAAGTTCAGGCAGGGTTGCGCCTTCTTCTGCTAACGATACCGCTCCGCCAACGCGACCACTGTGAGGAGTAATATTTTCGTTTATACCCGCACGCATCGCAATGCGTTTCCAGATTCTATAAATAGACGAGTAGTTTAATACTGGAGCAGACGAACTTGTGCCTGAGTGTTCATGAAGTGGGAGTAGGGCATGCCCGTGATTACTCACCCGCCTAAAAAGAATCCCCTTATTAATTCTTCTGGGGTCATCTGCGTGTCTAGGTTCAAGGGAATCAGATTGCGTATTGGCTTCATTAATGTATTCATCAATCATATTAATAGTGCTGTTGGAAATATAGCGAAAACTTCCTTTCCCCGTTTGATCAGCTTTAGAGGACACAATTAACAGTGCATTATTGCGCCTTTGTATATGTGGTACACAAACACGTACCACTTCATCCGCCCGCAACAAGGCATCGAACATCAGGTTTACCAACGCTAAATCACGCATTTCTAGCAAGCTATCGGGCATTATTTTATTATTGATAGTATCGAGCAGCTCGATGGTTAAGGGCACAGCTTGATTACTCGAGTATTGAAACTTTTGATTCTCGATAAGTGAAAGGCGGATAAAGTCACGTAAATAGACGGAATGAATGATTGGATTTGGTAACTTCGTAATGCCAAGGAATTTACTGAGTGCAGACAAGCGACGCTTGATGGTTCTGTAGGCGAGGGGAGATTGACACAACGTCTCTACATACCGTTTTATACATTGCTCATTGTGTGAGAAATCGTGATTGAAGCCGCCGATAGCATGCTGCTTGCAAAATATGGAAAACTCATTAAAGTCGCTAATGTATGCGCGCTGCGTATTTTTGGGTAATTTGGTGAAGATATCTTTGAAGTAGGCGTTAACTGCTTTTTCGTTATCAAATGCATCAAATTGAGACGTATCTGCCAATGCTGAATGAGTTCTTGATGTAGATGTAAACCTAGAAATATTTGCCATTTTTACTATAACTAATTGATTTGTATGAAATTTCACGCATGATAATGACAGTTATCATGCGTGAAAATGAATGAAACAGTACATCGAACGCAATTAACTGTATGAATTTACAGTATAAATGGCTTTTCCTATAATATCAAACGCTGACTATTTAGGTGTCATATACGCGTTTCTACGTAAAATGTTGTACGTGGTAGCCTTACTTTGTTCTCAGATTTCACGTAGCGGCGCCTAAATTACGTACAGTTGATCGAACTAAAATCTTTCGCCACTAAGCGCAGTTAGTTGAACCCGCATCCACTAAAGCAATGTCAATGTCACCCATTTATCACTATCTAGATAATTAGATTGAACAACTTGTTATTAAGCCCAGCTTTGTAATTAAAACGATAGAAATGCTTATGAAGGGGAAGGTTTATCAATTTATATCCGCTTAAAGAAAGTGGAATTAAAAATACATACGTTATCTTTCTTTTTCGTTATTTACCTGAGCCATAAAATACTGAATCTCTAATATCAATTTTTAATCTACAGATAAAGTGAGTGATTATGATTTTGATAAAATAAGCCATGCATAAATACAATTTAAGTTATTACTGCTTGACCGCCGACGCAACAATATAATTTCGCATTAATAACCCTAGCAT